>Ga0247831_1003250_pt1 | contig 24228 bp, 15 predicted proteins | sample LaCruzMarch2015__9_FD_192406 | JGI IMG/M metagenome (GOLD analysis project Ga0247831, IMG submission 192406) | Freshwater microbial communities from meromictic Lake La Cruz, Castile-La Mancha, Spain - LaCruzMarch2015_1m | ecosystem: Environmental > Aquatic > Freshwater > Lake | place: Spain...
AAAATGACCCAAAAGGTGAAAATTATATCCCTTTAGCGCCCCTTTTCACTGCGACAGGAGGACTTTCCATACGTCAGGAAAAAGGATTTAATGGTTCTCTGAGAGGAAGATTTTTAGCTGATCGCCCAGCTAATGAAGATTTTAGCCTTGTGGCAAAAGGTTATTTTTTATTAGATCTGCAAGCAAATTATACATTAAAAAAGATAGAATTTGGTCTTAATCTTCAAAACATCCTGAATTCTCGGTGGAAAGAAACACAGTTTGCTACTTTGAGCAGGTTAAAGAACGAGCCACTTGCTGTTGAAGAAATACATTTCACCCCTGGCACCCCTTTCTTTGCCAGGTTTTCAGTCACCTATTTATGGTGATATTAATAATTTGATGCATAAATTTAAATGAATATTTTTACACACCTCTTGGGTTTTTTATGTAATTAATGAAACAATATTCTTCTAAAGTTCTAATGATTTTCAACTAATAAAAATATTTAACAATAAGATTACATACCCTGAATTTCTTAATGATTTCTTAAATACAATACTAAAGTTTAAATGGTGTAGAATAGGTTTATTTGCCCGATTTTAGGAATTTTTCGGTTCCAATCTATTTTTAAATCTAAACCAATTCAAATGAAAAAATTATGGACATTTGGTCAAAAAGGGATTATACTTATGGTCCTTTCTTTATCTTTGAATGTCAGTGCTTTTGCAACAAATGTACTGCAAATCAATGGATTAGTCAAAGATGCGACTTCAGGTGAACCGCTTATTGGATGCAGTGTCTCTGCTAAAGGGACAAGTATTGGGACAGTTACTGACCTTGATGGAAAATTTAGTATCGATGTAGCAGATGCCACAACAGTTCTGGTGTTTTCTTATGTGGGGTATAAAACAATGGAAGTTACCGTTGGCAATCAAACCAATATAGTGGTTAACCTTGAATTAGAGGGTCAGGAACTAGGCCAGGTTGTGGTGATCGGATACGGAACCACCTCAACAAAAGACATTACCGGTGCGGCCAAATCAATTAAATCTGATGATTTTAATAAGGGGATTATTAATTCACCAGAGCAATTGCTTCAAGGAAAAGTGGCTGGGGTAAACGTTGTAGGAACCAGTGGAGAACCAGGTGCAAGACAAAATATTACCGTTCGTGGACCTGGTGGGGTAAGAACAGGAAGTACCCCTTTATTTGTTGTTGATGGTTTTGCCTTGGATAATTCAGGTACTGGTGGAGCAACTAATCCACTCACCTTTTTAAATCCTAATGATATTGAATCTATTGACGTGTTAAAAGATGCTTCTGCCACAGCTATTTATGGTGCGAGAGGTGCCAATGGAGTAATCTTAATTACTACTAAAAAGGGAAAAGCTGGCTTTTCCAGTGTAACTTATTCAGGAAGCTTAGGTATTTCAAATTTAGCCAGAAAACTGGATGTATTTTCCGCAGATGAATATAGGACGCAGGTTAATGCCATTGGCGGAACGTTAGAAGATCTAGGTGGTAATACAGACTGGCAAGAAGTAATTATGAGAACGGCTAAAACCCAAAATCATAACCTCTCCTTCAGTGGTGGAAGCGGAAATACCAGTTTTTTTGGATCAGTTGGAGTACAAAATCAAGAGGGCATCATTCAAAAAAGTGATTTAGATCAATATGTAGGCAGAGTAAAAATTAACCAAAAATCCCTAAACGGTCGTTTAAATATCGAAATGAATTTGAATGCCAGTCAGGTAAAAGCCAACAGGCCTGCCATTGGTACTTTACTGGGAACGGCTATATCTTTAAACCCTACCTATTCTGCTTATAACAGTAATGGGGATATTAACGTTTTTCAGTCCACTTTTGTCAATCCTCTGACTTATTTCAATCTGGAGAAGGATATCACTACAACCAACAGGGTAATGGGAAATATCTCACCTTCCCTTAATTTATTTAAAGGCCTGGATTACAAACTTAACCTTGGAGTAGATCATTCTACTTTTGTACGCGATGTGCAATCTCTTGCCTCCAATACCCCAAGACAGGAGGGAAGATTAAACACTGAGATTGGTGAAAATAATAATCAATTGATTGAGAATTATCTTACCTACAAATTTGTAAATAAGCAAGTTAATCTTAATCTTTTAGCTGGACATTCCTATCAGAGAATATTTTTACATGGACGGAATTCCAGTATAAATAAGTTCCCGATTTCTGATTTACAACCTATTTATAATCCTGGGTTGGGTCAGGATTTGACTATTGCGAATAACAAGCCAGGTGGTTATGCTTTAATCAATGAATTACAATCGTTTTTCTCCCGTGCCAATTTTCAATTTAAAGACAAATATTTATTAACAGCAACGGTAAGAGCGGACGGTTCATCCAAGTTTGGTGCTAACAACAAATATGGAATATTCCCTTCTTTTTCAGCAGGCTGGAGGATTTCAGAAGAATCTTTCTTAAAGAATTCTGTATTTAGTGACTTAAAATTAAGAGCAGGATGGGGACAGACAGGAAATCAAGAAATTCCTTCTAAAATTACGCAACCTTTATATACAAATACTGTGTCCGGTTCTACGAGTTACCCATTGTCCGCAACAGGCGCTTATCCTGTAGGTATTTCCTTCGCCAGACTCGCGAACCCTGATATTCAGTGGGAAGTATCTTCTCAAATTGACGTTGGTGTTGATTTTTCCTTATTTAATGGCGCTTTATCTGGTACGGTTGATTATTTTAACAAAGTATCCAATAACATCTTGTTGGAAGTAATTCCTGCTGATCCTGTTCAACCTGCCACCACTTTCTGGACAAATGTGGAGGACATGACCATTACAAATAAAGGGTTAGAATTTGAATTAAACTATCAAAAAAGATCTGATAATGGCTGGAGCTATTCACTAGGTGCCAATCTTACTTTGATTGACAATGTAGTTGAAAATTCACCTTATTCTGTTATTCCTTCTGGCTCAGCCTCAGGTTCTGGTTTGACTTCCGCAACCATTAATGGTTATATCAATGGACAGCCTATTGGAACTTTCTACCTCAAGGATCACATTGGTTTTGATGAAAAAGGACAAAGTAAGTTCCGGGATATTAATAATGATGGTATTGTTACTGATGCTGACAGGATTGCGGCAGGAACAGCACTGCCAAGTACCATGTTTAACTTAAATGGCGATTTAGGCTATAAAGGGCTTTCCCTTTCCATCAATTTCAATGGAATATCTGGAAATAAGGTGTATGATAATACAGCAAATGCCAATTTCTATAAATTAAGACTATCTAAAGGGATCAATGTTACCCCTGAGGCCATTCTTTATCCAGAGGAAGCCACCACAAATGCCGCTCCTATTTCTACCAGATATCTAAAAGATGGTTCATTCTTCCGACTGAATAATCTTTCTTTAGCTTATGATTTAAACACTTCAAAACTAGGCATTGACAAATGGATTAGCCAGTTTAGAGTATTTGTGACCGGACAAAACCTAATGGTTTGGACTAAATATGATGGATATGACCCTGAAGTGAATACCGATAGAACTATCAATGGAATTTCTTCTTATGGTATTGATTATTTAAGTTATCCGAGAGCGAAATCTATCCTTTTTGGATTAAATCTATCGTTTTAAGCAAGTAAATTAATAAATATGAAAAAGACAAACCTATATATTTTCTCCTTTTTGTTTGTAATACTTATTAGCAGTTGCACCAATTTAGAAGAAATCATTTTAGATGAAACCTCCGCAGGAAATCTAACACCAAGGCAGGCAGCAGATGGACTTATTGCACCCGTTTATGCTTTGCTTCCTACCATTTTTCAACACACCACTTATTTTGCCTTACAGGAAATAACAACCGACGAGGCTATTTTACCTTATCGTGGCGGTACCGATTGGGGTGATAACGGTATTTATATTGCCTTACACAGACAAACCTTTGACCCTAATACTGCTAATGTTAGAAACACCTGGAACCCATTGTTACAATCTATTTCAAGAACCGTATCCGCATTGCAATCTTTACCTTTAAATACTGATCCTATTGCCAAAGAATATTTAGCAGAAGCAAGAGGCATGAGAGCTTATTTTTCTATGATGACCTTAGACCTTTTCGGATTGGTATTCGTAAAAGATAATCCTGATGCTAGTTCCCAAATTTTAAGGGGAGATGCAGCCGTAAAATTCATTGAAAAGGAATTATTGGATGTTGAACCTCTTTTAGGTACCACTGCTGGCCCGGGAAGACTTACCAAAGGAGCAGTTTGGGGATTATTGGCACGTCTTTATCTGAATGCTGCCGTTTATAGAGACATATATGCCTCTTCATTCAATTTCACTACTTCTGATATGGATAATGTGATTAAATACTGTGACAAGATTATTTCATCAGGCCAATATGCCCTGGCGTCTGAGTATTTTTCTATTTTTGATGACAATAATAACGCTAATAAGGAACTTATTTTTGCAGTAGATCAAAGAGGCGATTTAAATGGTCATAACAGACTGGCTTATTTTTCCTTGTCGGGTGATATGTTTCCTTTAGCTGCGTTTCCAAATGCGAATGGAACAGATGGACCTGCCATTACCTCTGATTTTTATCAAACATGGGCAAAAGCTTATGCGCCTGAAGATCCAAGTGTAGATCCCCGTTTTCACAAACAAAACGTAGGAAGATATACAAACCCTGCCGATACTTGTGTAGATGGTGCCACTTACGAAATCAATCGAGGAATACAAAGAGGCCAGCAATACGGTTTACAAAGAAATGTAAGCGGTTTCACCAGATGTGCAGGAGGGAAATTTTTAGTTGGTCCTTTGGTTCACTTAACCAGAAATAAATTTAACCTTCCTGTAAATCATACCGAGAAAGTTGACTTTACTCCCCAGGGAAGTGATTATCCAAGCGGATATCGGGTTGAAAAATACCAATTCAGTAGAATTTCTGATTCTGGTAGAAATAAAGGTCAGGCAGATATTGTCATTTTACGATTGGCTGATATTTATCTTATGCGTGCTGAAGCTAAATTGAGAAAAAGTAATGATGCCGCAGGTGCGCTTGCTGATGTGAATTTTGTTCGTTCTTCCCGTACGGCAAGAAAAGCGCCTCCAGCTTTAACCAGTATGAATCTCGATTTACTTTTCCGCGAGCGTGGTTTTGAATTTTATTGGGAAATGCTTCGTCGTACCGATATGATTCGTTTTGGAAAATATGAAGGTATCTGGACAGAAAAAACCAATACCGATAAAAATAAACGGATTTTCCCCATTCCTCAAACGGCCATTGATGGGGCTTCAAATCTAAAAGATTACCTTAAGCAAAATGCCGGGTATTAATTATTGAACCTCTTAATATTAAAAAGCACTTAGGAACTAATTCCTAAGTGCTTTTTTTTTATTCCTATCTTCCAGGATAAACTATGAATAAGTCCTTATTTTTTAAAAATGGGATGATTCTCATCGCCGCCTGATGTCAAATAAGCCACTAAATCTCTTAATTCCTCTGCATTCAGGGAATTTACCATACCTGGAAGCATGGAAGATACAGTAGAATAGTTTTTAGACAATACGTTTTTCTTTGGCACTTTAACTAAAATGTCAGCTACGTATGGATTTTGGGCAATGTAATAATTCTCTTCATCTTGATTGGTAATTTTACCTACCATGCTTTTTCCATTCTTAAGCTGAAACTCCGTGGTCGCATATTGATCTGAGATGGTTTTGCTTGGAAGGAGAATAGCCTCCATGATATCTTTGGTACTAAACCTGGTACCAATTTGAGTAAGGTCAGGTCCAACATTGCCCCCTTCACCCTTAATCGCGTGACATCTAATACAGGTAGTGGCTATGTACATAGATTTACCCGTTTTAAAATTCCTGTTTTTCAACGCTGAGGCAAACAGAGTATCCATATCCTTTAACTGATAATTTTTACCCGGTCCTTTTGGATAATCCGATCTCTCCAGATCATTGCCGGAATCGGTCAATAAATCGCCGCCTGACAGTTCATCGTAATATTCCCGTTTTCCCTTACTCACATTTTTCAATGCAAAATTTCTTGCCTTGTCAATAAAACCGATATAACTATTTCCACCGCGATAAGAAAAAGCTTTGCGATACCATGCAAAATATTTCTCCCTCATTTCAGGATTCCAGCCCTTTTCTGCTTTTGAAATCATAATGGCGAGGTAAGTCTGTTGAGGTTCAGGCATTTTTTCCAACATTTTGGCAATATCCAATCCATATTGAGGATTTCTAAGAATAAGATCCTCAGAACTCATAGCCAACTCATCATTAGGGTTATTCTGCTCCTTTTTATCCATTAAAACCAACGTTTTTGGCAAAACAGAAGGGGCTTCCAGGAAAACAAGTAATTTGCTGAGGGCCTTATTATGATCATTTGTATTTGCAGGGTACTGCGCATCAAATAAAGCGATTAACTTTTTCTTTTGGGCGGACTCTGGCATACCAAAACGAGAAAACACCAATTCATAAGCTCTTAATACATCTAATTGTTGAGATGCAGATAGGGAAGCATAATTAATACCATATAACGCATCAATTATCAATGCCTTATCTACTTCAGTAGTGGTTCTAACAAGACCAATCATAGCATTTGTCAAAGCCACCGCATTTTTTTCATTGAGTGCTTTCTCTTTCCAGGCACTTAATGGCTGGTGTTCCAATGCCATTCTGGCAGCATAGCGTATATGTCTGTCTGCATGATTCAGATGAGGCCAAACCGTTGCAACTGCCGCTGTATTTTGTGCTCCGTGAAAGCCTTCCAGTTGTCTGCGCAATTTATTTTCTTCCGTAATTTGGGTCATTTCCCCATCGGAAGTTGATTCATTTCCTTTATAATACACCCGATATAAGCTGGATTCCAAACGTCGGCCACCTGTTAAAAAGTAAAGGGAACCGTCAGGACCAATGGCTCCATCTGTAAGTGGTAGCGGAGCAGCAGATAAGAATTCCTCCTGCACAGCCGTGTAACTTGCACCTTTTGGCTTAAGATGAATGGCATGGACGATACCAAAACTCCAATCGAATGCCAACAAGGTTTGCTTATATTTTGTAGGAAATTTTGCTTCCTTGAGATACATTAAATTGGTCGGCGATCCTTGCCCGATATTGATAACCGGCGGAAGATTATCGGGAAAAGCGGGACTCCATTTACCATTTCCTGTTCTCCAACCAAATTCAGAACCACTTGTTGCATGACAAATACGGGTTGGGCGATACCATGGAAGACCAAAATCCCATTCCATGTCTGCATCATATACAAAAAGATCTCCCACGTCATTAAATGCTAAATCGAATGGATTTCTATATCCTGAGGAGATTAATTCCCATTTTTTGCCTTCCGGATCTACGTTAGCAACCCAACCTCCAGGTTCTTTTCTATCATTTGCATGACCCCTTGGATCCTTGATTTCAGGAAATAAATTATCATATTTCCATGTCTTGGGAATCCTGTAACTATCCATTTCAGGAAGATCTGTATAATTACCACAAATTACAAATAACGATTTTTTATCAGGTGATAACTTGATGCTATGTGGTCCGTGTTCCCCTTCACCTACTAAGGTTTTAAGCAAGGTCAACTTATCAAATTTGTCATCTCCGTCGGTATCCTGCAATCTGTAAAAACCACTTGTTTTAGGCAGATTTTTACTTGGGCGATTATTCACCATAACATATAAGCTATTAAAAGCATATAATAAACCGTGGGCCGCGCCAAAATTCAGGGTATCATTTTTAAGCATGATTTTTTCAATCTTATTGGTATCCAATTTTTCACCAATCCGAGGGATGGTCAAACGATACATACCGCCATATTGGTCGGAGGTAATTAATCTGCCTTTGTCATCGAAGCACATGGACACCCACGAACCTCTTTGATTATCGGAAGGACGATACAGGTGTTCCGCTGCAAATCCCTCTGGCACTTTAATATTGACCACCTCAGGATCCTCAGAGGTATTAACGTATTTAAATACGCTGTAAGAACTGGCGGCCAATAATATTAGAGGCAGGAATACATATAAACTAAATCTACCAAAACGATTCATATCCAGATTTTAAGGTTCTTAATAGGTTTGATGTACTAAACTACAAATTTTATTATTTAAAATGGAAAAGAATTTTTATCCCTTTTCTTTATTTAGCTATTTTCAACCCCTAATTTGTAAGAAAATGAAATTGATTGAAATTAAGGCACGTTGTTCTGATCCGTCAAAAGTTAGACAACTGCTTCTTCAACAACCCAACATACAGTTTATCGGTATCGATGAACAAGTGGATACTTATTTTAAGATTCCCTCCGGGCGATTGAAATTAAGGGAAGGAAACATTGAAAACAGTTTGATATACTACGATCGTGAAAATAAAAAGGATGCCAAAAAATCAGAGGTGACCTTGTACAAACCTGCCGAGGTGGCTTCCTTAAAAGCGGTTTTGGTAGCTGCCCTGCCTACCCTGATTGTTGTTGAAAAGAAAAGGGAAATTTATTTCATTGATCACATTAAGTTTCATATCGATACGTTGACAGCGCTTGGCAGTTTTCTTGAAATAGAGGTTATAGATGCTACTGATACTTTGGATATTATTAAAATGAAGGAACAATGTCAATTTTACATGGAATTACTTGATGTTCAAAAGGAAGATCTGATAGAAAATTCCTATAGTGACCTGTTACAAATCTAATACCTGGAATGTTATGAAAGAGAATCCCGATTTTTCAGTCCATGAGGTCGCCAATGCCTTTTTATGTTTTCCTTCTGAGGAAACGATCCCGTCCTTAGGCAATGGACATATTAATGATACTTTTTTGGCCACTGACAAAAAAACAGGCACCCGGATAGTCCTCCAAAGGATAAATACCCATGTTTTTCGTGAACCAGATAAAGTGGTTGAAAATCACCTGACCATTTATAATCATTTGACATTACAACCATCAGGATTAAAACTATTGCAACCTATTATAAGTCAATCAGGGGACTATTTGTATAAGGATATTCATGGAAATGCATGGCGAGCTGTAATGTATATTCCTGATACCTTTGCCATTGAGTCAGCCAGGTCTGCAGACATCATTTATCCGGCGGCAAAAATACTGGGTTTATACCTCCGTGAATTATCCACCTTATCTGCTGAAAAATTATATAATACGATTCCAAATTTCCACAATAGCATATTAAGGACCCGAGCTTTTTCTTATGCGGTCAAATATGGCATACCAGAAAGAATCAGGGAAGCAAAAAAAGAGATACAATGGGTCAGGGAGCACCAATCAATCTTTATAAAAATCACCAGATTATCCCTGCCTTTCAGAGCGGTTCACAACGATGCAAAGATTGGGAATATCCTTTTTGATAAAAACAGTGGACAGGCTTGCGCAGTTATTGATTGGGATACCACCATGAGAGGATCCGTTTTAAGTGATTTTGGTGACATGGTACGAACCATTTCCACCACTACTGCGGAAGACGATCCAAATCTGTCGGCGGTACACGTCGATTACCATCGGTTTGAGGCATTAACCAGTGGATGGTTAGACGGAGTAGGAAGTATATTAACCTCTGTGGAAAGGGAAAATCTACTTTTAGGCGCCCATTGGTTGATATTGGAACAGGCCATTCGCTTTTTAGGAGATTATCTTGTAGGCGACAAATATTATAAGATAAAATATCCCGAACATAATCTCATAAGAGCAAAAAACCAATTAAAACTCTTTCAATCTCTGCTTGAACAAGAAACAGAGCTAAAGAAACTTATTCTATAAATTCAGCCAATAGGTAAATTTAGCCACAAGTGCCCTGTTTTTCTTAGTTCCATAAAAGGTATCATAGTTATCGGTGTAAACTATGAACAAATCAGAAACCGGAGCAAACCGCCATTGTAAACGAGCATTTACGTTTAAGTTTTCAACTTGATTATTGTACTGAATGAAAGTGGTCAGGAACAACTTTTTTGTAAAAGTAAAATCAATTCTTGGTCCTACCAAGAGTAATTTAGCGGAACCATAAGGCTCTGGAAGTTTTATATCGCTATAATTGAACGACATTTCAATAGAACCATAAGGTTGATATCGCCAAACAAGACCTCCTTCAATACCTATAATATTCCCATTGAAGTATTGGCCAAAAAACGGTTCCAACCTGCAGTTTATCTGTTTTCTTTGATCGGACGAAATAAAGCCGGTAACAAAAGAATTTCTGAATTGAGAACCTGCCGGAAGGGCTTTTGCATCGGTGCGGGAAGGATCGAAAGCATCGAACAAATAGATGTAGCTATTATTGATGGCTACACTAAAGAATCCTGAATTTTTAAGTTGCCCATCAAATGATAGAGATAATTCCTGATCCGTTCTACCGTCTTCAGGTTGCCAGGTTTGTCCGCTTTCAAAACCAAAAGAATATTGATTGATAGGACCATTTTTAGGATAAAAGAAGCGGCTTACCTCTCCACTCAGAGAGAAAAAATTATTCCTTGGCACGAAACCTACAGCCGGAGCATACTCTGATTTTATCCATTGGTGTTGATAAGTAAAATTCCATTTGCGGTCCTGGTAAACCAAGGTGGTTCCGTGAGCAAAGCGATCAGACATTTTTCCATTCTTATCGGAATTAAACATCTGATGATAAAAGGTACGGCCATTCCATCGGTTATCAGAGGAAGCGAGGTTATAATCGACGCCAACCACTCTATTAAACCTTTCCGGGTCAATAGGTTCGAAAGTAAGGTCAGAGGTGAAATTTTCCTTATCTACGAAAATGAAACCAATATTTGAGCGGGAAAATAATTTGCGCTGAATGGCGCCCACAGTATAATTCGCTCCTGCCAGTTTATTATCTGGGTCAGCCTGAGTATGCATATTTAACAAACCAACTCTCCAGTTATTATCTAATTTTCCACTCAATCTGGCACCATAAAGAATAGGCACCTGAAAATTATTTCCATCAGCATCTTTAGCGATTCCGATTCTCCGGGAGAAAAAAGGATTACTACGCTGATCCCCAAACCCAGAAAAGAGGTCTGCATTTTCCAAAAAAAACTGCCTTCTTTCCGGGAAGAATATTTCAAAACGATCCAGATTTATGACCTGACGATCTACCTCTACCTGACTAAAATCGGGATTAACTGTCAGGTCTAAATTTAAGGAAGGCGACAATCCGATTTTAGCATCACCCCCTATTCCGAAGGTATTGTTTGTAGGTGAATTGGAAGTGAAATCTTTCGTACTTCCCCCTGAAATGTAAGGTATAACGGTAAAGGCAGAACCTGTTTTTTCAATGGGTTTCTCAAACTCAATTTTACTCATGAAAGCCAGACTCATAGGCAGTTGATTTTGAGGAATATGGTTCCAAGTTGATTGAGTATTGGACTGGGTATCAAAACGATAAGCATTGAAATTCCAGGAAGTAGAATTTTCCTTAAATCTCAGTGCCGCAAAAGGAATAACTATTTCAGCAGACCAATAATTTTCACCTATGAAGGCTTCACCATACCATTTATTGTCCCAATTCTCATTAAAATCAGACCTTTCCCTCCCTCCGTTGGCAATAACCGCTTCTCTCATGACACCAAGAGGATTGATACCAAAAACGAAGGCATTGGTTCTGTCATTATAGGAATCAAAAACAAAGGTAACATTATCGTTTCCTCCTGCCCTAAAATCGCGTTTCAAGGAAGGGATAATGTATTTATTCCCTTTTGAATGGCAAATGGCTGCGACGTACAAATTGTATTTATCGTAAGCCATATAAATTTCTGTTTGCACAGGATTTTTAATACTATCGGTGGGAAAGAGTTGCCAAAAATCTTTAGCCCCTCTACCTTTTTTCCAGCAATCTTCGTCTACTTTACCATCTATAACAGGTTTTTCATTGGTAAAGGAGGCCATCATATTAGGTTGTTCCTCGTAAGTGATGCCAGGTGTCTGAGCATTTAACTTAAAAAAGTAAATTATTGATAATAGCACTAGAGGCCAACGCAGAATTTCAGGTGTCATATTCAAAATTTCAGAAAAGTAGAATGTAAAAATACATTCAAAAAAGGTAATAGTTTAAAAAGTATGTTAATATTCCTAAATAGTATTAATTTTAAACGATTCCCGGAAAGGCAACATTTTCATAAAAATCAGATGAAATGAGAAAAGTATTTATCCTCTTTACGTTATGTTTCTTTATTTTCAATACCTCATACAGCCAGGGTAAACCCCCTTATTTTTCTGTTACCTATAAAGGTAATAATGAAAAACTGGACGGCAGATTATTGATTATGCTATCGAAAAATGATAAGGCTGAACCCCGATTTCAAATTGTTGATGGACCCGAATCCCAACTCGTTTTTGGATTGGATGCAGAAGAATGGGAGGCAGGCAAACCTATCGTTGTGGATGGCTCCAATGCTTTTGGTTATCCCATTGAAAGTTTATCTGACGTACCTGCCGGAGATTATTATGTACAGGTTTTGTTTCACAAATACGAAACATTTAAGAAAGCGGACGGTCACGTTGTAAAATTACCGATGGACAGAGGGGAAGGCCAGCAATGGAATCTGGCACCTGGCAACTTGTATTCCACCCCACAAAAAATTACATTTAACCCTGTGAGTGCCCGAATTATTCCGTTGTTGTTAGATAAAATTATTCCACCCATTAAAGAACCGGAAGATACCAAATATGTGAAGCATATTAAGATAAAAAGTGAACTCCTTTCTAAGTTCTGGGGAAGGGACATGTATCTGGGTGCTCACGTCCTTTTACCTGAAGGCTGGGAGACCCATCCGAAAGCAAAATATCCTTTGGCCATTTATCACGGACATTTCACCTCTGATTTTGGTGGCTTCCGCACTACGCCGCCTGATACGACCATTCCATGTGAATATTCCTCTCGATTTGGCGTTGATTGTTATAACAGAATAGTTCAAGAGGAAGCCTATAAGTTTTACAAACAATGGACAGGGCCAAATTTCCCCCGTGTCATTGCCATTGAAATACAGCATGCGAATCCATTCTATGACGATTCTTATGCAGTTAATTCAGAAAATCTTGGGCCTTATGGCGATGCAATAACCTATGAATTAATTCCTTACATTGAAAAAATGTATCGTGGAATTGGAGAAGGATGGGCGCGTTTCACTTATGGTGGTTCCACAGGGGGTTGGGAAGCCCTTGCCGTTCAGGTAAAATATCCGACAGAATATAATGGTTGTTATGCGGCTTGTCCCGATCCCATTGATTTCAGGGCAAATACCGTTTTTAACTTATATGAAGATAAAAATGCCTATTTTATAGCTTCTGACTATAAGCAAACTCCCCGTCCCGCACACAGAGATTCCCTGGGGCGTATTTCAGCCACTATTCAGGAAGCTAACCACAGGGAATTGGCCTTAGGCACCAAAACAAGGTCGGGACAACAGTGGGATATATGGGAAGCGGTGTATTCTCCCGTTGGAGAGGATGGATACCCAAAGAGAATCTGGGATAAATATAGTGGTGAGATTTTCCCTGAAGTGGCCCAATTTTGGAAGGAAAATTATGACTTATCCTATATTTTAAAACGTGACTGGGCGAAACATGGTAAAGATTGGAAAGGTAAAATTTATATCTATTGTGGTGATATGGATAATTTTTACCTGAATAATGCTGTTTATTTTACAGAACAAATGTTAGAGGAAACTAAAAATCCTCATTATGACGGAGAAGTTGACTACGGCGACAGGGCCGAACATTGCTGGAATGGGGATCATACCCAACCAAATTATATTTCCCGCCTGCGTTACCACCAGATGTTCATTCCAAAATGGACTGCCAGAATTCTAAAATCAGCGCCAAAAAACGTCGATCTAACATCGTGGCGCTATTAAATACCAATATGACCGAATCTATTTTTGATAATCACGGAAGAATCATAAATTATGCGCGCATTGCAGTAACCGATCGCTGTAATCTACGATGCTTTTATTGCATGCCAGAGGAAGGCATTCAATATATGCCAAAAAAAGAATTATTACAATTTGAGGAATTAGAAAGACTGACCAAAATTCTCACGGAACTAGGTATTTCCAAGTTAAGAATTACCGGAGGTGAACCTTTTGTGAGAAAGGATATCATGAAATTCATAGAAAGTATTCATACTTTACCCCATCTGAAGGAAATCCATATCACGACCAATGGAACCCATACGGCAGATATTATTCCGGAACTAAAACGCTTAGGTATTAAATCGGTCAATTTGTCCTTAGACACTTTAGATGCTGCCCGTTTTTTTGAAATCACCAGAAGAGATTTGTTTTCAACGGTTTATAATACACTGGAGGCTTTAATTCATCATGGCATCCAAACGAAAATAAATGCGGTGGTTATGGCTAATAAGAACATAGATGATCTGATTCCCCTTTGTGAACTAACTAAAAACACGCCCGTAAGTGTCCGATTTATTGAAGAAATGCCCTTTAATGGAACAGGCAGTCATTACGAGCATCTTCAGTGGAATCATATTACTATTTTAAACTATATAAAAGAGAGATTTCCTACATTGTCAAAATTGGAAGACCCAAGGTATTCCACGTCAAGTAATTATAAGATTCCAGGTTATAAGGGAGATATCGGTATCATCGCTGCTTACAGTCGAACCTTTTGTGGCACTTGTAACAGGATAAGAATTACGCCACAAGGCACATTAAAAACTTGTTTATATGATCATGGGGTATTTAATCTTCGGGATTTAATGCGAAATGATGCAACAGACGATCAAATTAAAGGCGCACTCAAACAAAGTTTTTCCCATAGAGCAAAAGATGGTTGGGAGGCAGAAAAAAACAGGGAAACCTTTTTTCCTGCCACGGAGTCAATGTCAACCATTGGAGGTTAAAATTATGTTATTTTCGCGAGCAAAAATTTCAGCTACTTCAAATGTCAAAAATTAACAAAGAAAAAGGTCCGGGTTTGGGGAGTATAAAAAAATCTTCTGTAGGGTTACCTGCTATTCTATCTACGCTAAACATGGGTCTTTTTGACTTAGGTCTGGGGAAATCGACCCGCGTCATGCGGAAAATGAATCAATTTGATGGATTCGATTGCCCTGGATGTGCCTGGCCCGACCCTGACGATGAGAGAACCCCCTTTGGAGAGTATTGTGAAAATGGCATAAAGGCCATAGCCACTGAAGCTGATTCAAAAACGATCTATGCCGATTTTTTTAAAAATCATGCCATTGATGAATTGAAGAGCAAAACGGAAATGGAACTTGGGAAATTAGGCAGAATTGGCGAACCCATGGTAAAGTTACCCGGCGCCACGCATTACACTCCCATTGCCTGGGAAGATGCCTTTGCGTTGATTGCTAAAAATCTTAAGACCCTTTCTTCGCCCGATGAGGCTGTTTTTTATACTTCCGGCAGAACCAGCAACGAAGCTGCCTTTATGTATCAATGGTTTGCCCGGGAATTTGGTACGAATAATCTACCCGATTGTTCCCATTTATGCCATGAGTCGTCAGCCAAAGCTATGATGAAAACGATAGGCGTTTCTAAGGGAAGCGTTACACTGATTGATTTTGAAAAAACAGATCTGGTTATCATTTTAGGACAAAATCCGGGGAGTAATCACCCAAGAATGCTAACGTCTTTAGAAAAATGCAAAAAGAATGGAGGAAAAATCATCAGTATTAATCCTATTCCCGAAGCAGGTCTCTCTGCTTTTAAAAATCCAAAAAAACTATTAAAGGTTTTTGGTAAAGGAACTATTCTCAGCGATTTATATTTACCTGTTACCATCAATGGAGATGTACCACTGTTGAAAGCCATCCTTCAGCTCCTGTTTTATGAAGAAAGGAAAAGGCCTGATGCTGCTTTTGATATTCCTTTTATCTATGAAAACACAGAAGGGTATGAAGCCTTTGCCAATCATTTGTTGCAACAAGATTTTAATACTCTTGCCGATGCTTCAGGTGTGGAAAGAGCGCTGATTAAACAAGCAGCCGAGATGATCCGGAAATCAGAAAAGATGATTATCTGTTGGTCTATGGGGTTAACGCAACATGAAAATGCCGTTGAAAATATTCAGGAAGTTATTAATCTACTTCTTGTGAAAGGAGCTTTCGGAAAGGAAGGCTCCGGACCCTGTCCCGTTCGTGGACATAGCAATGTGCAAGGAGACAGGACCATGGGTATAACTGAAGCACCCTCCGCATCATTCCTCAAAAATTTAAAGGAAACAGCAGGTTTTGCCCCTCCCGAGAAAACGGGTTATACCGTTGTTGAAGCCATAAAGGCTATGGAAAGTGGTAATGCAAAAGTATTTGTTAGCTTGGGAGGAAACTTAGCCAGTGCTGCGCCCGATGCCTCATTTACTGGCAGGGCACTTCAAAAATGTACATTAACGGTTCAAATTTCAACCAAATTAAACAGAAGCCATCTCGAAACCGGAGAAACGGCGCTCATTCTCCCTTGTCTGGCTCGTTCTGAAAAGGATGTGTCCAATGGAAATATTCAGTTAGTGAGTACGGAAAATGCGATGGGTATTGTACAATCCTCTAAAGGAGTATTGCCCCCTTGTTCTCCTCATCTTAAAAGCGAACCCGACATAGTTGCAGGCATTGCCCGACATACCTTGACGGAGACTAAAACTTTATGGAAATCATGGGCTGCTAATTATGATGAAGTCAGGGAAGTCATTGAAAAGGTAATACCTGGTTTTCAAGATTTTAATACCCGGTTACGAAAAAAAGGAGGCTTCATTTTACCTAATTCTCTAAGGGAAAAAACCTTTCCTACTCCTTCCGGCAAGGCTCAGTTTACCATTAATGAGGTGCCAGACCTTTCTTTGCCAGACAGATCGTTCCGAATGATGACCATACGAAGCCATGACCAATTCAATACCTCCATTTATGGTCTGATCGACCGGTACCGAGGCATTAAAAATGACCGGAAAATAGTCATGATGAATAAAAAAGATATGGATGCATTAGGATTAAAATCGAAACAAAAGGTGAATCTTTCTAACCCTTTTTCACCTGACACGCTTCAATTATCTGGTTTTAGTGTTGTTCCATATCCCATTCCAAAAGGATGTATTGCAACCTATTTTCCAGAGGCCAATGCCCTTATTTCCATTCAGCACACAGCTAAAACCAGTCAAACCCCTATTTATAAATCATCCATAATAACGGTTTCACCCATTACATGATTACTGTAACAGAGGCTTATCAGCTCGTACTGGCCAATAAATTGAGTTTAAAAAGTACTGACGTTCCATTAACCGAAGCTTTGGGAAGGGTTCTCGATGAGAATATTGTGGCTGACAGGCCATTCCCACCTTTCAACAGGGTTACCATGGACGGAATAGCCATTCGTTTTAATACCTTTTCCACTGGGACAAGAGATTTTCCCATTGAAAAAGTACAAGCCGCCGGGGATGAACCTTATCGGTTATTGAATGAAAGGCATTGTGTAGAAGTTATGACTGGCGCTATTTTACCCGAAAATACAGATGTGGTAATCCGTGTCGAAGATATTACCATTTCGGAGGGAATGGCTAGCGTTAATATCCATCAGGTAGAACCATTTCAGAATATTCACCTCTGTGGTTCCGATAAAGCTGCTGGTACTGTTTTAATGAAAAAAGGGGTATTACTAGGTCCTGTTGAATTGAGCGTTGCCGCATCGGTTGGAAAATCTACCTTAAAAGTGCTGCAATATCCAAAAACGGTCATCGTTTCCACCGGAGATGAACTGGTTCCCGTCTCAGAAATTCCCGCTTCACATCAAATAAGAATCTCGAACAGTTATGCCATTTTTAGTTTTTTGAAAAAATGGGGGATTGCTGCTGAAATGATTCATTTGCCTGATAATGAAGAATATGTTCAATATAAAATAAAAGAACTCCTCAATAATTACGACCTGATTGTACTAAGTGGAGGAGTATCGGCTGGTAAATTCGACTATATCCCTAAAGCATTAAAAGAGGCAGGCATACAGTCGTTTTTTCATAAGGTTTCCCAACGACCCGGAAAACCATTCTTTTTTGGATCCAACGAGAAAACCCGGGTCTTTGCCCTTCCCGGTAATCCAGTATCTACCCTCCTTTGTGTCACCCGATACCTCATTCCCTGGTTAAAAGAAAGCTTAGGTTTAGCGCATACCAGTCAACCCAAAGTCAAATTGTTGAAAACTATAGTTTTTAAAGCCCCTCTGACGTTTTTTGTTCCTGTAAAATTAACAACTAACCCAGAAACACATATTTTAGAGGCCTATCCACTGCCAGGAAATGGCTCCGGTGATTTTGCCAATTTATTAGATGCCGATGGATTCATTGAATTACCTGAAAATGAAAATGAATTTCAAGCCGGGCAATTTTTAACTTTCTGGCCATTTAAATTACAAAACTAATCTTTCGTTTATGTCCTTTTCCCATCTTGACGATCATGATAATCCAAATATGGTTGATGTGAGTGACAAATCTGTCACACAACGCGAGGCGGTAGCCAGGGCAAAAATTTATATGCCCCCGAATATTATGCCTTTTTTAATACAAAATAATTTTAAAACCAAAAAAGGTGCTGTATTTCAAACAGCTATGCTGGCGGGTATCATGGGGGTAAAAAAAACAGCAGATTTGATTCCCTTGTGTCATATTCTTCCTATTGAAAAATGTGATGTGAATATTTATGTACAAGGGGAAAATGAAATATGGGTTGATTGCACTGTCAAAGTAACAGGAAAAACGGGCGTTGAAATGGAGGCACTTACTGGGGCAAGCATTGCCGCACTGACCATTTATGATATGTGCAAAGCCCTTTCTCAGGAAATGATGATTAAAGAAATTAGCCTCCTTTCAAAAACAGGAGGTAAATCGTCTTATCTCTCAAAGAAAGGTTAAATGGGATATCCGCTATATGGATTGGTTCTTGCCGGTGGGAAAAGTACCAGAATGGGAGAAGATAAAGGTCTCATTTCCTATTTTGGATTGGAACACCGTATCTATTTGGCGAAATTGATAGCCCCCTTTTGCGAAAAAACATATATCTCCTGTCAGGAAGATCAATTATCAGAAAACCTGGATGGATTTAATCCGTTAATTGATCTTGTCCCTTCCAAAGGTCCAATGAGCGGCTTGATTTCTGCCTTTTTAACTCATCTAGATGCAGCCTGGTTGGTTATTCCTTGTGATTTGCCTCTATTTTCTATAAAAAATATAACGCAACTATTAAAAGAAAGAGATGAACGAGGCATTGCCACTGTTTTTAAATCTTCCAATCATGATTTTCCTGAACCTTTGATTGGCATTTGGGAACCCTCCTCATTCAACCTCATGGAAGAGCAATATAAAGAAGGTAATTATAGCTTACTGAACATATTAATTAATAATCATATATATTTAGTAACTGCTTTTGACCCTGAGGGATTGACGAATGTGAATACGCCAGAGGAAAAAAGCGCATTATCTTTACTACACCCTTCGGTACAATTTTGACAGATATCGATTTTTTTTCTGTTATTAACTAATTGCCTTCTAAAGGAAAGAAAAGCATTTTTGGACCATATTTCCTTAAAGGAATGCTCATTCAGGTTGCCCATGACATATTTTGCATCTTTATCGAAACAGCAGGGAACCACCAGGCCATTCCAGGTAATGACGGAACCATGCCATAATTTCCAACATTGGTTTTTCAGTATATTTTTAATTTCAAATTTACCGGGCCCCACTTCCTTATAACGGGAAAAACGAGTGAGGGATGGAATTAGGGGATTTCCATTTTCAAAATCATTCACCTGAGCCGATTTGAAAAGCACTCCGTCCACCTCCAGTGATTTCGCCAGTACCTTTACCTCTTCCATTTGGTGTTCGTTAGGTTTTACGACCAGAAACTGAAAAAAAATCTCCGGATGGCTTACCCCCAGTGATTTTCTGGCTGCAACCATATTTTTAGTACCTTCTAGTACATTGGCCAGTTTTCCAGCTTTTCGATATTGTTCATAAACCTCCTGTGTAGTTCCATCTATAGAAATAATCAATCTGTCCAAACCAGATAAGACCGTTTTTCGTGCCACCTCGGGTGACAAAAAATGAGCATTGGTTGAGGTAATTGTAAATATGTTCTTTTCATTGGCATAAGCAACCATTTCCAAAAAATTAGGATTGAGGTAAGGTTCCCCTTGAAAATAAAAGATAAGGAAGGATAAATCTTTATAAACCTCATTTATTGTTTTTCTAAAAAAATCGATTTTAAGGGTTCCCGTTTCCCTCGAAAACTGCCTGAGTCCACTGGGGCATTCCGGACAACGCAGATTACAGGCGGTGGTAGGTTCAATAGATAATGAAACCACATTTCCCCAATGAATAGGTTTCTTAAAAAGCATAGTGAGTTGATAGGATAGCCAGACGATAAAAAGATTAAATGCCTTTCGCAGGTTAAATTTTCTTAGAAAGTGAAAGGCAAAATAAATCTTTTTCATGAATGAGTCCTTTTAATTTTCCAGCACGGTGAACTCAACCCTACGATTGAACGCATGGTCTGATTCCGGGCAAGTTACTCCATCTACACAACGATTTCTTGGCTGGGATTCACCGAAACCAAAGACTTTCAGTTGAAATTCAGCAACCCCCTGAAGGATTAAAAACTGCTGAATAGCCGTTGCTCTCCTTAAAGAAAGGCCCTTATTATATTCGGAAGAACCTCTTGAATCAGTGTGGGCAGAAATTTTGACCCTCATAGAAGCGTTCGATTTTAAGGCAAGAGCCAATTCCTTTAATTTTTCCTTTTGATTGGCGGGCACATTATAATCATTATAAGGATAATAAAGATTATCCAGTGTGAATGATTTTGGTATGTCAACCACAGGTGGAGGAGTGGGTAACTCCTGTAAGGTAATTGTTGGGGAAACAGAAGAAGGGATAGAATCGAGCAGAATAAAGATAGATCTGGGTTCTTGCCCCAGCGTTTGTTTTTCCAATAAAATCTCCTGTGTTCTATAGCCTATTTTTTGAATTTTCAACCATCTGTCTTCATCAAAAAAAGGTTGGAATTGAATGATTCCGTTACTATTTGAGGTATATACCTGATCCCATTTATCCATATTCTCCACATTTAAGAAATTCACCTGAACCTCTTCCACGGGAGAACCCAGCCGTTGGTCAAAAAACTGCAATTGAGGTACTGCTGGTTTTTTCTGTAAAAGGATGCCAGTCAATGGAAATTCACTTTCAAACGCATAAATATCATCTTTACCCCTTCCCCCTTCTCTGTTGGTAGAGAAGAAACCTGAAGAATAATCCTTTAGGGTAATCCCAAAATCGTCGGAAGAAGAATTTATTGGAGCGCCGAGATTAAGCAAATCCCCCCAGCGATTACTACTGATATCAATCATAAAAAGATCAATAGCACCTAGTCCTTTATGGCCATTTGACGCGAAAAAAAGAACCCCATTTGGAGGCATATAAGGAAATCCTTCATTCCCATTTGAATTAATTTCCGGTCCCATATTAATGGGTTCAGACCAATTATCCCCATCTTTTTCAGCGAAATAAATATCAAATCCCCCATATCCACCCGATTTATTGGATGCAAAATATAGTTTTTCACCATCGGGACTAATGGAAGGATGCATATAAGAGTCATTCCCTTTATTGAAAGAAAGAGGTTTCACATTTCCCCAATTCGTCCCATTGAAAGAAGCCTCATAAATTTGTAGTTGAATTTTTCCTTCTTCATCTAAAATGGGGGCTCCATTTAACTGGTTACTCCGGGTAAAAAATATTTTCTTCCCGTCGGTTGAAAAACTGCAGGGACCTTCATGTAAAGGCGTATTTATATCGATAGAAAAATTTTTCGATTTACCAGACGGTAAGCCCTTTTTCATATCTGCCACTAATAAATCGTAATATGATTCATCAGAAACAGGGTCGGGCAAACCCATTTTTAGTTGGGAAGTCACGAAAACCAATTTCCCTTGAAAGAGAACAGGTGAAAATTCCCTTTCTTCAGAGTTCAGGCTTTGAAGGGGAAAAATATTTATTCTATTTTCCACTTCCCCTGACTGACTGAAGCCAGTGATTCCCATAGCAAGAAAAATGAATAAAAAGAGTAAATATGGGAAGCGCTGGCTCATAATGATCTTGTTATTATTTCCGAATTAATAAAAACGGGGGGTAACAGCTTCTGCATTTTCTCCCTTTTTAGACGCTAAAAAGTAACGAATGATGACTTCTGCGGTACCGCTATTATATTTTTGAATATCAGAAAAAGAAGCTTCGAAAGCCATACCAAGATGCAGATGATCTCCCAATTGAAGTCCGGTAGAAACGATCGCTGTTTCACTTCCAATCCTATAGCTAAGTCCGCCGGAAATCTTTTTCTTGAAAATAGCCGACAGATTTATATCCGCGTCAAAAGGTGCATTGGGTAAATATCGCCATAAAGTCTGAGGATTTAATTCCCAGGATTCACCCAATGGGATGGTGGCACCTGCCATGAAATAATAGTGTTGTGTTTCTCTGGTTATCAACTGCCCCTTATCGGAAAAATCAATATTTGACCTTAACAAGCGGGGAACGGATAAGCCAACGTAGGCTCTCTTTGATTCATAATAGACACCTGCACCAAAATTGGGAAGATATTTAGACTGCAAACCTACCGGAATAGATTCATCTTGCTCAATGGGTTGCGTTCCCGTAACGAGACCAAAATTTTGTTGCATAAAACGCACTGATGTTTGTAAACCAAAACTTAGAAAACCTCTGGGTACTGGCAGCCGATAAGCATAAGAACCGTCTAATCCGGTTATTTGGGTAATTCCGATCGTATGTCTGTATATATTTCCTCCCACGCCCACACGATTATTGAGGAGAGGCATAGAAAATAAAAGAGATTGCCATTTTGGAGCGCCACTCAGGCCAATCCACTGATTCCTTACCAGGCCAGTAATATTTATTCCCTGACTGCTTCCTGTTTGTGCCGGATTTATTGCCTGTTTGTAATACATGAACTGTGCAAAAGCATCTTCCTGTTGTGCTGAAAGATTCTGTACCGGCAAAAAGAGCGATCCCAATAAAATAAAAAAATAGTATATAATCCTGTTCATCCCCTGCGTTTTTAGTATTGAATGATTAAGAAGGAAGACTGCGGTTTTTCACCGTTACCAAAGTCAACCACAAAAAAGTAAGTCCCACCTGGCAAGGCCACTTCTGAATATTTCCCGCCCCAGTTATTCTGGTAAGGCCCCTGGGAACGGAAAACAATATCACCCCTTCTGTTATAAATGGTCACTTTATTATCGGGGAATTCATCTCCAAACAAACATGGGATAGCAAAAACATCATTTACACCGTCCCCGTTTGGTGTAATTATAGACGGAGCAATACATGATTTATCGTTACCTACTTCAATAAATATTTCTCCGGTGCTGCAACCACAATCCTTATTACAAACCTGATAAACCAATAATTCATCTCCTTTAAAAATAGCATTAGGTTTATATTCCAATATACCCGATGAATTTATGATAGCTTCACCACGGAAAGGTTTGTTCAACAAATTATAAGTAAGCAGTTCGTCTTTGGCGGCCGTAATTGACAGAGGAGCTTTCAGTAAGGTATTGAAATCCATTTTAAAAGTGTCTCTCTTCAAGGTTGGAGGATTCAATATTTTCACCACCACGGTATCTCTTGACAGTTGGCCACAGATACCTTCATCCACTTCCCATATAAAAGAATGACTTCCACCTGTTAATCCGAAAACAGAAGTAACGGGCGATTGGCTATCAGAGAAACGCGCACTTGTGCTCAGTGATTTCCATTGAGCAACGCTTCCTTCGTTGACTGGTTCGGCCTCCAGCTGAATTTTACCATCAACCAAACAAATAGATTTATCAATACCTGCGAAAGGATTTTTTTGAGAAAAAACGATATCGACTTCATCGGTAGAAACGCCGCATTCACCGGAAACACTCCAGATAAAAGTGTATTTATTTCCTGGTTGTAAGCCAGAAACCCCTGAATTATTTTTCTCCGGGGAAAGAATTCTTACCCCTCTCGACGCTTGAAGTTCGGATTGAGTCCATAATCCTTTCTCCAGATTAACCTCTCTGGCGTTTAAGGAAAATGAGTTTGCGTCGCAAAGTTTAATATCTAATCCTGCATACGATTCACTCTGAGGTTTAATATTGATGATCAGTGTATCTTCTGAAAATTGAGTGCAGGCGCCACTGGAAAGAGAATAAATAAAGGAATAGCTTCTGCCTG
>Ga0247831_1003254_pt1 | contig 24209 bp, 27 predicted proteins | sample LaCruzMarch2015__9_FD_192406 | JGI IMG/M metagenome (GOLD analysis project Ga0247831, IMG submission 192406) | Freshwater microbial communities from meromictic Lake La Cruz, Castile-La Mancha, Spain - LaCruzMarch2015_1m | ecosystem: Environmental > Aquatic > Freshwater > Lake | place: Spain...
TGACCCGTATCGAAGCCCTCGGCCGTGGTCTGTGGCGGCATATCCAGCCACTGACCCGGCGTTTTATGCCGGTCACCAGTTTGCCGCATGCCTTGATGCTCGGCAGCCTGTGGGGCTGGCTACCCTGCGGTCTGGTCTACAGCACCCTGCTGTGGGCCGCCAGCCAAGGTAATGCAGTCGACAGCGCTGCTCTGATGTTTGCCTTTGGTCTCGGCACCCTGCCGGTGCTGCTGGCCACCGGTATGGCCGCCGAACGTCTGACCGCCCTACTGCGCAAGCAGGGCGTGCGTATGGCCGGCGGCATTCTGGTAATCCTTTTTGGTCTGTGGACCCTGCCAGGACCGCACCAGCACTGGTTGATGGGCCACTAAGCGATCAGCGGGCGCTTGATACAAGTCAAAACACCCCAGCCGCAGCGCTCATAGACTGCCCGGTATTGAAAGCCAAACCGGGAATACCCGCATGCTCAACGCCATCCAGTGGGACAGCACCCTGATCCGCCGCTACGACCAGGCCGGCCCGCGCTACACCTCCTATCCGACCGCCGTGCAGTTCCATGAGCGCATCAGCCAGTTCGACCTGCTGCACGCCCTGCGCGAAAGCCGCAAGGCGCTGCGGCCGCTGTCGCTGTATGTGCACATCCCGTTCTGCGCGCACATCTGCTACTACTGCGCCTGCAACAAGGTGATCACCAAGGATCGCGGCCGCGCCCAGCCCTATCTGGAAAAGCTCGAACGCGAAATCGAGATTATCAGCCGCCACCTCGCCCCACAGCAGAAGGTCGAGCAGCTGCACTTCGGCGGCGGCACCCCGACCTTTCTCAGCCACGATGAACTGCGCCATCTGATGGGCCACCTGCGCCAGCATTTCAACCTGCTGGATGACGATAGCGGCGACTACAGCATCGAGATCGACCCGCGCGAAGCCGACTGGTCGACCATGGGCCTGCTCCGCGAGCTGGGTTTCAACCGCGTCAGCCTGGGCGTGCAAGACCTCGACCCTGCCGTGCAACGGGCGGTCAATCGCCTGCAAACCCTGGAAGAAACCCGCGCCATTGTCGAAGCAGCGCGCACCCTGCAGTTCCGCTCGGTAAACATCGACCTGATCTACGGCCTGCCACTGCAAACCCCGGAGCGCTTCGCCCGTACCGTGGCCGAAGTGATTGCCCTGCAGCCCGATCGCCTGTCGCTGTTCAACTACGCCCACCTGCCCGAGCGCTTTATGCCACAGCGGCGGATCAACACCAGTGACCTGCCAAGCCCCGCCGACAAGCTGGCCATGCTGCAGGCCAGCATCGAGCAACTGAGCGCCGCCGGTTACCGCTATATCGGCATGGATCACTTCGCCCTGCCCGACGACGAATTGGCCAGCGCCCAGGAAGACGGCAGCCTGCAGCGCAACTTCCAGGGCTACACCACTCACGGCCATTGCGACCTAATCGGTTTGGGCGTGTCATCGATCAGCCAGATTGGCGACCTCTACTGCCAGAACAGCAGTGATTTGAGCCAATACCAGGAAAGCCTCGACCACAGCGAACTGGCTACCCGGCGCGGCCTGCACTGCGACCCGGACGACCGCGTGCGGCGCGCCGTGATTCAACAGCTGATCTGCCATTTTCAGTTGCGCTTTGTTGATATCGAGCAGGCGTATGCCATCGATTTTCGCAGCTACTTTGCCGATATCTGGCCGCAGTTGCAGCAGATGACCAGTGATGGCCTGATTGAACTGAACGCTCAGGGCATTGCGGTGCTGCCGGCTGGTCGGCTACTGGTGCGCTCACTGTGCATGCTGTTTGATCGCTACCTGAATGAGCTGAGTCGGCAACGTTTTTCCCGAGTGATCTAGCAGACGGCGGACTGTATGGGCCGGGTTTATTTCATAACCAGGCTGGCCACTTCCTGCATCTGCTGATCGCTCAGATCCTGCTCACGCATAACCTTGATCAGCGTCGCGTTGGCGCTGCTCAACGCGCCCTGCAGCGAGGCCAGCTCGCCCTGCAGCATTTCGATCTTCATACGTTTGGCCTCAGGGTCGAGGCTCTGATCCTGCATGACCTCTTTCAGCTCGGCTTTCTTCGCCTCAATCTGCGCCTTGATCTCACGGATTCGCTTAAGCAGATCCTTGACCACATCCGGCAGGCTGCTCTCATCAATATCGCGGTTTTTCTGCGCGGCGGCGGAGCGCGCCTTGCCCAGCTCCGACAGGCTCACCCGCAGGCTGTCGCGCAGCGCCTGCTTCTCCTCCTCGCTGCTCGCCACAACGCCTTCGGCCGCGGCACTCTTGCGCTCCAGCGCGAGGTTCATGCGGGCGCTCAACTGAGTCGATTCCAGACGCATACTGGTGCTCCTTGCCGATATTGAAAGTCGCCCGCACTATCGGCCACGCCGGCTAAAACTTGAACATTCGATCAGACTTGCGTCTTAGTGGCTCTACCCTGCGCCCTGCTGTAACCTTACGTCTATTGTGTGTTTAGCCAGGATCGCCAGCGATGTCCGAAAGCATCAAGTTGCATACCCCACACCAAGCCCATTGCAAGGATTGCAGCCTGGCGAGTCTGTGCCTGCCGCTGTCCCTGAACCTGGAAGACATGGATGCGCTCGACGAAATCGTCAAACGCGGCCGCCCACTGAAAAAGGGCGAATTCCTGTTCCGCCAGGGCGATGCCTTCAACTCGGTATTTGCCGTGCGCTCCGGCGCCTTGAAAACCTTCAGCCTGAGCGACAGCGGTGATGAGCAGATCACTGGCTTCCACCTGCCCAGCGAACTGGTCGGTCTGTCCGGCATGGACAGCGAAAGTTACCCCGTGTCGGCCATGGCTCTGGAAACCACTTCGGTGTGTGAAATCCCCTTCGAGCGCCTCGACGAGCTGTCGGTGCAATTGCCGCAGCTGCGCCGCCAGCTGATGCGCATCATGAGCCGCGAGATCCGCGACGATCAGCAGATGATGCTGCTGCTCTCGAAGAAGACCGCCGATGAACGCATCGCCACCTTCCTGGTCAACCTCTCGGCACGCTTCCGCGCCCGCGGCTTCTCGGCCAATCAGTTCCGCCTGGCCATGTCGCGCAACGAAATTGGTAACTATTTGGGCCTTGCGGTGGAGACCGTATCGCGGGTATTTACCCGCTTCCAACAGAACAAGCTGCTCGAAGCCGAAGGCAAGGAAGTGCATATCCTCGACCCCATCGAGCTGTGCGCCCTGGCCGGCGGTAACCTCGAGGGCTGATCGACCCGCCCTGAGGACCTAGCCGATGATCTTCGACGAATTCACTATCAAAACCCTGATCCGCCCGGTGGTGGACTTCCCCAAGCCGGGGGTGATCTTTCGCGATATCACTCCGCTGTTCCAGTCGCCACGCGCCCTGCGAATGGTCGCCGACAGTTTTATCCAGCGTTACGTCGAAGCGGATTTCAGCCATATCGGCGCCATGGATGCGCGTGGCTTTCTGATCGGCTCGATCATCGCCTATGAGCTGAACAAGCCACTGATCCTGTTCCGCAAGCAAGGCAAGCTGCCCGCCGACGTGCTCAGCGAGAGCTACCAGACCGAGTACGGCGAAGCCAAACTGGAAGTGCACGCCGACAGCCTCTGCGAAGGCGATAAAGTGCTGATTTTCGATGACCTGATCGCCACCGGCGGCACCCTGCTGGCCGCCGCACAACTGGTACGGCGCATGGGCGCGAGCATCATCGAAGCCGCCGCAATCATCGATCTGCCCGAACTGGGCGGTTCGCAAAAACTGCAGGACAGCGGTATACCCACCTTTGCCCTGACCAGCTTCGCCCTCACCGATCAATAACTCTGCTCCACGGCCCTGACGGCAGCGCTGCATGTCTGGGCCAGGCTGCCCCTCGCGAACAGATTCGCTCACCGCTTACACAAGAACCCCACAGACCATGAACGAAACACCCATGAACCCGCCATCCACTCATTGGCGTCTGCGCCTCGGCACGCTGATGGAAAGCACAGCCATCACCCGCCTGGTCACCGCCCTGATCATTCTCAACGCCGCAATTCTCGGCATCCAGACCTACCCAGGCCTGATGGCCGAGTGGGGCGAATTGCTGCTGACGCTGGATCAGCTAATTCTCGCGGTATTTATCCTGGAGCTGGCGCTGCGCTTTGTCGCCCGCGGCCTGGGCTTGCTGCGCGATCCGTGGGCGGTCTTCGACTGCCTGGTGGTGGGCGTAGCCCTGGTGCCGTCCAGCGGTCCATTTGCCGTGCTGCGGGCGCTGCGCGTGTTGCGCGTACTGCGACTGATCTCGATCAACCCGAACATGCGCCGGGTGGTCGAAGCACTGTTATCTTCGCTGCCAGGCATGAGTAGTATCGCCATGCTGCTCGGCCTGGTGTTTTACGTGGCGGCGGTGATGGCCACGCAACTGTTCGGCGCGGCCTTCCCCGAATGGTTCGGCAGCCTCGGTGCCAGCCTCTACACCCTGTTCCAGGTGATGACCCTGGAAAGCTGGTCGATGGGCATCGTGCGCCCGGTGATGGAGCAGTTCCCGCTGGCGTGGATGTATTTCCTGCCATTTATCCTGATCGCCACCTTTATGATGCTCAACCTGTTTATCGCCGTGGTGGTCAATGCCATGCAGACCACCCATGAGCAGGAAGCCAAACTCGCTCCGCCCTCGCCCACCGAGCAATTGCTGCTCGATGAACTGCGCGCCCTGCGCACGGAAGTTGCCGAGCTGCGTCAGCAACGCTAAGCCACCCTACAGCATCGATAACCAGTAGCTCTGCCGCGCCTTCCTGGCGCAGCAGGGCTGTATCGAAGCGCCCCGCCCCTACCAGCCTACCCGCTGCTGACTCGCGCCCTTGACGGACCCGAGCCTGACGAACTGTCCGACAACTATCCATAAGTTGGCGCAATTCCGGCCGCCCTGGCCAGGAATGACCTCGCGCCTAAACCGCCCTCGGCTAAAGATTAATCACGGCCCAAGACAGCCCAGCCTGTCGTCCCAAGCCCCATAACAAGAGCGGTCGCGAACGCGATCAATATGCCGAGGAGTCGCCCTTATGACAGCCAAAACCAGCACCCCAACCGCCAGCTTTCCCGTGCGCCGCATGGACTTCACCTTCGATGAAAGCCAGAAGTTCTGGTTTGCCGGCGACCCCTTTATGAGCCACTTCATGAACAACCTGTCGTCGCTGTTTCCCTATGGCGAGAAGTTCTTTGTCGACAGCGTGCGCGCCGTGCGCGAAAAGGTCACCGAGCCGCAGCTGAAGAAGGACATCAGCGCGTTTATCGGCCAGGAAGCCATGCATTCGAAAGAGCACGCGGCCTATAACGACTACGCCGCCGAGCACAATATCGACCTGGAGCGGCTGGAACTGCGCATCAAGGTGCTGCTGGAGTGGGTGACCAAAATCACCACCAAGAAGCAGCGCCTGGCCGCCACCTGCGCCCTGGAGCACTTCACCGCAACCATGGCCGAGCAACTGCTGCAACGCGAAGACCTGACCACCCAGATGAATGACCCCAAGCTCTATCAACTGTGGATGTGGCACGCGATTGAGGAGAACGAACACAAGGCGGTCTGCTACGACGTGTACCAGAAGGTCTACGGCGGCTACTTCACCCGCGTTGGCATGATGGCGATTTCCACCGTGATCTTCTTCGGTGTGATCGGCTGGTTCCAGCTGCACCTGCTGCGCAAGGACGGCCAACTGTTCAACTGGCGCAGCTGGGGCAAAGGCCTGAAAACCCTGTTCGGCCCACGTAACGGTTTCCTGACCAAACTGATCCTGCCGTATCTGGACTACTACCGCCCGGGCTTCCATCCGCTGGACCACGATAGCAAAGTGCTGGAAAAACGCTGGCGCCAGCGTCTGGGCTTCAGCTAAGCCCAGCGTGCCGAGGCTGATCGCTAACTCGCATCAGCCTCGGCACGACTTTTCAGCGTGCGCAACACATGCTCGGCCAAGCCGGCACCCGCCTCGCTCATGGTCAAATAAGTACGGTCGGCACCGGCCTGCTGAATACGCATGGCGATATCCTCGTACAGCGCATGGGACACCACCAAACCGTTAAAACCGCGCTCGCGCAGCTTCTGCGTGGCAATCACCTTGGCCTCTTCATCGTTGAGCGCAAGGATCACCGCGTCAATATTGGGCATCTGCAGGTGCTGCCAGAACATCGGATCCTCGCCGTCGGCAAACAGCACGCTACGCCCCACCTTGTTGCTCTGCTCGATCACCACGGGGTCGGAATCCAGGCCCACCACCTGATAGCCTTTCTCCCGCAAGTAGTCATAGGCCGCACGTCCGGTACGCCCCATGCCCATTACCAGCACCTGGGACAGGCCCAAAGAAACCGGCTGCTCATCCGGATGACGGATATTGCGCTCCAGGGCAGTCAGACGTTTAGCCAGGCGCTCGTATAGCGGATGAACAATCCGATTGAGCGGCGCGGAAATCACAAAGGACAGCGCAACGGTAATCGCCAGGGGAATCATCCACTCCGGCAGTACCACGCTGGCCATGATCAGGCCAAACTCGCTGTAGTTGGTCAGGCTGACACTGCTGAGAAAGGCACTGCGCGCGCGCAGGCGGAACAGTAGAAAGAGAAAGAAGAACAGCACGCCCTTGAGCGGCAACAGCACGGCCATGACCAGGGCAAACTTCAAGGCAGCAGCATCCGGCAGGCCGCCAATGCCGATCTGCAGAAAGAAGCCGACCAGAAAGATTTCCTTGATACCCCACAGCGAGTTGGCCAGCTCGGTAGCGCGCTTATGTTTGGCCAGCATAGCACCAAAGGCCAACGCGCCCAGCTCGGAACTCAGCCCCAGTTGCTCAAAGCCGTAACCGCCCAGCACCAGCGCCAGTAGCAGGCCGAGCAGCACCATCAGCTCCTCGTGGCCGCTGACATCGAGCAGCTTAAACAGCAACGGCCGCAGCAATGGCAAACCGAACAGCAGCAATGCCCAGGCCGAAGGCACCTTGCCGCTGGCCAGGCTCATCACCACCAGGGCAATCAGGTCCTGGATGATCAACACGCCAATCGCCACCCGCCCGTGGAAGGCGCGCAGCTCGCGCTTGCCCTCCAGCACCTTGGCCGCCAGCACCGTGCTGGAAAACGACAAGGCAATAGCCAACAAAAGCCCCTGCTGCCAGGGCAGCTCCAGCAGCAACAGAATCGCCGGAAGAAAGATCAGACTGGAAATAGCGAAATGCAGCAGACCGCCGCCGATCACCTCACGCCGCACCAGGTTGCCGATTTTCAGCTTGAGGCCCACGGTAAACAGCAACAGCAGCACGCCCAGGTGGGCGATGTGATCCAACGCGGCGCTGTCACGCGGGCCAACCCCGATATGCTCGCCAAAACCGGCTAGAGCAAAGCCAGCTCCCAGGTAACCTACCAGCGGCGGCAGACCAATCCCCCGCGCCACCAGCCCCATGAAAAAGGCAAAAGCAATCCAGGTGGCTTCAATCATAGGGGGTCCTTAATGGGCAAACGTCGGGACAGCACGGTAGCACTATGCCGATCTAGCATAACGCCCGCAGATGGCACCGCCATTGATTCGCCTCAGTTGTAGCCGCGTTTATTCGGCGGGCAACTTCAACTGCCCCAGACTTTGCAACACGCTGGCCCCGGTAAACAGCATGACTATCTGCTCTTCAGCCAACGCGCAGATCGCCGCTTGCCGTTCAGGCTGCTCGATATAGTCCAGCGACAGCTGGAACAGGTTGCGGCTGATCAGGTTCGACACCTGCCGTACCACTGCCGGGTTGACCATGTCCGGCAGCAGCTTGAAGGCGATGATGTCCTCAGCCATGTCCGCACCAAATTCATCCATCACCTCCTGCAGGGCCGCACGCAGCACAGCCGAGGCGCCATGCAGTTCGCGCACGCCGATGATGAAGGCTTCGGGGTTCTGCGCAACAAAATCGAAGAACAGCTGCACGGTTTCATGGCACACCCGCCGACCGCGCTGCAGGTCGATACCAAACAGCATGGGCAGGCTCTTGCCGCTCGTCTGCACGGCCCGCTCGGCGGCTTCACGGCGCAGGTCGCGCAGCGGTTGGCGCAGCTGGGTGGAGATCTGCCGGATCACCGTCAGCCCCAGGTCATCCACATCCTTGAAGTGCCGGTAAAAGGTATTGGGATTGAGCCCCGCCTCACGCGCCAACTCGCGCAAGCCCAGGTTGCTCAGGCTGCGGCTGGTTGAGGTGAGACGTAACGCGGCCTCCAGTAACAGGGTCTTGCCGGGGGCCTCGGTGGCTTTTTCTGCGCCTGGCTGCTGCTCGCTGGCGTCTGCCTGCATGACGAACCCTACCTAAAAGTTGGCTTGTGAGAATGCTGCTTGCTGGCGAGTATACATTTGTCTACCTTGGTATACAGCTGTATACGCCAGCAATAAACATAACAGGAGCTTGGCCATGAATGCACCCGTCTCACCCCCTACTGCCACCCGCCACTGCAAGGTGGCCATTATCGGCACGGGCTTCTCCGGCCTGGGTATGGCCATCCGCCTGAAGCAGGCCGGTGAGCATGACTTTCTGCTGTTCGAGAAAGAAGCCGGTGTCGGCGGTACCTGGCGGGTCAACAACTACCCGGGCTGCGGCTGTGACGTGCAATCGCACCTGTATTCCTTTTCGTTCGAGCAGAACCCCAACTGGACGCGCATGTTTGCCAAGCAGCCAGAAATCCAGGGTTACCTGGAAGGCTGCTGGAGCAAGTACCGCCTGCATAACCACACCCAGCTGAACACCGAAATCACCCGCCTGGCCTGGGATGAACAGCAAGAGCTGTGGCAGATCAGCGACAGCGCCGGCAACAGCTACACCGCGCAGTTCGTGGTCTCCGGCATGGGTGCGTTGTCCACCCCATCGATTCCGGCGCTCAAGGGCCTGGGCGACTTCACCGGCAAGATCTTCCACTCGCAGCAGTGGGACCACAGCTATGACCTTACCGGCAAACGCATTGCGGTAATCGGCACTGGCGCCTCGTCGATTCAGTTCGTGCCGCAGATCCAGAAGCAAGTCAGCCAGCTCGATCTGTACCAGCGCACCGCACCGTGGATCATGCCCAAGCCGGATCGCGCCATCAGCGAGCGCGAGCGCAACCGCTTCAAACGCTTCCCGCTGCTGCAGAAGCTCTGGCGCGGCGCTATCTATGCACTGCTGGAAAGCCGGGTGATCGGCTTTGCCATGCTGCCCAAGGTGATGACCGTCGCGCAGAAAGTCGGCAAGTGGTACATCAACAAACAGATCAAGGACCCGATCCTACGCGCCAAAGTCACCCCGGATTACCTGATGGGTTGCAAGCGCGTGCTGATCTCCAACGATTACTTCCCGGCGCTGACCCAGCCTAACGTCGACCTGATCACCGATGGCATCGAGGAAATCCGCAGCGGCAGCATCCGCACCGTGGACGGAAAAGAACGCGAGATTGACGCAATCATCTTCGGCACCGGCTTCACCCCGAGCGACCCACTGCCGCGCGGCGTGGTGTTCGGCCGTGGCGGCGTTGACCTGCTCGACACCTGGCCAGAAGGCCCGCAGGCGTACAAAGGCACGCTGACTGCCGGCTTCCCCAACCTGTTCTTCCTGATGGGGCCGAACACCGGTCTGGGCCACAACTCGATGGTCTACATGATCGAGTCGCAGATCCATTACGTACTCGGTGCGCTCAAGCTGGTGGATGAGCAAGAGCTGCAGAGCCTGGAAGTCAAACAAGCGGTGCAGGACAAGTTCAACGGCAAACTGCAGGGCAGCCTGGGCAACACCGTGTGGAATGCCGGCGGCTGCAAGAGCTGGTATCTGCACCCGGTCAGTGGCCGTAACTGCACCGTTTGGCCTGGTTTTACCTGGCGTTTCCGCCTGCTGACGCGCAACTTTGACCCAGCGGCCTATCATTTCAGCCGCAAGCACGCGGCACACCCGGCGCAGAACAGCGCTATCCAGTTGACTGTCCAGGAGGCCAGCGCATGAAGTCGTTTGAAAACAAGGTAGCCGCCATCACTGGCGCAGGTTCCGGCATTGGCCGCGCCCTGGCCTTCGGCCTGGCTCGTCAGGGTTGCCAACTGGCGCTCTCCGATGTGAATGCCGAAGGCCTGGCGGAAACCGCCGCCCAGGCGCGCAAGCTTGGGGTCAAGGTCAGCGAAACCCTGGTCAACGTCGCCGACCGCGAGGCCGTGCATGCCTGGGCCGATCAGGTAGTGAGCGAATTCGGCCGAGTCAACGCAATCTTCAACAACGCCGGCGTGGCCCAGGGCGGTACCGTGGAAGGCAACGACTACGCCGACTACGAGTGGATCATGAACATCAACTTCTGGGGCGTGGTCAACGGCACCAAGGCCTTCCTGCCGCATATCAAAGCCAGCGGCCAGGGCCATATCGTCAACGTCTCCAGCGTGTTCGGCCTGTTCGCCCAGCCGGGCATGAGCGCCTATAACGCCAGCAAGTTCGCTGTGCGCGGCTTTACCGAGTCGCTGCGCCAGGAGCTGGACATGGCCGATTGCGGCGTATCGGCCAGCTGCGTGCACCCCGGCGGGATCAAGACCAATATCGCCAAGACCGCGCGGATGAACGCCAGCCTGAGCAGCGTCACCGGTCAGGATGCCGACAAGGCGCGCCAGCAATTCAACGACCAGTTGCTACGCACCACGCCGGAAAAAGCCGCCCAGGTGATCATCAACGGCGCGCTGGCGAATAAGCGGCGCATCCTGATCGGCCCGGACGCCTACGCCCTGGATGGCATGCAACGCCTGTGGCCGGCCTTCTATCAACGCCTGGTAACCGCCTCCATGCGCCTGGCTGCCCGCTTTGCGCCGAAAGGCTCAAGCAAGAAAGCCCAGGCTGCCGTGGAGTAACCGGCCAGCCCACAAGCCCCAGGGCCGCCGGTGCCTGGGGCTTTTTTATGCCTGCCATCCCTGGCAGCCACCCTGCGGGCCGTCGCTATGCGACGTTAAAAATGGCTCCCGGCCATTTTTAACGTCTAACGTTTGTCTGGCCGGATGAACACCGCACGCATTCAATTGGCATAACAGTAGTTGGCGCGATAAATTGTCGGCACCTGTCCTGTGCCGCTGGAGAACGCCATGACTACGCAAGACCCTTGCGACGAACTGCTACTCGATAACCAGCTGTGCTTTGCCCTGTATTCGACTTCGCTGCTGTTGACCAAGGTCTACAAGCCGCTGCTGCATGAGCTGGGCCTGACCTACCCGCAATACCTGGCGATGATGGTGCTCTGGGAAGGCGATGGCATCACCGTGGGCGAGATCAGCAGCCGCCTGCTCACCGACCCAGGTTCCGTCACCCCGCTGCTCAAACGCCTGGAAGCCGAAGGTCTGCTCAAGCGCACCCGCAGCAGTGTTGACGAGCGTGTGGTCGAGCTGTTCCTCACCGAGAAAGGCCGCAGCCTGCGCGAACAAGCCAAGCGCATCCCCGGTTGCATCCTCACTGCCACTCAGCAATCCGCTGCAGAACTCGGCGCCCTCAAAGCTGAACTGGTCACCCTGCGCAGCAGCCTGCAGCAAGCCGTATAAGTCACCTGGGCGACAGATATGTCGCCCGCCCCAACGGTCTGGTTAAACAGATCGCGTCACGTATACCCCGTCATTTCCCCGCTCCGTACAATAATTTCGCCCTGCCGCCACGCTCAAAAAATCGCGCAATCGCCCGCCAATCCTCGCTTATGCCCGAACCAAACAGCACTTATCGCTAAATGATCAAAAAAATATCTTGCGCGCAAAATTAATGCACTCTAGAGTTCGCTCCATGGAACTGATTAGCGCACAAAACATTAGCGCGAAAAGACCACGAAAACCTGCAGTTGTCTTCACCTAACCCAACAACCTGACTGTCGTGGAGAACCGTTATGAAAACCCTGATCGCTTTCACCGCCCTGCTCGCCCTTTCCGCCCCAGTTCTGGCTGAAGACAGCCAGACAGACGGCAAAGGCCTTTACCCGAACTGGCTGATCACCCACGAAGGTTGATCACCGCCTGACACCGCAACGCCTTAAACAAACCAACCCAAACAGTTCCAGAGGATTACCGCCATGTCGATTCAAACCATTGCTTACCGTGCCTATGCAGAAGCCACCGGCGGCCGTGACGGCCGTGCCATCTCCTCCGACGGCATACTCGACGTCGCCCTGACCACCCCGAAAGAGCTCGGCGGTGCAGGCGGTGCGGGCACCAACCCTGAGCAGCTGTTCGCTGCGGGCTACTCAGCCTGCTTTATCGGCGCGATGAAGTTCGTCGCGGGGCGCGACAAGCTGGCGATGCCTGCGGACGCTTCGATCGAAGGTGTGGTGGGTATCGGTGCAATCCCCAACGGTTTCGGCATCGAAGTCGAATTGCGTATCAGCCTGCTAGGTATGGACCGTGAGCAAGCGCAGACCCTGATTGAGCGTGCGCACATCGTCTGCCCTTATTCCAATGCCACCCGCGGCAATATCGACGTCACCCTGACGCTGCTCGACTAACTCACTACTCATCCGGCCGCTGCCAGTCAGCGGCCCGCCCCAGGAGGCTGCACATGAACATCAAACAAGGTTTGTCGATCGCCGTACTCGCCCTTGCCGTCAACAGCGCGTTTGCCGCTGGTAGCCCCGGGGTGGAGCGTACTACTCAAGGTTTCCTCAATGCCCTCGCCGCTGGCGGTGGCAAGCCCCTCGAACAACTGAGCCCGAAAGACGCCCGCGCTGTATTGGTTGGCGCACAGGCTGGGGTCAAGGTCGATGTATCGGGCATCAAGGTGGTCGACAAGACCATCAAGGTCGATGGTCAGTCGATCCAGCTCAAAGTCGTGCGCCCATCCGATGCCAAAGGCACGCTGCCGGTCTTTATGTTCTTCCACGGTGGCGGCTGGGTGCTGGGCGACTACCCGACCCACGAACGCCTGATCCATGACCTGGTGGTGGGCTCCGGCGCGGCAGCGGTGTATGTCGATTACACCCCGTCACCCGAAGCCAAGTACCCGACTGCAATCAACCAGGCCTATGCCGCAACCCAATGGGTGGCGCAGAACGGCGCGCAGATTGGTGTCGACGGCAAGCGTCTGGCTGTGGCCGGCAACAGCGTGGGCGGCAATATGGCCGCAGTGGTCAGCCTGATGGCCAAAGACAAAGGTACCCCGGCGATCAAGTTCCAGCTGCTGCTGTGGCCGGTGACTGACGCCAACTTCAACAACGCCTCCTATAACCAGTTCGCCGACGGCCACTTCCTCAGCAAGAGCCTGATGCAGTGGTTCTGGGATAACTACACCACCGATCCGAAACAGCGCGCCGAAATCTACGCCGCGCCGTTGCAGGCTTCGGTGGAGCAGCTGAAAGGCTTGCCACCGGCCCTGGTGCAAACCGCCGAGTTCGACGTGCTGCGTGACGAAGGCGAAGCCTATGCACGCAAGCTGGACGCAGCTGGGGTCAACGTCACCTCCGTACGTTACAACGGCATGATTCATGACTTCGGCTTACTCAATGTGATCAGTCAGATCCCCGGCACGCAAAGCGCCATGCAGCAAGCCGCAGCAGCGCTGAAAGCCAACCTCAAGTAACCTGCGTTACAACAAAACGCCCCGACACGCTTAGCGTGTCGGGGCGTTCTGCTGTTCAAGCGGCCTGACATTGCAGGCTTTGCAGCAGGCCTTGCTGCAAAGCCTGGTCGAGCACCTGCTGCAACAGCGGCGCGGCGAAAAATGCCTGCAACGCCGCCGTCGATTGCCAGCGACTCTGCAGCAGCCACTGCGCCGCATCATCCGGCAGCTGCTGCACCTCAACATCCAGGCACCCGGGAAGGGTCTGCATGGATTCACCCAGGTTGTGCAGACACAACCCCAATTGCTCGGTGCGTCCCGCCCTCGCATGCAGCACTGCGGTATGACTCAGCATCGGTTTGCTCTCCAGCTCATTAAGGACTCGCCGTCAGCCGCACCATCAGCTCGCTGAGATCGACATCCGCCGGTTGTTCCAGGCGCTCGGCACACCGCACGCGGCGTAACAACCGCGCGCCCTTCTCGGCCAACAAGCGTGCACAAACCTCGCCGATACCGCTGCTGGCGCCGGTGCTCAGAATGGCTTGGTCTTGGATATTCAACATGGTCGAATCCTCGGCGGGTAAACGACAAAGGCTGCCGTGACAGCAACAGATTCGGCGAAATGACGTACTTGGGGTTAGACGATTTCTGGCGGATTATTGCCTAAAGCTGCAATCATAAAATGAGGCACACCTAACCAGATGAAGCCAATCACCAACTCAGCAATACACTGATAACCGACAGTATTTTGCTGTTTGCCTATTGCTAGCAAATCATTGCCTGATCCTGCAGCTCTTTATGTTTGGCACAGACTTGCCTGAAAAACCGAGCTAGCCTGCGGCCAGCAACAGGAGCATCTCATGACCTCGCTCGTAAACTCCGTAGCCCTCGATGACAACCTTGCCCTGCGCCAGGCAGAGTTGGCCGCCCTGATCCAGCGCCAGTGTCCTGGCGATGGCCTGCACCGCAGCGCCATTAGCGGCCTCGACCTGGCCTGCGCGACTCAGCCCAGCTTGCCCATACCGGTGCTGTACCGGCCATGTCTGGGCATCATTGCCCAGGGCCGCAAGAATGTGCGCCTCGGCGATGAACAGTACACCTATGACCCGCTGAACTATCTGGTCGCCTCCGTGACCCTGCCAGTAACCAGCCAGGTGATCGGTGCAACTCCAGAATTGCCGTATCTGAGTCTGCGCCTGGAGATTGATCCGGCGCTGATCACCAGCCTGATCGCCGAGATCGGCCCAATTGGCGTTCCCAATACCGGCCAGCGCCGGGCGCTGTACCTGGATCGTCTAGACACTCAGTTGCTCGACGCGGTATTGCGCCTGCTGCGTCTACTGGAGACTCCGCGCGATATCGCCATACTTGCGCCGCTGGCGGTGCGCGAAATTTTCTACCGCCTGCTACACAGCCCGCAGGGCCATCGTTTGCACGAAATCGCCATCGCCGATAGCCAGAGCCAGCGCATCAACCGTGCCATCGAATGGCTGAATCTGAATTTCGACCAACCGCTACGCATCGAGGATCTGGCCCGCGAAGTCAACCTCAGCACCTCAACCCTCCATCACCGCTTCAAGGCCGTCACCGCCCTCAGCCCTTTGCAGTATCAGAAACAGCTACGCCTGCAGGAAGCGCGACGCCTAATGCTTTGCGAAGGGCTGGAAGCAGCTTCGGCCAGTTACCGGGTCGGCTATGAAAGCCCTTCGCAGTTCAGCCGTGAATACAGCCGCTTGTTCGGTGCGCCGCCGCTACGCGACCTGGCCCGCCTACGCAGCTCGGCATAACACGGCTAAAAAATCTCTGGCAACAGACTGAAAAACAAACGCCCCGGCGCTTTTCAAGAGCACCGGGGCGTTTTACATGGGTCAAGTTCACGCTTAAGCAGGCATAACTGGCCAGAATTTATTATCAGCAACAACATCTTGCAGACGCCAAAATGCCCTGTAGCCCAGACTGACAGGGACTTTGCAGGTCATGAGCAGAGAAAAATATGAATAATTAACGTTAAACCCAACACTTCCCGTGAAAACGGCCTATTATGGCTGAGCTGACTTGTAGTTATCAGCAAAACCGCATAGGTGCTATGAGCACTCTGGCACCGCACTTCGTATCGATTTAAGAGACACACCATGGCAAATCGCGAAACTGGCACCGTCAAATGGTTCAACGATGAGAAAGGCTTCGGCTTCATTACCCCGACTAACGGCGGCGATGATCTCTTCGTTCACTTTAAAGCCATCCAAAGCGACGGTTTCAAAAGCCTGAAAGAAGGCCAGACTGTTACCTACGTGGCCGCTCGCGGTCAGAAAGGTATGCAAGCTGAAGAGGTACAGGTGGCCTAAGCCCCTGTCCTGCTTTAAAACAAACCCCGCGCTCGCGGGGTTTGTTTTATCTGCCGTTTGTAAACCTAGGCTCTATAAACCCATCTGCTTGCTGATGATCTCGTTCATGATTTCACGCGAGCCACCACCAATCGACAGAATACGGTTATCGCGGTACAGCCGCTCCACCAGGCTTTCGCGCATATAGCCCATGCCACCCATGATCTGCACCGCGTCATAGGTCAGGCGATCGGCAATATCAGTGGCAAAGTTCTTGGCCATGGATATCTCCTTGATCACGCTTTTACCTGCCGCCATCTTCGCCGCTTGCCTATAGGTAAACTCACGCGATACCTCAAGCTGGGTCGCCATCTCCGCCAGACGATGTTTGAGCACCTGAAACTTGCCGATCGGTTTGCCGAACGCTTCGCGCTCTTTGGCCCATTTCAATGCTTCCTCGAACGCTAGCTGCGCAGTCATATTGGCCATGATCGCCAGTGACAACCGCTCGCTCTGGAAATTCGCCATGATGCAGGCAAAGCCCATGTTCTCGGCGCCAATCAGGTTGCCTACCGGCACCTTGCAGTCATCGAAGAACAACTCCGCCGTATCCGATGCCCACCAACCCATTTTCTTCAGCTTGCGCCCTACGGTGAAGCCAGGCGTACCCTTCTCCACCAACAGCAGACTGACACCGCCAAAGCCATCGCCCCCGGTACGCACGGCAACGGTGTAGTAATCGGCGCGCACACCACTGGTGATAAAGGTTTTACTGCCGCTGACGCGGTAGAAATCGCCATCACGCACCGCACGGGTTTTCAGATTGGCCACATCAGAGCCACCGGACGGCTCAGTCACCGCCAGCGCCATGATTTTCTCGCCTGCTAGCACCTGCGGCACGATGCGCTCGCGCAGTTCCGGCTTGGCCCACTTCACCACAGGCGGCAAACCGATATCCAGGGAGCCGAGCCCTGCCACCAAGCCTCCAGAGCCTGAGCGCATCAACTCCTCGCTGGCCGCGACCTTGGCAAAGACATCGCCCTCATGGCTGCCGCCAAAAGCTTCCGGGTAACCAATCCCGAGAATCCCCGCCGCCCCGGCCTTGAGATAGAGCTCACGAGGAAACTCCTCGGCCTCCTCCCAATCATTGACATGCGGCAGAATTTCGCGCGCGACAAAACGCCTGACCGAATCACGCACCAACTGATGGGATTCGTCGAAATAATCCTGAAAGGCAGACATGAGGTATTCCCACTGAGGTTTCAGGGAAATTACCAAGCGCTTGCTTGGTTTACAAGAAGAGGATTATGCCATGCGCAAGGGCGATCAAGCCGCCGGCAACTCGCGAGCCTAGAGCTGGATAGGTCGGCGCCCGGCAATCGAGTGCGCGAGGGTGCCACCGTCAACCAACTCCAGCTCGCCACCCAGAGGCATGCCGTGGGCAATGCGCGAGGCAATCAGGCCTTTACCTGCCAGCAGCTGAGCAATGTAATGCGCGGTGGCCTCGCCCTCTACCGTTGGATTGGTGGCCAGAATCACCTCGGTAAAACTGCCTACAGCGATGCGCGCTAGCAGTTCGGGAATACCAATCGCTTCCGGGCCCAGGCCGTCGAGCGGCGACAGATGCCCCTTGAGCACAAAGTAGCGCCCGCGAAACCCGGTGTGCTCGACCGCATACACATCCATCGGCCCCTCAACCACACACAGCAGGCTGTCATCGCGCCGCGGGTCCAGACACAGCTGGCACACCTCGTCCTCGCTCAGGCTGCGGCACTGCTTGCAATGGCCAACCCCCTCCATCGCCTGCGTCAGCGCCTGGGCCAGGCGCAAGGCGCCGGAGCGATCACGCTCAAGCATCTGCAAGGCCATACGCTGAGCAGTCTTCTGCCCAACGCCGGGAAGAATGCGCAGAGAATCGATCAGGTGGCGGATCAGCGGGCTGAAACTCATAGGGAAGTACTCGACGACTACAACTCTTACCAACAAAACCCTACAGGGCAAAGCACAGACGATGTGGGCTGAGGATACCCACACCGTCTCCCAGCGCCGCAATGCGGCGCCGGCGGATGGCCGTTTAGAACGGCATCTTGAAGCCTGGAGGCAACTGCATACCGGCAGTCATACCGGACATTTTGTCCTGGCTGTTCTGCTCAACCTTACGCACGGCATCGTTTACCGCTGCTGCGATAAGGTCTTCAAGGATTTCCTTGTCTTCCTGCATCAGACTGTCGTCCAAGCTGACACGCTTGACGTCGTGACGCCCAGTCATGACCACGCTGACCAGCCCAGCACCGGATTGACCGGTTACTTCGGCGTTCGCCAGCTCTTCCTGCATCTTCTGCATTTTTTCCTGCATCTGCTGAGCCTGCTTCATCAGGCCGGCCATGCCACCTTTCATCATGGTGTAAGTCCTCGGTAATTAGGGGTTAACTGGAATATCCAGGGGCTCAATGCTGTCCGCGCGGATAACCGCGGCGAACTGCTGAATCATTTGTTGAATAACCGGGTCCTGATGGATTGAGGCTTCGGCCTCACGCTGGCGATTGGCCCGCTTATGCGCCGCTGCCTGCGCCGGTGTTTCCTGCTCAGGTTTGCACAACTCGATCAACACCTTGAGCTCGCGCCCGTGGAACTGATTGAGCGCATCATTCAGGCGTCGCTGCTGGGTTGAGTTGAACAGCGCTGAATGCGCAGGATCCAGGTGCAGCAACCAATTATCACCCTCAGCACTTATTAGGGTGCAGTTAGCCCCGATGCTGGCGGTCATTCCGGACAAGCCGAGCTTCGGGAACAGCTCCAGCCAATCTGCCGCCAGCCCGGTCGCCGGTTGCGCCGCCGGCAAGACTTCAGGCTCGGCAGATGCGGCACGCTCTACTGCATCAAAGTCGTAATCAAACGCTTCGGCGTCCATTTCGACATAGTCGTAGTCACTCAGTGGCGGCTCATCGTCATCCACATCAGCTAGAGGCACAGACTCGGCCGACTGCGATTCAAGCGCTGCGGGCTGCACTGCCTCAGTAATCGCTTCGGGAGCAATAGGCTCGACAGGTTCAGCCGCTTCAGCAACGGGCGCTCGAACCTGCTCTTCCCAGGGCAGATCAACTACAGCAGCGACTGCAAGTGCAGGTGCAATTTCGACCGGAGAAGGCTGCACCGCAACCGCTTCCATAACTTTAGGTTCTGCCTGTACTTGCGGAGTTACGGCAGCCGGTATTTCAGGCACTACTACAGGCGCGACAGGGGTCGCCTCTGCAACAGGTGCAGGCTGCGCCACAGGGGAAGACACTACAGGAACACTAACCGGTGCAACGATAGCCGCACCGGCCACTGGGTTCGTCGCGGGATCAGCAGTGGCCTGGCTAATCCCCAGCGGCTTTAGCGCCACCCTCGGCGCATCGTGGGTATCCGCCGGGCGGAATGCCAACATACGCAACAGCACCATCTCGAAGCCGCTGCGTGGGTCGGGCGACAACGGCAAATCGCGTCGCCCAATCAAACCCATCTGATAATAAAATTGCACGTCTTCGCTAGGCAGAACCCGAGCCAGTTCAAGTACCCGTTCACGATCACCCTGGCCGTTATCCACCGCCTCGGGCAGCGCCTGGGCAATGGCTACTCGGTGCAGCACATTAAGCATCTCGGACAGCACGCCATTCCAATCCGGCCCCTGCTCAGCCAGATGCCGTACAGCCTCAATCAAACCGCGCGCATCACCCTCCAGCAGGGCATGCAACACACCGTAGACCTGGCCATGGTCAAGCGTACCGAGCATGGCGCGCACATCGGCGGCCAGCACCTTACCCTCACCAAAAGCAATTGCCTGATCGGTCAAACTCATCGCGTCGCGCATCGAGCCATCGGCCGCACGGCCGAGCAACCAGAGCGCATCATTTTCAAACGGGATATTTTCCGCCACCAGAACATGCGTGAGGTGATCAACCACCCGCTCCGGCGGCATGTTCTTCAGCGAGAACTGCAGGCAGCGCGACAACACCGTGACCGGCAGCTTCTGCGGATCTGTGGTGGCCAGGAGGAATTTGACGTGGGGCGGCGGCTCTTCCAGGGTCTTCAGCAGCGCATTGAAGGAGCTGGTGGAGAGCATGTGTACTTCGTCGATCAGGTAGACCTTGAAGCGCCCACGGCTCGGCGAATACTGCACGTTGTCGAGCAACTCGCGGGTGTCTTCAACCTTGGTACGGCTGGCAGCATCGACCTCGATCAGGTCGATAAAGCGGCCTTCATCAATCTCTTTGCAAATCGAACAGACACCGCAAGGCGTCGAGCTGATACCCGTCTCGCAATTCAGGCACTTGGCAATAATCCGCGCAATCGTGGTTTTACCCACACCACGGGTACCCGTGAACAAATAGGCATGGTGCAATCGCTGGCTATCGAGCGCATTAATCAGCGCCTTGAGCACATGAGTCTGGCCAACCATTTCGTTGAACGAGCGCGGACGCCACTTGCGTGCAAGAACCTGATAACTCATCGAAACCCGTCACGAGAGGAAAGCAAAAGTGGGGCTAATCCTAACGGAGCATGGGGCAAATTGCATCCGATGCGCAGCCCACTAATGGCCAGTCTGCAGCATTGCTTGCAAATTAACTGGCGAAAAATTAACCAGACGGGTATCATCCGCCCTGTTCGTACCACGCTGTAAGTCAATCAGGCCTTTTGGCCCCCTCGATGGTTTCCAGGTAAGAGCGCATCACCCAAGGGTAATGCCACACAGCTCTAACCCATATCCCAACCTGCTGACTGATCTGGCTGTCCCGCGCAAGCGCTGACTCAAGCCCGCCTCCGACGTACCGACCCGCACAGCGTAACCACTATTGGAACTTGGGCGCGCAGTCCAGCTCCTATCTGCACATGCAATCGACACATTAGGTCGACAGCCTGGAGCTCTATTTAGCGCAATGACGCGCCCGTTGTTTTAGGAAACACCAAAAAATGAACACTCAACACCAAATTCAGGATGCTATTCGCACCCTTTCAAGTGCATTTGCACCCTTTGATTGCCGCATCCTGGCCGCCCGCAAAGGCAGCTTCAGTTTCACAATCGTTAACGATGCCGGCATCGCCAAGCACAGCCAGCGCCTGTACCCCGGCCAGTACAGCGGCGCGCACCTTGAGCAAGTTATCGAACGCGCTCGACAGTCGCTGACTGCCTGATTGACGAAGCCCGCGAACCATCAAGCATCTTCGAGGTCTGAAGCTGTCACCCTCAGGATGGAGCATGGTCATGGACAACATTAACCGCGAACTCGTTGAACAGCTGTTTGCCCCGCTGCGCGCTACATTCAGCTCACCCCGCCCCGATGGCGGGGTTGTTCTATCTCTGCTGGATGCCAGCGACACCACCGCATACAGCCGCGTGCTCAGCGCAGCTCAACGCACAGACCCACAAGCCTTCGCCCAAAGCCTTGAAGACATCCGCTTGGAACTTGCCATGCGCTCCGGCAGCATCCCAGCGGATATGCGCAAAGCCTTGAAGGAGCAGGACAGCGTGCTTAGCTACCACACAAGCTAAGATCACTCAGCGCCCTGCAAGCCAGCAGGGCAGCTATCCAACACCAGCACAATGCCTGCATACAGGACACCCCACTAGCGAGTCTTTTCCTCTCGCACCACGCAGACGCTCAACCGACGACTTATGTCTTAGAAAGCTTCGGTGAGAAGCCGCTGAACTTGCAGCAAAAGCTCACGCCCACGCATCAGGGCTTCACGCCTGCAGCGGGCTTGAAGAGAGCGCCGTATCTCCCTGCGATGAAACAACGGACTAATGACGTCAGGCACCACAATTCGGAAGTAATAGACCGAGTTGCGATATAACAGGAGGTAGGTTGGGACGGTCGACACAGTTGTATCACTCCTTGTACCACAGCGTGGTTTGGAGTGAAAACCTTTATAAATCAACCATATAAAATACTGGAGGCAACCCCACCAGCCGCACCTCGGCACACAATGTCACCGCTGCGGCTGCTCCCTTCCAGGCCTGACCGGGTTCACGGCTGATCGTTGCGAGGGGACCGGTAGGGTCACCATAACGCGACTCGCCAGAAGCGAGCCGCGCCATTGTACCGGCTTGGATCGAAGTTACAACCGTTTCAAACACTTAGCCCATCGAAACGCGCACTACACACGAAACCGACCAACCAACGCGCTCAAACCATGCGACAACTCAGATAGACGCTGACTAGCCTGGGCACTCTGCTCGGAGGTTTGTGCGGCCTCGTTGGAAAGATCACGAATATCGCTGATATTGCGCGCGATTTCCTCGGTAACACTGCTCTGCTCTTCGCAGGCTGTTGCGATCTGCGCGGTCATATCGTTTATGCGCTGCACCGAGTCACTGGTGTCAGTGAGAGCTTGATCCACCCCAGCAGCCTGCTCGACGCTTTGCCTTGCCTTACTGCTCCCCGAATGGGTGGCCTTCACGGCGTTCTGCACTCCAATCTGCAAACGCTCGATCATCACCTGGATGTCCTTGGTCGACTCCTGCGTACGGGCTGCTAATGCACGCACCTCATCAGCCACAACCGCAAAGCCGCGCCCTTGCTCTCCGGCACGCGCAGCCTCAATGGCCGCATTTAGTGCCAGTAGGTTGGTCTGCTCTGCAATGCCTCTGATAACAGCTAATACCGCACCGATATTAGCGGCCTCTTGCTCAAGGGTCTGAATGGTTGCCGAAGCACTTTCAACTTCTTGTGCTAACTGGCGAATCGAGTTGATCGTGGCGCCTACCACTTGCGCGCCCTCTCGTGACTGAGCCTCAGCACTACGAGCAGCATCAGCAGCATTCTGCGCATTACGCGCTACTTCATGCACCGCAGAACTCATCTCCGTTGCAGCTGTGCTGACCTGATCGACTGCTGCATGCTCACTGCTAATCAACCGATCATTTGCTGCGGCCATTCCGGCCAGACTTTGCGCAGAACGTTCAACCTCTCCAGTAACGCGTCCAACCTCCTTGATCAGCGGCTGTAATTTATCGAGGAAACGGTTGAATGCGTGACTGAGTTTACCTAACTCATCATTAGACAAAACGTCCAAGCGCACTCGCAGATCACCATCGCCATCAGCTATCTGCTCGATACGATTAAGCAAATTATGCAAAGGCCCGGTGACCAGAATTGGAAAGCCAACCACTAACACAAGGCAAACGCCTAAGCCGATGGCAATAATCACACCTTGCTGCCAGCTCAAGGTCTCACCCAGCTTAATAGCCGCCACCCCTTCAGCATGAGCCGCCGCATCATCCATTTCACCCAGCTTATCGATAGCAGTACGCATTGCCTCGAACTGCTCTTCACTGCCACCAAAGCTCAGCAAACTGGCCGCCTGCGGGTCACTAACAGCCAACTGCAAGACCTTTTGTGAAGTGGACTTCCACCGCTCAAAACCCACATCGAACTGCGCGACTAACTGCATCGCCTCGCTACCAGGCTGCATATCAGCAAATTTATGTACGCGGTCATAAGCCTGCTGCAAATTTTCTGCATGCGCAGCAACCAAAGATTCAGCATGCGCACTCGCCCCTTCATCAAGCAAGCTGCGCTCCGCAACAAAGGCTTGATAAAGATCACGATCGGCATTCAGCAACAGACTGATGCCTGGCAAGAATCGATTTGTCAGCTTCGTGCTTGAATCTGCCACCTGGGTGATGCCTCGCATCCCCAGAACCCCCATAGAAACCAACAAAACCGCCAGCAGCATAATCGGTAGCGCAATCTTCCAACGAAACCCTAAATCAGCGAAGGCACGAAGCATGCTGGCTCTCCAGGACAATGGCCAAGTAGCATCAGCATAGACTACCGAACGAAGTACCGAATAAAGCCCTACACCGTGGATACGCTTCAGCTCAGCCACTTATGACACACTTGCAGCACAACCTCTATCGACCTCCATATCCGACCCAAGGAGCAGCATCATGGCGATGACCAAAGACCAACTGATCAGCGATATTGCGGAAGCCATAGACACACCCAAAAGCACTGTACGCGCAGCACTTGAACAACTGAGTGAAATAGTCAGTGATGCACTGGAAAACAGTGACGAAATCACCCTACCAGGGATTGGCAAATTCAAAGTAAGCGAACGGCCAGCCCGCACCGGTCGAAACCCTAAAACAGGCCAAGCCCTGCAAATCGCCGCAAAGAAAGTCGTTAAATATGTACCGGCAAAAGCCTTGAGCGACGCAATCAACTAAGTATTCTGGCGCGCTCTTGCGAGCGCGCTTTGCTGCAAGACCATTTCTGAATTTATCGTGGCGCAAATTAAAACCCCCGATCGTTTTCACGATCGGGGGTTTTGGTATAGGTGCTTGACGATGACCTACTCTCACATGGGGAAACCCCACACTACCATCGGCGATGCATCGTTTCACTTCTGAGTTC
>Ga0247831_1003255_pt1 | contig 24201 bp, 16 predicted proteins | sample LaCruzMarch2015__9_FD_192406 | JGI IMG/M metagenome (GOLD analysis project Ga0247831, IMG submission 192406) | Freshwater microbial communities from meromictic Lake La Cruz, Castile-La Mancha, Spain - LaCruzMarch2015_1m | ecosystem: Environmental > Aquatic > Freshwater > Lake | place: Spain...
GGCAGTACCTGGACCAATATAGCTGGCAATGGGCTTCCTCAGTTTGCCATTAACTCCATTTGGGTTTTACCTGGAGGTAATGACAGCTCTCTTTTGGTAGCTAATGATGGCGGTGTTTATCAAACTGCAGACAGAGGTACAACTTGGAGTAGAGTGGGCAATAATATGCCTATTATTCCAGTATTCGAACTTGATTATAATCCTACTACCAAACGTATTATGGCAGGTACATTTGCGATGAGCCTTCAAACCATACCCTTGGATTCATTGTTTATAACAAAGCCATTAGTCAATGCATCAGTTGGCAATACCTCGATTAGTGCCACCATCTCGATTTCACCCAATCCTGCACATGATGTAATATATATAATCCAAAGCAGTCAACAACTGACGACAGCTACGTTGTACGACCTTAATGCCAATAAAGTAGCTAATATTGTTCTATCTAAGCCAGGTAAGTATAGTATAAATACATCGCATTTAGCTGAGGGAATTTATATTGTACTATTGAAACAAGGGCAACAAACTCATACTCAAAAAATAGTCGTGAAACATTAGGCATTTTGTGCCGAATAGAATTTTGGAGCTATAGTATGGATATTCTATCGAGCTACTTCTTTCTGCTAGCAGCGCACGGCGCTTGCTTGCATCAAGGCTATCTATCAGAGACATCTACATTATTTGGCTGAGTCAATGCAGGCTTTATGGTCAATCGGTTCTGAGAACCTTTTTTATCTAATACCGATTGGAATTTTGTAGCAGACCAATTTTTCGTACCTCAAATTGTTCCTTACAAAATAACCATCGGCATTTACCACTGTAAGATTTGGTCTGCGACACAAATCACATTGGCATAACCTACGGAATGCCGCTGAAGCGAACATTCCTAAGAGCGTGTGCTTCGAAATCGCCACCTTCGGGTAGCGGCAAAACCGTTGAACCAACAATACTGCAAAAACAGAGAGAAATGCTCATTCTCAAAATAATAGTGCCTTAAGATGCACTATTTAATGCAATTACATAAGAAAAACCAAGACATGTATAATATAGTGTAATTTACTGCTCTTTTTATTGAAGTTTTAAAAATTAGTATTACATTTGCATGAAATAATGCTTTATAATGCACTTGTCAGAATTAATAAAAACCATAAAAGAACGTAGGGAAGCACTACAAGTAACACAGGAGGGGTTGGCAGAACTATCAGGTGTTGGATTGAGAACTTTAAAACAGTTTGAAAGCGGAAAAGGAAATCCTACACTGTCAACATTACATAAGATATCTGATGTGTTGGGCATGGAGATTTGCCTAAAAATTAAAAGTGTGACGCATACTAAATGAGAAAAGCCAAAGTTTTATTCAAAAATGAAGAAGCGGGTATCTTGACCCAACACAATGATGGTTCGTTTTCATTTCGTTATCACGAAGACTGGGTAGCCAATAACGATAGGCAAAGCATCAGTCTAACTTTACCTAAAAACGAAAAAGAATTTCATTCTAAATACCTGTTTCCATTTTTTTACAGCATGCTTCCTGAAGGTTCAAATAAGCAAGTGGCATGCAAATTAAATAGAATAGACAGAGAGGACTATTTCGGATTGCTTATGACTACTGCAAAAAATGACAGCATAGGTGCCGTTAGAATTATTAAACTAGAAAATTAATGAGCTTACCAGAAATTAAATATTGTCCCGGCACATTATCTGAAGGTTTTAATACATATAGCAGAACAGCTTTGAATAGAGTTTTTCAGGGCAAGAAGGTTCATCATGTTTTGCCTTACGATTATCCAGCATCCAACCCAGAAACTAATCAGATGTTTGAAGAGAATAGAAATCGCATGTCGATATCAGGTGTACAAGAAAAATTTTCTGTATTGCTTGACAAAAACAAGTTAAGGCTTATTAATGAAAATGAACAAGGGACTTATATTCTGAAACCAATTCCAGGTGCCGGTAAAAAGCCAGATCAAATGCCTGCCAATGAGCATCTAACCATGCAAATTGCCCGTCAGGTTTATGGAATAGAGACTGCAGAAAATGCATTGATATTTTTTAAAGATGGCACACCTGCATACATCACAAAAAGATTTGATGTAAAAGAGGATGGTTCAAAATTAGCTCAAGATGACTTTGCTTCCTTAGCAAAAAGAACCCCGCAAACACATGGAGAACATTACAAGTATCTCGGGAATTATTTAGATATACTTGAATTAATGCGCAACTATTTAACAACTTACAAGATAGAAGCGCCAAAACTTTTAAGAATACTTGTCTTTAATTATCTTTTTTCAAATGGAGATGCACACTTTAAAAATTTCTCTATATTAGAAACACCTTTTGGAGATTATCGACTGAGCCCGGCTTATGACTTACTAAATAGCCGTATCCATATAGAAGATAAAGACTTCGCATTAGATGATGGTCTATTGCCTGGAAATCTAGCCCAAGGCAAAATCGGTTTACAATTTGCTAAACTAGCAGAGAAAGCAGAAATCAGTGAAAAGACTTTTCAGGAAATTATGTCATTGATGATTTCCAAATCAAATTTAGTTGAAAAAATGGTAGCTGCTTCTTTTCTAAATGATACCACTAAAAGAAATTATTTCCAATCTTTTCAAGGCCGTTTAAAACAACTGACTAAAGCATAAAATATGATACACCTAAAGAAATTAAATTTTTGTCTACAATACTAACAAGTACTGGAGGTAACAGCACCTACCCAAAAGTGGCGGTTCAGTGCTCCGCAGCTCTGCGGGATGTTCGGCTATGCTGCATCCCGAAGGTCAGATAAATACGGTTCTTTGAACCGTTTGAACATAAAGCCATGCATTGAATCAGCTCAATAAAGAAAATGTCCCCGGAAACTAGCCGTGATTGGAGGAAGCGCCATGCGCTCCGGATAGCACGAAGTAGCTCAATAAATTCCAACAGCACGGCTCCAAACTTTTTTCCATTTAATTGGTATGATTTTTTTTGATTTGTTCATATAGTACCATAGGTTAACATTCCTAATTTTTTAGTAGGTTTGCAACATGGAAAATATCAACCTTGACAAACTCAACGAAACCGTTCAATTTATCCAATCTAAAACAACTTGCAAACCCACAGTGGGCATTATATTGGGCAGTGGCTTAGGTGGCTTGGTCGATGAGTTAACGATAGAAACATCTTTAAGCTATGAAGAGATTCCAAACTTTCCAGTTAGCACAGTTAAAGGTCATGGCGGAAAACTCTTGTTTGGTCAACTGAATGGCAAAGATGTTGTAATGTTGAGCGGTCGATTTCATTATTACGAAGGGTATTCGATGCAAGAAGTGACTTTCCCAGTACGTGTGATGAAGATGCTTGGCGCTGAATTGTTGATGGTATCGAATGCTGCTGGCGGCATGAATATCAACTTTAAAGTAGGTGATTTGATGGTGATTAACGATCAAATCAACCTCTTCCCAGAACATCCATTGCGTGGTCGTAATAATGAATCCATAGGACCTCGTTTTCCTGATATGACTGAACCTTATGCTTTGGATTTGATTGAAAAAGCAAAAACTATTGCTGCCAAACAACAAATCACATTGCATGAAGGCGTATACATAGGACTTCAAGGCCCCACTTTTGAAACCAAAGCTGAATATAAATTTTTACATGTTATAGGTGGAGATACAGTAGGTATGAGCACCGTGCCTGAAGTAATCGTAGCCAGACATATGGATATGAAAGTATTTGGAATGAGCGTTGTGACAGATTTGGGTATTCGTGAAGAAATGAATGAAATCACACATGAGGAGGTTTTGGAAGCTGCAAATGCCGCTGCACCTAAGATGGCTTTTATCTTTAAGGAATTATTAGGACAATTATAGCTTGGAGTGTGTATTTTTGGGGATTATTCTACAGGCTTGTTTTATTACACAATTCAATTTTATCGTTTTATAGTTATTTGCATTCCGCTGCTCTTTGTGGCATCGATGAGTCAAGCTCAAATATTTTCGAACAACCCTGTTGGCAATACAATGTCAAGTGACCAAAAAATCATATCGGATTCGAATTCTAAATTACAAGTCACCACAGACGACAAAATTCAGATAAGCTATACCAGAACCAATGATACCAATCGTATACAACCTGACACGTCGATTTCCCTTTTGCATCGAAATCCATTGATGTCGATTTGGGACGTGGATTTGGGTAATTTAGCTTCAGCTACTAATAGTCTTTACTTTTCACCCGATTTAAATCCTGGTCTTCAATTGGGTTTACGTAGCATTAGACCTTATTTAAAAACTTGGGACAGCCTTAAGTTCTACAATACGACACGCCCATATACTGACTTGTATTTTAGAATTGGTGGGAAGCAAGAACAAATGATCAAGCTATTGCATACTCAAAATATAACACCAAGTTGGAATATAGCTGTTGAATATCAAAAAATAGGTTCGCCGGGTTATTACAAATTACAACGAACAAATCACGATCACCTGACGCTCAATACACACTATAAATCGACCAACTTACGCTACGAAGCCAAAGCGGCATTGTTGTACAATAAAATTCAACAAGATGAAAACTTGGGTATAGTAGACGAACGTTTTTTGTCGGATGCCAATTACAATGATAAGCGTTTAGTTCCAGTCAATACAATCAACAGCTACGAAGGAATCAATCGTTCTGCTGTTACAAATTATTATCGAAATCTATCTCTTAACCTTCAACAGCAGTACTTTATAGGAAAAGCAGACAGTATTTTATCAGAAGATAGTACAGAAAAAAAATACACATTCAAACCCTATTTTGGCATCAAGCACCGTTTCTATGCAGACTACAGTTTATATCGCTTCAAAAATCTAAATCCCGATACGACCCAACTGGAATTACCTTTGGTGGTTGGTGATTCGCTTGAATCCAAGTATCTTCTTGGTCAGGTTGGTAATGCATTTTCGTTGACAGGTGATATTTATTTTAAAGGTAAATTGTGTCAGGCTGAAGCTGGATATGGTGTTGAAATAGAGACTCCAAACAATTATGGACTTAATGAAACCTTTGTCAATAATTATGTATTTGCTAGTATTCAAAAGTCGGCAAGCTCAGCAAAAGAATGGATGTATAATGGAACTTTAAAATTTTATTTTACGGGCAATGCCATTGGGAACACCTTGCTTCAGCTTCAAACAGGTTTGAACCTAGCCGAAAAATATGGACAGATTAGAACAGGTTTACGATTTAGTATTCAATCACCAACTTACCTGCAAACGCATATCCAATCAAATTATTTTTTGGCTTCAACAACTTTGAACAAACAAACAATAACACAAGTATATTTGAAATACATCAATGCCTTCAGAAAAACGTCCATTGATTTCAATTATTACACTATTGGTAATTTTATTTATTTTGAAAATGAATCTTTAAATGCACAACAGTACAGTAAAATAATACCATTATTTCAAGTACAACTCAACAAAGAAATAGCAATCAACCACTTTCATTTATACAATCATATTGCCTTACAAGGCTTGCCTTCAAACCCTGCGATACATGTTCCCATTTGGACTTCAAGACATACATTATCCTATGAAAATTTTATTTTCAAAAAGAAATTACAAGTTGCGACAGGCATAGAAGCCCGATACAATACTGGATTTTATACTGACCAATACAACCCTTATTTATTTGGTTTTGCAGCGCAACAGAATTATACCATTTTAAATACACCACAACTGTCTTGCTTTTTTAACTTTAAAGTCAAACGCTATCGAGCTACAATAGTTTTTGATGAACTGCAACAGTATTACACACGCAACAACATTAATTTCAAAGGCTATGCAGCGCAAAATGCAATGTTGCGATTTGGGTTTCATTGGGTGTTTATAAATTAACAAGGATGTTATACCAAACTACCCTAACGCCTCGTTTCAATACTATGAAGTACAATATCCTTTGTATATTAATTCTATTGGCAAACACGCTTATAGCTCAACCTATTCAAACGAAACCAACAACAGCTAAAAAACTAACTCTTATAACGTCATTAACAGGTGTTCAAAAAGATTCAGCAGATGTATGGTATCATACGCGTGTTACATATCCTTGTGATTATATGACTGAACAAGAACGTGCAATTATTCAACAATTGAATATTGCTCGTATGTATCCAAAATGGTATTTGTATTTTTATTTAAAAAATCCTCAAACAGAAAATGAAAAATCATTGTACAAAACAATGATGACAATGAAATCGATTCCATTGCCTTTAAAACCATCTAAAGCATGTTACGAAAGTGCACTGTGTCATGCCAAAACGAGTGGCGAAAAAGGTTACGTAGGGCATGATAGACAAGTGCCAACCTGTAAACAAACTTTCAATGGTGAATGCTGTGAATATGGGTCAACACAAGCAAAAAACATTGTATTAAATTTACTCATCGATGAAGATGTACCATCCTTAGGCCATCGAATTATTTGTTTGACAGAGTCATATACGCAAATTGGCATCAGTACTCAACCGCATAGTACTTATCGTTTTAACACTGTGATTGACTTTAAAAACTAAGGCTTTTTACCCTTATAAACTACAAGAGCTAATTGAGAATTATCTGGCGATAAAACGATTCTATAAAACTGTCGAATACCGAATGAATTTAAATCAGCAAATTCATCCCAAGTTGAATCAGGATAACGAAAAGGATTTTTCTTCATGTAAATTTTGCCTTCATGTCCCATCAAAATACTTCCATCTTGCATAAAGCAATAATCTTCTTCGCCGGGCAATGTTTCTGTCAAAATAGGATTTTCTACCTTAGACCCTTTTTTAATGCGTGCTAGATTTTCTTTGGCAATGATTCTAATTTTCCAATGCAGTGAATCTGATTTATCGACATATACCATTTTCCCTTTAGATCGGAGACTATAAAATGTTCGACCAATATTTGAAGCTATCGTATCCGCTGTTTTGTGAACGAGATTATGTTTCACCAAATAAAACGGCTCAGGCAATTCAAACGACAAAAATTCATTTTGACTAATCCATTCATAATAACCAATTGTAGTAAGATCAGGTAAAAACAACTGTGGCTTCTTCCCTTTTAAATTGTACGAATAAAAATGTTGGGTCGTTTTATCCTTTTCTACTTTCACACACGAAATGCGTTCCATATCGGGTGTATAGCGAGGCGAATATTCAGGCTCCTTTGTTCGAGTCAATCGTTTTGATTTATGCTTCGCTAAATCATATTTATAAATTTCAGTATTTATAGTATCCATCGAACTCACGTAAAATAACCATTGACCATCCATCGAGAAATTGGGTTGATTATTGTAGCCATTCGTTTTAGAAATAATTTTTGGCGAATGCACACGATATCCTTTAGGACTTTTTTGTACTTGAAACAAATACACAATAGTTTCAGGCAATTGAGCAAAAGAATAAAACGAAATGAACAGTAAAAATAATAGCAGTACCTTTTTCATGTTTCCAAAATTAATACAAATCTACAAATTGAAATTTTTCTCCATCAAATAAACCTTTATCGCTGAGTTTTAACTGAGGAATGACCAATAAGGCCATAAAAGATAAGGTCATAAATGGGGCTTTTAATGAACTACCAAGTTTTTTTGCTTGCAAATCAAGTTCAGCATATTTTGCTGCAACATGTTCTGCTTTATCATTACTCATTAATCCTGCTACAGGCAAAGGCATAACAAATTGTTGATCAATTGATTGCACAGCAATGCCACCTTGCGTTTGAATCAATGCATTGACAGCTTGACACATCGACTCATCATCGACGCCCACACAAATAATATTATGACTATCATGTGCTACAGTAGAAGCTATAGCACCGTGTTTGAGTCCTACATTTCGAATAAAGGCTTTCGCAATGGGTGCTTGTTGATACCGGTTTACAACAACTATTTTAAGTACATCTTCGGCTATATTTGAAACGATACAATTATCTTGAATGGTTGGTTTACATTGAATTGTTTTCGTAATCAACTGACCATCCAACGCTTCAATTACATTGATATATTCTGGTACATCATCTATTCGCACTTCAAAATCAGCACTATGCTTTAACGCACACGAAAAATTATTGATGCAGGATTCTTCAATGGAATCAATAAAAACTTGGTTGTCTTGAAAAACAATTTCTCCATCAATAACCGTTTTTAAAATAGTAAACTCTTCAATAGATTCTATGACAATAAAGTCAGCTGCATCATCATTACGCAATAAACCAACATTGAGTTTGTAATGCTCTACTGGATTGACACATGCTGCTTGCAATACATCAAACAAATCAATTCCTAAATCTAAAGCGCGTTTGACATGATTATTGATATGATGCAATTCCAATTCATCGGGATGTTTGTCATCACAACAAAACATCATGCTGTTTGCATGATCCTTCAGCAATTCAATCAATGCGTCAAAATTTTTAGCCGCACTACCCTCTCTAATCAAAATTTTCATTCCAAACTGAAGTTTGTCCAAAGCCTCTTCTTTAGTGACACATTCGTGGTCAGTGCTGATGCCTGCATTAATGTATGCTTGAGCTTGTTCGCCACGCAATCCAGGCGAATGTCCATCGACAGGTTTGTTATATTGATGTGCAAGTGCAATTTTTTTTATTACTTCTGTATCGTTATTTAAAACGCCAGGATAATTCATCATTTCACTCAAATAATAAATATCGTCTCGTTGAAGCAATTGCTCCACACCACTAGAATCAATGGTTGCACCTGCCGTTTCAAAACTAGTTGCTGGCACACAAGATGGCGCACCAAAATGAAATTTAAAAGGGACTTTCGAAGCATTATTGAGCATGTATTTAACACCTTCAATGCCACATACATTGGCTATTTCATGCGGGTCGCTTACCGTAGCGACAGTACCATGCTTCACAGCTAAGCGCGCAAACTCAGATGGTATCAACATCGAACTTTCGATATGTACATGTGCATCAATCAGGCCTGGCAATATAAAATTCGAACAAGGTTGGGTTGTTTCTTCAATTGAAACAATTCGACTTCCTTCAATTGTAATTGCTGCAGGATAAATTCGCTTTTGGTGAACGTCAATAAGGTTGTGAAATAAAATAGTTTGCATGCCGTAAAGATACAACCTACAAAGAATATCAGATTATTCAAAACCTATTCTTTGGTCATTTTAATCACTTTATGCTCATTACCATCATCTGTAATCATAATGGAGTAAATACCTGCTGGTAGGTTTGCTACTGGCAGACTGATTACTTTTGTTTCATTCACAACTTCAACTGAAGTTGTATATAAAACTTGACCTACAGTATTCAGTATTTTAATAGAATAAAAACGTTCTTGGTCGTTTTTAAGCATCAAGTTTGCAAATGTAGAAGCCGGATTTGGATACAATTGAATATCGGCATAGTTTTCATTGCAACTGATTCGTATAGATTTAGTTGGACTAATGGCAAATTTCGAATCTACGTCTACCATTATTAATCGATATGAGTAAATGGCAGGATTAGGACGTTCATCAGTATAAGTATAAGTTTGGTTAGACATATCGCTTAGAGCAGCTGGTACAGATGCTATTGGAAGAAATGCATTTCCTTGTTTACGCTCGATAACATAATGTGAGAAATTAATTTCATCCGAAGTCGTCCAAGTTAATTTGGTAGAACAATCTGTTTCGGTAACATCAAATGAACTTAATGTAACAGGCAATGGCAACGAGGGATCTAGCAATGATAAAGTTCGCAAACCAAAATTGTTTGGGTGAAATTGTTCAATTTGATCATTCAAAGGATTGACTTCAATTTCAAATTTCATATTAGAAAATAAATTCTCTGTGCTTAGTTCATACTCAATATGAATTGTATCCGAACCTGGCAATGGTTTATATCTTTTTGTAACTGTACTGATTTTAGTATTAAAACGATCATAAATTGAAAAGGAAATCAACATACTATCCATTGGAATATCGGTCAAGTTTTCGATGGCAAATTTAATATTCTTCACCTCAGGTTGTGCTGTATTTTCAACAGTATATAACGCTGCAGGATTTAACGCAGCTTCAGGTTTTGGAGCAAATAAAATCCGCCAATATTTTAGCTGTTCTGGGGTACGATAATTTATATCAGACTGGTTCACTACAACTTTTAAATACGGATACAAATTGGCATCGATAAACGCTAAGCTTGTATCATTTTTCACAGTAGCTAATAAGAAATCCTCATTTGCATTCTTAACACCGTAGATCATAAACCTTGTTGTATCACCTATACCCAAATCTTGCGTAAATAAATTGCGCTTAAACCCTGTCCAGCTAGTAGCAGGTCCAATTTTTGGTGTTTCAATATTTCCTTTTGTGGTTAAAATTTTATAATCAAATTCGCCATACAATTTCACTGTTGCATCAGCGCCTACAAATTGTTTTACACTATTGGGTTCGTTCTTTTTCGTCCATAAAATCATGGGTCTATTTCTATACAAAGAGTCTATACTAGAGAACCCCATATTTTTCATTTTATGATACAACGAAACATTAGAGCCTAAGGTAGCCGTATCAGCTTTCCAATGACGTACAAATGTCGTATTGACTGTACCACATCCACTACCCACACATAGACGTGGTTGAATCATAACAAAATAGCCTGATGGAATCGAATCAATAAAATCCATCGCTAGCTTTCTTGAAGTTGGACTTAAAAAACTAAATTCAAAAAATGGATCTTCTTTTATACCAGCATTTGTTATACGACATGGATCGAAGCTACCATATTTTCCAATTGCTATATTTGGATCTGGCCTTGTATTTAACCATGGCTTGCCTGTTAATGTATCAATGACTACAAACTGCAAACTAGAGTAACCTGGATAAGGATCGCAACCAAATGTATATAACGTGCTACCATTCATTTTGACTAAATATTCTGGCCAAATATATGTAAATGGTGATGCGCCATTCATACAGACATTTTGCACTTGCAATAATTTAGTTGTACTTGTATAATTAAATCTTCTCGAAGCTGAGTCTAATGTAATAGAATTGAATTCGTTGCGGGTAAATTGGTCATAATGAGATTGATTCCATCCAGTAGAACTTGATGCTAAGTAGATAAAACTACTACCTTCCCAATGATTCGAGCCATCATTGACAGCCACTCTCCAATAATAAACTACACTATCTTGGTATATCATGGATGGTGTCCATTTTACTACACCACCACTGCTTGTTATTTGTTGCGATGATTTTATTGGACTATTGAACTGAGCTGTTGTATCCAGTTCGAACATATAGTTTTGTGTATCTTCAAACGGATTCATAGTTGATGCTTTCAATGTCAATCCTTGATTATTTACGATACTAAATTCATGTGGATAAACTGGTTTTATTCCACCTCCACGAATAAATACTGATTTGATGACTTCATTGTTTGTATTTGATTTCTCTGCAATGAAATTCGATTTATCAATTGATACAATAAATTGATTTGTACCCTTTCCCATTTCGCGCAAAATTGGCAATTTAACTCTCACAACATATTCATAAGAAAATCCTGGTATTTTTTGAGCAAAAATAGTTTTCAACGAATTATCACTTAAGCGGCGTTGCACAAGAAGCTCCACCGAATCTATCGTATATTTACCTAAATTGTGATACTTGATTTCCATATCAAATGAATCCATTGCTAAAGTCAAGTCATCGCTTGAAAGAATAATATCTTTTAATTCAATTGAATAATCTGGCAAAGTCGAATTCATAATTTTTACAGCCGGATCTCCGTTTAAAATAATCTGATGTGTATGCATTTTAAAGAGAAAATCATTGTTGAAATTTGGTAATGAAATTAAAGAAGTCACATTATTGATCATCTGGTTTCCGATTGATTGATCTGACATTGTAGTAGCCATTCTACCATATAAAGAATCAGTATAAAAACCGAGGTATCCTGAAAAGCCAGTATTTACACTTGCTAAGAAACCAATTGCACCTGCATTGGGTGTAAACAAAAATCGTTCACTCAAGTATTTTTGTCCTGTGTATAAAAATATATTTCCTGCACCACAGCCGTTGGCAATAATCAGTGGATATTTTTTGGAGTTCGTATATTTTTCGGGAAAATCTAAACCGTAATCAATAGTAGATGCTGATGAATGTCCAAAAAATTGAACAATACCTGAACCATTATTAATCATAGAATCAATAGTAGTATTGTTAATTGATTCTTGCTCTGCATTATTACTTTTAGCTATAACTGTTGCATTTCCTCCAAAATTTGGTTTTGAAATTATTGTTTTTTGTCGAATCAATGCATCTAGAATTGGACTCAACTGAGCAGGATCAGTTGCACCTGCAATATGCAATACACGCTTGCTCCAAAGTTTTGTCTCCGCATTATGTTGAGCACTGTTTTGGTCAAGTTCATGATCCTTTACTTTATCTAGATAGGTTTTGATATCGTTAGGATTAAATGCAGATAAACGGCCAATAGACAACATTGGTTTATCATTTTTATTAAAATCCGTCAATAACAAATCAGAACCAGGCTGACCAAAGGTAGGAACAGCATAAAAAGGAAATGAATTATAGGAAGAGGCTTTATAAGACAAGAAAGCATTGTACTCTAATCCCTTACCGATTATAAAAGCATGTTTCGGGGTATTGGTCCAACTTGGACTTGTAGTTGCATACTGCAAGAAATTTTTCAAAGCCAAACCACTGAACTCATAGCCATAACCAAACTCATTGTAAATATCGTTTACATAAGCAACAATAGCTTGGTAGCTTCCACCAGCAGTTGAATTTCGATATGATCGATACGCTTCAACATGATTATTTCCATTTCCATCGTTGGTATAACGAGAATCAGTAATAATAATAAAATTGCCATGTTGTGCAGGGAGTGTATAATTTTTAAATGTAATTGGATTTAAATTTTGGACTGAATTCAAAGCAGCAGCATTTCTACTTTGTAATGTATAATTTTGGGTTGCTAATGAACTAGGCAATGCAAAACGTATTATGCCTGCAACAGATGTATCGCCAACCATGTAAATTGAAGCGGTACGATTATACAATATAGGTTGAAAACCACCTTTGTTAAAATTAGTCACTTCAATGTAACGCACATTATTTTGAGGTTCTAACTGAAAACTGAATGAAGAAACATTGGCAAAATCAAATGTAATTGGATATGTAAAATCAAGACTAACAATACCATATCGATCAGTTGAAACTCCAGATGGCTTATATAAAAATGTAAATGAATTTGTACCACTGATTGTATTCATATGTACCTTTTCATATAAACGTACAAAATCAAATCTAGGATAAGTTGTATCTGACAGCAAGGTACCATTTGCATAAACTTGTAAAGTATGATTGCTTAAATAGGATCTGCCAACAACTGTTGTACTAAAAGTTGCAGGTGGAGCAGATGGATCAGTATAGGGATTCGTACAAGCAATTATAACTGAATCCATCGCAGTTGTAAATCTTTTTACATATCCCTCTTGTTGATATTGCGATAAATTTAAATTCAACAATTCCGGTAACTGATATTGTCCCTCTGCTGCAGATGGCCCGCTTGTAAATTCATTTCTATAATTTATTTGTTGGGAGGTAAAACAATAATTTTCTTTTGCAGGCAAGTTGATTAAATTATTCGCTAGTGCAATATAACGTTTATGTCCAGGGTTAGCATTAAATGTGATAAAATAATATGAAGTATCAGATATTAAATTTTGATTCAAGTTTAATTGTAATGTAGTGTCTTGAAATAAACGTTTGTCTAAATTCCCATTCGCTTTTTCTCCATAAAATTCAATATAATCTGTTGAAGCCAATGCGGCTGTCGTTGAAACAAAAATTGGAATTTCTATACCATCCTTAAACACTTGTAAGTGATCACCTTGCACTGAACCTGGCAGGCCAACATTAGTCAATGAGGCTATTGGAATACGATAAAAGCCATTTTGATGTAATTTAAACTTGTAATACGACTGACCATAATTGATCCATTCGTTTCCAAGTTGTTGAGCAGAAATAGAAAATGCGATTAAGCATAAAATTGCTGAAAATAGTATGTGCTTTTTTTTCATTTTGTCTTGTTCTAAATAGTAAGTTAGTTTGCAAATAAATTGAATTTAAACTGGATACATCTAAAAATTTGTTACTTCTTTAACACGTTAACGTGTTATTTTCATTCAAACTTTAATATTCAGCCACAAAAACAATATTCACAACGCCCTCATTAGTTGTTTAGAGGCCCAAAATGTATGCCACAGTAAGTTTATATTTTATAATCATACATAATACATTCAATATTAATAATATATATATGAAATATTTAAAATATAAAATTTAAACAGATATTATTAATCTGTAAAGCCGTTTTATTGAAATAAATTTACAAGTAGATTTTATTTACTTCAACCACTTCTTGCATTGATTCAACATCGCATGCATATCTCTTGGAAGTGGTGCTTGTATATCTAATAATTCTCCAGCAGTATTTTTAAATTTCAGCTGAAATGCATGCAAGGCTAGTCTGTTCATAATAGGTTTTTCTTCCAGCTCTTGTTTGGACAAATTGAATCTTTTTTTAAACGATGAAATAAAAACAGGTTTACCATCGCCATACAGTTCGTCACACACTATTGGATGTCCAATAGACATCGAATGTACACGTATTTGGTGCGTACGTCCTGTATGTAATTGGTATTTAAGATAACTAAACAGGCCATATGTTTCGACCACTTCATAATCTGTCACACTAGGTTTACCATTTTTTACATTCACGACCATTTTTCCTTTAATGGTAGGATGCTCCATCAAAGGTTGTTCAATACGCCCAGATTTTTGAACAGGACTACCATGTACAATTCCAGTATAATATTTTTCTACTTCTCGTTGTTCAAACAACATTGATGTATATTTATGTATTTCTTCATTTTTTGCAAAACAAATACAACCACTTGTGTCACGATCTAGTCGATGCACAATAAATATATTATCATACATACGGCGTAATGTGCCTGCAACAGAAGGAATATCGGCATTGAAACGGTCGGCAATTGAAAGTAAACCACTGGGTTTGTTGATGAAAATGTATTGTTCATCTTCATAAAGAATCTCTAATTTTAACATAAAAGCGCTTAACCTATTTAAAATGTTTTAAATAAATAATTTCCTTTTCATCTAGAGCTCGCCACTTTCCTCGGGGTAAATTCTTTTTGGTAAGCCCTGCATAAATAACTCTATCTAATGTTTTGACTTGATAATTTAAATGTTCAAATATGCGGCGTACAATTCGGTTTCGTCCAATATGTATTTCTATTCCAATTGATGTTTTATCCTTTGGATCTATAAAAGCAATTTCATCCACAGTAGCAACACCATCTTCAAGTGCCAAGCCACTTGCTATAGCCTCAAAATCTTTTTTAGCCAACGGTTTATCTAATCCAACTTGATATACTTTTTTGGTATTGTGTTTTGGATGTGCTAGTTTTTGAGCCAATTCGCCATCGTTTGTCAATAATAAAAGCCCGGTAGTATTTCTATCCAAACGTCCTACTGGAAAAATGCGTTTATCTTCTACCCCTTTAAATAAATCCAAGACCGTTTTTCGTCCTTCAGGATCATCTGTAGTGGTGATATAATCTTTTGGTTTGTTCAACAAAAAATAAACCAATTTACGTTGAGGTACCATTCGTTTATCATCATAAAAAACCTGATCTGTATCGGATACTTTTGTTCCAGGATTTAGCTCTACGACACCATTGACGGTTATTTTTCCTTTTTTGATTAACTCAACCGAATCACGTCTGGAGCAAATGCCACAATGTGCAATAAATTTATTCAGTGGCATTATTTCAGCTGGAGCTTGCTCCAAAGGCTTTTTCTTGAGAGTAGATTTACCTGCTTTGGATTCATAGAACTCTCCCACTGCATCATTTGTATGCAAGTCAGTTTTGGTTCTAGGGTTTGATCTATCATCTATTTTAAAAGTTCTTTTTGGCCGTTCTTCATACGACTTTGGCGCATCACTGTGTTTGTATTTACTTGGTACAGTTCGCTTGCGCTCAAAACTCGGTTTTTCATCACCCGTTTTTTTACGTTCGTATGGCGTTCTTTCTCGATCACTTTTAATAGGTCGATCCGAACTTGATTGATTACCTTGATATGGTTTTCGTTCTCTTTTTTCATATGGTTTCTTATCACCATCTCCTGCTCGCTCAGACTTACGTTTAAAGGCGGGCTTGTCTGAAGAAAAAGGCTTTCGTTCTCTTTTTTCGTATGGTGGTTTATCGTTCGTATAGGTTTTCTTTTCTTTCTTTTCATACGCCTGCCGTTCTTCGTCGGTTTCTTTTCGTTCTCTATTTCCGAAAGAAGGCCTATCGTAACTACGTTCTTTTCGCTCTTTTTTTTCAGGATCATTTCCTGCAAATTTTGGGCGACCTACAGGTGCATTTTTTTTAGAATAATCTGAAGGGATTTTTGAAAATTTCTTTGCCATGGTTATTAGGAATTTGTCGGGTGATCAATATTTGCAAGTTGTCCGCATGCAGCATCTATATCTTTGCCTCTACTGCGTCTTAGTCTAGCATTGACTCGATTTCGCTCAAGATATTGCATAAATGCATCTACTTTTTCTTCAGATGGCTTTGCAAAACTTGCTAATTCGATTGGATTATATTCGATGATATTGACTTTACTTGGGACTTTTCGGCAAATCTTAATCAGTTCATCTGCATCTTCAATCGAATCGTTGAAATTTGCAAAAAGAATATATTCAAATGTAATTGGATTTTTTGTTGCTTTGTAAAAATAATTCAATGATTCAACTAGCACCTCCAAATTATTTGATTCATTGATAGGCATGATTTCATTTCGCTTTATATCGTTTGCAGCGTGCAAAGAAAGAGCGAGATTGAATCGAACTTTATCATCAGCCAATTTTTTGATCATTTTGGAGATACCCGCAGTCGAAACAGTAATTCTAGAAGGCGACATGCCCATACAATCAGGTGATGTTATTTTTTCAATCGCCTTAATCACATTTGCATAATTCAACAATGGTTCTCCCATACCCATAAAAACAATGTTACTCAATTGTTTGCCATAATGAGACAAGGCTTGTTGGTTTAAGTGCATGACTTGGTCAACAATTTCATCAAACTCCAAATTACGCTTACGATCCATATAACCCGTAGCACAAAATTTACAACTTAAACTGCAACCAACTTGCGAAGATACACAAGCAGTCATTCGAGTAGTCGTAGGAATTAAAACACCTTCTACATAGTGTCCGTCGTGCAATACAAATCTGTTTTTGATGGTTGTATCTTCACTCAGTTGAGTGTGGTCGATATGCAATTTAAATAAGTCGTATTCGGCTTTGAGTTTTTCTTTAAATGCCTTGGAGAGGTTGCTCATATCGTCAATTGAAGATATTCCTTTTTGCCACAACCATTCATGAATTTGCTTTGCCCTATACGGTTTTTCTCCGAGGGTAGAAACCAATGTTTCTATGTCTACTTGCGTTAGATGTCGCAGATTTTTCATCTGTGTATAATTTTAAATTGAATTGTTGGTGTTTAGATTCTATGTTCACTTCAACGAGTGATAACCTTATCAAAAATTCCACACCAGTCTACAAATATAGTCAAAATGAGGCATTTAGCTCGCACGAACTCCAAACTAGATTGTTAATGTCATAAACTTTGGTAAACTTGCATGACTTGATCAACATGTTTTTTTGAAGTAAATTCAATACGTTTTTGAGTTCCTAAATGAATATGATACTTTCTAAATTCTTCATCTTTTGCCAAAGTATTCATTTGCAATGAAAGTTGTTCTACATCATCTGGATCAATCAAAATAGCAGCTCCTTGACCAATTTCTAGCAAGCTAGAGCAGTTAGAAGTCAACACAGGTGTTCCTGCATGATAAGCTTCCAATATTGGTATGCCAAAACCTTCCATTCGCGAAGGATAAAGTAATCCTATCGCCATTTGATACAATGCTGGCAAATCTGTATTGATGCCCTCTGAGGGAAAATGATCTTCAAGAAAAAGAACCTTTGGCTCAAGTCCATTTTCTTTCAAATAATCTTGAATAGTATGTTTGTAAGTCGATCCTTTTCCTACCACAACTAAACCTATTTCTCGATCTTGAATTTGCTTAAATGCTTTGCATACATTCAATAGATTTTTACGCTCAATGATGCTACCAACCGAAATAAAATAACGTGCTGGTAAATTGTATTTTTGTCGAATAATATCCAATTCTTGAGTTTCGAGGTTTTGTCCAAAACGCTCATCAACTGCTTGTAAACAAACTGTGATTTTACTTTCTGGTATTGCGTATTGCTTTACTACATCTTGTTTAGTAGCTTCACTAATAGCAATTATATGATTGGAATTTATACAAGCCTGATTAAATTTTCGGTGGTAAATTTTTACATCCAATGCCTTGTATTGATGAGGGTAATGTTCAAAAATCAAGTCATGAATTGTGACCACACTTTTCGTTTGACTATTCTGAATACCTGATGGCAATTCGTTACTCAGACCATGGTAAATACCCAGATTAAGTTGTTCAATATCCGAAATCATCCATTTAGAACGCCATGCATTTTTAAATAGCTTATGGAGTGAGCCACTTGGATTGACTTCTGTATAATTCTCATTTTGATGAAAAGATAATGGAAAGTTTTGTTTTGGATTAAAACCAAAGTAGAAATGCTCAGGATAATATTTCATGAGACCGCTCATTAATGTACGACTATAGTTACCCAATCCTGTTGAATTATGATATGCTCGCTTGGCATCAAATCCTATACGCATGTATGAAATACTCTTAACTGTGTGCAATTTACATCAAATATTATCTGCAATACAACTTATTTAATTGTTTCAGCTTTATGCAGTTGTTGGAAATATTTGCAGGCAAATGCAATTCCACATTGAGCGCATTTTGGACTTCGAGCCAAACAAATGTAACGACCATGTAAAATTATCCAGTGATGCGCTTTGTGCACCAACTCCTTCGGAATAAATTTAATCAATTGTAATTCTGCTTGCAACGGAGTCTTTGCATTGGTGGTCAATCCGATGCGTGCTGAAACTCTAAACACGTGCGTATCCACAGCCATATTGGGTTGTTGGTCTATGACGGATGTTATCACATTAGCAGTTTTACGCCCTACACCTGGAAGTAATATCAATTCTGGAACGGTCAAAGGTACTTCGCCATTAAATTTCTCGATAAGCATTTGAGCCATACCGATTAAATGCTTTGTCTTATTGTTGGGGTAACTTATGCTTCTTATCAAAGGAAATAATTCATCAAAACTAGCATTAGACATGGATTGAGCATCTGGGAAATGAGCAAATATCAGTGGCGTAGTTAAGTTGACCCGCTTATCAGTGCATTGTGCTGATAGAATGACAGCTACCAACAATTGAAATGGATTATCGTAGAGCAATTCTGTTTCTGCATCAGGCGCATGTTGGCTAAAATAGTCAATAATTGCTGTGTAACGCTCCTTTTTTGTCATGAGGTAAAGGTATAAAACGAAGCCTAAACCATAAAATTTGTCATTTATTTAAATTCTAAACTAAATTTGTGACCCGCGATGAAAAACTTAACACTACTTATTGTCCTATTTCTTGGTGTTTACACACTAAGTGCTCAAACTATTGTCAGTACCAACCCTGAAGCTAGAGAACTTTATACCAATGCTAGAAATTACCTTCAAATGGGCGATTTCGCCAATGCTATCATGGTATTTAATCAAGCCGTGCAAATAGACCCCGAAAATTTATTGTTACGTCGTGAGTTAGCCAATGCCTATTATTTACAAGGCGATTTGATTCGTGGCGAACGCATGATACTTCCTTTGCTCAAAAGAGAAGACAGTGACGAAGAAACGTATCAAGTAGCATGTTCTATTTTGGCCAGTATGAATAAAATGGATGATGCTAAAGATGCAATCAATAAAGGAATTGATAAATTCCCCAAGTCCGGGATTCTGTATGCCAACAAAGGTGAATTATTCACTAAACAGAAAAAATACAAATTGGCCGCTGAAGCATGGGAAAAAGGAATAGAAAAAGACCCACGTTACCATCTAAATTATTACAATTTGAGTAAAGTTTACTTTTTTACCAAAAACTATTTGTGGGCAATCTTGTATGGCGAAACATTCGTCAACCTTGAAAGTTTTTCAAGCAAATCTGAAGAAGTAAAAAAGATTGTATTTGAAAGTTACAAATTTATGATTGCAGAACTGAACAACATCACACTAGATGGCAAAGTGAATAGATATGAAAATCCTAAAAACTTTGAACAAGCTTGCCTTAAAATATTTGACAACCTTCGCAATGTAGTAACTGGTGGTATTAATGCAGAAAATTTAACCATGTTACGCATACGTTTTCTATTGGAATGGAATCGCACTTATGCTAAACTATATCCTTCTGAACTTATCGATCAGCAACAACGACTTTTACTCAAAGGATATTATGACACTTACAATCAATGGCTGTTTGGAAAATTAGACAATAGTAAACTATACAAAAGCTGGACCCAGAAGAATGCCGATCAGATGAATCGATTTGATCAATATTTTAGAAACAACAAATTAAGCCCAAGAGAAAATCAATATTACCATTTCAACTAATCTTCAAATGCAACATATCAATCTACTTTTTGATTTACTAGATCAGTATTGTGTTCAATACCCAACTAAAAAAATGCTTCATGCCAAAATTGATGGGCAATGGACAGGGCAAACATCTATAGAAGTCAAAGAGAAAGCATATCAATTGGCCGCTTCACTTCTCAAACTTGGAGTTTCAGGACATGATATGTCACCTGACCAACAAGATAAAATTAGTATTATTTCTGAAAACAGACCCGAATGGATTATCACAGACTTTGCGGTGCAAATGACTGGAGCAGTTTTAGTGCCCATTTATCCTTCAATCAGTAATATTGAATTGGCTTACATTCTAAATGAATCACAAATTTCAATTTTGTTTATTTCTGATAAGCATATTTATAAAAAGGTAAAGCAAATTCAAGATCAAGTCCCTTTTCTAAAGCATATTTTTAGTTATGAACAAGTCGATGGAATCGAACATTGGTCTAGTTTATTATTGCCAATACAAGAGGCTGAAAGTCAAGCTATCCAAACTATTCGAAAGACTATTAATGCCGAACATTTAGCCACCATAATTTACACCTCTGGCACTACGGGTAATCCTAAAGGTGTCATGCTATCGCACAGAAATATTACTAGCAACGTATCAAGCTGTATGGAAGCTTTTAGCTTCTGTAATAGCGACGAATCTATCTTAAGTTTTTTACCCTTAAATCATATTTTCGAACGTACAGTCATGTATATCTACATCAACAAAGGTGTTTCGATTTATTTTGCACAAGGTATGGAAACCATCGGTAATGACCTTAAAGAGGTAAAGCCTGTTGTATTTACCACTGTACCAAGGTTACTTGAAAAAGTATATGAAAAAATTGATGCCAAAGGCAGTCAACTCGAAGGATTTAAACGAACTATATTTGATTGGGCTGTAAACTTGGCGTTGCAGTACGATATCAATAAGCCCAAATCCCTATTTTATGCAGTTCAATTAGCTATAGCAGACAAATTGGTTTACGCTAAATGGCGAGACGCTGTAGGAGGTAAAATCAAAGCTATCGTAACTGGTTCAGCTGCATGCCAAGTTAAACTTCTTCGGCTATTTACTGCGGCAAAAATTATAGTCATGGAAGGCTATGGCCTTACAGAAACCGCCCCCGTGATTAGTGTAAATCGATTTGAGGAAAACAACAGACAATTCGGGACAGTTGGTACCATTATTAAAGACGTTGAAGTTAAAATAGGGCAAGATGGCGAAATTATTTGTCGTGGACCTAATATCATGATGGGCTACTACAAACATCAAGATTTGACAGACGAAGTGATTAAAGACAATTGGTTTCATACGGGCGATATAGGTGAAATAAGAGAAGGTAAATTTTTAAAAATAACAGATCGTAAAAAAGAAATTTTCAAATTATCCGCTGGTAAATACATAGCACCATTAGCTATTGAAAACAAAATGAAAGAATCTCCTTTCATAGAACAAATCATGGTTGTAGGCAGCAACGAGAAATTTGCCGGCGCATTGATTGTACCTGCAATTGAAAAAATTAAAGATTACTTTTCTCGCATGAGTGTTCAAATCGATCATAGTGTCGATATTACTACGGACAAAGACATCTTAAAACTGATTCGTAGCGAACTGGATAAATTCAATAAATTATTTGCCGCCCACGAACATGTCAAAAAATTTCAATTGATAAGCAACGAATGGACCATTGATGGTGGCGAATTAACGCCTACACTTAAACTCAAGCGTAAGAAAATAATGGAGAAATATGGGCATTTGGTCGAAAAAATTTACGTCTGATAAAATAAAAAAACCCATATTTGCACGAATTGAACTCCTTGAATGTCTTATGCGCATTTCAACGTTTTTCAATGCTGGTCCTATAGTTTAATGGATAAAACGGAAGTTTCCTAAACTTCTGATCCAAGTTCGATTCTTGGTGGGACTACCAATTACAATTTTTTTCCTATTTTTAAAAAAAAATATAAAATGAAAAAATCTTTACTCACTATCAGCTTCGCATTTTATTTTCCAGTCATGTTGTTCGCACAAATAAAACAACTTGCAAAAAGTAATACTTTTAACGAACCAACTTCAGGATTTAATCAAACTATTGTAATGAATGATGGGACTGTAAGTAATTTAAGTATTGATAAGAAGTCTGGCATTTTTCTCCGCACATGGGACAAAAATTTAAATCAAGTTTTGGCCAAAAAGCTAAATACTAAACATGAGCATTTGAGGTTGGCATCTTCGATAGAGGGGCTATATGAAACCAATCAAAAAATCGTACTTTTCCTTTCAGAATATGAAGGTAGTGATATTCGTACTTACCGATTTGTGATTGATCCAATTAAGGGTGATTTGATTCTTCAAGACAAGGTGGTTGATTTTAATCGTAAAGCAACCATAAGTTCAAACTGGAGTACTTATAAACACGGCGGAACATTTCCAACAGTAATGGTAGACTATGATCCAATATCCCAAAATTATGCAACTGGACTTGTAAATATAGGTTCGGACCGAGACAATCGAAATCTAACAGTACAGCTTTTTAATAATAAACATGAGAAGATTAATGAACACATTTTCCAATGGGGTAGTAAAAATAAATATCCACATATTGGACTTGTAGATATAGATATTAAAGGTGATAAAGTTTTTGCACTCTTGAGCGCGTTTGATATAGGCACTTTTATGAATCAAACTGGTACTCTTATCATTGTAGATTGCTCTTCGACTGGTAAAAGCACTGATTTCTTTTCTATGGAAGAACAAAAAAATTTATCAGAATCTTGGAATCTGATTCAATATTCTCCTTCTGAGAATAAGTTATTTATTATCAACCAGGTTGATATTCCACGTAATGAAAGAAAAAATGAAGAAACTGCTTTTGAAACTGGAAATAAAATGTTGATTTATGATGTAAATACAAATAAAATAAGCAACGTGGTGCCAATTGTAAATAAAGGTGAAAACGACTATAGTAAATCTTTAAATGGATTTTCACTTAGGGCAAATGGGGATTATTCACTTTCTTATAGCATTACAAAGGAAACTGTAGTAAGCAATGGTAACAGAACCTTTAGCGAATTTGAAACAAAGAATATTTACATTATAAACTACGATAAACAAGGCAACTTAAAAAAATCAACCATTGATGTGAGACATCACCTACCTTCTAACAACAGTTCTACATCGTTTTCTGGCAGATTAGAGTACGATGATGACGCTTCCTTCAAACGACATATTCATCTAGTAAATTCTAATTCTAATATTGTGTTACTCAATGATGATAAGGATAATGAAAAAAAAGTTAACAGTGGCAAAAAACCACAAAAATTGAAAAATGTAAAAGACGCCATAGCTTACTACTTCAATACATTAGGTGAAGAGGCTGAACCAGTCCGCAAACAACTTTTAGATGAAGCTGATTGTGTGATAATGATATCAGGTTCGTTTTTCAATAGTACAAATGGATTATTTGCTACCCTTTCAAAAAAGAACAATGATAATACTGTTCGAATGGTTTTATTTAAACTA
>Ga0247831_1003260_pt1 | contig 24160 bp, 20 predicted proteins | sample LaCruzMarch2015__9_FD_192406 | JGI IMG/M metagenome (GOLD analysis project Ga0247831, IMG submission 192406) | Freshwater microbial communities from meromictic Lake La Cruz, Castile-La Mancha, Spain - LaCruzMarch2015_1m | ecosystem: Environmental > Aquatic > Freshwater > Lake | place: Spain...
GAGCACTTCCGACTGCTGCGTGAACGCATTGCCGCCGGTTGAATTGCATGAGCCCTCTGGGCCAGGTCATCGCAGCCAGGTCATCGCAGCCAGGTCATCGCAGTCCTGCGTGACCTCCGTTGCGAAACCTGTTTCCTCACGTTTGTGTGAAGGCCGTGCCTGCCGGTGAATCCCTGCAGCTCAATGCGGGTGCGTTCCCAAACCGGTGGTGTCAGCCCGTGCGTCGTGCACACGCGGCAGGATCTGGTTCAACGCGTCTACCCACCTCCGATGAAAAGATTCGTAGCTGTAAGCGGAAGCGGTCTGCATACCAGCAGTGGCCAGTCGCTTCGCAACCGCATCATCCCGCATGACGCGAATCATAGTATCGGCGGCTGCAGTGACGTCGGGGCAGGCCGCAACGGCGCAATTCGTGCCCGGCACCATGTATTCCCGGCCGCCAAAGCCGTCGAAGCCGAGCACCACGGCGCCCATGCCCATGGCTTCCAGTGGAACCAATCCAAAGCCCTCTGTCAGCGAGAGCGTAAGCAGGTAACGCACCGAAGCGAGTCGCTCCAGGAACTGCCTGCGGGGCACTTTCTCACGGCCTCGCTCCAAGGCGCCGTCCCAATCGATGGATGCCTCAAGTGCAAGGTCCCTCGTCCTCAGCTCGCTCCGGAGCCTGTCCAGCAACACCATCTGCTGGACGGGGTCGCCCTTCATATTCAGGGCAAGAGAAAAGGGGGGACGGGCCTCCCATGCCGCTGCCGCATCGACCGGCAGCGTGGGAGGCAGCAATCCTTCGAGGTCGACGAGGAACGCGGGGATGACGGGGGCTGAAATACCATACGTCTGGGATAAAAAATTCTGGACGAAGCCACTGACGGCGAAGTAGTGGTCGAAGAAGCAGTCCAGCGCCTTGAATGTCGTGAAGCCCTGGGCGTACATGATCTTCAGTCCGCGGGAGCGAAGCCCCAGTTGCCGCGATGAAAAAGACGGATTGCAGATGAGCACGTCGTCGTCGCCAATCAGCCCTTCGCAGTCTGCCGGCGAAATACGCGGAAATCTGGGGTCGTAATGGAAAAGGCTCTCGCCGTCTGGATCGGTCGGTTCCGGGTTGGGTGTGACAACGCGAACACCATAGCCAAAGTCGACGTGCAGGATGCGTGCAACGTGATACGCCATGTACGCGCCACCGTACGGGGCATACGCCTCCACGACATAGGCGGTCTTACCCAAGGCCTGCCTCCCCCCGTAATGCAACCACCAGTTGCCGCTCGCATTCCGTGGCCCGCTGCCGAACGGTTGACGTATACCAATCCAGGGCTCTGCCATCCGCAACAAGAGCAACAGCATTGCGGATGAAGTTACCAACTGCCTCGCGGTCGCGGCTCGTCGCCAGGAAGTAATCCTGCAGGCCGTGCTGGAGAAAGAAGATATATCGCTTGTCAACGCGGGCGTTGAAATCATTCGGCCAGTGATCGCCTCGCAGGAGCAGCGCCGGGGTTCCCAGCGACCAGGCGATCACGGCGACATGGTATGTATCGGTCAGCACGCATGTGGCCGCGGCAACTACCTCGAGAATCGCCGACAGTCGTGGGGAGTCTCCAGTCGCCGCAGTGTCGATCCCGAGCCGTTCTTCGTATCGGTTCAGATGTGGAAAAGAGAGTTCGTCGCCCCAGGGCAGCCAGCGCACCGGCATGCCGAACTCGGTGGCAAAAAGCTTCGCCGCATGCACGAGATCAGCGACGTCGTGTTGCCCCCGTGCGAAATGGCAGAGAACCACATCAGGTTCGGCAGGCGAGGCGGCGGAGCCTTCGCAGAAAATATCCCTCCAATTCGCCGCTCCACAGAGCAGTTGGGTGACGTCCAAGCCCGGTAAAGTCGGGCTGTGCGGGATGAGGGCCGCGAGCTGAGCAAGCGACACCATGTCGCGGGGCATGATGAGTCTGGCATGCCGCATGAAACGGCTGAAGCACGGCCCGTACTCATCAGTCGCCAGGTCGCTTGCCGTGTGGTACAGGAAGGTCGTTCCAAAAGACACGGTTCGACCAACAACAGCCTCGGGTGAACTGCGGAGGAGAAGCAGGTCTTCAGGCGTGGATCGAGACAGCCGCATGAGCCCGCGAAGAGAGCTCAAATACTGCCGCATGTGCAGCAAATCACCCCAATAGAGTGGCGTCGTATCGATAAGCTGATCCGCATCCTGCAAAAAAGCGTAGTCGATGCCATCGTTGAGGCGTTCGAGTCTTGCAATCCGATCGCCCGGGGCGAGGTGGGCAAGACGATCTGCTATCGGCAGCAGGCGAAAGAATGTCGCACCAGCATCAAGGCGGTGGCGGGAAAGAAACCATCTCGCCACGATCTGGCTGACCAACATGCCGGGATTGAATCCCGGTGGAGTCGCCGTAACGACCGAGATCGGCCTATGGTCCGTCATAGCTTGGACCGGACAATCAGGCCAAGCTGCTGCCCGTGCCACACAAGACGCCTGACGAACGACGTTCGGCCCGCCGACGCAACAATCGACGCAGCCCAACCAAAGCGAGGCCGATTCCGGCCGCGGCAATCGTCGATGGCTCCGGCACCACAATCAATTGGCCGGCGACATAGCGACCACCGATGGCATTAGAATTATCTTCGTAGAACGAAGCAGTCTGGCCCCCGCCAAGATCTGCCTGCCACTCTCCACTACCGAGGTAGCTGAAAACAAGGTTTCCGTAGGAGCCGAAGGCCGTGACCGAAGCAAAACCACCACTGAACGAAGACCCACTGAAAAGCTGCCAAGAATCATAGTTTGCGAAACCATTGGCGGTGAATTCGACCGCAAGATTGCCACCAAAGGCAACATTGTTTAAAGCAACAACCTGATCGTACAGCCCCGACGCCGTGCCGCCGATCGTCATGGCGGCAGTCGCTCCCGAGTTGAGTTGGAGGCCACCGACGTCAAGTGTCCCGGTTGTGTTCGCCGCGTTACCCGGTGTCAGAATCGCACCAGTCTCGATAGTAACGATTCCGGCAATCGACCCGTCCCCGCCGAGCGCACCGGATCGCACCGTGGTCGAACCGGTAGAAGAGTTGACGCCATTCATATACACAGTGCTGGAACCAGCAATCAACACGTCGCCAGTGCCTGTCATTGAGCCTGTGACCACGATCGGAGCGGCCGCCGTACCCGAAGCCGCAACGCCCGGATCGAACGTCAAAAGATGTGAACCGAGATCAATCGGACCAGACAGCACAAGCTTACTTCCTGTGACGCCGCTTGAAGCGGCACTCGCGATGGTCGCCGAGGAAGAAAGCGTGATCGAACCGGCAATGGTTGCCGTGCGATCCGAGGTGCTGAATGATCCGCGAATCGCGCCTTGAGTGCCACTGTTTGAAAGACCATTGCCGCCGATCGTGAAGTTGTTATTCAGCGTTGTCCCATTACGGATGGCCACCGAACCGCTGCCGCTCACGACCACAGCACTGGTACCGAAAGCATTGTTGTTTGAGCTATCAGAGGAGCCAGCAACACCGGTTCGAATCTGACCGCCGGTGATGGAGGTAGTTCCTGAGTAGCTGTTGCTTCCAGTCATGTACATCAGGCCGGCGCCAGTCTTGTTGAGGCTCACAACACCTGCACCGTCTGAAATTCGACCATCGAACGTGGCGTCGGATACGTAATTTGTGGTGAGCGAGGCTACGCCCGCTTGCGATGTGGTGATGAGCCCGCCACTGCTACCGCTGAGAGCTCCAGTCGTGAGAGACTGTGCGTTGAGATCCAGAACGCCTCCGTTGACCACAAGCTGGCCCACGCCGAGTGCCGACGCGTTACCCACCTGCAACGTGCCAGAAGTGAGCGTGGTGCCGCCGGAATAGCCATTGGCAGCACTCATCAAAACGGTCGACTGCGTATTCCCAGCCACGACAACAGAACCCGTTCCTCCGACGCTTCCGCTCACCACGATAGGCACCGATGTCGAATTCGAGACTGCCAAATCAGGGGCGAGCGTAAGCACACTGGAACCGAGATTGATCGGACCGGATAGCTCAAGCCTGCTGTTCGTGACAGCATTGGAAGCAGCAGTGGTGATCGTGGCATTGGACGAGAGCGTGACCGTTCCAGAGAGGCTTGCAGTTCGGTTTGACGTGCTGAACGAACCGCGAATCGCCCCCTGCGTTCCACTCGCGAGCAGACCCTGACCACCAATCGTGAAATTATTTGAGAGGGAAGAGGCGTTTCGGACCACTACCGAACCGCTTCCGCTCACGATTACCGAGCCGGTCCCGAAGGCATTGTTGTTCGAGCCGTCACCAGCTCCTATGACGGCTGTGCGGACTTGGCCGCCGGTAATCAGCGTGCCGCCAGAATAAGTATTGCTCCCAGAGAGGTAGAGCGTTGCGTTGCCACCGGAGGAACCGACGGTCAGTGAACCGCCTCCAGAGATGCCACCCGTCGTGAGGCTCAGATTGTGGCCCGATCCGAGAGTAATAGTATTCGAGCCTGTCAGCGTAAGGGCATTGGCAACGAAGTCTTCCAAGGCCGATCCAGCCGTCGTGGCCGTCGTCACGATTGTGGCACTCGTGAGAGCCAGTGTTGATCCGCTCAGGGTGAAGTTCGCCGTTTTTCCGGCTGTGCCATTGTTGGTGAAAGAAAGCGCATCAATTGCGATCGTGCCGATGTTGTTGGAATTGGTTGTGCGAGTGGTGCCACCAAACACCAAGCCCCAGGTGCCGGACGTCGTCGGCAGTGTTGACCAATTCGCAGAATTCGACCAGTTGGCGTTGCCAGCACTGCCGGACCATGTCGTGATCGGGGCTGCCATGACTGACGAGACGTCCATGCCAGTCAAAAAGAAGACGGCTAGCAGCGTGGCTAACGACGAGGCGAACCTCGATTTACGTCGGTAGGAGTTGAGGGAACTCATAGCAGCACAAGCTTTAGCAGACATAGCTTTGTGGGAAGGATACTGGGCAGCAACCCGATACTTCTCTCACAGGATTTCACGATCGACTCACCTGAGGTGCTAAGGTGTACGGGAAAACGGCCAGAGAGTCAAACATTTTGTCCAAGGGATGCCGTGGGGGGAGGATAAAGAGCCAGGGCGTTGCCCCGAATGGCCGACGCTCTCGTGGGGAAAAGCCCTCTGTTACGCGGTGAAGTAGGCCTTTTCGGGCTGGTTATGACTGTCGGCCCCGGCTGCCACTCAGGAATGTGTTCGGGCTTGGCCAGAGGTCCCAGGCGGTTTCAGACCGGCCCGGAAGCTGCCAGACCCTGCCGGGAGGCTAGTCCGGGAGGCTATCCAGGGAGGCTATCCAGGGAGGCTATCCAGGGAGGCTATCCAGGGAGCTTGTTCCGCTGGAGTTCCTTGTAGGCCTCCACCGCCATCCGGTCACACTGCTCATTTTCGGCATGACCGGAGTGGCCGGCAACGTGGGTAAATCGGATCGTGTGGGATGAGGCCAGCCGATCGAGTTCCCTCCACAGATCCTCGTTCTTCACCGGCACGAACTTCCCCTTCTCCTTCCGCCTCCAGCCCTGCTGCTTCCATTTCGGCATCCACTCCGAGAGTCCGGTGCCGACGTACACGCTGTCTGTCACCAGTTCCACCACCGTTGGCCGCTTCAGTTGCTGCAATCCCTGCACGACGGCGGTCAGCTCCATGCGGTTATTTGTCGACACTGGCTCAGCGCCGGAGTTGCTCGTTTCGCGGCCGCTCTGCGGATGCCGGAGAATATAGGCCCAGCCGCCCGGGCCGGGATTGCCACTGCAGGCCCCGTCCGTGAACAAGACCACTTCGCCGGCGTCACGATCCTTCGTCATCGATTGACCCTTTTCGCGTGCTCTGAATCCCGTGCTTGAATCCCGCGACTGTATCCCGCCGCCGCCGTCGGTTCTAAGCCACATCCCGGGCCGATGTCGCCGTCTCGAATGCTGGCGGCCCGGTCACGAGGTCGTTGCGGGCCATCGGCCCCTGCCCCGACTGGCCCCCCTGCTCTCGCGAAGACAGCCTGACCGGCAGCCGCACGGTGAACCGGCTGCCTCGTCCCAACTGGCTTTCCACTGCCACGTCGCCGCCGAGCAGCCGACAGAGCTCGCGGACAATCGAGAGCCCCAGCCCCGTGCCCGAGAATTCCCGCGTCATCGCATCGTCTCCCGTCTGGAAGACCCGCCCCTGGCGGAACTTTTCAAAGATTGCCTGCTGCTCCTCGTCCGCGATGCCGACACCGGTGTCGATCACGTCCAGCACGAGATCGCCGCCGCTGGCGGGCAGCCCCTCTGCCAGCCGGGCGCGCACGTCGATTCGGCCGCCTTCGGGGGTGAATTTCACGGCGTTGGAGAGCAGATTCGCCAGGATCTGCTGCACCTTTGCCGGATCCTGCTCGAGCTGGTCGAGGCCAGGTCCGATGTCGAATGCCAGATCGATCCGCTTCCGCTCGGCCAGCGGTCTAACCATGTCGCACTGGGCCGACACGATCGACTCGAGCCGGAAGACGCTCGGCCGCACCTCCATCTTTCCCGCCTCGATCTTGGCGAGGTCGAGGATGTCGTTGATCATCTCGAGGAGCATGCGGCCCGACGATCGGATGTTCTGCACGTAGCGTTTCTGCCGGTCATCGAGCGATTCGATCGAGCCGAGCACGTCGGAAAATCCGATGATGCTGTTGAGCGGTGTGCGAAGTTCGTGGCTCATGGTGGCGAGAAAGTCGCTCTTCAGACGGTTCATCTCGTAGAGATGGAGATTCGCCTGGGCGAGTTCGTCGACCTTCTCATCGAGGCTGCCGTTGGCCTTGCGAAGATCCTCCTGGGAATCGACGAGGCCGCGGAGCATGCGGTTGAACGCGACCCCGAGCTCCTCAAACTCATCGGCCGTGTGGATTTCGGCGCGGGCCTGCACGTTGCCGCGACGCACCTCGTCGGCCACGTCGCGGAGATGCTCGAGCGGCTTCACGATCACGTAGCGAACGATCGCGTAGGCGGCGAGCATGGCAAGAAACACGGTCATGATCGCGGTCGCGGCGAGAATGGCCCGGTTCCAGTTGATCGCCTTACGCGTGGCCGAATCGGGCATCACCACCTTCACCACGGCCATGAGATCGTTGTCAGCCAAGAGCACCCGCGGCCTTCCGGCAGGCTGGCCGGCTGCGGGCTCCGCATCCGGTCCGACCGCGGCGTCGCCGATCACGCCGCGGTATTTGTGGCAGCCCGCGCAGCTGCTCCGCCACCGAATCGGCTGGTAGTAGTGGTATTCTGCGTTGTCTGCCGTGCGGAACTCGCGGTATTCGCCGGTGGGGCGAGCCGGACCGCCGGGCACCGTGCCGCCCGGCGACCGATCCTTGAAGTAGGTGAGAACCGCGGCATCGAGCCGCGAGTATTTGCCCCGTTCCTCAGGGAGCGCATCGGGCGTGAGCAGCCAACTTTGATACTGCTCGCTCTGGAGCGTGCGGCTCAAAAACTCGATGGCGCTGGCGTATTGCTGCTCCGGTTCGAGGGTTTTCCAGTGGTATTGCAGCATGATGGCATCGACAAGATGCCGACCGGTGCTCCGCGTCGTGGCGTAGACGAGCGACTCGGTGCTGCTGCCATACCACCAAAAGCTGCCGGTGATCAGCACGAGCAGGCAGAGCCCGAACAGGAAGCGGCATTTCCGCTCCAGACTGGTCTCGCCCAGGATGTCTTTAAATGTCTGATAGGCCATGGAAAGCTTGATAGGCCAGAAGGAGCCCCAATCGTACCTCGGCCGGTTTCCCGGACGAAAGCCGGGAAAATTCGGGCACCGATCCGCCGCGGATTGGTCGTCGCAGGCAGGATGCCGGAGCGAACGTCCGGCCGACGGGGCGTGGGTAGTCCCGAACCGGCACACGGCATCGATTATCCCATCGCTGACGCTCCGGGCTTTTATAAGAATCGAAGATATCCGTGAGGGGTTGTCCATGTCCCGCGAGCCGGCGTTGCTGACCAGCGCAGGCAGGATGCCGGAGCGCAGTCAGCATCGAGTGAGCGAAGGCAGGATGCCGGAGCGAACGTCCGGCCGACGGGGCATGGGCAACCCCGGCCCGCGAGAATACGGGCAGATCATCCGCGAGCCGTCTTACAGCATTTCGACCGGGTCGACGTCGATGATCCAGGCGACGTTGTCGGGGGTATGAAGCGTGGCCGTGGCACGACGGACGAGATCGCGGAGCTGATCGGCATTGGGGCCATGCACCTGGACATGCCAGCGGAAGCGGTCGCGCAGCCTGGCGATCGGCGCGGGGGCGGGGCCGAGCACCCGGATCAGGCTGCCGGTCTGCGTGTCGGCGGCGGCTTCCTTGCGGAGCCGTTCGACGATGTTGCCCGCCCAGTTCGCGGCGGCTTGTTCGTCGATGCTGCGAACCACAAACCGCACGATGCTCCCGAATGGCGGGTAGAGCAGCGTTTCGCGGATCGGGAGTTCGCTCCGCACAAAGGCCTCGTAGTCGTGCGCCGCCGCGGCGCGGATGGCCGGATGCTCCGGAGTGCTCGTCTGCACGACCACCCGCCCGCCGAGCGGGCCGCGGCCGCTCCGGCCCCCTACCTGCGTGACGAGTTGGCAGGTCCGCTCTGAGGCCCGGAAGTCGGCCAGGTGCAGGCTGGCATCGGCGTTCACGACGCCCACGAGCATCACCGCTGGAAAGTCGAGGCCCTTGGCGATCATCTGCGTGCCGACCAGGATGTCGATCTCCCGGTTGCGGAAGGCGTCGAGCGTGCGTTCGTGGCTACCCCGCGACCGCATCGTGTCGGTGTCCATGCGGGCCACGCGACTGCCGGGGAAGGCGGCGCGGATCTGGTCTTCGAGCCGTTGTGTGCCGGTACCCCTGGGCACGAGGTTCGGGGCCGAGCAGGACGGGCATGACGTCGGCAGCTTCGTGACCAGGCCGCACCCGTGGCAGATGCCGCGACTGCCGGGCTGATGCAGCGTGAACGCGATGTCGCACTGCGGACACCGCATCGTGTGGCCGCAGGCCCGGCATTGCACGGCCGTGGCAAAGCCACGGCGGTTGAGCAGGAGCATCACCTGCCCGCCAGAGTCGAGCGCCCAGCGAATGCCGGCGGTGAGCCGGGGCGTGATCGCGCCGCGGGAGCGGCTCTGTGGATCGCGGAGGTCGACGGAGAGCACCGGCGGCAGCTGCGAGCCCCCCACGCGGCCCGGCAGCCGGCACATCCGCCACTCGCCTCGCATGCAGCGATGGAAGGTCTCAAGCGCCGGCGTCGCCGAACCGAGCACCAGCGGCACGCCCTCGGCCCGTGCGATCCACTCCGCCACATCGCGGGCGTGGTATCGCGGCGCGGTTGCCTGCTTGAACGTGGTCTCGTGCTCCTCATCGATCACGATCAGCCCCAGCCGCGGCGCGGGGGCGAAGATCGCGCTGCGGGCCCCCACGACCACGCCCACGTGACCGGCGGCGATCTCGCGCCACTGGGCATGCCGCTCGGCGGGTGTCAGGTGGCTGTGCAGGACCGCCACGCTCCCGAAGCGGGCGCGGAAACGGTCGCAGGTCTGTGGCGTCAGGCTGATTTCGGGCACGAGCACGATGGCCTGCTTGCCATAGGAGAGCGTCTCCTCGACCGCCTGCAGGTAGACCTCGGTCTTGCCGCTGCCCGTGACGCCGAAGAGGACGATCGTCTCGTGCCGGCCGCCGCGGAGCGGGTCGAGGATCGCCTGGAGGGCCGCGGCCTGGGCGGGGGCAAGCGTGGCGGGCCTGTCGTGGCTGATCGGGGGCCTGCCGGCGGCATCGGCCGGAGGCCGACCATGCGGTCGATCGACGCTGCCTGCCTCGCGGAGCAGGCCCATCTTGAGCAGCCGCATGATGACGTCACGGCTCGCGGCCGCGGCTTTGGCCAGGGCTTCGGCCGTAGACGGCGTTGCGGCGGCCGCGAGCACCCGGGCCTGCGCCGCAGTCGGCTTGCGGGGGGAGTCGGCACCGGTGGCGACCAACAGCGGAACGACTCGGCTTTTGCGACGGAGCCGCACGCCTGCCGGCAGGACGGCCTCGAGGACCTCGCCCCAGCGGGCGATCCAGCGATCAGCCATCCACTTCGTGAGATCGAGCATCCGCTGCGAGAGGAGCGGTGCCTCGTCCTCGACGCCCGCCACGCTCTTGAGCGGCGTCTGCGGCAGTTCGCCACTGCGGACGCCGACGCAGTAGGCGAGGCGTTCGCGGTTCCCCCGGCCGAGGGGCACGAGCACCCTGCGGCCCGGTTCCACCGACCCGGCGAGGGCCTCGGGCACCAGGTAGTCAAGCGGCTTCTCGATCCCGTCGGGCAGCACCACGGTGGCGATCATGCCCTGACGGGCGTCGTCCTCCGCCCACTGTGGCCCGCTTTCGAAGAGGCTGCGTTGGCTCGTATGCTGATGCGACATGCCCTGGATTAGACCGTGGCGATGGCATGCTCAGGAAGCCCGCAGGCTCGACAGGAACCACCAGTGCGAATCGGAGTCTTTGGCGGTAGTTTCGATCCGGTGCATATCGGCCACCTGCTGGCCGCCGAATGCTGTCGCGAACAGGCCGGCCTCGACCGCGTGCTCTTCGTCCCGGCAGCGATCCAGCCCCACAAGCAGCATCGGGAGCCCGCCTCGGGGCAGCACCGGATGGCGATGCTAGCGTTGGCCACGGGCGGCAACGATGCGTTTGCGGTTTCGGATGATGAACTCGACCGCGGGGGCGTGAGCTACACCGTCGACACGCTCGAACGGCTGAAGGCGAGGCATCCCGATGACGAATTCCTGCTTGTGCTCGGTCCGGATGCATTTCTGAGCCTGCCCACCTGGCGGGAGCCAGACCGCATCGTCGAACTGGCGGGGATCATCGCGGTGGAGCGGGAGTCGCTTGACGATATCGGCGGCGCGGCCGTCCGCGGGCAGCTCGAGCCCTTGCTCGGCCGGGAGCGGCTTGATGCCGTGATCGCGGGGCGGGTGAGGCTGCCGGCGATCGGTGTCCGTGCGAGCGACCTGCGGGCAGCGGTGGCGGCGGGCAGGAGCATCCGCTACCGCACTCCCCGGGCAGTCGAGCAATACATCGCCGCCAACGGGCTGTACCGCTGACGCGACGGCCGACCTAACAATCCGCGAAATCCGCGGCACGATTCGCGGGCGAAGTCTCCGAAGAAGCCACGCAGGCTCTGCCAAACCAGCCGGCGACATGACCCGGCGACATCAGCCTGCGACGGCTGCGAGCCGAGCGGCGAGCAGACGGCTGACGGGCTGATTCGCGACGGCGGGATCGCAGGCCAAAAAGCCCAGGAGCACTGTGAGCCGGTCGGCTGCCGGGCTCTCGAGATTCAGCAGGATTGTCCGCCGGCCACCGATGACACAAGGTCCGCCGGGGAGGTCGCCGAGAGGTTCTTGACGCACATGCTGGCCCACGTCGCGGGCGAGTTGCAGCGCCTCTTCGAGCAGTCCGAGGGTGTCATCCATGCCGGCGTGTCTGTCTCTGGCGTGTCGGTCTCTGGCGTGTCGGTCTCTTCAGGTCGGGTAGGCGGCGAGGACTGGCGTCTTGTGCGTCTTGTGCGTCACCCGCTCGGCCTCTCCCCTGAGCCCATCAGCTGAGCCCATCAGCGTGACCACGGTGAGGGTGTTCCGAGTTGTTCGCGGCGAGCCTCCATGGCACGCCTGTATTCCACATACTTCGCCCGCTGCTCGGGGGTCGTGCTATCGATGATGTTTTTCCGCCAGCGATTGCGGTCTTCTTCATTGCCATTCCGCGGCGGGCCACCGGAACCGGGGCCTCGGGAGCCACCGCCCGGTCCTCCACCGCCCCCGCTCGCGGTGCCGCCGCTGCCGGCGCCGCCCGCTGCGCCAGTTTGTCCGCCGCCAGCCTGTCCGCCGCCAGCCTGTCCGCCGCCAGCCACGGCACCCGCTCCCGCAGCCCCGCCTGGCCCTCCAGCAGGCCGGGAGCCCTCCCAAGCCTTCCGAAACAGGTCATCTTGCTTGATCTGCCGGTCGAGTTCGGCCTGACGCTGATCCGGCGGCAGTGAGAAATAGGTGCTGATGCGGTTTTGCATTGTGGAGCGGAAGACGCTGCTGCTCCGCCTGCCTGCCTCGCGTCGCATGCCCTCGGGCAGTGCATCAATCTTTTCACGAATCTGGTTCATTGACGTGACGGCAGCCTTGGCATCGTCGAGTGTCTGCGGACCGCCGTTGGCCATGAACGTCTTCTGGGCCTCGGCCTGCAGTTTCTGAATCTCGACAATCCGGGGATCGGTCGTGAGCCTGACGTAGCCGAGCAGCCAGGCGACGAGAAACGCCAGAAAGCCAACGGCGATCAGGAGCAGCAGCCAGCGGATGGCCTTCCGTGTCGGCGAGACTTCGTCTTCGGCCGAAGCAAAAGTTCCCGAACGCATCGATGCTGTACTCATTCAAAAACCCTCCAGAGATGGTGATTCAGCCGTTTCGCGGTGGCGTCAGAGGTTTTCAACGTGACCGTCGAAATAAAGAAAGTTGCGTGCACCTTCCGGGGGCGTCCAGGTGTCAAACTCATTGGTATCGGAGAGGTCTGGCGTCAGAAAGGCCGCCATGCCGGTTGTGTGAAACGGCTGAAATTCGTAGAGGATCCAGAGCTTTGATGTGGCGAGATTGCCTCCCATGCGGCGTGACGACAACGCCTCTTCACGGGTCTTGCCTGTCTCCGGCGTGGTCGTCGCGTTGATGAGTCGCAGGGTCGGGTATTCGTAGCTTGTGCCCTCATACGCGAGTGACTGATATTCCGACACGGCCTGTTTTGCAGCCGCGTCGGTTCCTGACATGATCGCCGCATACGCCGTCTTGATCGCATCTGCCGACGTGCCCGATTTGACGAAATACGATGTATCCGACGGACATTGGAACACCTGCCGGCTTCCCTCGGTGAAGTCGCCGAGGGCCGACGAGATACTCGGTCGCAGCCCGCGTGCAGGCGTGAAGGGATAGTTGAGGACCTCGAAGCTCGGCATCTGCGCCGCCACGGGAAATCGGCCACGGGTCTTGCGGTCGAGAAACATCTGAAAGGCAATGCCGACCTGCTTCAGATTCGACTTGCATGTGATCCGCCGGCCCGCTTCGCGGGCCGACTGCACGGCAGGCAGCAGCAAGCCGACGAGCATCCCGATGATCGCGATCACCACCAGAAGCTCGACGAGCGTCATGCCTCGGCGGAGAGAGGCGGCTTCCTCGGTGGGCTTGAGGGCCCTGGGCTTGAGGGCTCTGGGCTTGAGGGCTCTGGGCTTGAGGGCTCTGGGCTTCAAGACAGCGTCTCTCGATGGCAAAAGTCCGGTGGGCATGCAATGCTCCAATCCGACGGGGGCTCGTCGAGCCGGCGACGGCGGGGAAAGGTGCGAAGGATTAATGGTCTGGCCGAAACTTGAACGGTCGAGTCATCCAAAAGGTGCGGAAGGCCAATTGTAGCCGGCATGCCGCCGGGGCGTCGATACGCCACAAGCGGACGGAAGTGCATGCCTACAAAGAGGTTTGGTTTCAGGAACGGGGTAAAGAGCCCCGGTTGCCCCGGCAATACCTGTGGCGAAGGGTGTGCGGTTCAAGCGACTGCTAGCGGACATGCAGGGCGATGAGGCCCCGGCAGACGGCAGAAGCAAAAGAGAGTGTCAGACGGCAGTGGTAGGGAGGCATCGTGCACGGGTCAGATCAATCATCAGGGGCATTCGAGCGGCCGTTGCCCGGCGTGCCCCCACAGCCAGCCACTGGCCCCATCGGGGTTGTAGCCGCCATGCTCCCCGGCCGTATCGACGAAGCCACGGCATTCCAACGGCAGTTGGAGATAGCCCGTCTGCGGCATGCGGCCGAGGTGGCGGAACTCCGCCGGCAGGTGCTCGAAGCCCGCAAGCTAGCCGGACTGGGTGAACTTCTCGGCACGACCACGCATGAATTCAACAATGCCCTCACCACCATCCTGAACTACGCCAAACTCGGGCTGCGGCATCGCGACCAGCCGACCCGGGACAAGGCTCTCGAGCGAATCCTTTCGGCAGGAACCCGTGCCGCGAAGATCACCGCCAGTGTGCTGGGCATGTCGCGATCTGGTTCGGCCCGATTCGAGCCGGTGAATCTCCATCTGCTCGTCGAGGACGTGCTCGTGCTCCTCGAGCGGGAACTGATGAAATACCGTGTCCAAGTGGAGCGGGAGTTTGCCCCGGTGCCGAAGGTGTCGGCCAATCCGGGGCAGGTGCAGCAGGTACTCTTAAATCTGCTCGTGAATGCCCGGCAGGCGATGGCGGGTGGCGGCAGGCTGATCCTGCGGCTCTCACATGACGAAGCCTCCGGGCTGGTCGATCTGATGGTCCGCGATACGGGCTGCGGCATGACCCCCGACGTGATGCGGCGGATCTTCGAGCCGCGGTTCTCGACGAAGTCGGGCCCCGACGAGACCGGCAAGGGGGGCACGGGCCTCGGCCTGTCGGCCTGCAAGGAGATCGTGGATGCCCACCGCGGCAGGATCCGCGTGGAAAGCGCCCCTGGCAAGGGCACGGCGATCACGATCCGCCTGCCGGTGCAGCAGCCTACGGCGTAGGACGCACTCGGGGCCGGGCCGGGGCTGCCCATGCCCCTGTGGCGGCGAGTTTTGAACGTGCCGTGTTCTTTGTCCGGCGTGGCGGCGAGTTTTTAACTTGCCGTATCCCCTGCCCCCCGTGGCGGCGAGTTTTTAACTTGCCTTGTCCCCTGCCCCCCGTGGCGGCGAGTTTTTAACTTGCCTTGTCCCCCGTCCGGATTCCAGACGTTGAAAACTCGTGGCCACGAGGTCAAAACCCTCGGCAGACGACCCCTCCTCACCACGACGTCAAAACCCTCGGCAGACGTCCCCTTCTCACCACGGGGAAGGAACCCTCGACCACTTTCCCTCGTGGCCTCGAGCATCAGCCCCTTCGGCCAAGCCTCGCCCGCTCTGCGTCACGGCCTCCGGCGCGCCTATAATCAGAGAATACCCACGAGGAAAACCGCCCGATGACGCAACCGCAGCATTCCCACGTCACGCTTCCGCGCACGCTCAAAGAACTCCGCGAGAGCGGTTGGAAGAGCCGCACCGTCAAAGACGAATTGCAAGCGAACTTTACGCGGGCCCTGCGTGATGGCGGTGAACTCTTTCCCGGCATCGTCGGCTACGACGACACCGTGATCCCCGAGATCAACATCGCCGTGCTTGCCGGGCACGACATGCTCTTTCTCGGCGAGAAGGGGCAGGCAAAGAGCCGGCTGATGCGGTTGCTCGTGCGGTTTCTGGATGAGCATCTCCCCTACCTCGACGATCCTGCGATCCCGCTCCACGACGACCCATATGCCCCGATCACGTCGGCCGGCCGCCGGCTGGTGGCCGAACGGGAGCCGATGGATGTGCCGATCGCCTGGTGGTCGCGGGCCGACCGATACGCGGAGCGTCTGGCGCCGGGAACGAAGTTTGCCGACATCATCGGCGAGATCGATCCTGCCAAACTCGCCGGCGGCACGAGCATGGCCAGCGAGGAGGCGTTGCATCTGGGGCTGATTCCGCGGATGCACCGGGGCATCTTCGCCATGAATGAACTGCCCGAACTCGACGAACTGGTGCAGGTGGGGATGTTCAACATCCTCGAGGAACGCGACGTGCAAATCCGCGGGTATCCCGTGAAGTTTGACATCGACGTGATGCTGCTTTTCTCGGCGAATCCATCCACCTACAACCGCTCGGGGAAAGTGATTCCACAGCTGAAAGACCGCATCGGCACGGTGATCCACACGCATTACCCGCGGGACCGCGATCTCGGCATCCGCGTGTCGGAGCAGGAGGCCGGGGTCGACGTGGGGGGCGAGTGGCCCGTCGCCGTTCCGTATTTCATGAAAGAAATTCTGGAGCAGATCACGATCGCGGCCCGGAAGAGCAAGTTCATCGACCAGCAGTCGGGCGTGAGCGCCCGCTTCTCGATCGCCAACTACGAGACGACTGTCGCCAGCGCCCGGCAGCGTGCCGTGCGTCTCGGCGAGCGGCCGGCCGTGCCGCGGATCAGCGACCTGGGCCATCTGTATGCGTCGAGCCTCGGCAAGCTGGAGCTCGACTTGATGGGCAGCCACCAGATGACCGAGCGGCAGGTGCTCGACAGTGTGATCGCCGAGGCGATTGCGACGGTGTTTGAGGAATACGTGGAGAAGCACGGCCTTGACGAGATTGCCAAGGTCTTTGGGCAGGGCGTGAAGATCGAGGTGGGCGATATGGTGCCGTCGGCGGGGTATGAAAAGATCATTGGCGAGGTGCCGGCGGTCTGGGAAAAGGCCTTCGAGGTCAACGCCTCGGCCGATCCGGCCGTGCGGGCCTGCTGCATCGAATTCGTGCTCGCCGGTCTTTATGCCACCGAACGCATCTCACGGCTCCAGTCCCACGGCCGCACGATCTACGACACGGGAGGGATGAGGTAAATTCGCTCCCCGCCTGATGCCCCCTGCGGAATCCGAACCGTCGCCACCGCTTTGATTGCAGTCTTCAGACAGCGCTCAGGAACGCTCATCCAATGCCCAATCGCGACACGCTCGGCGGGATCGTCCACAGCTACCAGCGGTATGACCCCGCGCGGATTCCGCCGCCGCGGCCGCCGCAGGTCGATCTCGTCACGCCCGCCATGGAGCACATGCTCGAGTTTGGCGACATGGACGAGCTGACTGAAGAACAGCTCGCCGAAGCAGTCATGCTCGACCCGGAACAGATCAAGGGTCTCGGTCCCTCGCTCGCCCGCATGATCGAGGAGCTCGAAGCCCGCAAACGGAAGATCCTCGAACGGTACGAGGCTGACAGCGTGCGAAAGAAAGCCCGGAAGGCCTTTCATGCCGCCGCCCAGCAGGTTCAGCCGCCGGCGAAGCATCGCGATGCCTTTCAGCGGGCTGTCCGAGAAGAGCAGATTCGGCAGATCGAGCGGCTCTGGTATGCGCAGGACGACGACCAGAGCCGGTTTGGCATGCAACTGGTCGGCTTGGTCGACCGGCTCGGCGAGGCCTATCAAGTCGATGAGTTGGCGGCGAAGTGGACCTTCACGGGAAGGGAAAAACTGTCGGTGGCCGAGGCGCTCGCGGTGAAGGAGGAGCTCGAGACGATCGACGAACTGCTGCGTCAGCTCGAAGAGGCGAAGAAAAACGCCCGCGTCGGCCTGGTCGACATGGAGGCCCTCGGCCGCTTTCTCGAACAGGGCCAGATGGACGAACTCGACATGCTGCGACGGCAGGTGCAGGAACTTGTCGAGCAGGCGGCGGCCCAGCAGGGTCTCGAGCGGACGAAGCGGGGCTATGAACTCACCCCCAAGGCGCTGCGGACGTTTCAGGGCAAGCTGCTCGAAAAGATCTTCTCGGCGCTCGACCCCTCCCGCACCGGTCGGCACCAGGGCGCGATCGTCGGCGACGGCGCGGTCGAACTGGTGCCGACACGTCCCTACGAATTCGGCGACTCCGTGGCCCACATGGATATCCCCGGGTCGCTCGTCAACGCCATGCTCCGGCAGGCCGGCGAGGCTGGCGGCTTGACGGCAGATGGCACTCTTCCGAAGGGTTCAAGCGGCGTGCTCAGGCTGACCCCCCGCGACATCGAGGTGCACCGCACCCGCAACTCGCCCAAGTGCGCCACCACCGTGGTGCTCGACATGAGCGGCTCGATGCGACATGGCGGCCTGCATGTGAGTGTCAAACGGATGGCGCTGGCGCTGCAGGGGCTCGTGCAGAAGGAGTATCCGGGGGACTTTCTGCAGTTCATGGAGATGTATTCCTTCGCGAAGCCGCGGCCCGCGGGCGACATCGTCAGGCTGATGCCGAAGCCGGTCACGATCTTCGATTCGGTGGTCAGGCTGCGGGCCGACATGAGCGATCCGAACATTACCGAGACCGATATCCCGCCCCACTTCACCAACATCCAGCATGCGCTGCAGCTTTCGCGGCAGCATCTGGCGCGGCAGGACACGCCAAACAAGCAGGTGATCATCATCACCGACGGCCTGCCGACGGCCCACTTCGAGGGAAGCCAGCTCTTTCTGCTCTATCCGCCGCACCGCCGGACGGAAGAGGCGACGATCCGCGAGGCCCAGGCCTGCCGTCGCGAGGGCATCACCGTGAATGTGTTTCTGCTCTCCGGCTGGTCGCAGTCGCGGGAAGACATCCAGTTTGCCTACAAGCTCGCGGAGACGGCCAAGGGCCGCGTCTTCTTCACGGCCGGCAAGGAACTCGACCGCTTCGTGGTCTGGGATTACGTCTCCCGCCGCCGCAGCATCATCGGGTAGACCGCCATTCGCGATAGAGCAAGACGCCGGAGCCGATGGCGGCCAGGCCGGCGACCGTCGCGAGCGTCCAGAGCGGCACGATGCGACGAGGCTGCGCCAACTCACGGTCGCGGGCCTCCTCGGCCAGATCGATCGGTGGCAGGCCGGCGGCCCGTCTCGATCGCTCGACCGCCGCTCGTTCCCGGCCGAGGAACCGGCCTTCGATCTGCCGTTGCCGCACATCAAACTTCGGCCCGATCAGCCCGATGCCGACCAGCGCCATCAACGAGAACGCCAGCCCCCAGAACCATGGGCTGTCGGTGAGGCGAAAGGACTGGCGGGGAGAGGTCTCCATAAAAGGTTTGCTCCGGGAAACGCCCACTCCGGCCGGCTCAGCCGCGAACGGCCCGCCATGCGCCGACGCCGACCAGGGCGCCGCACACCGGCGCCACAATGTAGAGCCACAGGGAAGTGTAGGTGCCCGTGAGCAGGGCGGGAGCCAGGGAGCGGGCGGGATTGAGCGAGGCGCCGCAGACGGGGCCAGCCCAGAGTGCTGACATGGCGATCACCGCGGCCACGGCGGTGGCGACGGTGATCAGGCGGACCAGTGGCCGGGCCGACACATTCAGGATCGTGAACATCAGGATCGCAGTGAGCAACAGTTCGAAGCAGAACGCCTGTGTCTCCGATCCCGATGGCAGCGTGGCGCCAAGTGTGGCGTGCTGTTGAAAGAGCAGCCGGAGCACGCTGCTTGCCGCGATCGCCCCGGCACACTGGCTGACCACGTAGGGGATCACCTGGCCAGCGGGAAACCATCCCGCCGCGCAGAGGCCGCAGGTGACCGCCGGATTGATGTGCGACCCCGACACGTCGCCCAACGCCAGGATCATCGCCAGCACGACGAACCCGAAGCAGAGCGCGATGCCCACAGGCGTCACGCCGCCGCCCGACACGTCGTTGACGACGATCGCCCCGGTGCCAACCAGGACAAGGCAGAACGTCCCGAAGAACTCGGCGGCGAGCTTTCTTACCAGCGGAATGGGATGTCCGGGACCTTCGGTCATGGTGGTGGCGCCGTCCGCCTCAGGCGATGCCGGGCCAGCGGGCCTGCACGTCGCGGCCGGCGTAGACCGCGCCGTCACCGAGCGATTCCTGGATTCGCAGCAATTGGTTGTATTTTGCGATGCGGTCGCTGCGGGACGCCGAACCGGTCTTGATCTGGCCGGTGGAGAGGCCGACCGCGAGGTCGGCGATCGTGGCGTCTTCCGTCTCACCGCTGCGATGGCTCGCGATCGACGTGTAGCCCGAACGATGGGCGAGCGAAACGGCGGCCATGGTCTCGGTGAGCGTCCCGATCTGGTTCACCTTCACGAGGATGCTGTTGGCCACTCCTTCGGCGATGCCTCGGCCAAGCCGCTCGGAGTTTGTGACGAACAGATCGTCTCCGACGAGTTGCACCTTGCTCCCGAGCTTTTCGCTGATCAGCTTCCAGCCCTTCCAGTCGTCTTCGGAGCAGCCGTCCTCGATCGACACGATGGGGTAGCGGCTGGCGAGGCTGGCGAAGAAGTCGACCATGCCGGCCGAGTCGAGCGACTTACCCTCGATCGTGTAGGTGCCGGTCTTTGAGTCGTAGAGTTCCGTCGCGGCCACATCGAGCCCGATGAACATGTCCTTGCCCGGCGCGTAGCCGGCGTTGGAGATCGCCGCGAGGATCACCTCGAGGGCCTCGGCGCAGGTGCCGATGTGCGGCGCAAAGCCCCCCTCGTCGCCCACGGCCGTCGACAATTTCTTGTCCTTGAGCACCTTCTTGAGGGCGTGGAAGGTCTCGACGCCGGCGCGGAGGGCATCGTCGAACGTGTCGAAGCCCAGTGGCATGACCATGAATTCCTGCACGTCGAGCGGATTGTCGGCATGGGCACCGCCATTGATGATGTTCATCATCGGGGCGGGCAGCAGACGTGCCGTCGCACCCCCGAGATAGCGATAGAGTGGGATACCGCAGTGCTCCGCCGCGGCATGGGCCACAGCCATCGAGACGCCGAGAATGGCGTTGGCACCGAGGTTTTTCTTGTTGGGCGTGCCGTCGAGTTCGAGCATCAGTTCATCGACGGCGGTCTGGTCGAGCGCATCGCAGCCCTCGAGCTCCTCCGCGATCCGCGTGTTGACGTTCTCCACCGCCTCGAGCACGCCCTTGCCAAGGTAGACACCCTTGTCACCGTCGCGTTTTTCCCATGCCTCGTGGGCGCCCGTGCTTGCGCCTGATGGCACCGCGGCGCGGCCGAAGGCACCGTCGGCAAGGCTGACGTCGACCTCGATGGTGGGGTTGCCGCGGCTGTCGAGAATCTGGCGGGCATGGATGTCGACGATCGTGGACATGGAGGGACTGCCTTCTTGTGGGGGAGACGGGGAGGAGAGGAGGGACGAGACGGACAAGGTTGAAAGGATGCAATGAAAACGGTGCTGGCCGAGCAGAGCGAGCCCGGTACGGGCCTGCCCATCTCGCGGCAATTGTGCCAGCGTCTGCCCGACACGCAAGGCCGAAAGCGGACGTCATGGCTGCCGCGTGCTGCGCAGGCTATTCTAGGTGGGTTCCTGAACGGTTTGGTGCCTCGGGGACACGCACCAGCCCCCCGCGGCCCCTTCTTGAAGCCGAAGCCAATGTTTACCGGACTTGTTGAATCGCTGGGGCATGTGGTCGCGGTGGTCGCCGAGCCGCCCGGGGTGCGTCTGGTCGTCGAGGCGGCCGAGATGGCACGGGACGCACAGCTCGGCGAGAGCATTTGCATCAGCGGCTGTTGCCTGTCTGTCGTGCGGGTCGATGCCCCCCGGCTCGAGTTCCAGCTTGGGCCCGAGACGCTCGCTCGGACGTCCCTGCGACACCTTGCGGCTGGAAAGCACGTCAATCTGGAACGGTCGCTCCGCCTCTCCGATCGGCTCGGAGGCCATCTCGTCACTGGCCACGTCGATGGCCAGGGCCGTCTGGAAGCCCGGGTACAGGAGGGCGACTGGGTCACCTGCCGATTCTCAGCGGCTCCCGCCCTGCTCGGCCAGATGGCGTCGAAGGGATCGGTCGCGATCGACGGCGTCAGCCTCACGCTGGTCGACGTGACAGGCGACTGGTTCAGCGTGGCGCTCATACCGCACACGCTTGCCTGCACGACCTTGGGCGGCCTCACTGAAGGGGATGCGGTCAATCTCGAAACTGATCTCGTCTTCAAATATGTCGCCCGCTGGCTGGAAGGAACCCGATGACCGTTGCAACATCAGATGCTCTGGATGGACACAATCCGCCGAAGCGCCAGGACGGCCCGGAAAGGCAAAACGCCCCGGCCGGCCCCGCGCGGCAGACGACGGCCTACCTCAAGAGGCTGTTCGAGCAGGTCGGTTTTCGGATCGATGCGCGGCGTGGCCAGAACTTCCTTGTGGACCTCAATCTGCTCGACGTCCTGGAGCGGTCCGCGGGCATCACTCCGGCCGACGTGGTTTTGGAGGTGGGCACCGGCACAGGCGCCCTCACCGAGCGGCTGGCGCGGGCCGCGGGACGCGTCGTCACCTGCGAGATCGATCCCCGGCTGGCACAATTGGCCCGCGACCGGCTGCTCAAGCTTGACGGTGTTCCAGGCGACGACACCAGCGACGACCTTTTAAATCGCGTCACGCTGGTCGAGGGGGATGTGCTGGCCTCGAAGCATCGGTTCGACCCGGCCGTGCTCGCAGCCATCGAAGAGGCCTGCAGACTGCAGCCGGGCGGCCGCTTTCGGCTGGTTGCCAACCTCCCCTACTGCGTGGCCACGCCGATCATCTCCAACCTGCTGGCGACGCCACGGCCGTTCGACACCGCGACGGTCACCGTGCAGCGAGAGATGGGCGAGCGGATGACGGCCGTGGCTGGCACCCATGCCTACAACGCGCTTTCGGTCTGGGTCGGCGCTCAGTGCCGCGGTGAGGTTGTGCGAATCCTGCCCCCGAGCGTGTTCTGGCCGCGGCCCAAGATCGAGTCGGCGATCGTGCACCTCGAACTCGAGCCGGAGCGGCGGGCCAGGATCGCCAATCTCGGCCGGTTTCATGATTTCGTCAGGGACGTCTTCTGCCATCGTCGGAAACTGCTGCGGGGTGTGCTTGTGCGCATGGCCGGCGGAAAGCAGAATGCGTCGTCAAGGGATGCCGTGGCCGGCGTCTATGAGACGATGGGCTTCGACGAGTCGGTGCGGGCGGAGGAGATTTCGCCCGACGCATTCGTCCGGCTGGAACAGGCATTTTTCTCGCGGAGGTCATGATGAAGTTCATCGAGATGAATGGCCGCGGGCTGATGAGCATGCTGGAACCCGCCGAGGTGTCGCCGGAGGCGCTCCAGCGGGTCGGCCTCACCGACACCTGCCTTGTCCGGGTGAACCAGCAGGGTGACATCGAAGTTCGACGGCACGATCGCTGGGACGTCATCGGAGGATTGCTCGGTAACTTCGAGCACCGCACCGAAAACGCCAGCGGCCGGACGTGGGCGTAAGGCACCGGCCGTGAGACCGTAATCGCCGCTGGTGGAACCGGGGGCTTGTATTGGCCCGTTCATACAAGCCCGGAGCGTCAGCGATGGGATCGCCCTGTTCCGTGCTCCTGTTCCTTGCTTCCGATCCCCCGGCTTACGCCGGGGGCTTGTATTGGCCCGCATGCCCAGCCTGATCCGCACGGCCCGGCGATGTTCCCCGGGGCGGAAAAACTGCTGCAACGGCCCCATGCCGCAGGGTTGCTCGGCCGGAGAAGCCGACGCTTCCGGTTGTTTGGGCCAGACAGATAGACTCTGTTGGTAGCAGGCGAATCCTGCCGAAATCCCTCTGGTTCCTTTGAGGGCGGAGAGTTGTTTCCGGCACGTACTGGTGGGAGGCTCCACGGACAGTGATCCCCAATCCAAACACTGAAGCGACGATCGCTCCCACCATCGTGGATTTGCTACGGCAACGGGCGGCCTACCGTCCGCATGACCGGGCTTTCACGTTTCTCGTGGATGGTGAAAATGAAGAGCTCAACATCACCTACGCCGAACTCGATCGGAAGGCCCGGGCGGTCGGCGCATGGCTGACAAGCGAGGGCATGGCGGGCAAGCGGGTGCTCCTGCTCTTCCCCTCGGGGCTCGACTTCATCGCGGCGTTCATGGGCTGCCTGTATGGCGGGGCGATCGCCGTGCCAGCCTATCCGCCGCGTAAAAACAGGTCGGTCGAGCGGATCGAGGCCATCGCCTCCAACGCGGAAGCCTCCGTGGCGCTCACGACCCGCGATGTTGTCGACCGGTTCGATTCCCTGCGGGCAACCGCCCCGAGCCTGGAGCACCTGATCTGGAAGGTGGACAGCGAACTCGATGTGGCCTGGGCCGACCGTTGGGAGCGGCCGGATATCGACGGCAGCACCCTCGCCTTCCTGCAGTACACGAGCGGTTCGACCGGCACGCCGAAGGGCGTGATGCTCTCGCACGAAAACCTGCTCCACAACTCGCTGCGGATCATGCAGGCTTTCGAGGTCACGCGGAGCCAGCCGGGCGTGTTCTGGCTGCCGAGCTTTCATGACATGGGGCTGATCGGCGGCATCCTGGTGCCGCTCTACGGCAGCAAGTTGAATGTGCTCATGTCGCCCGTGGCGTTCCTCCAAAAACCGCTGCGGTGGCTGCAGGCGATCTCGAAATACCGGGCCACGATCAGCGGCGGACCCAACTTCGCCTACGAACTCTGCGTCCGGAAGACCACGCCCGAGCAGCGGGCCACGCTCGATCTCTCCAGTTGGACCCTCGCCTTCAACGGGGCCGAGCCGGTGCGGGCCGAGACGATCGACGCCTTCTGCGAGGCCTTCGCGCCGTGCGGGTTTCGCCGCGAGGCGTTCTATCCCTGCTACGGCCTCGCCGAAAGCACGCTGATGGTGACCGGAGGCATGAAATTTGAGCCGCCGGTGGTCCGGTCGTTCGACGCGTCGTCGATCGAAACCGGCTTGGCGATCTCA
>Ga0247831_1003261_pt1 | contig 24135 bp, 23 predicted proteins | sample LaCruzMarch2015__9_FD_192406 | JGI IMG/M metagenome (GOLD analysis project Ga0247831, IMG submission 192406) | Freshwater microbial communities from meromictic Lake La Cruz, Castile-La Mancha, Spain - LaCruzMarch2015_1m | ecosystem: Environmental > Aquatic > Freshwater > Lake | place: Spain...
GACCGCTCGCAGCGAGCCGACCCCATCGACGTCGTTGCCGAACGCCACCAGCCGCGACGACGGCCACGTGGATGCCCCCGACCGCCACGCCTCGCTGAGCGCCACGACATGGTCGATCTGGATGTCCCCCGGGTCGGACAGGAACACGTCGTCGTACAGTGAGTACCAGTCACCGGCCACCACCCCGCACCCGAACGGATCGACCTGCGCCGGCGTCAGCGAGTCGCGGATCAGCACCCGGGCCCGCGTGTTGCAGCCCGCGCCGTCACGCACGTCGGGATAGCCGAACAGGTCGCGGTCGTAGCTGGCGGCGTCCCGTTCCGGAGCGACGACGATCGTCGCGAAGACGGAGGCGAGTGCGCTCGCGCCGCCGGGCACAGTGGTCGCGGTGGTCGTGCTGGGCGGTGTGGTGCTCGTCGGCGGCACGGTCGTCGAGGTGACGACGACCGTGGTGGTGCCCGCCGCAGCCGTCGTGGGCGATGACGTGGCCGCGGGCGTGGCAGCGGTCGTGGTCTCTGGCGCCGTGACGGCGGTGACCGGAACCGTCGACGACGGTGTCGCCGCGGTCGGCGTCGATGCCGCCTGTCCGACAGCGACGAACCCGAGCAACGCGGCCACCGGCACGGTGATCTTCACCCACCGCGGCCATCGCGACCACCCGGGCGGCCGCACCCCCGGAAACCGCCGCCCGAACCCTGTCCCTGTCACCTTCGCCCTCGCTCCCACCCCGACCTCGGTGCGGTTCGTTCTCACAGTCTGCACCCCGTGGCTGCCGAAGTTGCGCCTGTCGTCGTGACATCCACGACGACAGGCGCGACTTCCGGGCCGAGGGCGCCCGCACCGGCAAGTTCGCCCTCGTGGCGCCCCGACGGCAAGACTCGGCAGCTGAACGCACCGGCGCCGCCGGTCATCCGAAAGGTGTTGCCATGACCGAGGCCTGGATCATCGACGCAGTCCGCACCCCGCGCGGCATCGGCAAGCCCGGCAAGGGCGCCCTCGCCGACATGCACCCGCAGCGCCTCGGCGCCACCGTGCTGAAGGCGATCGCCGCCCGCAACGACCTCGACACCAGCCAGGTCGACGACATCATCTGGAGCACCAGCAACCAGGTCGGCACGCAGGGCGGCGACCTCGGCCGCATGGCTGCGCTCGACGCCGGCTGGGACGTCAAGGCCAGCGCCATGACCCTCGACCGCTTCTGCGGTGGCGGCATCACCACCTCGAACCTCGCCGCCGGCATGATCATGTCCGGCCTCGAGGACGTCATCGTCGCCGGTGGCGCCGAGATGATGTCGACCTACGGCGTCAACCGCCTGCCCGGTTCGGTCGGCCTGCTCGACGGCGGCAACCTGCACCTCCGGGCTGAGCACCCGCAGCCCCACCAGGGCGTGTGCGCCGACGCCATCGCCACGCTCGAGAAGATCCCGCGCCAGGCCCTCGACGAGCTCGCGCTCGAGTCGCAGCGCCGCGCCGACGTCGCCATCCGCGAGGGCCGCTTCGCCAAGAGCCTCGTGCCCGTCGTCCGCGACGACGGCTCGATCGCGCTCGACCGCGAAGAGTTCCCCCGCCCGAACACGACCATCGAGAGCCTCAGCGCCCTCGCCCCGTCGTTCGCCGGCATGTACGACTACCCGCTCGACGACAGCGGCATCACGTTCAAGCAGCTCGTCACCCAGGTGTACCCCGGCCTCGAGGTCGAGCACGTCCACCACGCCGGCAACTCGTCCGGCGTCGTCGACGGCGCAGCCGCCCTGCTCTACGCGAGCCCCGAGGCCGCCAAGGCCCGCGGCTGGAAGCCCCGTGCCCGCGTGGTCGCCATGGCGAACATGGGCGACAGCCCGACCCTCATGCTGAACGCCCCCGTGCCCGCTGCCCGCAAGGTTCTCGCCAAGGCCGGCCTCACGCTCGACGACATCGACCTGTTCGAGATCAACGAGGCGTTCGCCGTCGTCGCCGAGAAGTTCATCCGCGACCTCGACCTCGACCGCAGCAAGGTCAACGTGAACGGCGGCGCGATGGCCCTCGGCCACCCGATCGGCGCCACCGGGGCGATGCTGATCGGCACCGTGCTCGACGAGCTCGAGCGCACCGACGGCCGCTACGGCCTCATCACCATGTGCGCCGCCGGCGGCATGGCCCCCGCCATCATCATCGAGCGCATCTGACCTGACCCGGCCCGCACGCGTCAGCGTTGTGGCTGCACGCCGGCCACCTCGGCCAGGACGTCCTTGCCCACCAGGGTGAGCGACCACATCGCGCGGCTTGCGCCGATGTAGACGAGCTGCGGCTCGGGCGCATCGGTGATGTCGACCACGATCACGGCCGCACGCTCGAGGCCCTTGCCGCGGTGCACGGTCTCGCACAGCACCGTGTCCTCGCTGCGGTGTTCCCACCGGGCGACGGGCAACGGCTCGCGCCCGGCAGCGACGTCGACCTCTGCGTCGAGCAGGTGGTCGCGCACATCGGTTCGCAGTGTCAGCACGGCGATCTGGCTGAGCGGCACGCCGTGCTCGTCGCGCAACGACTCGATCGTCGACCGCACCCGCTTGCGCACCTCCTTCAGGCCACCGGCGCGCAGGTGGGTGACCTCGACCTCGCCGACCGCACCGCTCATCGGCTTCGGTCCGCCCAGGTGGTGGACGACCTTGGCCACCGACCGTGCGCTGCGCAGGTTCTCCTCGAGCGAGGCCAGCATCATGCCCGCCGGTGGTTCCCACGGGTCGACGTAGATCGCTTGCGACGGGTCGGCCACCATCAGCAGGCGAGCCTTGGCAGCAGCCGGGTCGCGCAGCATCTCGATCGACGGCAGCCAGTGCGGCCGCATGTCCTGGGCCTCGTCGATGATGATCGTGTCGAACGGCGTGCCCACGTCGGCCGCGTGATCGAGCAACGCCTGCGTCGGCACAGTCTCCCAGTAGTCACGGTTCGGCTTGTCGACCACCGCGAAGCCGTATGGAGCCACGAGGTGGACGATCAGGTCGTGGTAGGTGTGCACCTCGACGCCGGTGCCGTCGAGCACCCTCGTCAGGTCGTCGGCGAGCGGCTTGTTGAACGTGAGCACCAGTGTGCGCTCGCCACGCGCCGCGGCACGTCGCGCCCACTCGACCACCAGCCATGTCTTGCCGGTGCCGGCACCACCGGTCACCAGCACACGCGCGTTCGCGTCCAACGTCTGCAGGGCGCCGAGCCGTGCCCGCGTCGCGTCGTTGATCCGACGCGTCGCCACCGGCATGACGGCCGTGTCGGCACCCTCGACGCGGATGTCCGGCCGCAGCGCCCGCAGGAACCGCGTGAACCGCTCGATCTGGACGGGCCCGTGCTCGGTGAGCAGGTTCCCGATCGCCCGCGCCGGATCGGCGAGCTCGTAGTGCCCGAACACATGGTGCTTCGGGGCGTCGAGCCCCATGCCCTCCGCCGGGATCGCCCCCGTGTCGGGCAGCGCGATCGCATGCGCCATGAACAGCCCGTGGGTGTCGATGCCGATGCCCTTCATGCGCCGCACGAGATGGTGCTTGGCCGAGGTGACCTGCTCGGTGGGCGCCTTCTTCATCGGCCGCCCGTTCTGCATCCACTGCCCGGTGACGAGTTCGACCTTGCCGCCCTTCACCTCCACCAGCAGCACACCGTGCGCCGCCGAGGCCAGCACGATGTCGATCTCGGCGTCCTTGCCGGCATCGAGCACCGGCACCTTCGGCACCACGAACCATGTGTCGTCGAGGCCGTCGAGGAACGACTGGCACGTGCGCTGCTCGGAGTACTCGAGCTGCGTGAGGTCGAAATCGGCCGGGAGCAACTGAGCCACGTTTTCATTGTGGCCGACGCGCCCCGCTCGCGCCGTGCCTCAGCGGAGATCGAGCTCGAACAGACGCTCCGCAGCCGACCGCAGGCGCACCGCGTCGTACCGCTCGGCACCGGCGGCACCCTCGACGGATCCGTGCACGGCAGCGACCCAGCGCGCCGGGATCGCGTCGACGCCGTACCTCGCCCCGGCGATCGCGCCGGTGACGCAGCCCACCGTGTCGGCGTCGTCGCCCAGCGTCACGGCGGCCACCACAGCGTCCTCGAACGACGTGGTGCTGCGCACCGCCCACACTGCCTGGGCCAGGCACCCCCACACCGTGCCGTTCGCCGGTGCCGGCAGGTCGGGCGTCCAGGTGGGGGACAGCACCGTTGCGAACGCTGCGTGGACGTGGTCGGGCAGGTCGACGAGCAAGCGGTCGAGCTCGGACCAGATGTCGTCCCCGGCGATCGCGAAGCGCATCAGCTCGACCCCGATCCATGAACCCCAACCCGCAGCCGGGTGGCCGTGCGTGAGCGCCGCCTGGTGCAGGCACACGTCGAGCACCGCCGCATCGGTCGACTCGAACATCGCCACGGCAAGCGGGAACGAACGCATCAGCGCGCCGTTACCGGCGCTGCGCGAGCTGTCACCGGCAACGTCGCGCCAATCGGACGACGACAGCGAACGGCGCGTGTTGATGCCGATGTCGCGAGCCGTCGCGGCCCACGTCCGCCACCGCGCCCAGACGGCGTCGGGCTCGTAGCGGCCGTGCTCGAGCAGGCTCTCGGCGAGCGCCACGCCCATCTGCGTGTCGTCGGTGAACTCGCCGGGCGCCCACCCGAACGTGCCGCCGCCCACCATCTCGCCCGGCCCCTCGAGCACCGGCTCGGCGAACCGGGTCCGGTAGGCGCCGCGGGGCATGAACTCGAACGGTGCGCCGAGCGCGTCGCCCACGGCGGCACCGAGCACCGCGCCGATCGCTCGGGGCAGTTCGGGCCGGTTCGGCTCGTCGTGCTCGGGTGTGGGGGTGACCGTGTCGTGCGGGTGCATCCGACCTCCTCGTCGTGGGACACCGGACCAACGCCACATGTGCCCCGCCGCGTGATCGCGCCGTTCATGTCACCGGCAACGTGCGCTTCCCGTGGTCAGCGCACGACATGGGCCGGGGTGCCGGACGGGTCAGCAGATGCGCTTGACGGTGGGGTAGGGGTTCACGGCCGCGCCACCACCGGGGTGGATCTCGAAGTGGAGGTGGTTCGCCGTGGTGTTGCCCGTGGCGCCCACGTAGCCGATGACCTCACCGGCGCTGACGCTGCGCGAGCTGCCCTCCCACGCCGACAAGTGCGCGTAGTAGTACTTGTTGCCGTCGTTGCCCGTGAGCCACACGGCGTTGCCGCCCAGGCGGTTCGTCTTGAACAGCACGCTGCCGCCCACCACGGCTACGAGCGGCGTGCCCTCGGGGCTCATGATGTCGGTGCCCTGGTGCCGGCGGCCCCCCGACCGTGCTGCGCCCCACGTGTCACCGAACGCCCGGGGGCCCGCCACGGGGCACACCAATCCGTTCGCCACGGGTGCGGGCGGCTCGGGTGTCGGTGCGGGTGACGGCCCGGGCGAGTCGGAGACGGGAGCGGGCGCATTCCCCACGGGTGAGGCCGAAGGCGGCGGAGCACCGTTGCCGCGCACCGCACCGACCGTCGGCTGTGCCGCCGCGGCCTGCTGCCGGGCAGCCAGCGAGGCGGCCTGCTCGGCCGCGGCCTCCCTCTCGCGCTGAGCGGCCAGCTTCGCCTCGTAGGCGCGGCGGACCTCTGCCTCCTGCAGTCGCTCCTGCAGGGCGGCGAGCTCGGTGAGCTGCGTGTCGAGCTGCCCCTGCCGGGCCTCGAGGTACTCGAGCACCTGGGTGTTCTCGGCCTGCAACGCATCGAGCTTCGACTGCTGGTCGGTGAGGTCGGTGCGGATCGCGTCGACCTGGTCGAGGTCGTCCGCCCCCACGTTCAGCGCGACGTTGCGCAGGACGGTCTTCTGCAACCCGTCGCCAGACGTGGCGAACAGCGACAGCACCGAGTCCTGGGCGCCGCCGGTGAACTGCTCGAGGGCGATGCGCTCGAGCCCGGTCTGCAGCGCCGAGAACTCGGCCGACGATGCATCGACCTGGGCCTGGGCTTGGGCCATCTCGTCGGCCAGTTCGTCGGCACGCTGGTCGGCGGCCGACATCTGGGCGGCGACATCGTTGGCGACGCCCTGCATCCGGATGATCTCGTCCGCCACCTGGTCGGAGGTGAGGCCCGCGGCGGGCTCGGCCGACAGCAACGGTCCGGCGGCGATCGTGAGTGCCGCCACGACACCGACGAGACGCCGGTGCCGGCGCGCGAAACCCGTGCTCGACGAATGTTGCGGTTGCATGACGAACCGAGGGTACCGTCGCTGACCCGTTCGGACAATGATGCCGCCATCGTCGCTGCGGCAGGCACTGAGGCAGGCACTGCGGGCCGTGGGCCGTTCGGACCAAAGAACGCCCCTGAGCAGCAACGGCGGAGCGCTGCCGGACTGCCCGTCCTACCCTCGCCCTATGGCCAGCGGGGTCGCGATGACTGAGCACGACGAGCGGGTGCGCCGGCGACGGAACCGGATCTCGCTCATCGGCTGCCTGGGGATGCTCGGTGGCATCGCGCTGCTCACCGTCGAGCGGTCAGGTGCCGAGGGGGGCGTCTGGAGCGGCGTGGTCCGGGCATCGGTGCCGGATCTCGCGCCCACGCGCGGCATCCGACTCGCCCCGGCGCTGATCTCTGCGCCCACCACAGCCGAGTACCGGTTCCAGCGCCTGCGCAGCGACGGCCGTCCCGTCGGATACGACCCGTGCCGCCCCGTCGAGATCATCGTCAACCCGGCAGGCGGGCCACCGAACTCGCTCGACCTCGTCACGGAGGTGGCCGCCGAACTCGGCGCGAACTCCGGCCTCGACATCAGGGTGCGCGGCCTCACCGACGAGCCCGTCTCGCTCAGCAGACCGGTGTACGAACGCGAACGCGACGCCGACCACTGGGCGCCCGTGCTCGTGGCCTGGACGGACAGCGCCACCGTCCCCGACCTCGAGGGTGACGTCGCCGGGGTGGGTGGCAGCTCGCACGTCACCCTCGGCGGCGACGAGCCGTACTACGTGACGGGCTTCGCGTACCTCGACACGTCGCTCTCCGCTCGCTCCGGCACCGATGCCGAGACGACGACGCTGACGGTGCTGCGTCACGAACTCGGGCACGTCCTCGGCCTCGACCACGTCGACGACCCCACCCAGATCATGCGGGGCTCGGGCCCGGGCCCGGCCGGTCTCGGCGCGGGCGACCGCGCCGGCCTGGCCCAGATCGGGGCCATCCCCTGCGCCCCCGACCGCTGACGCGGACAGCGGCACAGGCAAGCTGTCGTCATGACGATCATCAAGATCAATGCCCTCACTGTTCCCGCCGAGATGGGCGACGACGTCGCACGTCGTTTCGCTGCCCGCGCCGGGGCAGTCGACGGCCAGGAGGGTTTCGAGGGTTTCGAGCTGCTCCAGCCCACCGACGACCGCACGACCTGGTTGGTCGTCACCCGCTGGCGCGACGACGCGTCGTTCGAGGCATGGCGCTCGTCGGCGGCCTTCGGACAGGGCCACCGGCCCGAGGCTGGTGCAGGTGCCGGCGGCGCTGCTCAACCCCCGATGCCGATCCAGGCCGAGCTCTGGTCCTACACCGTGGCGGTCACCTCGAACGACAGCTGACGGTCGGGCGCGTTGGTTCGATCGACCCATGGAGCACGGCGTCGTTCCATGGCCATGATGACGCATGCACTCGGGCCACCTTCCGCCACCCGCTCAGCCCATCCGTCTCGTATCGACGTTGTCGACGGCCGACTTCTTCGCCGCCGTTGCGCAGGCACACGAGCGCGAGCGAGAGCGGGCGTACTGCCGTGCACAGCGCGCCCGCGTGCTGCGCGCTCTCGTCTGCACACTGATGGTGACCCTCGGTGGCCTGGGGTGGGCGCTGCTCACCCGGGGCATCCCGCAGTGGTGATGGCCCCGAGCGTCGCACGAGGGCCGGTGATGCCGGTCACCTCTGTTCGAATTCGAATTCGAATGCGACTCGACGAGACCACCGAGTCGACGGTCGACCGCTCGTCCCCCGAGCCCGAACCGCAGTGACGAAACCGGTCCGCCCGCCGGCGCGGCCGCCGGTCACGGTTCCTCGACATCGAACTGACGTGACCGGACGATCGACCCCGGCCGTGTCGGCAGCGCTTGCCGGACTGGTCAGGTGGGCTCGCGTGGGCCCGTCTCAGCGCGGATGCTGCTGCAGCGCGAGCTCGACGGTCGTCGCGAAGCTGGCGGCCGTCGCCTCGAGCGACGCCTCGTCGCCGGGCTCCCACCACTCGCCGGGGTAGGCCGCGCCCACCTGCTGCATCCATGCCGGCAGCGCGTCGGACCATTCCTCCTCGAACACGGCCAGCGCACGCCACAGCGAGTCGGCCGACACGCACCAGCGGCCGTCGCGGGTCTCGAAGTAGCTGTCGGCCCGCAGCGCTCGCTCGACGTTGCCGACCATCAGCTCGCACTCGCGGCGATCGGTGCGCTCGCGGTCGTACAGACGGGCGCGCAGCACGCGCAGGAAGTCGAGGATGACCCAGCGGATCTCGCCCGCTTCGACGAGTTCGTCGTTGGGGTGCCGTGAGGCACCGAGTTCGGTCGGTGCGCTCGGGACATCAGGCATGGGGCAGTCTCGCAGAGTCGGCCGAGATCCTTCAGTCCACCTTCGGATGAGCGGCGGGTGCCACCCCAGGAGGCCTGCTCCGACGGGGAGGCCGGCCGGAACGGTTGGTACCGTCGCACCATGTTCGACCTCGTCATCCGCGCCGGCCGTGTCGTCGACGGCACCGGCTCCGCCTCCTACGTCGCCGACGTGGCCGTCTCCGACGGCCGCATCGTCGAGATCGCGCCCACCATCCAGGGGGCTGCCATCCGCACCATCGACGCCGACGGCGCGATCGTCACGCCGGGCTGGGTCGACGTGCACACCCACTACGACGGCCAGGTGACCTGGGACGAGGACATCGAGCCGTCGGCCACGAACGGCGTCACCACGCTCGTCATGGGCAACTGCGGCGTGGGCTTCGCCCCGGTGCGGCCCGGCGACGAAGCGGCGCTGATCGAGCTGATGGAAGGCGTCGAGGACATCCCCGGCTCCGCACTCACCGAGGGCATGCCGTGGGGTGCGTGGGAGACCTTCCCCCAGTACCTCGACCACCTGGCCGGCCGTCGCTTCAGCCTCGACGTCGGCACGCAGCTCGCCCACGGCGCGCTCCGCTTCTACGCGATGGGCGAGCGTGGCGTCGAGAACCTCGACGCCACCCCGGACGAGATCGCGACGATGGCGGCCATCACACGCGAGGCCATGGCGGCAGGTGCCCTCGGCTTTTCGACGTCGCGCACCATCGGCCACCGCTCGCTGTCGGGCAAGCCGGTGCCCGGCACGTTCGCCGCGGTCGACGAGCTGATGGCGATCGCCGACGCCATGGGCCACGGCGTGTTCGAGGCCATCCCCGCCGGCACGGTCGGCACGCTCGAGGCCCTCGGCGGCGAGCGGGCCAAGCCGATCGACGAGGTGCACCTGCTCGCCGACATCTCTCGCCGGTCGGGCCGTCCGGTCACCTTCACCGTCGTGCAGATCTCGGAAGACGTCGACCACTGGCGCGAGGTGCTGGCCGCCGTGTCGCTCGAGAACGCGAACGGCGCGCAGCTCCGCCCGCAGATCGCGCCCCGCGCCGTCACCGTGATGACGAGCCTCGACTCGTACCACATGTTCATGCGCAAGCCCACCTACCTGGCCGAGCTCGCCCACCTGCCGCTCACCGAGCGCGCCGCCGCCATGCGCAGCCCCGAGATCAAGGCAGCGATCCTGTCCGAGCGGAGCATCCCCAGCGAGCACGCCGGATCGATGGCCTCGGTCGTCGGCCTCTACGCGCGGGCACTGTCGGCCACCTACTCGCTGCGCTTCCCGATCGACTACGAGCCGACGCGTGACCAGTCGGTGGCCAAGATGGCTGCGGCCCAGGGCGTCGCCCCGGAGTCGCTGATGTACGACCTGCTGCTCGAGGACGACGGCCGAGCGTTCTACTCGGTGTTCGGGTCGAACTTCTCGAAGGGTGACCTCGAGGCGAGCCGCGAGATGCTGCTCCACCCCGACACCGTCAGCGGCCTGTCCGACAGCGGCGCGCACGTCAGCTTCATCTGCGACTGCTCGATGCAGACCTTCCACCTCACCCACTGGGTCCGCGACCGCACCCGCGGCGAGCGGCTGCCGCTCGAGCTGATCGTCCAGAAGCTGTCGAAGACCAACGCCGACCTCTACGGCCTCACCGACCGCGGCAGCATCGAGGTCGGCAAGCGCGCCGACATCAACGTCATCGACCTCGAGCACCTCGCGATCCAGGCGCCCCACATGCGCCGTGATCTCCCGGCCGGCGGTGCTCGCATCCTGCAGCCGTCGACCGGCTACCTCGCCACGATCGTGAACGGCACGCCCACGCGCCTGCACGACCTCGACACCGGCGAGCGCCCCGGCAGGCTCGTCCGCAGCTGAACGAGGTACGCCCCAGCTGACCTGGTCGACCAGTGGCTGGCCCTGCGCCGTCGCTACATTCGGCGTCTCGTCCGACCCCGGGAGCTCTGTGCCGTCCACCATCGATCTCGTCCTCGCCGGCATGGGTGCGCTCGCGGCCGGCGGCATCAACGCCGTCGCAGGTGGTGGCACGCTCGTGTCGTTCCCCGTGCTGGTCGGCCTCGGGGTGCCGGCGGTGGCCGCCAACGTCACCAACACCGTGGCGCTGTGCCCCGGCTACTTCGGCGGAGCGTTCGCCCAGCGCGAGGCGCTCCACGGCCATCGCCCCAAGATGCGCCGTCTCCTGCCCGTGGCGGGCCTCGGGGGCCTGATCGGCTCGATCCTGCTGGTCGTCACGTCCGAGGCCGTGTTCCGCAACATGGTGCCGTTCCTCATCCTGCTCGCATGCGCGCTGCTCGGCTTCCAGGATGGGATCAAGCGGCTCGTCTTCTCCGATCGCAGCCACCAGCACCCCACGGCCTCCGTGCCCCTCATGGCAGCCGTGTTCGCGGCTGCCATCTACGGCGGGTACTTCGGCGCAGGTCTCGGCATCATGCTCCTGGCCGTGCTCGGCCTGCTGCTCGACGACGAGCTGCCCAAGCTCAACGCGCTGAAGACCGTGCTGTCGTTCGTCATCAACGTGCTCGCCGCGTGCTTCTTCGTCTTCTCGGGCAAGGTCGAGTGGGGCTTCGCCGCGGTGATGGCCCCGGCCAGCCTGGTCGGTGGGCACCTCGGCGGGATGGTGGCGGGTCGCCTGAACGCCAAGGTCATGCGTGCCGTCGTCATCGCCTTCGGCATCGCCGTGGCGCTGAAGATGCTCTTCCTCTGATCGCCGCCCGGACGGAAACACGCCCGAAACGTGGGCGCTCCTACGATGCCGCACATGCACCTGTCCCCCCACGAACAGGAACGTCTGCTCGTCCATGTGGCCGCCGAGGTCGCCAGGCAGCGTCGTGCCCGCGGCCTCAAGCTCAACTACCCCGAGTCGGTGGCGATCTTGACCTCCTGGGTGTACGAGGCCGCCCGTGACGGCCGCACCGTGGCCGACCTCATGGAGGCCGGGCGCCACGTGCTGACCCGCGACGACGTGATGGACGGGATCGCCGAGATGGTCGACGAGGTGCAGGTCGAGGCCACGTTCACCGACGGGACCAAGCTGGTGACCCTGCACCAGCCGATCCGATGAGCGCCCCGATGGTTCCCGGTGCGGTGTGGGGCCCCGACGGGACGATCGTGTTGAACGACGGCGCCCGCACCATCACGATCACCGTGGTGAACACCGGTGACCGGCCGGTGCAGGTGGGGTCGCACTACCACCTCGCCGAGGCCAACCCGGCGCTGCAGCTCGACCGCGCCGCGGCGCGCGGCATGCGGCTCGACATCCCGGCCGGCACGTCGGTGCGCTTCGAGCCCGGCCTCGAGCGCACCGTCACCCTGGTCGACATCGGCGGCGACCGCATCGTGCAGGGCCTGCGCGGCGCGACGAACGGAGCGCTCGATGGCTGAGATCAGCAGGACCCGGTACCGGCAACTGTTCGGCCCCACCACCGGTGACCGCGTGCGCCTGGCCGACACCGACCTCGTCATCGAGGTCGAGCGCGACCTGTGCGGCTACGGCGACGAGGCCGTGTTCGGCGGCGGCAAGGTCATCCGCGAATCGATGGGCCAGTCGGGCCGCACACGCGCCCAGGGCACCCCCGATCTCGTCATCACGGGTGCGTTGATCCTCGATCACTGGGGAATCGTGAAAGCCGACATCGGCATCCGCGACGGCCGCATCGTCGGTATCGGCAAGGCCGGGAACCCCGACACCATGAGCGGCGTCGACCCGGCGCTCGTCATCGGCCCGTCCACCGACGTCATGGCGGGCAATGGCCGCATCCTCACCGCAGGGGCGATCGACTGCCACGTCCACCTCATCTGCCCGCAGGTCGTCGACGAGGCGCTTGCCTCCGGCATCACCACGATCATCGGCGGCGGCTCCGGTCCCACCGAGGGTACGAAGGCCACCACGGTCACGGCCGGCGCATGGCACCTCGCCCGCATCCACGAGGCAATGGACGGCATGCCCGTGAACGTCGTGCTGCTCGGCAAGGGCAACACCGTGTCGATGGAGGGTCTGCACGAGCAGGTGCTCGCCGGTGCAGGCGGATTCAAGCTCCACGAGGACTGGGGCACCACGCCGGCGGCCATCGACGCGTGCCTCACGGTTGCCGATCGCACGGGTGTCCAGGTGGCCATCCACACCGACACCCTGAACGAGGCCGGTTATGTCGAGTCGACGCTCGCTGCCATCGCCGGCCGGTCGATCCACACGTATCACACCGAGGGTGCGGGCGGCGGCCACGCCCCCGACATCATCACGGTCGCCGCGCACCCGAACGTCCTGCCTTCATCGACCAACCCCACCCGCCCGCACACGGTCAACACGCTGGCCGAGCACCTCGACATGCTGATGGTCTGCCACCACCTCAACCCGTCGGTGCCCGAAGACCTCGCGTTCGCCGAGAGCCGCATCCGGCCGTCGACCATCGCCGCCGAGGACGTGCTGCACGACATGGGCGCGATCTCGATCATCGGCAGCGATTCGCAGGCCATGGGCCGGGTTGGTGAGGTCATCTTGCGGACGTGGCAGACGGCGCACGTGATGAAGCGCCGTCGAGGTGCCCTGCCGGGGGATGGCGACGCCGACAATCACCGTGCACGTCGGTACGTCGCGAAGTACACGATCTGCCCCGCCGTCGCGCACGGTCTCGACCACGAGATCGGTTCCGTGGCCGTCGGCAAGCTGGCCGACCTCGTGCTGTGGGAACCCAAGTTCTTCGGCGTTCGCCCGCACGCGGTCGTGAAGGGTGGGCTCATCGCATGGGCCGCGATGGGTGACGCGAACGCATCGATCCCCACGCCCCAACCCGTGCTCGCCCGGCCGATGTTCGGTGCCTCGCCACGGGCCGCGGCCTCCACGAGCCTCACCTTCGTCGCGCAAGCCGCGCTCGACGACGGCCTCGCCGACCGGTTGGGCTTGCGGCGACGCCTCGTCGCCTCCGCCGACACGCGCCGACGCGGCAAGGCCGACCTGCCCGAGAACGACGCGATGCCGTCGATCTCCGTCGACAGTGACACCTTCGCCGTGCGCATCGATGGAGAGCGCATCGACGAGCAACCCGTCGCCGAGCTGCCCATGGCACAGCGTTACTTCCTGTTCTGATGGCCGCCTCCCTCGCCACCCTGCTGCTGCTGGCCGACAGCCGGTTCCCCACGGGAGCCCACGCGCACAGCGCCGGCATCGAAGCGGCTCACGGCAGAGGTGACGTGCGCACGATCGCCGACCTCATCGACTTCCTGGAAGGCCGACTCGCCACCGTCGGACCCACCGAGGCGGCATTCGTGGCCGCGGCCTGCGCACAGCCGAACGCGTGGCTGACCCTCGACCGCGAGCTCGAGATCCGGACGCCCTCGCCGCGCCTGCGCGGCGTGAGCCGGAGCCTGGGGCGACAGCTGTTGCGCGCTGCCGGCCGTGCCTGGCCCGATCTGCCCGCGGCAGCACTGCGCTCGCTGCACGACGATGGCCCGATGCAGCCCGTAGCGCTCGGCGCCGTGGCGGCATCGGCTGGCCTGACCCCCGAGCAGGCGGCGCTCTGCTCGTTGCACCACCTGGTCGGGGCCGTCACCACCGGCGCAGTCCGCCTGATCGGGCTCGACCCGTTCGACGTGCAGGCGCTGGCCGCCGGTCTCTCGCCCACCCTCGACCGACTGGCTGCTGCCGCCGCCGCAACCGCTCTCGACCCACCCGCCGATCTGCCGGCGGGCACCAGCCTGCTCGCGGACATCCTCGCCGAGCACCACGCCACCTGGGAGGTGAGGCTCTTTGCCTCCTGATCATCAGCCCGGCCAGCCGCACCACGCGAGCGACGGCCACACCCACGGCCACCATGACGGCCTGCCGGACGACACCGCCTGGGCGTTCGCTGCGCCCGGCACGCGTCCGCTTCGCATCGGCATCGGCGGGCCGGTCGGGAGCGGCAAGACCGCCCTCGTTGCCGCGCTGTGCCGCCTGCTCGCGACCGAGCTGAGCACCGTCGTCGTCACCAACGACATCTTCACCACCGAAGACGCGGAGGCGTTGCGGCGCATGGCCGTACTGGCCGACGATCGAATCGCGCCGGTCGAGACCGGCGCCTGCCCGCACACCGCCATCCGTGACGACATCTCGGCGAACCTCGACGCTGTCGAGCAACTCGAGGCGCTGCACGCCCCCGTCGATCTCACCATCATCGAGAGCGGCGGCGACAACCTCACGGCCATCTTCAGCCGGGCGCTCGTCGACCGGCAGATCTTCGTCATCGATGTCGCCGGCGGCGACAAGGTGCCGCGCAAGGGTGGCCCGGGCGTCACCACCGCCGACCTGCTCGTCATCAACAAGACCGACCTCGCCCCGCTCGTGCACGCAGATCTCAGCGTGATGGACCGCGACGCCAAAGCCCGCCGCGGCAGCCTGCCCATCTGCTTCACCTCCCTCGTCGATCCCGACGGTGCGGCCGAGGTCGCCCGGTGGGTGCGCGAGCAGGTGGCGCTCTGGCGCGCCCCTTCGGCGCGCTGACCCACGTGCGCGCCTCGACCGAGCTGGAGGTCGGCCTCGACGCGTCCGGAGCGTCCGTGCTGCACCGGATGCGCTGCGAGGTGCCGTTCCTCGTTCGCGTCGACACCGCCGCCGACGAGTTGACGCTGGTGATCGTGAATGGCGCGGCAGGCCCCCTCGGCGGCGACGACCTCCACTTGTCGCTCGTCGTTGCCGACGGCGCCCGCGTCCGCGTGCGATCGGTGGCGGCCTCGATGGCGCAGCCCGGCCCACTCGCACAGCCGTCGACCACCGTCACGCGGCTCGTGGTGGGGGAGGGCGCCCACCTCGACTGGGACCTCGAGCCGATCATCAGCGTGCGCGGCAGCGTGCACCGCGCTCGCACCACCCTCGACGTCGCCGCCACGGGCACCGCCACCGTGGCCGAGTCGGTGTGGCTCGGCCGTCATGACGAGGAGCCCGGTGTGCTGGCCCTGCGCCAGCGCGTCACCCTGGCCGGCGCGGCCGTGCTCGACCACGAGACCGTGCTCGGCGCCCACCATCGCAGCCACGGTGCGCACGGCCCCTGGCGATGGATCCGGTCGGTGGTGACCATCGCCGACGACACACCTGCTCAGGCTTCGGCCACGCTTGCCGACGGCCGCGCTGACGCAGTGTTCCCACTGGCCGCCCGTTGCGCGCTGGCGACCGCCACGGCTGCGTCGCCACCCTGTTGACCGGTCCGCCATTGGTCTGACCATCAGACCGAAAAGGCGGAGTGGCAACCAGGACGAAACACTGGCGAAATCGTTCGTTCCTACCGTTCCCGCCCATGAGCTTCGACCTCGGCGCACGATTCGGCACGTTCGAGAGCCCCACGCGGCACGCGCTGCCGGCGACCCCCGACACCTGTTACTGGGGCTACATCGACCGCGATCAACCGCCGTGCCTCGTGGTCGACGACGGCGACATCATCGAGGTCGAGGCTGTCACCCACCACGCTGGTGACGCGCCCGACCTGCTGATGGACCGGGGCATCACGGCGATCTGGGACAGCATCGCCGAAGACACCCGCGGCCCGGGTGTGCACATCCTGACTGGGCCCATCCACGTGCGCGGTGCCGAGCCCGGCGACACGCTCGCAGTTCGCATCATCAGCATGACGCCGCGCATGCCGTACGGGTCGAACCTTGCCGCCAACTGGGGGCTGCTCTACGACACCTACGGCAAGGAGCGCATCACGATCTACGGCCTCGACGACCACGAGCACGGCGAGGCCTTCACCTCGACCGCCAGCCCTCTGTTCGGCTTCGACTTCACCGCCCGCCCGATCTACGACCTGCCGGGGGTGATCTCGCCCCCGGACGCCGCTGCCCGCCAGCCGTTCGGGCGTCCGGTCACGGTGCCGGTGCGACCGCACTTCGGCGTGATGGGCGTGGCGCCGGCCACGGCGGGTCGGCTCTCATCGATCCCTCCCAGCACCTTCGGAGGCAACGTCGACAACTGGCGGGTCGGGCCCGGAGCCACGATGTGCTACCCGGTGGCCGTGCCTGGCGCGAACCTCTACGTCGGAGACCCGCACTTCGCCCAGGGGGACGGCGAGATCTGCGGCACGGCGATCGAGGCCTCGCTCGACGCCGTCATCCAGGTGTCCGTGCTGAAGGGCATCGAGGCCACATCGCCGCTACTCGAGACCGACACGCACTGGTTCACCCACGGCTTCGGTGGTGACCTCGACGAGGCCATGCGGATGGCCGCAGAGCAGATGCTGTGGCTGATGCGGCGCCATCTCGGGCTCTCCGCCGACGAGGCGTACTCGCTCGCATCGGTGGCCATCGACCTCGGCATCACGCAGGTCGTCGACGGCACGCTCGGCTGCCATGCCGCGCTCGCCCGCAACATCGTGTCGTGATCGGCCGCCGCGTCCTTGTGGCCGCCCACGTCTCCGACTATGGTCAGACCATCAGTCCAAGGCGTGCGGGGCGCGCCCAGTGACAACGAGGGGGTCTCACCGATGCCGATCACGAGGATGAACCATGCGGTTCTCTACGTACGCGATGCGCGACGTCATCAACAGTTCTACGCCGACGTCCTCGGGTTCACCCCGGTGATCGAGCACCCGCAGGGGGCGTTCGCCTTCATGCGTGCGCCGTCGTCCGAGAACCACCACGACATCGCGTTCTTCACGATCGGCGGCGCGGCCGCGGCCAGCGAGGCCGGAACCCGCACGGTCGGCATGTACCACCTGGCCTGGGAAGTGCCCACGCTCGCCGAGCTCGCCCAGATGCGCGAACGCCTGGCCGCCGCCGGTGTCCTCATCGGCGCCAGCGACCACGGCTGCAACAAGAGCCTCTATGCGAAGGATCCCGACGGCCTCGAGTTCGAGGTGATGTGGCTCGTCCCCGCCGAGCACTGGGGCGCAGCCGAGGACCAGGCGATCGTGGACCCGCTCGACCTCGACGGCGAGATCCGCCGGTTCGCAGCGGTGGGGCTCGCATGACCTCCACCAGCTTCGATCCCGTCACCCGTCGCACCGTCTCGGCCGAGATCCGCCAGCGTCTCGCCGATGCCATCCAGAGCGGCCAGCTCGCACCCGGCATGCCGCTGCCCGCCGAGCGCGTGCTCTGCCAGGAGTTCGGTGTCGCCCGCACCTCCGTCCGCGAGGCGATCCAGGGGCTCGTCATCGCCGGTTACATCGAGCGGCGCGGCAACCGGTCCGTCGTGGCCGAGCAGCTTCCGGCCATCAACTTCACCGGCGACGACCGCAAGGCCATGGTCAGCCAGCTCTTCGAGGTGCGCCAGGTCATCGAGCCCGCCATCGCCGAGCTCGCTGCCCGCCGGGCCACCGAGTCCGAGCGCCACCAACTCGCCTCACTCGCCGCTCGCGAGCCTCTCGAGCTCGAGGAGTTCCGCGCCATCGACCGCGAGTTCCACGCCACCCTCGCCCGAGCCTGCGGCAATCCGCTGCTGCACGAGGTGCACGCGAAGGCCCTCGCCTCGCTGTTCGGGTCGGGCGAGTTCTCGTCGCTCCTGTACGCCGAAGCCAACCGTGCCGAGGTCCTCGAGATCATCGAGTCGTCGTGCGATGCCCACCGGGCAATCGCTGACGCCGTGGTCCGGGGCCACACGCGCAAGGCCTGCGCTGCCGTCGTCGCCCACCTCGACGACGTCGAGCGCCGCATGTTGGAGCGCCTCCTGTGACCACACCCATGACACCCTCCCCCCGGAACGATCCCCGCTACCTGTACTTCTTCGACGACGCCGAGTTCGTCCCCACCGACCGAGACGGCTTCCGCCGCCGGGTCGTCACGGGCGAACACCTCGAGCTCTGGTTCTGGCGCATCGCCGGCGGGTCGATCGGCTCGTTCATGCACCAGCACGAGGCCAACGAGCAGCTCGGCATCATCATGCGCGGCACGCTCGACTTCCGGATCGGCGACCCCGACGACGACACGCGCCACCAGTTGGGCGCCGGCGACATGTACCTGGCCCACCCCTCCGTGTGGCACGGCGACAGCATCTTCGTGGGTGATGACGAGTTGAACGAGGTCTGGATCCTCGACATCTTCTCGCCGCCCAGGCAGGAAAAGATCACGGTGCGGCCCGACGCGGCCGCCACCCCGAACTCCCAGGAGGTGGCGTCGTGACTGCTGACTGGCGCCTTGCCGTCGACATCGGCGGCACGTTCACGGACGTCGTGCTGTTCGACGGCACATCAGGTCGTGTCGTCGTCGACAAGACCCTCACCACGCCCTCGGCCCCGCTCGACGGCGTCCGTACCGGCGTGCGTGCGCTGCTCGCCAAGGCGGGGGTGTCGCCCTCCGACATCACCGCCCCCATCGTGCACGCCACCACGCTCATCACGAACGCGCTCATCGAGGGCAAGATCGGCCGGGCCGGGGTGGTCACCACCACGGGTTTCGGCGACACGCTGCTCATCCGCAACGAGCACCGCTACGACATGTACGACCTGCAGATCGAGTTCCCGGCCCCGCCCGTGCCGCGCGACCGCGTCGTCGAGATCGGCGAGCGCACCAACCCGCAAGGCGTGGTCAGCGAGCAGCCGAGCGCTGCCGAGCTGGCCGCCATCACCGAGCAGCTGCGCGCTGCGAGGGTGGAGGCGGTGGGCGTCTGCCTCATCAACTCGTACGCCAATCCGGCGAACGAGCGCATCGTGGCCGAGCACCTGCGCCGCGAGCTCGGTGTGCCCGTGTGCATCTCGGCCGACATCTCGCCGCAGATCCGCGAGTACCCGCGCATGATCACCACGGCGTGCAACGCCGCCACCATGCCCGTCATCGGACCGTACCTCGACGAGCTGCAGAAGTGGCTCGCCGCCGAGGGCTTCGGTGGCTCGGTGCTCATGATGCTGTCGAACGGCGGCGTGGTGTCGGCCGACGACGCCGCCCGCGCCCCCATCCGCCTCGTCGAGTCCGGTCCCGCTGCCGGTGCGCTGGCCGGCAGCTGGTTCGCACGCCGCATGGGCGAGGAGCGGCTGCTGTGCTTCGACATGGGCGGCACCACGGCCAAGTCGTGCCTCATCGAGCACGGCGAGCCCGAGCTCACCAACACCTTCGAGGTCGCCCGCATCTACCGATTCAAGAAGGGCTCGGGCTTTCCCGTCTCGGTGCCCTCCGTCGACCTCGTCGAGATCGGCGCCGGCGGCGGCAGCCAGGCCCGCGTCGACGAGCTCGGCTTGTTGAAGGTCGGTCCCGAGTCGGCCGGTGCCGACCCCGGCCCTGCGTGCTACGGCCGCGGCGGCACCAAGCCCGCCGTCACCGATGCCGACCTCGCCCTCGGCGTGCTCGACGCGTCGTTCTTCCTGGGCGGCGACATGCCGCTCGACATGGTGGCGTGCAACAGCGCCCTGCAGTCGGTGGCCGACCAGCTCGGCCTCACCGCGGCCGACACAGCGGCGGGCATCCAGGAGCTCGTCGACCAGAACATGGCTGCCGCGTCACGCATGCACGCCGTCGAGCAGGGCGCCGACCTGCGCGGCATCACCGTGCTCGCCTTCGGCGGCGCCGGTCCTGTTCACGCCTGTGGCGTCGCCGACCTGCTCGAGTCGCCTCGCGTCGTGTTCCCCGTGAACGCCAGCGTCCTGTCCGCCTTCGGCACGCTGGTCACGCCCGTCCGCATCGACCTCGCTCGCAGCATGGTCCGCCCGCTCGCCGAGTTCGACCAGCCGGGCGAGCCGCTCGAGCGCCGCGACGCGATGCTCGACGAGCTGCGCGACGAAGGCCGGCGCGTGCTCGCTGCCGCCGGTGTGGCGGCCGAGGACATCCGCTTCCGCTACGGCGTCGATGCCCGCTACATCGGGCAGGGCAACGAGATCACCATCTGGGTCGGCGAGGGTGACCACTGGCCCGTCACCTACGCGGACGTGGTCGAGCGCTTCGAGGCCGATTACCGCCGCATCTACGGCCTCACGATCCCCGACGTGGGCGTCGAAGCCGTCACCTGGCGGCTCTCGGCATTTGCGCCGTCGGCCACGGTCGAGCCGCGATACGAGGTGGGCACCACCCACGGGGCCCCTCACAGCTCCCGGCCCGTCCGCTTCTCGCGCAGCGCCGGTGTGGTCGACACCCCCGTCTACCGCCGCAACGAGCTGGGCCTCGACCAGGTCATCGAAGGCCCGGCCATCGTGGAAGAGCGCGAAACCACCGCAGTCATCCGCCCCGGCTGGACCGCACGCATCGTCGCCGACGGCTCGCTCGTCGCCGACCGTGTGGCCGCGGGCCGCACGGGCAACACCGAAGGGAGTGCACGATGAGGACGTTCGATCCGATCGAACTCGAGGTCCTGTGGCAGAGCCTCATCGCCACGGTCAACGAGCAGGCGCGGGCGCTGCAGCGCGCTGCGTTCTCGCCGATCGTTCGTGAGGCTGGCGACCTCGCGAACGCAGTGTTCGACCGCCGCGGCCGCATGGTCGCCCAGGCCGTCACGGGCACGCCCGGGCACATCAACTCGCTTGCTCGCGCCGCGTCGGCGATGCTCGACGACTACCCCACCGACACGCTGGTGGAGGGCGACGTCCTCATCACCAACGACCCGTACAAGACGGCGGGCCAACTGCTCGACGTCACCGTGCTGTACCCGGTGTTCAGCAAGGGCCGCGTCATCGCGTTCTTCGGCTCCACCATCCACCACACCGACGTCGGCGGCTACGGCATCGGCGCCGGTGGGCGCGACGTGTTCGAGGAAGGCCTGTGGATCCCCATTTGCCGCCTCATGATCGCCGGCGAGCGCAACCACGACGTGTGGAAGTTCATCCTCTCGAACGTCCGCCAGCCCGACCACATGGCCGGTGACCTGCACGCCCAGATGGCGAGCGGCGAGGTCGGGGCACAGCGCCTGCTGGCCCTGTGCGAGCGCCACGACCTCGACGACATCGAAGAACTCGCCGACGAGATCATCACGCGGTCCGAAGCCGCCACCCGGGCCAGCATCCGTGAGCTGCCGGCAGGCACCTACCGTGCCAGCGCGATCCTCGATCTCGCCGACGGCAGCATCATCGACATCGTGTGCGCGATCACCGTCGACCCGGTGGCCGGCGAGATCACGGTCGACTACGAGGGCTCGTCGGGCGCAAGTCCCTTCGGCATCAACGTCGTCAAGAACTACACCCACGCCTACACCACCTTCACGGTGCGGTCGGTGCTGAATCCCGAGCTGCCGAACAACCACGGCAGCCTCGAGCCCATCAAGGTCGAGGCGCCGGTCGGCTCGATCGTGAACGCCGTGTCGCCGATGCCGGGCACCGCTCGTCACGTCGTCGGCATGTTCCTGCCGAACGCGCTGCTGAAGGCGCTGGCCCAGATCCGCCCGGCCAACGCCATGGCCGAGGGCTCGGGCGCCGTGTGGACCATGCAGGTCAGCGGCAACCACGACGACGGCCGCCCGTTCATCACCGCGATGTTCACCTACGCCGGTGGCGTCGGGGCCCGCTCGGCTAAGCCCGGCCTGTCGGCGTGCTCGTACCCCACCGGGGTCGCGGCCGTGCCGATCGAGGTCGTCGAGGCGTCGGCTCCCATCCGGTTCCTGCGAAAGGAGCTCCGCCTCGACAGCGGGGGCCACGGCAACCAGGTCGGCGGCCTCGGTCAGACGATCGAGTTCACGGTCGACACCGAGAAGCCGTGGCAGCTCAACGCCGTCACCTCCCGGCTCGACAAGGCTCCCGAGGGGATCTTCGGTGGCGAGGCCGGCTCGGCCGGAGCCTTCACCGTGAACGGCGAGCCCGTCCGCACCCAGGCCCGCATCACGCTGCAGCCGGGCGATCACGTTCGCCTCGATCTGCCGGGTGGCGGCGGCTACGGCGCCGTGGTGGAGTCGGTCGGCTGACATGGACTGGCCCGGCGCGGTGACGTTCTGGCACGCCTGGCGGCGTGCCGTCGCGTCCGCGCCCGACGCCACCTTCCTCGTGTTCGAGCGCCCCGACGGCGAGGTCGCGTCGTGGACCTACGGCGAGTTCGACGAGGTGGTGTCCCGCGCCGGCACGTTCCTCGCCGCCCGCGGCGTGGTCGCCGGCTCGTCGGTGCAGCTCGCGCTGACGAACTCGCCGACGTTCGTGGCGGTGTGGTTCGCCACGTCGGGCCTCGGCGCGTGGATCGTGCCGTCCGACCCGATGGCCACGGCCGCAGAGTTGAGCGGCCACCTTCGGCGCACGCAGCCGGTCGTCGGGTTCTGCGCCACCACTCGGGCTGACGCGTACCGCGAGGCAGCTGCCGGAGCGTCCACCGTGGTGGTCGAGGTCGACGAGGCCGATGCGGTGCTCGAGCTCTTCGGCGATGACTCCGGGGTGTCGTGGGCCGAGCCGGGACTCACCGACCGGGCCGCCGTCATGTTCACGTCCGGCACCACGGGCGCGCCGAAGGGCGTCGAGATCACCCAGGCCAACTACGCCTTCACCGGTGCCACGATGGCTGCGGCCGCCGGCCTCGAAGGGCACCATCGCCAACTCGTGGTGCTGCCCCTCTTCCACGCGAACGCGCAGTACTACAGCGTCACGTCGGCGGTGTGGGTCGGTGCGTCTGTGGCGCTGATGCACACGTTCTCGGCGAGTCGCTTCCTCGCGCAGGCGGCGCTGCACGGTGCCACGCACGCCAGCCTCTTCGCCGCCCCCATCCGCATGATCCTCGCCCGTGGCAACACGCCGGTGCCCGGTGTCGCGCTGCAGCACTGCTGGTACGCGATCAACATCAGCGACGCGCAGCACGCCGAGCTCACGTCGCTGCTGGGCTGCGCGCCGCGCCAGCTCTACGGCATGACCGAGACGATTCCCGCCGTCCTCACCGACGAGGCCGCAGCACCGCAACCGTCCACCATGGGCTCCGTCACGCCCGGGTGTGAGGTCGAGGTGCAACGCCCCGACGGCGCACCTGCCGACCCCGGCGAAACGGGTGAACTGGTGGTGCGCGGCACGCCCGGCATCACGCTGTTCGCGGGGTACCTCGACGACCCCGCCACCACCGAGCGCTCGTTTCGCAACGGCTGGTTCGTCACCGGCGACCGTGCGCACCGCGACGCCACCGGGCGGTTCTTCTTCGACGGACGTCGCTCGGACGTGCTGAAGGTGGCCGGCGAGAACGTTTCGACCGTCGAGGTCGAGCAGGTGCTCACCGCTCACCCGGCTGTGCTCGAGGCCGCCGTCGTCGGTCGCCCCGACGACGTCCGCGACGAGGTGCCCGTCGCCTTCGTCGTCGCCCGCGACCCGCAGGCCGGGCCGTCGGCCGACGAGCTCCACGCCTGGTGCGAAGCGCACCTCACCAAGTCGAAGCGGCCCCGCGACATCACGTTCGTGGCCGAGTTGCCCCGCACGAGCGTCGGCAAGATCCGCACCTTCCTCCTCCGCGACCCAGACGCCGAGACCCTTCCCAGCACGAGGTGACCACATGACCAGCACGCCCCACGACACCACGGCCGACACCGTCCACCATGCTGCGACGACCTCAGGCAGCGTGCTGACCCCCGAGCTCCTCGCCTCGTTCGACGCGTCGATCACCGACGTCGCCACTGCGATCACGATGCCCCCGTCGATCTACATCGACGAGGAGTTCCTCGCGTTCGAGCGCGAGGCCGTGTTCGCAACCGAGTGGCAGTGCGTCGGCCGCGCCGACCGCGTGCCCGAGCCCGGCAACTACTTCGCGACCACCACTGCCAGCGGCGAGCACATC
>Ga0247831_1003263_pt1 | contig 24120 bp, 18 predicted proteins | sample LaCruzMarch2015__9_FD_192406 | JGI IMG/M metagenome (GOLD analysis project Ga0247831, IMG submission 192406) | Freshwater microbial communities from meromictic Lake La Cruz, Castile-La Mancha, Spain - LaCruzMarch2015_1m | ecosystem: Environmental > Aquatic > Freshwater > Lake | place: Spain...
CCTCCTCCCCCTTCCCTCCTCCCCCTTCCCCTCCCTGTATATTTTGAGACGATATATGGTTTAAATATTTTACCTTTTATAAAATATTTAACACTTTTTTGCGAAAACGCCTACATTCAAAGAATTTCTTTGAGCATTTCCTTCTTTAAATCGTCCAATCCGGTAGGAAAAACTATTGTATATTCTATGACAAGAGCCCCTATACCTCCTTCCCGTTTCATCCCTAATTTTGGAATGACTTGTTTTTGACCCGGGGTAATAATGGAAGTGTTTTTAATACAATAACTTGACCCGTTTAAATGTTTGATATTGAATGAAAACCCACATAATGCTTCTTTCAAAGAAATCTCTTTTTTAAAGAGAAGATTGATTTCATTTCTTTCCATCGACATTTCCGCAATATTATTTTCATCCTTTTGGACATTAATCATAATTTTTATATCCCCCTTGACCCCATTTATTTGGTTCCCTTGTTCTCGTAAAATAATGAGTTCCCCGGTATCCATCCCTTCTGGAATAGTTATATGTAACTTTTCCGTCTTTTGTGTTTGTTTTCCATTCAATACTTCTACTTTATTGACCTCGAGAGGATAGACACATCCGCTATACGCTTGGGTAAAACTGATTTCTATATTCATAATAATTGGCATTGGTTTATTGATTTGTTGATGAATATGTTGGTGTAATAAATCGGGATGAATGCCTCCGTTGAATATGGCTTCAAAGATATTCCCGAGGTTTGCAAATTCTGTGTGTTCTCCGCCGTTTCCAAAATTCGTATGAAAAAACATTGGTTGCCCCCCGCCCCCGCCTCCGCCCCCGCCCCTGTGGTGGGGAGGAAAGCCCATACCGCCTCCGTCGCCGAAACCGTCGAATCCGTCGAACCCGCCCCTACCAGTAAGTTGTCTATCGTATTTTTTACGTGAATCCGTGTCCCCGAGTGTTTCGTAGGCGGTATTAATATCACGTATTTTATCGCTGGCTTCGGGGGAGGGATTGCGGTCGGGATGATATTGCAGGGAAAGACGTCGGTATGCCTTTTTTATTTCTTCTTCAGTGGCGTTATTGTCTAATTCGAGTATTTCATAAAAGGTTTTGTTGTTTGAAAGATGTGTTTGATTGAATGACATTTATGATTATTTATAGTTATTTTGTATATAACTTAATGGATGAATTGTATCTTTATGTAATTTGTAGGGAAGTAGGGAACCGACGGTTCCCATTTACCTACAAGCTCCTTACAGTCGCTTTCCGGTAAATAAAAGAAATACTACAAGCTCCTTACAGTCGCTTTTCGTATTTTTCCCTACGACCCCTCCCTTCCTTGTTGATTTTATAATGGGCTTTGTAGTGGGGGTTTTGTAGTGGTTTACATATGAATTAATAAAAAAAGTTGGTTATAATCCAACTACAAAATTGGTATCAAAAATTGTTGTTAAATACTACTAATACAACTATCAAACCCCACTACAAAACCCACTAACAAACCCACTAACAAACCCACTATAAAACCCACTACAAAACCCATTACAAAACCCATTACAAAACCCATTACAAAACCCATTACAAAACCCATTACAAAACCCACGAGAAAGGGAGGGGTCGTAGGGGAACCGTAGGTTCCCTACTCCCTACAGAATATGTACAAATGATTACCCACCTTTTTAAACTGGAAAATACCATAGGTGAATTTTTCCAAGTCGATTATTTCCTTATCATTCACCCGTATAGTTATCACACTGGACTGTCCATAATACTTTTTTAGCAATAGTTTTACCCTCTCCACTTTTGCTTCTTCCGCAAAATGTATTTTACCGTGGTCATACGTATCATACCGAATATTATATATACCATCTATGTTCATTACTATTTTTTTCATAATTTCCACCAAATCCCCCGTATCCTCCACCTTGCATTGAAAATCGTCTTTGATAACCAATATAGCTTTAATAACTGTATTGATTGAAATCCAAACCGGAAAATTATAGTATTCGTATTCCTCTTTTTCTTTCAAAGAAAACGAAGTGTCTATGTTATAAGGGGTATATATACACGAATATTTACTTGTAGGGTCGTGGTCGTCGTCTTTGAAATCTTCTTTGGATTCGTAATCCTCGTACAAATGTTCCGTCTCTGTAAATCTTGCTTGCATAGAAGAACCTGAACCCATTTTGTTGCTTGGTGTTGTTTGAAAAATACGGATGAATAAATGATTGTTCGAAATTGAATATTGAAAGCTTGGCTAGATGTCTTTGTTTTGTATTTGTAAAAAATATAATCAATTTTCCTATAACCCGTAGGTTCCCTACAACCTGTAGTTTCCCTACAACCTCTAGGTTCCCTATAATTCATAAGTTAGTGACGCCGGTGGGCTAGGTAAACCGGTCATTCAACGCCGTAAATAACTCGGGATTGTAAACAAACTTTCCCGTCGGTTTGTAATTATCTATAGGAGTGAATTTACCCGTATTGCTATTCCCTTGTTTTTTATTGTCATTGACTACCCCACCGGTGTTGAATAGTTTCATATTACTATTTTCGAGTTTGTCGGCTTCATTCTCATTTTCCCAGTTGGATTTGGATGAAACAACCTGGCCTTTTTCATCAATATATTTCCCCGTCTTCTTTTTAATTTCGTTTCGTACATAAGCCGGAACCCATTGCTCCCACGAGACAAATAGGGTGTTTGGATGGATGTATTTCACATAAAACCCGTTGTCCACGATTTTATTTACCACAAATGCAATACAATCACTTTGGTTGTAGGTTGGTTCCCCAAAAAGGAACTCGGGAATAACAAACCATATGTATTTGTCGTTCAATTTGTTTCTTGCCGTTAGTTTGATGCGATTATGTACCCGGTTGAGAATTTTGTTAAAGATGGAGAGCTGTTTCAAATCCCTGCGTAGATTTCTTTCGTAAAGTTCGTCAATGTCTATTTTGCCGTTTGCTTCTTCGTCGTTTATTAATAAAATAGAAGACATGTTATTAATAAATGAAATATTTTATTTTCGGGGGTATTCCTCGGTTGGCCGGCCGGTTGTGTTTAAAATACGGACTATTGTAGAAAGGTAAGATTATCTTATTTTACGGAAAGGAACCATAGGAATATTCAGGAACATCAAAGTATTTTTTATTTCATAAAAAACCAACTACAATGCGTAATGAATGAAATATGTTTAATGGTATATCAATCTGCGTAGCGAGGTAAACCAAAAACAAGAGAAACATTTTATGGTTCTTTTTTAAATGTTATAAAAATATACTCTGGCAAACCCTGCTTTACCACCCAGACCACCATTGGAAGTTCCTCCGTTACCTTTATCTTGGCCTGTACCATCAATTAGATAGTTATAACTACCATTAGCATTCGTATAATGAAATCCACTAAATGTTGCATTACCATAAAGTCCATCAGTTGTGCCACTAAATCCTTCTGCTGTTATATATTCATTACTAGTAATAGTATTACTATAAGGCAAATAAGCATAAACATTAGCAGTACCTACCGCAGCAGCACCACCAATATCACCAATACCCCCGCCACCGGTAGTAATACACTCGTATCTATTACCACCAATATAATACGGGTAATACACTAATGTAGTATTTCCACCTCCATTACTAGTATTATTTACATCATAATCGCCATTTCCAGCACCTCCTCCTCCTACTGTAAGATAAAAATTAGGGTCATCCCCTTTGTTAAATTTTACAAAAAGAAATCCCCCCCCCCCTCCCGGGTATCCGTGATAGTAATCACCACCACCTCCACCTGCTATAAGAATACAACGAACTTGATTATATATTCCAAAATAAACAGCAACTTGTGAACCTGCGTCATAATCTTGATAATATGGTGAAAATATTGAACCTAAATTAACTCCATCATCCATATAACTTACATTATATGCACCTAATGAATAATTGGTGCTATCTGTTAGACTTTTATACCTGGTTTTTATATCTGTAGCTGTACCTGTACTGGAATTAGTATATCTAGTGGATGTAGTAGTGCTACCCGTCGCAAAAATATCATCAAAATCCATATTTTTAAATTTAAACCCACTCATTTTATATAAATAAAACATATTTCTTTAACCCTTACCCGTTGAAAAATACGGACAAGTGTAGCAAGGTAATAATTTTATTTCACGAAAAGCAACCGTAGGGATTTACTAGGTTCTTTATGTTTTAATCTTCGTTGACTTGTATATAATTGTGGTTTTGTAGGGTGGCCGTGGGTTTATTTTTTTACCCGATGCTTTGTTTGACGGCGAGGGCGTTGAAATTTCGTGTATTTTTTGGTTTTACCAAGTTTACCGACCCCCTTACTACGCCCGTTCTTTGGTAAAACGCCAGTTCCACTTCTGCTAAACCGGTTTGTATTTTTGAGTGTGTTGGTTTTTATTTTTTTGTAGATTATGTGTTTTTGCGTTTGTTTGTTGGTGAGGGGGTGTTTGTGTTGTATTAATCCACCTTTTGTAGCAGTAGTTTCTGTTGAGGAGGTGGATGGTTTAAATACCTTGTCATGAAATCCTTGTGAAAAGCTTTTGGGGGTTTCACTTGTATATTTTTTAAATAATTTTTTAGTTTCATTAAAATCTATACAATTTTGTGGTTTATCAAAAAATATATCTATATCTTCGTCAAAAATCATATTGTAAATATCTTTTACATTACATTTATTAGGTGTACTTTTTTCTGGTTTATAAGTAATACCTTCCTTCATAATTGGTTCTAATGAGTTAATACATATATTTGCGTCAATCAATTTGTAATGGTTTCTATATAAAATATTGTCGAAATAATGTAAAAAATATATTTTTTGAAGTATAGTTTTATTATCATGACAACGGTTATCGTCGGATGGTTCATAAAAAAGGAAAAAAAATAAAAAAGAAACAAATAATTCATTTCTCGAAAATGAAACCATATAATCAGAGGAACCATAATAACGTGTATCTCTTTCGTTTTTATAATGGTTTTTCCATAGTGTTGTTCTAGTTGTTTTCCACACCCCTACTTCTGGATTAGGGTCATAAATTACTATATCTTTATTACAATAGTTATAACTTCCATCTAACTTAACACAAGCTTTATTATAATTAAACTTACTAAGTTCATCAACCTTTTTTAAAAAAAATACACTATAAAGAGGTCCATCCTTTTCTTCGTAAAATACACATATTGTATATTCGGTATTTAACCGTTTAATGCATAATTTATCCCTGTGTAAATAGGTTTTAAATAATTCTAAACTTTTATTTCTTGTATTTGATGTATTTGTTGTATTATGTGATAATTTATCATTAATATATCGTTTAGCATCGTCAGTAAGAGTAGACATAGATGTAAGTGCTATACGAGTTTTTAAATCGTTTTTTAAACTTCCTAATCCAACTGAACCTGTAATACCGGTTATAGCTCTTCCTGTAGACGCTACTGCACTTTTTAAATACTCACTATAGTTATATGTAAACGCTTTATATTTATCATAATCATTTTTATTACATATTGGTTCGTCTATTTTATAGAGTATTTTTTTTCCTTGTTGTTTACCAAAAGTTTTTGTTATACCATCTTTGTTTTTTTTGTAATTTTCATCCTTACGCTGACTATTGACACTTTCTATAATATTTTTAAATTTTATCATTTTTAACATAATGTCCCTGTAAAGAATTATAATATGATCCCCCTTGTCGTCATAGACTTTCAAATGATTAAAATGTTCCATTTGTTGATATGTTTTTGTCACTTTATACGCACATTCATTTGAGTTATTAAGGGTAGCACCCAAATTATACAATGGTTTTGCGATTGTTGATACTAACCCTAATTTTGCATATTTTCTTTGAATAGTAATATTATCTATATAGCCTAATTTTTGAACTGGACATTTTAAAATATTTATTGTATATAATTCTAAAGGAAATTTGTGAAAATGAAATGCGTTAAATTGACTTGTAGTTGTTTCACCCAGGGTTCCACCTTTTGAATTATCTTCTACAATTTCAACTCTAACTTCATGACTACTTAAGGGGGGGGTGGTGGGCTTTTTAATAATTTCATCAATAATTTTACTAATACTAGTTAACCCTTCTTTACTGGCTGATTCTTGTATTGTTTTTTCAAAAGCATCAATATATCCTGTTATTTGTTGTTCTTTTTCATTAATTTCTTTTTCTTTTTCAATATATTGCTCGTTTTGCTTGTTACCTTTTTCTAAAAATTCAGCTATTTTTTTATTTTTGTATAGTGCGTTTTTTAAAATAGCAATTACCCTTTTTTTAAAATCTGGTAGGTTTATACCATCAATAATTTTACTCTCTATTTTGGTTCTAAATTTGTCTTTATATTTTTCTTCACCAATAATTTCAGTTAATGCATTACAAAAGATTAAAAATATTTTATTTTGTACGTCGGTCTTTGCAAAAGCTTCACAACTTTCATTTAAAGTGCCACCCGTTGTAGCACCTGCAATACTACTATTCATTTCCATTCTACTTATTTGGTTTATATAACTTGTAAAAATTCCTTCTTTTTCTGGTTTGTATTTAGTATTTATTGTATTATCATTGATATCATTCTTCTCCTTAACGAAGTTATCGGTGTCGGTGGAATTGTTGACATTATTACCGGTACTTGTTGTGGTTTCTTTACCTTGTTCAATTCCCTCATTAACGGGGGGGGGGGCATTACCAACGGTACTTGATGTGGTTTCGTTACCTTGTCCATTCTTACAATTATTTATACGTTGTAATAAATCCAGAATAATACCTTTTCCAATATCATTAATTTCTAATTTTCCTGTTAATATTTCGTTAAACTCGGCCGAATAAATATTTAATAAACTTAACAACGTTTCTGTAAACCCTTCGAGTAATTTTTTTCTGGATGTTTCATCAGCTAGTATTTTCTCTACTTCTTTATCCGTAGAAGTCATACGATTTATATATTAACCATATTATAAAATATTAAAAAATACAAAAAAACAAACATAATTTTTCTACAAGCTTTCTATGGTCGTTTTTAGCAAAATTTTTGCAGGATTTTCAAAAAAAAACAGACATAATAAGCCTTGTAAAAAATTGAACGGTCTTTGACTCTTGTATAACAATTACAATATAAAGAATCAAATCAAATACTAACCAATGAATGAACCAATAACGATAATAAATGATACGACCGTTGGTAGCAATTTACCGGAAAACGACCGGGTGGAGCTTATTGTTAAAGTAAAAAGGTCAAAGAAAACCCATAAAAAACTGCGTATAATCAACGACCCACCAACAATCAAAGAATCCGTTCATCTATTACCTGCACCCATCACAATCACACTACCCGAACCACCCACCACAATAACACTACCCGAACCACATAGTACAATCACACTACCCGAACCACCTAGTACAATCACACTACCCGAACCACCTACTACAATACCTTTTCTTTCACTCTTACCCCCACCACCACCCCCGCCACCTTTCCAACATCCTTCTTCCCCTCCACTATTAATTAACAAGACAAGAAAAAACAAGAAAATCATTTCTCCTAACGAAAAAGTTAAATTATGGGAGTTGTTTGATATTCACAACCAAGTAGAAAGTGTTGAAATAGGTGATATAGAAACGAATATAAACGGTTGTAACAAGGTAGGGAAAATACCCCTTTTTACCGAGGCCACTCCCGGCGATACGACCATAACGACCATCACCACCACCCTTAACCCATCCTCTCCCGATGTTTCGAAAACACCCGACAACCCTTTTCGAAACATTGACCCCTCGACGCCATTTTCCTCCACAGAACCATACCCCTCTTCTTCCACACAACCATCCTCCTCACCCACCACCCTCCCGCACTCGAATAAATACGAAATGTACAACATACGTCATATTTGTCAAAAATGCGACTCCGTCCTATTAATTATGGAAGACGGGGTTCCCACCTGTATTAACCCTAAATGTGGAATTATATACAAGGATGTCATCGACTATTCCCCCGAATGGAAATTCTATGGATGTGGAAACGGCGACAATAAACACACCGCGGACATTACCCGATGTGGAAACCCTATCAACCCCCTTTTGGTCGAATCCTCCTTCGGTTGTAAAATCCTATGTAACAATAATTCTTCGTTTGAAATGAAACGTATCCGTAAATGGACGGAATGGACATCCACCCCCCACCGTGAAAAATCCCTCTATGAAGAATTTCTATTTATTACCACAATGGCACATAATTCCGGTATTCCTAAAATATTTATTGATTACGCAATGATGATCCATAAGGATATATCCGAACAAAAAATGTTTCGTGGAATGAACCGGGATGGAATTAAAGCCGCCTCCATTTATATTAGTTGCCGGCTAAATGGATGCCCCCGGACGGCTCACGAAATAGCGGAGATATTCAATCTGGACAAACAAAGCACCACACTAGGGTGTAGTAATGCTATAAAAATATTGAATAATATTGAAAGAAACGTCGAACATTCCAACAAAAGCGAATTTAAAACCACCACGGCGAGTTCTTTTATCGAGAGGTATTGTTGTAAATTGGGTATTTCACAAGAGTTGACCCTATTGTCGAAATTCATCGCAATCAAGACGGAACAGACGGAGCTTTTATGTAACAATACACCGCAATCTTCGGCGGCAGGGATTATTCAGTTTATTAGTCAAACATTTCATTTAGGAATTTCCAAGATAAGTATTAAATCAGTATGTGGAGTGAGTGAAGTGACGATTGGAAAATGTTGTAAAAAAATGGAATCTATCAAAGAACAGCTAATACCCAAATCGATGATGGTGAAATATGGACTTTCATAACGACCATCAAAACCAGCACCGATTAATCCGGGCGGGGGCGAAGGTGAAAAGTTTTTTGTAAAAAATGTAGGGGAACCGTATGTTCCCTACAGCGGGTTGAAAAAGGGAGGGGTCGTAGGTTCCCTACAGGTTGTAGAAAAATGGTAAAAATATTTTTTATTTTACGGAAAACCGTCCATAAGGCGTTCTGTAGGAAAATTTAAATGGTATTTTATATATGGAACAATTAACAGAAGTTGACCCCCTTACGTTAAATACTACTATTGAACCAATCATTGAAGGAGAATGTCAACCATTTAACGAGGAAATAATTCAATCTATAAATGAAAATATTCAAATGGAAGAAACCTTGCCTGTTGTAAATACTACTATTGAACCAATCATCCAGGAAGAACCAATCAAAGAAGAAGAACCAATCAAAGAAGAAGAACCAACCCCGGTAAATACTACTATTGAACCTACCGAACCAATCAAAGAAGAAGAACCAATCAAAGAAGAAGAACCAACCCCGGTAAATACTACTATTGAAGTTAGTGAACCCGCCGAACCGATTGAATATACAGAACCCTTAAACGAAGAACCAATCCCGGTAAATACTACTATTGAATCCATCACACCCCCCTCCTCACCTATCATTGAACACACAGACTATATCGAAGAAGAAAATATTCAATTCAAAATTATAAACCATATTGAAAATATCGTGATAGACGAGTTGAAAAATACGGTTGAAAGTAGCGTGTTAATTGAACCTAATCAATATAATACACCTAACGAGCCGGAAATGTCCAATGAAACCGCACCCCCCGATGCAACCAACCCTATTATATATGAAACCCCTGTAATTATTTTTATAGTACCCTACCGTGACCGTGAGGAAGAAAAACGAATATTCAAGGCAAAAATGTCTTTTATTATGGAAGACTACCCACAAGGATACTATCAAATATATTACATTCAACAAAATCACGAAAAACCATTTAACCGAGGGGCAATGAAAAACATTGGATTTTTAATGGTAAAACAGAAATACCCGCAACATTATAAAAATATAACTCTCGTGTTTAACGACCTCGACACAACCCCTGTAAATAAAACCACCATTCCTAACTATTCCACCAGACAAGGAATTATAAAACATTTTTATGGCTACCATTACGTATTAGGCGGAATTGTTTCTATTACCGCCGGGGATTTCGAATACCTCAACGGTTTCCCGAATTATTATGCGTGGGGGTTTGAAGACAATGAACTGAATGACCGTGCCAAGCGACACCGTATTACAATCGACCGGAGTGTATTTTATTCAATTGAAGATAATGTTAATATTACTCAAATTAAACAACCCTCAATACGAATTGTAAATAGTGGGGAATTTGACCGGTTTATTCGTAAAGTAAATGAAGGAATTAATACCATCTATGACCTGTATTTTACGGTGGATGAAACTACCGGGTTAGTGGATGTAAACCGGTTTAAAACTACCCATAATGTTAATCTTTTGCTTAATAAAGCATTTGATACCTTTAATGGTAAATACCCGTTTATAACCGGTTATTCTGCAAAAAAACGCTCTAAAATGAATTTGGTATTTTAGGGAGTACAAAGAAACAACCATCTTTCCTTCATCAAGACTATACCCCCCCTTTCTCTCCTCGTTCGTATGACAAAAATATATATAAACATATTTGATATATATTTTCAACTTCAGCAATGTCGTGTATAGTTTCTCCAAATAATAAATATTCAAATACAACCATACATACGTCTCTGTATGCGTGTGGCCGGTTTGGAAACCAATTTATACGAAATGTGTGTGCAAGTATTTTGGCTAAAAAATACAATTTGAAATTTCAATATAGTTTTTTCGAAGAATTTTTAAATATGGGTATTAAACTTTACACCGAAGGGGAAATAACCCATCCAACCACCATTGTGCTCAAAGATGAAGATTTTGAAAGGTTTATGGAAAAAGACTTGAATGAGGATGCAAACCCCACCCCCCGAAACCACAATATAGATTTGAATTTCATTTTTTTACAAACCCCCACCACTGCAAAATATATACGTAATTTATTAATTGAACGGAGGGATGTCATCAAACAACATAATATTTTCCGTGAGAGGTATGAAAATAATAAAGACACGTTTGTTCACCTACGATTAGGGGATCTTACTAGTGTAAATAACGGGGAATGTGTGACCCCTTTAGAATATTATAGAAACACGTTGATTAAAATTTATAAAGATCCACAGTATTGGGATGGAAAAATATTTATATCCAGTGATGAAATTCAACATCCAATATGTCAAAGTTTGATGAAGGAATTTAATATGGAACACATTGAGATGAATGAAGGTTTGACTATCCAATACGCATCTACTTGTGCAAACCTTGTTTTATCTAGTGGAACATTTTCGTGGTTAATGGGGGTATTTGGATTTCACTCTAACATATACTATCCTCAAATTAAAAGAGTATGGCACGGGGATATATTTGTATTTGATGACTGGAATCAAGAGATGTTTTAAAAATTCCCTACGACATCCTATCGTCGTTTTCCTGAAAATAAAGGGTTCCTACTACAGTTTATAAATATATTTGAAAAAGCGTATAAGGGAGTGTTTTATAAGGGAAAAGCGTATTTGCGAGTGTTTTATAAGGGGAGTGTTTTATAAGGGAAAAGGGGTAAAGAATCCGTTTTTCGTTTTCCCTTCATCATTGAAACCAAGTATTTCTTTCAAACTATCCATTTTTCTTTTGTTTTCTTCTTGGTTATATTCGTCCGTTTCATAATTGGTTTCCTTTTTAATTTTGTGTTTTTTTTGTTTTTTATTTTGATTTTGTTTTTGTTTTTGATTTTCTCTATATAAATCCATACTATCTATTATTTGTGGTTTATTGTATCGAGTATATCGTTTTTTAAATGGTTTTCCACGACGAGTGGAGATATTATGATATTTTCGTTTATTATATTTATCCGTACTACTAGATTCACTTTGGCTAGTAAAAGGACTATTACTTAACGTATCATAACTATCCTCGATTTGATTTTCGCTTTCACTACTGATAGGGCTTTTACTTAATGTGTCATACCTCTCCTTTCTTTGACTTTCGAACGGGCTTTCACTCAACATATCGTATTTGTCCACTCTTTGACTTTCAGCTTCACTTAATGTATCATATTTACTATCTTTTTTTGGTTTATAATAGTTTGCCCTATTATTTTGTAAAACAAAACGAACCCCCCTATTTCTACGACCTTTGCGAGTTTTACGAACCCTTTTATTTTCTGGAAATTTAAAATTCCGTGTAGGTTGTTTACTTAAAAAATCACTTTGAACGTTCGATGTGTTTGATTCACTCAATGTCTTTGGTTTACTCAATGTGTTTGGTTCACTCAATGTCTTTGGTTTACTCAATGTCTTTGGTTCACTCGATTCACTTGACCCGGGCAGGTCGCTTTCCGTTAATTCGTCTATTTCCTTCTCGCTACGCACGACGGGAACGGATGCGGGTAAATATCTATATCTAGGCTTTTTCAAAGAAAATCTAACCTTTTTATATTTATCCCGATGTCTCATAAATGCCGGCCGTGGTTGAAATACTGGATTGTATTTTAAAAACCATACCGAATATTCACGTGTATGGCGTTTACGAAACAATTCTTTGAATTTTTTCGATTTTTCTTCTTTTATTTCGGCAAAGTTTTTTTGACTTCCTATACATTCAACCGAAAACCGTTTCAACAACCCTTTTTGATTTAAACGGTTTTCTTCTTCTACTTTAAATAATGCATTTATAATACACATATTTTTATCACGAGAATGGTATGGTTCACTTGAATAATAAAAGGTATAACAAAAAAACAGCATCGTGTCAATAGAGGCGACCTTTATTTGTTGTTTGTTCAAATTCACTATATTATAACTATAGCACGCATTCGGTTTGTAAATAAATGCAACAGTGTCATTATTGACTTGTATTTCATAATATTCCGGTATAATTTCATCTACCATTTCGTGATGTATTATTTTTACCCGTTTAAATCCCGCTGCGTGTAGTCTTTCTTTGAGTAATTGCGACCCTTTTGCAATATCATCATATAGCACTTCAAAGTCGGGGATTTTTTCGATGATTTTACGGCTACTAGCTGGCATATATTGAGAATAAAGACTACACGCATACCCGCCCAAAAAAACCACCCCTAAATAAATAAACGCATTTTTAACAATTTCATATATTTCTTCCCCTTCGGTGGTTTCTACCGAGTCCATCTTTCTTTGAAATTCGATGCTTTTACAATTGATTGAAACGTCCACCGGAAAACTTTCATTGATTTTATTTAACCGTTTGTATATTTTTTCCCATCTTTGGATATCGCCTTGTGGTTGAGATAATTCTTTATAGATATTTCTTCGTAAAAAATTAACGGGGCAATAATGAATGCGATTTATAACAACTGCTTCTCTTTGAAGATTGTCAAATATACTTTTATCCAGTATTGTTATATCCGCAACGGTAATAAAGTTGACAAATACCTTATATGTCATATAGTGAACCCCGGCTCTGGTTTCAACATCTTTGAATCCGTTTTCAAAGAAAAAGTCCACCAAATCGATGGCGTCTTCTAACGGAGTCGGGGAATATATATCATAATCGGGGATTTCGTGTTTTGGGTCGTAGAATTTTGCGTATTCTGGAAGTATTGCATTTATGGCAAATCCGCCATACAAAAGAAGGTTTTTCTTTATTATATAATCTTCTAAAATTTCAAATATTCGTGTAATTGTTTCGTCGATTACTACTTTTTCTTTGTTAATTTCATCTTGTATTTCTTCGTTATTATCCACCGCTTCTCGCAGAATAGCCAGTTCACATTCTTCTTGGGACATTGATTTATCGCATATTTTATTTTCATACGGGTCATATTTACTAGTGAGTTCTTCTTCTTTGGTGGGTTTCGGTTTGCTCATTTATATATTAGTTATATTTTACGTTAAGGGGCGGGGTGGGGGTGAAAATAATGATATGGAAAGGAGGAGGAAACAGTCTATGGAAAGGTCTTTATATACTTTATTTCAATTTTCCTACAAGCTTCCTACGGTCGCTTTCCGGAAAATAAAAGAAACACTACCTCGCTACGCTCGTCCGTGTTTTTCAATAGTTGGAAAGGGTATAAAAGAGTATAAAGAGACTTGTTATATACACTGTGGGGAGGCGAGGCGAGCAGGAGCAGCATCAAGAAAGCATCATCCAGAAAGCAGCATCCAGAAAGCAGCATCCAGAAAGCAGCATCCAGAAAGCAGCATCCAGAAAGCAGCATCCAGAAAGCAGCATCCAGCATCCAGAAAGCAGCATCATCCAGTCGGCAACAAAAAAAGGTAAGTAACAGCACGGTTTCCCGAGTGGTCAAAGGGGTCAGGCTTAAGATCTGATATTTCGTATTTCGTGGGTTCGAATCCCACATCGTGCAAAGGCTCTTATAGCTCAGTCGGTAGAGCATTCGGCTGTTAACCGAAAGGTCTTGGGTTCGAACCCTAATAAGAGCGTTGGATAGGTTGAAGCGTTGGTAGCTTAATTGGTTAAAGCACCGATCTTATGAGTCGGGGAGTGTGGGTTCAAGTCCCACCTAGCGCAAATTTCACATAAAAATTATTATAAAATAATTACATTTATAATAATCTATATACACCCATCTATACAAAATCTACTTTTGAAGTAGTAAAAAATACATATTCAAAAAAGTCTTGAAAGAAAGGAAAGCGGGGTCTCGTAAATTCTCTATAAAAAATATACTCATTGTTATATAAAATGTCTTTGCCTTCTATAACAAATAAGAATACACCAATGGATGATTCCAATTTTATAAAATCCACCACCCTTGAAAACAACACAAAACCCACCATTCCTTTTTGGACAGAAGACCCGAATATCCTTTTTCATAAAGATTATATGTTTGAATTCTATCCAACCCCACAAATGACGTATTACCAAAAATTAAATACCGTTACCCGTATAATAATCGTATTGTCTCTATTTCTTTTCCTTTTCTTTGGTAATCCATTGATATTAGTAGTAGCAAGTATAGTCCTTTTTTCCATTTTTATTCTTTATAAAAACGATAAAAAGGAAATGGCAAATAAAAACCTTTTAGAAGGATATGAAAACCCTGCACAGGTGTATTTGAAAGAAAACAATAAAGCAATCCCCACCAATAATGAAGTATTTGAAGAACCCACTACTAAAAACCCATTTAGTAATATACTTGTCCCCGACTATGAATATAACCCGACCCGTAAAGGTGCACCCCCCATATCCAATGAAATTGTCAACGATGTTGTTTTACAACGAGCCAAAGAATTAATTCAAGAACAAAATCCAGACCAACCAAACATTATAAATAAATTATTTAAAAACCTGAATGATGAGCTGGATTTTGAACAGTCGTTAAGACCCTTCTTTTCTACGGCAAATACTACTATCCCGAATGACCAAGGTGGATTTGCCGATTTTTGTTATGGTAATTCCATTTCTTGCAAAGAAGGCAATCTTTTTGCGTGTGCCAGAAATACGAGCCATTATAATCTTTATTAGTTAATACGGGACGGGGCGGGCGAAGGAAAAAGGTGGCAATGGTGGTGGGAGTAGTAAGGTATTATTTTGGCGGCCATTTGCCATACACTTCGAAATACATTCTACTAGACAATTTTTTTTTATGTTCCATCATACTCTTCTTTTCTGCAAAGAGTTTTTTCCATTTTCTTTGAAATATTCGCAACCATACCGTTTTTATAACAACATTATAGGTTCCATCCGTTTCATTTATAGCCAATTTCAATATATCAATCTTCTTTAAAAAAAAACGGTCATTATAAATAATCGAATAAGTAGACAGGTATTTTTTCACGGCATTTATTGGAAATTCAAAGAAACTGGAAGATGAAATACAACTACCAAGAAGTAGTTCGTCGTCGACCCGGCTATAAATGCCTATATAATATTTGTTATTTATTTTTTCACTATCTAAAAATAAATATTCTTTTTCATATATTCTTTCAATATCATTATAATCGTTGAATATTTCTTCGAAAATCATTGAATCATCTTGTGTTTCTATTTCTCTGGGGGAATCATTATATAAATTTCGATAGATGGTTGTAATAGCATTCTCATTGTTTATTAATTCAAACCCGTCGATTACAAAGGTTTCTTCGTCGTGGTCGTCTTGTTGGTTTTCTTGTTCCTCGCCATAGTATTGTATTTCTGTTTGGTCGTCTTGAACATTATTTTCTTCTTCCAAATCATTCATAATATTAAAAATGGTGGAATCATCGTCGTCGTCGTCGCTGCTGTCACTGCCGCTACTGCTGCTTATGCTATAGGATGAATACATTTTTGTATATTTCTATATATTTCTATATATTTCTATATATTACATATATAAACATATACATATTATATTTAAATTGATGTCATCTATTACACAGTTTTCAAATTCAATTCATAACACAGACGAACCAATTATAAACTCACAATACCCGGAAGCATTATATTATGGCCAATTTGAAAGAACGGAGGATATAGATAAACGCATCTTTGAAAGAACTACCGCCACTGATACAAAACTACGTCCCAATTTCGATCCCCGTCCAGTGGATACCCGTCATTTAATTTTCCCGATGGTTCCTTTTAGTTCCAAAGAACAAACGAAAAAAACGAAAACACCCATATACAGGTATTTAGACTATAATACCAATACTGGTTTTAGTCCTATTCAGTCAAAAGCCCCCGTGGACGGATTTATACGGAATGTGAATGTAGAATCTTCTTTACGAAATCAATATTATGGTTTGCAACACGAAGCGATACAGTCTACTTATATACCATCGTCCAATAGCGACCTGTATAAGGTGGAGGTAGCCCCGTCTTCCATCAATTATACCTATCCTCAAACACATCCCCTTTTATCTCAAAAAGATAATTATCATACTTCTGGAAATAAAGAAATACAGAATTCAAATATTGGCAAAGATATGTTTAATAATGCCACCAAACAACAGCTTCGGGGGCTTTAAAGGTCTGTGTAACGGAGGTGTTAGCGGGTGGTGGTAGTGGTAGTGGTGGCGGAAATCAACCACTATAAAATTGAAGGTAAATAAAAAATAATACAATCTATTTACAGTTGTTTTCCAGTAAATGAAAGAAATACTACAAGCTCCCTATGGTCGCTTTCCGTATTTTCCCCTACGACCCCTCTCTTTTTCAATGTTTTCTCAAATGTGTTTTTAATCCGCTTCACAAAAGGGAGGGGTCGTAGGGGAACCGTAGGTTCCCTACAATGTATATTTACTATATATAAATGTTTGAAGAAACCAATCCATATATTATTGTATTACTCGTATTATCACTATTTTTCATTTTAATTTTGATACATAGATATGTTAAAAAAGTAAACGGGAAGGACAAGACGGAAGAATCGTTTACTCAAGAACCCCCTTTTATTATTAAACGCAACGAAAATACCTACGACGAATTTACTAGTAAAATCTACGACATTCTTTTTCACCCGGAAAAGGAGAGTCATTATATAATAAATACCACTTTCAACTTAAGCCAACCTACCCCTTACTTTACGGCAATATTGGATATTGGCTGTGGAACGGGGGAATTATTGAATGAATTATATAACCAACAATACCATAATGTCTACGGATTAGAAAAGTCGCCCCCTATGGCCTATGAATGTATTCATAAATATCCACATTTGAAAATCAAACTCGGCGATGCTTCCGCAGATTCGATGCTCTTTGAAAAAAACACATTTACCCATATATTTTGTGTAGGAATGACTATTTACGAGATTAAAGACAAGGTGGCCTTTTTCCGTAATTGTTACCATTGGTTGAAACCGAATAACTGTTTAATACTCCATTTAGTAGACCGGAATAAATTCAATACAGTCATCCCCGCTGGAAATCCAAAAATGTTAACGATGGCAAACAAAGCAGGTGTAAATGAGCAACATAATTCGGTTGGAATAGTCGCTGGAAAATACACGGATGAAAGAATCACTAACACGGAAGTCGATTTCCAACATTTTAAATATAAAACCAGTTATGACTTTTCAAATAAAGACACCGTGATGTTTACGGAAACGTTTTTAGATAAGGCGACCTCCAAAATACGCAAAAATGAGAGGGAGTTATTTATGCCGAATGAATTGGAAGATATACTATATGATGCGCAATATTGCGGGTTTTTAGTAAAAGGACAGGTTAGTTATGGAAAATACAACGGCGATGAAAACCAATTTTTGTTTATTTTGGAAAGACCGTCATAGTGTAGGGAACCGTAGGTTCCCATTTACCTACAAACTCCCTCCGGTCGTTTTCTGGTAAATAATAAAATACTACAAGCTCCTTACAGTCGCTTTCCGTATTTTCCCCTACGACCCCTCCCTTTTTCAACGTTTTCTCATATGTGTTTTTTCAACCAGCTTTACAAAAGGGAGGGGTCGTAGGTTCCCTACAATACTATCTCGATATGCTCGTCCGTGTTTTTTCAACCCGTTTTACAAAAGGGAGGGGTCGTAGGGGAACCGTAGGTTCCCTACACCGGAGGTTCCCTACACTACCGTATATATTTACCACTCTTTGAAAAAGAATCGACTATATAAATAACAAACACCCCCAACATTGTATATAAAATAAACTCTTCGTTGATATTGGCCGTCTTTTCACTCTGGATTTCCTCCATTAAATGCGTTAAATATTGGATTTTATCCATTATTTTTTCCTCAAAGGAGTGGTCATTCCCGCTACTTAACCCCATCCTTTGAGTATAGTACGGACGTACTTCTTTGGGAACTTCATATGCTTTTGAATAGGTAACAAAACTGGCTAAATTATCTGGAGTATTTTGAGAAAAGTTGGAGCCAGTCATTCGATTGTTCATTGTTGGATTTTCCACCCCTCTAATATTGTCATTTACGGTTCCACTTGCAATAATCCCTACCGGTTGTTTCATATTCATATTCATACTTCTTTGAAATAGGGGAATGGTGGGTGGAGGGTCTTCGCCGGCGGGGGTAGGCGATGCTTCATTATAGTTATATAAACCATTGCCGTCATTCTCAACCTTCAAATTACTCATATTTTCTAAAATGCGGTTTATTTTTTCGTTTTTATTTTCCTGTGTGGTTAAATGTTCTTTGAAAGAAGGCGGGGAAGTGGAATTATATATTGAATTAGGATGCGGGGCGGTGTTGTCTCCGTAAATGGAATATCCTTGATTGCCGGGAGGGGGGGCGGTTCCGGATGAGTGGGTTGTATTTTCGTCGTGGTGGTTTGTATTTCCGGACAGTTTTACATTATTACTATTCAAAGAATACGAAGGAGGAGGGCCTTCCAGTGTTTCAATGTTTTCTCTTTCTAAATTTGACATTGATTTTTTTATAGACGGTATTCTTTTTTTTTGTGTCTCCGGGTTAGAATTCCAAGGGGATGCATTCAATAATAAAGACATATATAATTAGTTATGAATTTATCAAATGATGTAATTATACTAGTATAGTTTTTTATTTACCTATAACTTTCCCCCCCGCCCCGTCCTTCACCCCCCGTCCTTCACCCCCCGTCCCACACACACCCTTTCCAACTCTACAAATATAGGGGTTTTATATACGTATTGAATTTATCAATCATAAATGTTATTAGATAAAGTCTTGTATAATTATGTATTTGAAATAACCCTAGTAATCGCCTTGGTAACATTCTTTGCCTATTTTTGTTATACCTATTTATTTATTAAATTCGCCACAAGTGTTTTAGGCAAACTGGTCATCGTGATGTTAATCATATTTTATACATCCGTTCATAAAGTATACGGGGTGCTTTTTTGCCTACTTGTTATTTCCTTTTATCAAATGGAAAATGTGAAATGGGTCACGGAGGGTTTCTTTGATACTTCTAGTTTATACCTACCCCCCCCTTCCACCGCCGTCAAAGAATGTGGTTGTAATAAATGTCACCAATGTGATTCAAAGAAAACCCCGATACCACAAAAGGACTATTTAACCGTGGTCGATTTAGAAGAGAATATTCGTGAAAAAGACAAGACGGAGTTTCAAAAGAGGCATTGTACAGTCGATGGGGTGCTAGAATATAAAAATATTCCGGTGAAAAAAGACTTGTCGGCGATTGTTTTTACAGAAGTCAAATACAATGATGAAAATAATATATGTAATTTATGTGACAAGAATTGCGATTTTCATATATCCAGTAGGTTCCCTACACCGTAGGTTTCCTTATTCATTCTTTGTGAAGGGTGATATGAAATAAAAAAAGAGATATAATATATTATTTATCCCTATCATTTATGAAAAAGGTGCGTAAGTCACCCAAAAGAAAACCAGCAACCAGTACTGCACATACTACCCCTCTCACCCCACTACCGGGACAACTTTCAACTCAAGGAACACCCCCCGGTCGTGCAGATTTGTTTACCGGCTCAACCACCGGAGGGAACAATGAAACGGTCAACGGTTGGTTTTCTTTGCCCCCGCCCCCCGTTCTTACAAACAAGTCCACTTTTATAGACTATATTAAATACGGATTATTGTATTTCAACCAACACGTACAATTTTTAAACAATTCCAAAATATTTGCGGGGATAATTGTCATAACCCTTAATATTGCCGGTAAGTTTGTCAACTTTAAATTGAGCAAAACAATGGAAAGCTATTTGAAACATACATTTAGTAGAAATATACTTATATTTTGTATTGCTTGGATGGGAAGCCGTGAAATATATGTGGCGATTATAATCACCTTATTGTGTATTTTACTATTGGATTTTGTATGTAATGAGAGTTCGGGATATTGTATGTTACCCGAGAGTTTTACTAGTTATCATATGTCACTTTTGGAAAATAATGCACCCTCCAAAGAAGAAGTCGAACACGCAAAAGAAGTCTTGAAAAAAGCGGGGGAAAAGTTGGAGGAAACCGACAGTTAAAACGTAGGAGAAACCTTTCAAAAACACGTAGGATAAACACGTAGAAGAAACCGTTCAAAAACACCTAGAAGAAACACATTGGAAAAGGGAGGGGTCGTAGGGGAACCGTCGGTTCCCTACATCAATATAGCGTGTTATTTATATTTACCATATTAATATAAATAATAATGACAACGAGAGATAAAAGAATTATCAAAGATATTGGGGAAACAGTTGAACCGATTGAAATAAATATATATACCAACATACCCGGGAAAGAAAAAACACCCATACCGTTTACAAGAAAACTATACCACGATAAGGTAAACACAAGTGGTATTAAATTACAAGACTATCCGTTTTTTACCCCCGACTACAGAATAGATGAAAGTATTATAACGGAAGATTTTGATGATAAAGTTAAACATCTATTTAATAGAAACGAATTTGTAAAAATAACGGATAGTAGTAGTGATTTTGGAGACATAGAACCACCTGACAAACGGGGGGATATTAACATACAAACATTATTAACTGCCCTTTTTCCTACTTATTATCCAGTCCTGCTTAATCAAACCAATACATTTTCGGAAATGATTGAAAATAAACTGCCTACTCAAAAATACGTCTCCTCTTTTCTTGCGTATTTTGGTAATCTTTTTAAAGCACGTGAAAGAACCCCGGGTAAACCGGACGTGGAATTTACCGACGTGGAAAAGGCTCCCCCGCCCGTAAATCATCCGTTTTGTTATTTAGATATTGATGGGTCGACCTACACCGTTTTAAAAGTGGTTCATTTGAATGATTTTATGAATAATCCCAAGTATTTTGAAATATTCAAAAAGTTTTTAGATATAAAAAAATGGAAAGAAAATCAAACAAATACAAATGAAACCAAAATTTACAAGTATAAATTGGATATTGTCGAGGCGATGGATAGATTAATTTATGAAATGAATATTTTGAATAATAGATTTAATTTTTTTAATAACTTGCGTGTTAGGGAAGATAAATATAAAATAAATAATGAACCTTTACTTGAGAATATTAGAAAACAAACAAACAAATTATTTTATGAGCCGTATGATATCGATATTAGTACAATAAATGAGAATTTAAAAAAAGATACTACTGAAATTAATAACTTGATATATATAAAACCACCTCCCGCTGGAACTAATACACCCCCCGCTGGAACTGATACACCCACCGCCAAACCTATACTTGATGAAATTGATGAGTGGGTAAAAACAGATTCAAGCAATAATACAATTTTTAAAACAAATTTTAATATTTTACAAAAATATCAAGAAAAAACAGGTGATGATAAAAGTAAAGAATACGACTTATCATTAAGTCAAACTAGTAGAATATATCAAGATGTAAGTAGAGCTTTATTTAAAATTCAAAAGGATACTAGTAATAACAATATAACATACGTTGTTAAAAACACATTGAAAAATTTATTAGAAATAAGGCTAAAATCTTTTAAGTTAAACAATAACGAAGACATTAAAGCTATGGTACCAATTAATAGAAAAACAGAAAAATTTGAAAAATTAAAGGATGACGAAAAAACGGTCTACACAAAATATAAAACAGCCATTGATGCAAAATACGATAAATATGCGGATTATATTGAATTCATAAACCCTTTATTTAAAGGTGAATCAAGCAGAACAAGTAGTTCAAGTAGCTCAAGCGGTTCCATTGTATTTGACGGTAAATTTTCAAAACTATACGAGGATATTTTTATTACTTACAAAAAATTAATGATGGAAATAAAAATCCAAGAAGTATATTTTGGAGATGACAGAAATATTACAAAGGAAATTGATGAAGAAGTAACCAAGTATTTCAATTCTAAACATACAAAATACAACGAATTTATACAATTTATAAACAAATTTATACAACCCAACCGTGAAGCAAGTAATCCATATATCGTAAATATGATATTAAACTATATACGTGGAGAAGAAAGTAAGGTTCCTGAAGAAACACCAACCACCAAAAGAGACGAAATAAACGGTAATTTGGAAAAATTTTTAGAACGTATCAAAAAAGAGGACATATCAGATATAAAGGATTTTCTTCGATTATCATATGAAAAACATCACACCCGGGTAGTAAACGCACCGGTCTATGAAATACAGGTTTATATGGATCTAATAAAAGGGAAACTTACCAAAGATGATATAACAAATTTGGGGTGTTATTTCAAAGACAAAGAACTTGTCAGTACATTTAATAATATAGTTTATAAAAATGTCTTTGATAATATTTTTATATTTGATGACAAATTGCCAGTATTACCCATCCCAAAAAGGTGGGATTTGAAGGCGGCGATATTGCCCCAACCACCTGGAAGGACGGCAAAGACGGTTCAAGAAGCGTATAAACCGTCGTCGACCGCTCCCCCAGCCGCCGCCAAAGGGGGGTATAAAAAAAAAGTTATAAAATCAAGAAGAAAAAATAGATATTTTAATTTTCCTAGGAACTCCTATGGTCGCTTTCAGGAAAATAAAAGAAATCCTACCTCGCTACGATCCTCTGGTTTTTTCAATAGAAAAACAAAAAAAGTTAGGCGTTGAAAAATAATATATATTTATTCACCGAAAAGGATTTTATAGTTGTATAGTTATGGATTTAAATTTACATATAAACTTTATATGAACGCTTTGCGGAAATAAAAATCATACCTTCATATGATTGTTCACAAATTTAAATATTTTATGAAAAATTAAAATATTTAAAAAAAAACAGTGGTTGGAATTTTTATTATTTACTATAAATTTATTTATAAAATACAGGTTTTGTATTGACATATTTACCAACTTCTTTGCCTAGTCCGTCGTCAATAGATTCATATATAATACCATTTACTAAATCAGTTGTTAAATATTCTATATTATTGAATGAAACAGAGTAATAGCACTCTTCTTCCTCTTCCTCCGCCGCCGCCGTCTCCTCCTCTTCAGCCTCTTCAGCCTCTTCAGTCTCTTCAGCTTCCTCTTCGGCTTCCTCTTCAGCTTCCTCTTCGGCTTCCTCTTCGGCTTCCTCTTCAGCTTCCTCTTCGGCTTCCTCTTCGGCTTCCTCTTCAGCCTCTTCTTCAGCTTCCTCTTCAGCTTCCTCTTCAGCCTCTTCTTCAGCTTCCTCTTCAGCTTCCTCTTCAGCCTCTTCTTCAGCTTCCTCTTCAGCCTCTTCTTCAGCTTCCTCTTCAGCCTCTTCTTCAGCTTCCTCTTCAGCTTCCACTTCAGCTTCCTCTTCAGCTTCCTCTTCAGCTTC
>Ga0247831_1003265_pt1 | contig 24109 bp, 32 predicted proteins | sample LaCruzMarch2015__9_FD_192406 | JGI IMG/M metagenome (GOLD analysis project Ga0247831, IMG submission 192406) | Freshwater microbial communities from meromictic Lake La Cruz, Castile-La Mancha, Spain - LaCruzMarch2015_1m | ecosystem: Environmental > Aquatic > Freshwater > Lake | place: Spain...
CTCCGCGACCGCTACGAGACGGGCCTCGCCAGCATCGAGGACCACGACCTGGCCGATCAGTAGGTGGCCACCACGCCACGCATCATCCTCGATGACCGACTCCTGATCGAAGAGATCCTCGTCGGCCTCGACGAGGAAGGCGAACGTCACACCACGACGTACTGGTACTACCGCGCATGCCGAGCCGCTGTCAGCGGAGCTGGGGGCCACCTCTCGGGCCCGTTTCTCGGTCTCGACGACCAGCGTCAGGCGACGGCGATCTTGAGCATGCTGTTGCTGCCCGACACCATCGGTCTGCCAGATCCACGGTCGACGGTCCCCGCGATGGCCGAGTTGTCCGAGCGCCATCCGCGGCTCAACCTCGTGAACCTCGAAGCCGCATCAGCGGCTCTCGTGCTCGACGCGACGCTGCTGCTGTCGGTCGAAGCTGCACGAGGTGTCCTCCCGGCGGTGCTCGACGCCGAGAACATCCCCTGGCGCACCGTCGAGATCATCTGACTCGCGCCCTCCCGGTGAACATCGGTTCGGTGGGGATCTTCGACGGACCGATGCCTCGTCGCACAGCTGATGACGGTTCCCCTCGTGATGCCGCCACCGGTCTCGCAGTGGCGGGTGGTGCGCGTCTGCCAGGCTGTGTCGATGACGATCGAGATCGAACGAATCGCCGGTGCGTGCGGCGCCGTGGTGCGTGGGGTCGACCTCAGCGCCCCGCAGGACGACGCGGCGGCAGAGCGTCTGCGCACCCTGCTCGACGAGCACCTGGTGGTGTTCCTGCCTGATCAGCACCTCGATCTCGATCGGCTCGAGCAGTTCACCGACGAACTCGGTGGGCGCGACCACACCCCGTTCGTCGCGCCGGTCGACGGGCGTCCGTTCGTGATCAAGGTGATCAAGGAACCCGGCGACGAGTTGAACTTCGCGAACGCCTGGCACACCGATCTGTCGTACCTCGACGCTCCGCCGGCGTACACGGTGCTGCACGCATGGGACGTGCCGGCGTTCGGTGGCGACACGATGTGGGCCAACCAGTACCTGGCGTTCGAGACGCTGCCTGCCGACCTCCGCGAGCAACTCGTCACCCTGCGGGCGACACATTCCGCCGGCATGGCCTACGGCACCGGCGGGTACCTCGAGCAGGTGGCCGACCGCACCTCGATGCAGATCCTGCCCTCCGCCGACGCCTACGAGGTGCGCACGCATCCGTTGGTGGTTCGCCACCCGCGCACCGGCCGCGCCGCACTGTTCGTGAACCCGGTGTACACCACCGGGATCGAGGGCATGGACCCCACCGAGTCGCGACCGCTGCTGCAGCGCCTCTATCAGCACAGCGTGCACCCGAACCTGACGTGCAGGGTGCGGTGGACGCCGAAGATGCTGACGATCTGGGACAACCGCTGCACGCAGCACTTCGCGATCAACGACTACGCCGGTCAGCGCCGAGAGATGTACCGCACCAGTGTCCGGGGCGCTCCTCCGGTGGCGGCCTGACGGAGTGGAATTCGCACGGCTGCGAGCGGCGGTCGAAGGCGCAGCCGGGCTGGCAGGAACAACGTCGTGGAGCGAGCGCGGACCCGGACGTCAGCGCGCTGTCGAACGACGCTTGTCGATTGCTCTCCACACCAGCAGGACGAGCACGGCGCCGATGATCGAGAAGATCACACCACCAGGTTGGAGCGCTCCCTCGTCCTCGTCCCAGCCGAACAGCGCCCAGGCGAGGAACCCACCTGCGAAGGATCCGGCGATTCCGAGCACGATCGTCCGCCAGAATCCGATCGCATCGCGACCCGGCACGAGGAGTCGCGCCACGAATCCGGCCACGACCCCCACGAAGATCAGATACATCACGGTCCAGCAATTGAACATTGCCCACCTCACTCGATTGTCAACGGCATCATCGCACGCAAGGACGTGGTGAGCGGACAACGGCCGGCCCCTCAGGAGCATGTTGCTCGCAGCGGAACTGGCCTCCGCCGTTCGTCGAGCTCACTACGGTCGTGGCATGAAGCGTCTGGGACTTCTCGGTGGGATGTCATGGGAATCGTCGATCGAGTACGAGCGCATCATCAATCAACTGGTGCGTGAACGCGTGGGAGGTGTCGCCTCCGCCGATCTGCTCATCCGGTCGTTCAACTTCGCCGACATCGAGGCGTTGCAAGAAGCGGGCCGCTGGGACGAGGCCGGGCGACTGCTCGCAGCGGCCGCGACGAACATGGCCGATGGCGGTGCAGATGCCATCGTCATCTGCACCAACACGATGCACCGGCTCGCCGATGCGGTCCAGGCAGCCGTCGACATACCCGTCCTCCACATCGCAGACGCCACCGCAGCTGCGGCCCAGAGCGACGCCATCACCACGCCCGAGACCACCGGCCACGACGTCGACCGCCGGTCCGAGCGCACTCGCTGGAACTCGTCGACCAGCGCGAACATCCGACCGACGTCCTGATCGGCGATGAGCTCCGACACCTCGATGGCGACGACGGCCGTCCGGATGTCATTCGCGGCGTCGTCCGCGGACAACGACGCTGCGCCCGTCTCCGACTCCCCTGTCGGCGGTCGGGTGCCCGCACGCGAACCCGGAGCGAGTTCGGTGGCCTGGACTCGCTCGACGTAGGTCACGATCGCGCTCAGCGCGTCGTCCAACACGGGATCCGACTCGTATTCGCGAATCGACTCCGCAAGGGCGGACAACGAGTTCAGCTCCCCCTTCAGCGTCGAGGTGGCCGCACCAGCCCCTGCCACGCAGTCACGTTCGCGAACGAGCCGAGAAAGATGAATGCCGCGCCGACGAATCGGGCCGCTGTCGTCATCACGTTGTCGTTCGCGCGCTCGTCGGTCGCTCCGACCCACGACCGTGACGCCAATGGCACCGCGATGCCCAAGACGGGCACGACCACGACGAGTACTCGCCATACAACCGGCGCCTCGAGCAACCATTGGTACACGCGCGGCACGCCAACCGCGACGGTGAATCGGCCGGAAACCTCGCCACGCCGCCACGCAATCCTGACCTTTGCCGTGGATTGGTCGTATGGGACCCCCGTGCGGCAAAGGTCGTCGTGACGTGGTTCCCGCCGCAGCCGTGTTGACCGTGCCCATCGTGGTCGCGGCCTGGAACACCCGCACCTGGGCCGGCGCGATCCTGCTGCCGTACAACGTGTGGGTGGCCCTGGCAGCATCGCTGTCCGTCGGCTACGCGCTGAGGAACTGAGTCGAACGCCCTCGGGGCCGGTCCGGTTGCCACGAGACGACCGCAGCGTTGACGCGCCGGGCCACGCCCGTGGGTGGCTTGCTACCTGGGGCCTGACAGGGCGATGCGATTGCCCTCCGTGTCGGCGAACTCGGCGACGACACCCTGCTCGCCCACGTCGGTCACCGGATACAACACCGATCCTCCACGCTCCAACGCTCGGGCAAGCGTGCCCTCGACGTCGTCGACGCGAAAGTAGACGCGGGTGCCATCGACCGACGGCACGTAACTGTCACCCGTCGCCAAGGCACCGCTGGCACCCCCGGGCTCGTCTGGCTCGGGAAGGAGCGCCATCGGGTGACCGTCGATGACGGTGCGTTCCAACTCGACCTCGAAGACGTACTCGTAGAACGCCACCGCCCGCTCGACGTCGACCACCGGGATCTCGAACCAGTTGACCAAGCCCACACGTCAATTCTTCCAGACGCCGACCTCGGCATCGTCCGGCAGCCCACGGTCTCGGAGCAAGCCGATGCCGGCCCGGCTTCGGCATTGCCGTGTCGGTAGTGATCAGATAATCTGATCTCATGCCCGAGATCACCGCAACCGAAGCATCGCGGAGCTTCGCGGACATGCTCGACGCGGTCGAGCATCGAGGTGAGACCTTCACGATCGTGCGCCGCGGCAAGGTCATCGCCCAGCTCGAGCCGGCCCGCACCTCCACCGGCGCGCGAACCAAAGCACTGATCCGCCGCCACCGCATCGACAGCGACTGGATCAACGAGGTGGCCGAGGTCCGTTCGCAGCTGGTCGCTGAGGAGCGGTTCTGACCGCCCTGCTGCTCGACTCCAACGTGCTCATCGCCGCCGAACGTGGCGCGTTCGATCTCGACCGGTTGATCGCTGACGACGACGAACCAGCCGTCGCAGCAATCACCATCGCCGAACTCGGCGTCGGCGTCGAACTCGCCACCGGACGACGCAAGAGCAACCGCCGCGCGTTCCTCGACGACGTGCTCGACACGCTGCCGGTCATCGGCTACGACGTCGATGTCGCCGCCGCCCACACGGCACTGCTCGTCGCCGTGCAGCGCGCCGGTCGCCCACGAGGCGCCCACGACCTCATCATCGCCGCAACAGCGCTGGCATCGGCTCGAACCGTGGTCACCTCCGACCGAACAGGCTTCGACGACCTTCCCGGCGTCGTGGTGCGCGCCCCCTAGCGCCCACCGCTGCGGCGCTGCTCGCTCAGAGCGTCCGGAGTCGCAGTCCTCGGATCGGGTCGAAATGCTTGCGGTTCCTCGTTACGAGTCCGAGGCCGTGCTCCATTGCCGTGGCGGCGATGAGCGCATCGGGCAGTCGAACTCCGAACTCCCGAGCGACCCGACCGGCTCGCTCAGCGATCGCACGGTCGATTGCGAGTTCTCGGAAGGGCGCGAGCAGCTGGCTCGACAGGTTTGTGGCGGTGTTGCCGGCAAAGAGCTCGGCGCGGGTCACGACCGAGTAGTGCAGCCGATGCCGGCCTGGGACGAGAGCGGCCGCGCCACGGAGATGGTCGATGAAAACGTCAGTATCGACGAGGAGGTCAGACACGCTGCCACTCGTCGCGCGACGGAGCATCCGCACCTCGAGCCGCGCCGAACGTTGCCGCAAGTGCTGTCGTTGCGTCAGCGTCCTCAGTCAGGTACTCGTCGAGCGCCCGGCGAATGATCACGGCCATCGTGACCCCCTCGGCGTCGGCCAACTGGTCGACCTTCCGGCGTTGTTCCTCGGTGAGGTACACCTGTGTCCGCGTCGATGACATACAGCAAACTTATACAGCATCGAGTCGAAGAGCACAACGGTGCCTACTCCACCGGCGGTGGTAGCCCCGACCCGCGTTCCGGTCGGACCCGATGGGGGGATCGACCCCGACGATCCGCAGCGCACGATTGACTGAGGCGATGACCCGACTGTTCATCGCCGTGTGGCCGCCCGAGGAGGTGGTGGCCGACCTCACCGCACTGCACCGCAAGGACCAGCGCGGCGTGCGTTTCGTGGTGCCCGAGTCGTGGCACATCACCCTGCGGTTCCTCGGCGAGGCTCGGCCGGACGACGTACGAGACGCGTTGGAGGGTTGGGCGATGCCTGCAGCCTCAGTGCGCCTCGGGCCCGCGGTCGACGTACTCGCCGAGCGGGCGCTGGTGCTGCCAGCGGCCGGACTCGACCACATCGCCACCGAGGTGGCCGAACGCACCGCCCATCTCGGCGAGCCGCCGCGCAAGCGGTTCACCGGCCACCTCACCCTCGCCCGATTCAAGCCCTCTGCAGACATGCCACGCGTGCTCGGCTCGACCCTGAGCGTCGAGTTCGTCGCCGACGAGATCGCGTTGGTGCAGAGCCGTCTCGAACCAAGCGGCGCCCGCTACGAGACGATCGACACCTGGCCCCTCGGCTTGTCGTACTGAGCCTGGTAGGCGATCACCTCGTAGCCGAGCATCCGGTACAGGTCGAACGCCTGCGGGTTGTCGGTGTCGGCCCCGAGCGCGGCCTCGGTCATCCCGCGGGCCCGTAGCTCATGGAGGCTGGCCACGATCAGCGCCCGTGCGATGCCCCTGCCCCGCCACCCGAGCGTGGTGGAGATGTGCTCGGTGTAGCCGCGCAGGCGGCCGCTGAGCCGGTTCTCCTCGGCGTTGATGTACGACTTCACCTGGCCCACCACCTGCGCGTCCGGGCCCGCACCCGCCCAGGCGATCTTCCAGAGCGTCTCGTCGCGCAGGGGGTCGGCGAGGAACGACTCGAACTCGGACTCGTCGGTCTCGACGAAGTCGGGCTGACCGCGGAACGCCTCGTGGTGCGTGGCCCAGATCTGGCGCAGGTGATGCGGTTCGACCGGTCGCATCTCCACGCCGTCGGGCAATGCGTAGTCGGGGATGTCGTGGAGGTGCGGTCGGTCGAGCGAGGCCGAGAACCGAGTGGCGGTGAAACCGGCGCGTTCGAGCGCAGCGGCGACGCCGGCGGCGGATCCGCCGATACCTGGGTGCGGTGCCCAGGCGCGCAGTTGCGACGGCCGCCCGTCGTCGGGCTCGATGAGGTCGACGTGCGCTTCCCAGCCGCTGACGAGCGCGGCCAGCAGCTCGGGCGAGCGATGATCGGGGTGGACAGCGAGGATGACGAACCACACACGGCTGTCGTCCCCGGCGAGGTCCCAGCCGGTCCGCAGGTACGCCGCCGGTTCGCCACCGGTGGTCTCGACGATGGCGACATCGCGCGAGAGATCGCAGCGTTCGAGGTGCGGGTAGCTCGCATCGAACTGCTCGGCCGTCGACAACTCGGCATCGGGCTCGTCGCGTTCAGCGGCGGTCTTGAGCGCAGCCATCAGTGCATGGTCAGCGCGCCCGCCATAGGGGCGGGCGACGTAACCGGCGGGCAGATCGAGACGCATGAACCTCGAACATACGCAGTCGGTGGCGCCGGGCTGCGGCGAATATCCGATCGCCCGACGACGCGCAGGGCGATGTGGCACCATCGAGAATCAACCAACCAATGGAGGTTGCCCATGTTCACCGATGCCGCACTCGAGTTCCTTCGCGCCCCGCGCTTCGGTTTCCTCGCCACGATCGGTGGTGACGGCGTTCCCCACAACGTGCCCATCTGGTACGACGTGGCGGAGGCCGACGGAGGTGGGCACGACCTGGTGATGATCGCCGACCGCGGGTCGCGCAAGAGCCGCAACCTGGTCGCCCGACCCCAGGCCGCGCTGGCGGTGGGCGGACTGCCGGGCGACAACGACGGCTACATGGTTCGCGGCACCGTGACGGTCGTCGACGACCCCGACCAGCAGGCCACGCACGCGATGATCGACCGCTACGAAGCCGGTGAACGCAACGCTGCGCTGCGGGCGCTGTGGGCCGAGGACGACATCGTGGTGCTGCGTCTGCGCCCGACATCGGTGGTGCGCGTCTGGGGCTGAGGGCCCAGGTGACCATGGCGGGTTCCATGCCATCGACGGTGCACCCGTCACCGCCGCGACCAGCGCGCCGCGTACAGTGCGCTGATCAACGAACCTCGCCCCTACACCCCGAAGCAGATCCTCTTCAAGGAAGCCTTCGTCGGCACCCTCATCTACGCCGTCGTGCTGGGCTTCTTCGACGACTACACGTCGATCGTCGAGGCACAGAGCTACACGTACGTCTTCCTCGCTGCGATCCTCCTCGAGGTGCTCACACTCGGAGCGTTCGCAGCGAAGGACGCGATCGTCGGTCGACTTCGACACAGCGACGCACGCGGCGCGACCGCGCTGATGGTCTTCGGAGTCTGGTTCGTGATGTTCAGTTCGAAGTTCGTGTTCATCTGGGCGATCGACCTGGTGTTCGGCGACGCCGTGAACGTCAACGGATTCTTCGGCATCTTCCTCGTGGTGCTCGCGGTCACGGTGGTGCACCGGCTGGCGACCTGGGTGTTCATCCGACTCGGACGGTCGTCGCTGCCCGACGAGCCGCCACGGACGGTCGTGAAGCCCCCCATCGAGGGCGCATGATCAGCGTCGTACCGCTCACAGCCGAAGACCGTCGGGCGGGGCGCCCACAGCTCATCACAGCGACGGTCGCCGCCGCGGCGATTGCCCTGTCGTCGTGCAGTTCCGGCGACGTCGGTGCCGAACCTGCTGCGACAGTGTCGACCGCGGCTGCAGTGTCGACGTCTGCTGCGCCCACCACCACGCTGCCGGCTCCCGTCTGCGTGGCGAAGGCCCAGGCCGGTGATTCGCTCACCGCCATCGCCGACCGCAGCGGCATCACCCTCGAACAACTCGTGCAGGAGAACCTGTTCGACCCGACCGACACCTTCTACCCGGGCACAGAGTTCGACGTCTGCGTCGGCGACAACGTCGACCCCACCGACCCCACGCTCGTCGAGCCGCCCTCGGCGGTGGTCATGCGCCAGCAGCGCGAACTGAACGAGCTGTTCTCGACCACCTCGATGCTGCCGCTCGGCGTCGACGGCGACTCCGGCAGGCTGACACGCCAAGCGATCTGTGCGGCACGGATGGGCCTCGGCCTGCCGGTCCACAACCGGCACCTCGCCCCCGGCAGCGACGAGGAGGCCACGATCTTCGCAGCCACCGGGTTCGGCATCCCCGAGGGTGCGCCCACCGACGCCGCCAAGTGGATCCTCGTCGACCAACGGTGTCAGGTGATCTTCATCGGCGAGGGCGCCGACCGGGTGGTCGACATCTTCCCGACGTCGACCGGTGAGGAAGGCCACGAGACCTTCAGCGTCCGCGCCCGTGCCTTCCGCTTCGACCCCTCCATCGAGACCGATGGGTGGCACGACAGTTCGAGCTTCCCGGTGGAGATCGACAACCCCCTGAACGGCAACATGTACAAGCCCATCTACTTCAACGAGGGCCAGGCGATCCACGGCGCGGAGTACATCCCGCCGCGACCGCGGAGCAAGGGCTGCGCGCGCACCTTCCCCAAGCACCAGGACATGATCATCGAGTGGCTCGGCCTGCAGGACATGACCGAAGCCACCTGGAAAGTCGGCGACATCGGAGCGACCGTCGTGGTGCAGGGTCGATACACCGACCTGCCCGACACGCCCTGATCACCGGCCCGGGCGCACCTCGTCGTGCCGGAGGCGGTCGAGGAAGCGCAGCGCCGCGTCGGACGACTCGCTGCGCCACAGGGCGACGACGTCACCGGGATCCTGCTCGATCTGGGCGCTGATCGCGTCGGCCATGTCGGTGATACGGGCGTGCTGCCGCTCGAGCATGTCGCTGACGTCGATGTCGCAGATGTCGGCGATGATCAGCTTGAGGAGCAGTTCGCTGCGCAGGTCGCGGAGGTGGACCACGGGCGTGGCGAGCCACTTCCGAAGCTGGGCGCGGCCGGTTCGTGTCGCGGCGAGGATGGTGCGATTCCCGCCGGCGATGCCGGGCTCTTCACCAACAGGCTGGATGTAGCCGCGGACAGCCAGTTGTTCGAGCGAGCGATAGGTCAGCGCCCGCGACAGTGACCAGACCCGGCCGACGTCGCCGCCCGGCTTGAGCCGCGCAGCGATGGCGAACCCGTGGGTGGGCGCCGAGTACAGGATCCCGAGGCACGCCCATTCACCGAGCAGCAGTTGGTGTTCGCTCGTCCGCCCCACGTTCACCATCGTCTCACGCGGGGTACACCTCGATGTCGGTGGCCTTGACCGTGGCGTGGATCTCGTCGCCTGGGCGCAACTGCAGCGCATCGAGGGCAGCAACGGTGATCTCGGCGATCAGTGGGAGTTGGCTGTCGATCCCGACCCGGACACGGTCGCCGAGCCGGTCGATGTCGGCGATGGTGCCGCTCCACGTGTTGCGAGCGCTGGACCCGACAGCGGGTTCACGCACGAGCGCGATCGAGGGCGGCCGGATCACCGCGAACGACGATCCGGGGAGTGCGTCGGCGATCACGACATGGGCGCCCGCAGCGGTGGTCAGCACCCCGTCGGTGACGTTCCCCGTGACGAGGTTGACCCCGACGAGGTCGGCGACGTAACGCGACCGTGGATGGGCGGTCACTTCGGCAAGTGTGCCGACCTGGACGATGCGGCCGGCATCGAGGATCGCGACCCGGTCGGCGAGCGCATAGGCATCGACAGGGTCGTGGGTGACGAGGATCCGCATGCCGTCGAACGTTTCGAGGTGCTGGCGCAGATCTCGGCGGACACTGCCGCGCGTCCCTGCATCGAGTGCTGCGAGCGGTTCGTCGAGGAGCAGCAGCCGCGGGTTCGTCGCCAGCGCCCGCGCCAGCGCAGCCCGTTGGGCTTGACCGCCCGAGAGCGCCCGCGGCCGCTGGTCGGCGTAGTCGGCGAGGCCGACACGTTCGAGCCACTCCCGGGCGATCCGCCGAGCCTCGACCTTCGGGGTCTTGCGCGCGCGGAGCCCATAGGCGACGTTCTCGAGCACGCTCATGTGTTCGAACAGCAGGTAGTTCTGGAAGACGAAGCCGATCGGTCGTTGCTCCGGTTCGACGAAGACGTCAGCCGACGGGTCGTCGACGACGGTGCCATCGATGGCGATGCGACCGCTGTCGATGAGGGCGAGACCTGCCAGGCAGCGCAACACCGTGCTCTTGCCGGCTCCGTTCGGGCCGAGCAGGGCAAGCAGTTCACCGGGCCTCACGTCGAGGTCGGCGTGCAGGTCGAGCGTGCCGAGCTGCAATGCCAGCTGAGCAGACAACGTCACGCGGTCACCCCCGAGATCGGTCGGTCGGTGCGCCCGAACCATCGGTCTCGCAAGCCGACGAGCACCGCGAACGAGATCGCGATCAGCACCAACGCGAGGATGATCGCCTCTTCCGGGTTGGTCTCCAACGAGAGGTACACGGCGAGCGGCATCGTCTGGGTCGTGCCGGGGAAGTTGCCCGCGAACGTGATCGTCGCGCCGAACTCCCCCAACGCCCTGGCCCACGCAAGCACCGCACCCGCAACCAGCGCGGGGCGGATCGCCGGCATCGTCACCCGACGGAACGTGTACCACCGCGACGCGCCGAGCGTCCGCGAGGCATCCTCGACACGACCGTCGAGTTGCCGCAGCGCGGCCTCGACCGTGATCACCAGGAACGGCATCGCCACGAACGTCTGGGCGATCACGACCGCTGCCGTCGTGAACGGCAGGGTGACACCGAACCAGCGGTCGAGGTACTGGCCGACGATGCCACGTCGACCCAACGCGAAGAACAGGGCGACACCACCGACCACTGGCGGCAACACCATCGACAGCGTGCACAACGCCCGCACCATCCCGCGGCCGGGGAACTCGACCCGCGCCAGCAGCCACGCCAACGGCACACCGAACACGATCGACAAACCCGTCGCCCACAACGAGCAGACCATCGACAGTCGCAACGCCGTCAGCGCTTCATCCTGGGTGAGGTAGTGCCAGGCGTTCGACCACGGCGCCCGCCACAACAACCCGATCAGCGGCAGCGCGAAGAACACCACCGCGACGACCGCGAGCGCGAGCACCGGGACAGGGAGACCGACCCGCCTGCCTCGGCGCCGGCGACTGCTCACGGAGCGAGGAAGCCGTACGAGGCGAGGATCTTCCGACCCTGCTCACTGTTCACGAAGTCGACGAACGCCTGCGCACCCTCAGCGTTCGGGGCGTCCTTGGTGACCGCGATCGGATACTCCGCGACCACGTTGATGTCCGCAGGAATCTCCACACCCTCCGCCTTGTCGCCGGCCGCTGTCACGTCGGTCAGGTACACGATCCCCGCGTCCGCTTCACCCAAGGTCACCTTGGTCACCACCGCCTTGACGTTCTCCTCCAGCGACTTCGGCGTCACCGACACCCCGGCCTGCTCGAACACCTTCGATGCGTACTTGCCGCAGGGCACCTCCGGAGCGCACAGGACCACGATCAGATCCGGGTTCGCGAGATCGGCCACACCGGTGATCCCTCTCGGGTTGCCCGGCCCGACGATGATCTCGGCCAGGTTCGTCGCGAACACCACCGGCTCCGACCCGTTGTTGCCGGTGTCGGTCAACTTCGTCATGTTGCTCGAGTCGGCCGACGCGAACACATCCGCCGGCGCGCCCTCCCCGATCTGGGTCACCAGCTCCGACGAGGCCGCGAAGTTGAACGTCACCGTCGCATCCGGGTTCTCGACCATGAACGCGTCACCGATCTCCGTGAACGCCGCCGTCAGTGACGCAGCAGCGAACACCGTCACCACACCCGACACCGTCGCCTGAGCGCCCGTCGCCGCGACCGTGCTGGCCGATGTGGTCGCCGCCGAGCCGGCATCATCCGACCCACACGAAGCACCGACGAAGCCCAACACTGCAATTGTCGAGAAGATCAGCCGGGGCGTCGTCCGCATGCGGGCAGCATAGTCACTCGTCAACTAAGAGAAGGTCATCGGCTGACCAATCACCCCGTACCTCGCAGCTGCCTCCCCCTCGAGGGAGGATCCGATCGGTCAGAAGCTGGTGACGAACGTGACCACGCTCAGCACGAACAGCGCTGCCGCAGGGGCGGTTTGTGCCGCGGTGTCGCGGGCACGCAGGTGCAGGCCGGTCGCAGCGAGGAAGTAGAGGCTCAGGCAGAACGCTGCGTACGAACCGAGCGCATCGATCCAGATCCCGATCAGCAACCCGAGCGCACCCGCCACCTTCATCGCGCCGAGCGCCGGGATGATGCGGATCGGCATCCGCAGACGCTCCATGGTCTCCAGAATCTGCGGCAGCACCTTGAAGTCGGCCACGGCACTCCCCAGGCAGACCAGGGCGACGACGACAGCAAGGGTGGTGGAGAGAACGTCCATCGCCGAACCGTAGCCAACCGCTTTCAGCGGTCGACGGCGCGTAGCATCGCCGAGCATGATCCGCCGTGTCGGTAAGAACCTGACGGTGCTCGCGCCGGACAGCCCTGAGGTGCCGGAGGCATCGGTACAGCTCGAGCGCGACGGGTACGCCGTGCTGCACGACGTGCTGTCACCCGACGAGGTCGCAGCGCTCGTGGCCGACGCCGACCACGCGTTCACCAGCCGTGGCCCCGACCACGGGCGGCGCGGCGCCGAAGAGTACCGGTACGAGATGCTCAACCACAGCGAGCTCGCCCACCGCGCCATCGGCCACCCACGGATCCTCGAGGCGATCGAACCGCTGCTCGGCGACGACTGCCACGTCATCGCCAACACGCTGTGGCGCAACGGCCCCGATTTCGAGGGCGGACCCTGGCACTGCGATGCGGGCCCGCACGTGCCTCGCCCGGCCGACGTGCCCTGGGACGACCGCATCCCGTATCCCGTGTTCGCCATCGGCGCACACATCATGCTCCGCGACTGCACCGTCGCCGATGGCCCCACGGCCGTGCTTGCCGGCAGCCACCGCTCGGGGCGACTCGCGCCGGTCTCGCAAGTGTTCGACGCCGAGCTCACCTACGAAGGACGGCCAGCGGTCCTGCTCGAGGCAGCGGCCGGCGACGTGGCCCTGTTCGTGAGCGACGTGTGGCACCGTGGCACGCCGGCCAACGGCGGCAGCGGACGCCTGTTCCTCCAGGCCCACTACGGCCGGCGCGACATCGCCCAACGGATCCGCCTCACCGCCGACGCCAACCACCTCTCGGCCGAGGCGATCACGTGGGCCGACACGCCACGCCAGCGCGACCTCGTGGGCCTCCACCGCCCCTTCTTCTACGACGGCTGAGCATGCCAGAGCGGCCACCGCTCGGCGGCAGACGTCACCCTCGTCGACGGGGGCACCGTACGGCTGCCACGACTGATCGGCCACTCGCGAGTCATGGACAAGATCCCCACCGGCAAGCTGCACCGAACGCGCACGTGCGTGTGCGTTCAGCTGCACGGACATGTACATTCACCTCATGCGAACCACCATCGAGTTCGACCCCGACACGTCAGCAGCCATCGAAGAGCTCCGCCGGGCAGAGCAACTCGGTGTGAGCGACGCGGTGAACACGCTGATCCGACGCGGCTTGCTCACAAGCACGCCCACGGCCCGGTTTCAGCAGCGAACCCGGTCGGTCGGTCTCCGTGTCGATGTGTCGAACATCGCCGAGGTCCTCGAGACGCTCGAAGGCGCCGAGTCGCGATAGTGCTGGTCGACGCCAACATCCTCCTGTACGCGGTCGACACCGAGAGCCCATTCCATGACCGCACCCGCCGTTGGCTCGAGGAGGCGTTGAATGGGAACCGCCGAGTCGGTATCCCGTGGCAGTCGATCACTGCCTTCCTGCGGATCTCCACCAATCCACGCGCCTCGTCGAACCCGCTTCAGCCCGACGAGGCATGGGCCTTCGTCGGAGACTGGCTCGACGCACCGGCAGTCTGGATCCCTGCACCTGGAAGGGGCCATCGGGAGATCCTCGGACGACTCATCGCCCAACTCGACCTCCGCGCCAACCTCATCAGCGACGCCACGCTCGCGGCACTCTGCATCGAGCACGGCCTGTCGATGGTGAGCGCCGACTCCGACTTCGCCAGGTTCGAGGAGATCGCGTGGATCAACCCGACCGTCGGGCGTTGAACGCCAACCATCGATGCCGCCTGCTCACTCGTCGTAGGTGAGCTCCAGGCCGTCGAGATCGCCGGCGGTGCGCCAGTCGTCGAGCAGTTGGTTGAACGCGTTGATGCCACGCGGGTAGGCGCCGAGGAACGCGTTGCCGCCGGTCGACCTGCCCTCGTTGTTGTAGTAGCCCGGCGTGCACGACTTGAGGAACCCTCCCCCGCCGTCGCCACCCGAGCTCGGCGAGGCGAGCTGCGCCGCCCACGCGTCCTGCCCCTCGACGGTGGGCTCGACCGTGCGGGCGCCACGTGCCAAGGCCTCGGCGACGATGTACGCGATGTGGCGGGCCTGGTCGTCGAACATCGACGTCATGTTCACGCTGAACGCGTTCTGCGAGATGCCGATCGAGAACAGGTTCGGGAACCCGCGCGTGCAGAAGCCGTGCAACGTCCTCAGCCCGCGGCTGCGGTGGTCGTCGTAGTGCACGCCGTCGCGGCCGATCACGTCGACACCGGCCCGGCGCCGCAGATCGGGCGAGGTCTCGAAGCCCGACGCGTAGACGATCAGGTCGACCTCGTACTCGTGGCCGTTCGCCACCACCCCGCGCTCGGTGATGCGTTCGACGCCCTTGCTCTCGCTGACGTCGACCAACGTGACGTTGGGACGGTTGAAGCACTCGAGGTACTCGTCGTTGAACGTCGGCCGCTTGCACATCACCCGGTAGTACGGCTTCAGCAGTTCGGCCGTGCCCGTGTCGGCGACGGTGGCATCGACACGCCGGCGGATCTCCTCCATCTTCCGGAAGTCGGTCAGCTCGACGATGCGGTCGCGCTCCTCGCGGGTGCGCGGCCGGTTCTCGCCCTTCGGCGACGAGATCGAGCGGAAGATGTCGGTCCAGCCGTCGTCGACCAGATCGACCTCGACCGACCGACCCATCGAGATCGCGTTGAAGTTCTCACGTCGTTCGCGCTGCCAGCCGGGCTCGAGCGACGACCACCACTCGGGGTCGGTCGGCCGATTGCGCCGCCAGTCGACCGACGACGGCGTGCGCTGGAACACGTACACGTGCTCGGCATCGCGGGCCAGCCGCGGCACGCACTGGATGCCCGAGGCTCCGGTGCCCACCACCGCCACCTGCTTGCCGGCCAGCCCGGTCATGCCACCCGTGGTGTCACCGCCCGTGTAGCCGTAGTCCCACCGGGCCGTGTGGAACGAGTGACCGGCGAACGCCTCGAGGCCCGGGATGCCCGGGAGCTTCGGCCGCGACATCGGACCCAGCGCCGACACGACGAACCGGGCACGCACGTCGTCGCCCTTGTCGGTGCGCAGGTGCCAGCGGTCGATCGCGTCGTCCCACTCGAGCGACGTGACCCGGGTGGAGAAGTGCGTCCGCTCGTACAGCCCGTAGTGCTGCCCGATCCGCTTCGAGTGCTCGAAGATCTCGTCGGCGTAGGCGTACTTCTCCTTCGGCATGTAGCCGAGCTCCTCGAGCAGCGGGAGGTAGCAGTAGGCGTCGGTGTCGCACTGCGCACCCGGGTAGCGGTTCCAGTACCACGTGCCCCCGAAGTCGGCGCCGGCGTCGATGATGCGGAACGTCGTCACGCCCCGCTCTGACAGCCGCGCCGCGGCGAGCAACCCGCTGAACCCGCCGCCGACGATGGCCACATCGACGTCCTCGTCGACGGGCTCCCGTTCGACCTCGGAGGACACGAGCGGATCGACGTCGACGAACCGGGCGAGCTCGTCGCGGCCTTCGCGGTACTGGTCGACACCGTCGGCCCGCAACCGCTTGTCGCGCTCGCGCCGATACCGCTCGCGCAGCGCGTCGGGGTCGAAGTCCAGTCCGTCGGTGTTTCCCATGTCCCCCATCACCGCGTCGGAACCTACTACTGCGCGGTGGCGGCGTCTCCGCCCTTGCCGTCCTGCTCGATCCGCTGGCGGAGCCGCTCCATCGTCATCTCCTCCACCGGCTCGACCTCGTAGTCGTCGGCCGACGTGGCCGTGTCGGGCAGCGGCAGGTAGTACGAGTTCCCCTTCGACGCCCAGTCGCCCACCATCTGGAAGAAGGCCGGCCCCGCAGGGTCGATCCCGCGGATGGGCATCGACCCGCGGCGGATGGTGAAGTCGTGCGGGGCCAACTCGCCCGCCCGGGCGAACCAGCGCTCGGCCGCCTCGGTGCGGCCCTGCTGGCTGAGCCACCAGGCCACCGCGAACGCGGCCCGGGCCTCCTGGTGCGTGTCGTCGGGCACCTTCGTGTCGGCCGCAACGTCACCCGGGTAGGCGGGCGACTCGCCACGCGCCCACGAGCGCAGCGCGACGAGCGGCTTGCGGTTGTGGAAGCGCGTGATGCTCGACATCTCGTTCGACACGTAGTGGACGTCCTGCGGGCGCACGATGCGACCCTCCTCGTCGATCCAGACGACGGTGGGGACGTTCACCATGTTGTAGAGGTCGGCCACCCGGTGCTCGGTGTCGACGAGGCTCGGGTGCGTGGCGCCGGCGGCCTCGACGAACGGGCGCGGGTCGTCGAGCGACCGATCGATCGCGACGGTCAGCACCACCAGGCCGAGCGGGGCGAGTTCTTCGTGCAGTGCCTGCCACACGGGCAGGTCGTAGCGGCACCCTCACCAACTGGCGTAGGCGTAGAGCACCACCTTCTTGCCGCGGAAGTCGCTCAGCCGATGCAGCACCCCGTGCACATCGGGCAACTCGAAGTCGGGAGCCATACCGGAACGAAGGGCAGCGGCGCGCTCGGCGGCGGGAGCAGCGAACGCAGCCACCTGCTCGTCGCCGTCGATGACGAGCGGGCGGCCGACGAGCCGTGCGAGCAACGCGGCGTCGAGGCCGCCGGCTGGCGTGCCGGCGGGCACCGGGATGCACACCTCGTCGCGGCACAGTCCCTCGGGTTTGCGGTCCCAGCCCAGCAACGCCGGGTCGACCACGAGGGTGTCGCCCGTGGTCGTGACGGTGTGCACGCGCTGCTCGTCGATGACGGTCCAAGTGGTCATGTCGGAACCCTACGCACGCAGCAGAGGCTTCGAACGACCCGAACCCGGGTGCGGGTGCGGCGACGCGACCGGGTGGTCCTCAATCGTCGGCGATCGATGCCGGGCGACGGGTCGTCGGCTTCGGGTATCGGCGCGGCGGCGGTCGTGGCCCGGTACGACTCCGGAGGATCAGCGCTGCCAGCGCGGTGGCGATCGGCACGGAGGCGACGAGGCCGATCGAACCGACGAGGGCCCGCACGATCTCGACGGCGACGACTTCGCTCGTGGCCACCGAGGCAAGGCTGCGGCCCGTCTGCGCGAAGACGAGGAGGAGCGACAGCGACGCACCCGCGTAGGCGAGGAAGAGGGTGTTGACGGTCGAGGAGATGTGGTCGCGCCCGACGCGGATCGCGCGTTGGTAGATCCAGTACCAGTCGGCGTCGGGGTTGAGCCGACGGAGCTCCCATACGACCGACACCTGGGTGACGGTGACATCGTCGAGCACGCCCAGCGACCCGATCAGCACACCGGCGAGCAGCAGGCCGCGTGGGTCGATCGGGACGTCGAGGACGCTCAGGAACTGGGTGTCCTCGTCGGCGAAGCCCGTGAGGCTGCCGACGCGCACGAACACGTACGCGAGGGCAACGGTGAGTGTCATCGCCGCGAAGCTGGCCAGCAGCGCGACCGCCGTCGCGACATTGAGGCCGTGTGCGAGGAACAGGGCGATCACGGCGATCAGGACGGCGGCCACCAGGGCCACGAGGACGGCGTTCTGCCCTTCCAGGATCGCCGGGATCAGGAACGCCACGATGATGAGCACCGATGCGATCAGACCGGCGACGGCGCCGGCGCCGCGTCGGCGCCCGAGCACCACGACTGCCCCGACGAAGACCGCACTGAGCCACAGGAGCGACGAGCTGCGCTCGTAGTCGTAGAAGTTGTATCGGACGGTTCCGTCGATCGACTCGTCCGCCGAGACGATGATGTCATCGCCCTTGTCCGGTCGCTTGCCGATGCCGTCGGCATCCTGCTCGATGACGAACACCTCCCCCGCCCGGTCGCCCTCCGTGACCGACGCGCTCACGACCCGGCACGACGACGCCGGATCGAAGGAGCAGTCGTCGAACCTGACCGACAGAACTCGGGCGTGGACCGTCCGGCCCTCGACGGCAGACGCATCGTCGCCGAAACGATCGTTCGACGGCCACATGACGATCGTCGCGATGACCGTCAGCCCGACGAGCACGCCGACGACGGACCAGAGCACCCGGGCGACCGCCGGCTCGGCGACGGGCGACTCGTGTTCGTCCCCGTCGGGGAGCGAGTGCGAGTGACCGGCGTGGCTCATGCCCAGAGTGTGACACCGCCCGTTCGGCCGGATGGGTCTATCGGGCGTCGAGCTCGGCGAGGTACTGCTGGAGCTTGACGATGGCGGGGCCGGCGAACTCGATGACCACGTCGATCAGCTCGGCGCTCGGGGCGGCGGTGCTGCTGAAGCCGTCGAGACGCGACTCGGCCAACCACGTCTGCAGCGCCGGGTCGGCACCCCACTGGGCCGTGTTCATCGCGTTGCCGAAGGTGGTGCGCAGCCAGTCGGTGTCGCTGTCTGGGTGGGGCACCACACCGCACAGCCGGTTCTTGTCGGCCTCGTTGTCGTACGCGCCCTCGACATGGGCGATGAAGGCGGCGCTGAACACCTGCTGACAGTGACGCACCGTCTGCAACGTGATCTGCCGACCCTCGAACACCGGTCGCGGCGGACGCCGCTCCAGACCGTCAGCGGAGCAATCGATGTGCGCCGTGCCCAGCGTCGTCGGCACCTCTCCCCCGTCGAGGACGATGCGATCTACCTCGATCCGCTGCACGCGGCCCATCCTGATCACGTTCGTGATCCGCCGCAGTTGCTCGAGCTCGGCGACGGTGACCGTCGAGCACCGGTACATCGTCGGCCGCACCGAGGTGTCGATCCGGAGGAGGAGACCCGCTGCTTCGAGCCGGTCGAACAGGTCGTCGATCGACGTCGACTGTGCGATGTGGCGGAACTGCTCGACGAAGCCGAGAGCCGTGGTCGCGAAGAACTCGGCCGGCTGGATCCGTGCCCGATCGAGGTACCACGAGTCGCGCGGCATGATCCACGAGATCTCGTCGGGGTCGACGCCGTTGGCGAGCAGCCACAGGCAGGCATCGGCACCGGTCTTGCCGGCACCGACGACGACGTATCCGTCGGCGGGTCGATCGATCGATGGGAGGTCGTTCAGCGGCCTGCACTGCACGCCTGCTGCCACCTCGTACACCGGCGGCCGCACGGACGGGACCGTGACGTTCATGTACGTCGCGTCGACGATCGTCGCCGACGGGGCCACCTGGAACCGCTGGCCCGACACGCGCGACACGAACTCGTCGTCGCGCAGGTAGTCGCACATCGGGAAGTACTGGACGCGCCCCGACGGGAGGAACTGCCGATGCATCACGTGGTCGTAGTAGGCGAGCACCTCGGCACCGGAAGCGAGCTCGTAGAGACCCTCGTTCCAACCCTGGCTGTCCTTGCGGTCGGCGCCGAGCGGCAGTGAGTTGACGCCGTAGAACGCCGACGGCTGGTGCAGCCGCACGAACGGATAGGCGTCGTTCCAGTGGCCGCCGGGCTTGGCATGACGATCGACGAGCGCGACCGTGGCGTCGGTCTCGGCGAGGATGACGTCGGTGAACGCCATGCCCATAGCACCCGCACCGATCACGATGTAGTCGGCAGTGATCACGTGGTTCGGGTCGCTCATGCTGCGCCTCTCATCGGAAGGAAGCACGAACCGTAGCTGCGCTCCATCGGTCGGTCTACGAACCCGCGGCGCCACCCAGGACGACTTGGAACGCCGTCAGGGTTCTGGTCAGGTGTCGTCGGAGCTCGTCGGCCGCGCCCGAGGCGTCACCGGCCACCGCCAGGTCCTTCAGCGTGCGGTGCACCTCGGCCGTGTCGTAGTCGGGCGGACGAGCGGTGAGGCCGACGGTGATCATCAGGCCCGCGCGGTCGGCGAGCATCGACGCGACGCGCAGGAGCCACCCCGAGTCGCAACCCGACAGCAGTGCTCGATGGAACGCCGCATGCGTACTCGGCGGCGCGACGCGCTGGACGGTGAGCTCGCGCCACGCCGCCTCGACCTGCCGTCGATACGTCGCATCGCCGGCAGCGACCGCCCGCTCGACGGCGAGCGGCTCGAGGAGCAGTCGCAGCTCGTAGATCTCGTTTGCCTCCCGAATGTCCACCTCGGCCACCCGGGCGGACCCGTGGGACTGGAGGACGACGAGGCCCTCGGTGGCGAGCGCGCGCAGCGCTTCGCGCAACGGCGTGGCAGACAGGCCCAACTGCTCGGCGAGCGCAGCGATGACGAGGGGCTCACCCGGCGCGATGTCGCCGTCGAGGATCGCCTGACGGAGGAGCTGGTCGGCCCACTCCGTACGAGTCGGCGGCCGAGCGGGAGGGCCACCCGTCGTCATGAGCGCATCATGCCACGCACCGGGCTGACCATCGACCATCGATCGTATATGATCCATGAAACGTGCTCAGGAGGGCCCCATGGGATTTCGTCTTGCCAACGTCGACGGTCGGGCCTCGCTCGTCGACGGCGACCACTACCACGACCTCGAACGCCTCAGCGCGGGCGAGCTCGGCCCCGACCCGATGGAGGCGCTCGCCCACCTCGAGCAGCTGGCCGCGTGGTCGGCCGGGCTGGCCGAGCGCACCCCCGACGGTGCGCTGGCCGACGTCACCCTCGGGCCGCCGGTGCCACGCCCCCAGAAGTCGTTCGCCGTCGGGCTGAACTACCAGGCCCACGCCGACGAGGGGAACATGGCGGTGCCCGATGCGCCGCTGGTGTTCACCAAGTTCCCCTCGTGCCTCGTCGGGCCCACCGCCGCCATCGAGATGCGCAGCGACTTCTGCGACTACGAGGGCGAGCTCGTCGTGGTCATCGGCACCGGCGGCAAGGACATCGCACCGGCCGACGCATGGCGGCACGTCGCCGGCCTCACCGTCGGGCAGGACATCTCCGATCGCGTGGCGCAGTTCGCAGCGAAGCCACCGCACTTCGACCTCGGCAAGTCGTTCGACACTTTCGGGCCGCTCGGCCCGGTGCTCGTGTCGGTCGACGAGGTCGCGAACCGTGACGACCTGCGCATCGTCACCACCGTCAACGGCGAGGTGCGGCAGGACGCGACCACCGCCGCGATGATCTTCGACATCCCCACCCTGATCAGCTACCTGTCCCACATCACGACGTTGGTCACCGGTGACATCATCTTCACCGGCACCCCCGACGGCATCGGCGCCACACGTGGCGCCTTCCTCGCCGACGGCGATGTGATCACCACCACCATCGACGGCATCGGCACCATGACCAACCGCTGCGTCCGCGCCAGCAACTACCGAAACGAGGATCTCTGATGGCACTGAACGGCCTGCTCGACATCGAACTGAGCGTGCCCGACCCGACCGGGCTCACCGAGTTCTGGGAGCGCCACGGCATGGTGCGCACATCCGACGGTGTCCTCGGCACCGCCGACCGTCCCGTGCAGCTGCGCATCGCCGAAGGCACCTACCGGCACATGTCGGACATGCACATGAGCTGCGCCACCGAACAGGACCTCGCCGAGATCGCGGCCCGCATCGGTGAGATGGGCGTTGCGTCGACCATCGCCGGGTCACAGCTCACGTGCATCGACCCCGTGTTCCAGCACCGCGTGGTCATCGACGTCACGGCACCGCACCCACTGACGCCCGCCCAGGAACGGGCGTGGAACCACGCCGGCACACGCGGCCGCATCGACGCCCGCGCCGACGCGGTGGTCGAGGCGGCACCGAGGCCGCCGCGGCGCCTGGGTCATGTCGTGCTCGGCACCCCGCACTTCGCGAAGGCCACCGCCTTCTACATCGACGGCCTCGGCTTCAAGGTGTCCGACCAGTTCCTCAACGGCGTGGCCACCTTCGGTCGCATCGAGACCGACCACCACAACCTGCTCATCCAGCCGGCGCCCACCTCGTACATCAACCACTACGCGCTCGAGATGGACGACATCGACGCCATCGGCAAGGCCGGCCAGGCGGTCCTGGCCGAACGGCCCGACGCGAACGTGGTCGGCGTCGGCCGCCACTTCCTCGGTTCCAACGTGTTCTGGTACCTCACCGACCCGTCCGGCACCATGTTCGAGCTGTTCTCCGACATCGACCAGATCATCGACGACGAAGCCTGGGAGCGCGACCACTGCAAGCGTGACTGGCTGGGGTCGGACGGCCCCGCCCCCATCGCGGTGTGGGGTCCGCCGGAGCCCGAGACGTTCCTCAACCCCGTCGACCTGCCGATCATCGGCGCCGCCCGCGAAGCGCTCGGCCTGGACTGACCGATGGACCTCGGCATCAGCGGCCGCACGGCCATCCTCATGGCATCGAGCCGTGGCCTCGGCCGCGCCTGCGCCGAGAGCCTCGCTCGCGAAGGCGTGCACCTCGTCATCAACGGCCGCACCGAACCGGACGTGCGTCAGGCGTGCGACGAGCTGGCCGCCGCGTACGGCATCACGGCCACACCCGTGGTCGGCGACACCACCACCACCGAGGTCCACGACGCGCTGCTGGCAGCGTGCCCCCAACCCGACATCGTGCTGCTGAACGGTGAGGGGCCGCCGCCGAGTGCGTTCGGCAACATCGACGCCGACATGTGGGCTGCCACCGTGCAGCGCACCATGATCTCGCCGCTGCTGTTCGTGCAGCGGGTCATCGGCGGCATGCAAGAGCGCGGCTTCGGACGCATCGTGGCCATCTCGTCGGCGATGGTGAAGTCACCGAACCCGATGATGAGCCTGTCGCACGGCCCACGCCTCGGGCTCACCGGCGTGCTGAAGGGCCTGTCGAAGTCGGCGGTCGCCCACAACGTCACGATCAACACGATCCTGCCCGAGCGCTTCGACACCGGCCGCCAGCATCAGATGGCAGAGCTGGTGATGAAGTTCAAGGGGATCACGTACGAGCAGGCTCGCGCCGAGCAGGTGACCTCGATCAAGGCCGGTCGCCTCGGGAGGCCCGACGAGTTCGGCGACACCTTCGCCTTCGTCTGCTCGGCCCAGGCCGGGTACATGAGCGGCCAGAGCATCCAGCTCGACGGCGGCAGCTACGAGGGCGTCTTCTGATGGGTGCCGCGCACGACGTCGACATACTCGTCGATGTCGTCATCGTCGGCGCTGGGCCGACCGGGCTGACCGCCGCGCATCTCTGCCATCGGGTGGGGCTCTCGTCGATCGTGCTCGAGCAACGCCCCGGGCCACAGCGACTGCCGGCCGCTCACGCGATCAACGCACGTACCTTCGAGATCTGGCGCCAGGCGGGGGTCGCCATTGAGCCGATCCTCGCCGCTGCTCTCTCTCCCGACGAGGCCGGTCTGGTCCACTGGGTGACGAAGTTCGGCGGCGAGGTCATCGGCACGCTGCCCTACGAGCGGCAGGGCGACGAGATGCTGGCCGTCACACCCACCCCGCTGCGCAACCTCAGCCAGCACCGCCTCGAGCCGCTGCTGCTGTCGCCCACGCTCGACGTCCGCTACGACCACACCTGGGTCAGCGGCACCGAGACCGGCACCGAGACCGGCATCGGTGACGACGCTGGCATCGACGTCGTCGCCACCGGCCCCGACGGGCCGCTGCACATCAGGGCCGGGTACCTCCTCGGCGCCGACGGGGCGGCGAGTGCCGTCCGTCGCTCGCTGGGCATCGAGCTGATCGGGCCGCGCTCGCTCCAGTCGTTCGTGATGGTCCACCTCGCCGCCGACTTCCGGGCACTCGTCCGCGAGCAGCCCGGCGTCCTCTACTTCGTCCTCGACCCGGCGAGCGGTGGCACCTTCGTCTCGCACGGCTGCGACCGCGAGTGGGTGTACATGCACCCGTGGGACCCCGAGACCCAACCGCTCGAGACC
>Ga0247831_1003268_pt1 | contig 24080 bp, 18 predicted proteins | sample LaCruzMarch2015__9_FD_192406 | JGI IMG/M metagenome (GOLD analysis project Ga0247831, IMG submission 192406) | Freshwater microbial communities from meromictic Lake La Cruz, Castile-La Mancha, Spain - LaCruzMarch2015_1m | ecosystem: Environmental > Aquatic > Freshwater > Lake | place: Spain...
GCCGTGTCGCGATTGGTCTAGCTGGCGCGCGCACGGTCGCTGACCACGACCGCATTCGCCGGGCAGTGGAACGGGTCTGGCCGCAGGTGCTCTGCCATGCATCGGGCGATCTCGACACGGCGCTGTCGGCCGCTCCGCTGGCAAAAGGAGCCGAGGCGCGGGTGCTCATCCTCAGCGGCACAGGCAGTTGTTGCTTCGCCCGCACCCTGGATGCCCGCACGGCCAAGGTCGGTGGTCGTGGGCACATCATCGGGGATCGTGGCAGCGCGTGCGACATCGGCCAACGAGCGCTGAAGGCGCTGATGGCGCACTACGACCACACCGGTAAGTGGCCGAAGCTGGGCCAGCACATCCTTAGCTCGCTGGTGCTCAATGAACCCGACGATTTGATCCCCTGGTCCATCGACGCCAAGAAGACCGACATCGCTGCGCTAGCGACCGCCGTCTTCGCCGCCGCGAAGGAACGCGACGCGCTCGCCCAGCAGTTGCTGAAGGAAGCCTCGCAATCTCTTGCCGCCGATGGCCATGCCTGCGCCCAGCGAGTGTGCAAGCGCAGCGCACGCGTGCAATTCGTCTTCAACGGCGGCGTGCTCATCAAGAATCCGTCCTTTGCGCAAGCGGTGGCCAAGCAGCTCAAGAGCCAGTGGCCGAACGCCATCATCACCAAGGTCCAAGGCCCGAGCGCCTGGGGTGCCGTCGCGCTGGCGATGGAAGCCGCGAAGTCCAGCTCGGCCAAGCCGCAGCCCCTGGTGCCTGCGGACATCGTGGGCTTGCCAGCCGATCATCCGGCGTTTGATCGTGAGCTACTGAAGAACTCACCCACCGAGCAACGCAATCCGCGCTCGACCAAGCTCGATACGCTGCCTTTGCCAGCGGCGGTGGAGCTGATGCTCAGAGAAGACGCCACCTTGCCCGAGGCCTTGCGCAGCGAGCGTTCGGGCATCGTGTGGGTAATTCAAAAGGTGATCGCCGCCTTCAAGAACGGAGGTCATCTGTTCTATGTTGGCGCTGGCACCAGCGGACGCCTCGGCGTGCTGGATGCGAGCGAGTGCCCACCCACTTTCCGCGTGCCACGCGAGCAGGTGCAGGGCATCATCGCGGGTGGTCAATGTGCGCTCTGGAGCGCGGTCGAGGGCGCGGAAGATGACTCGAACGCGGGTGCCGAAGCGGTGAAACATCGCGGCCTGGGCAAGACGGATGTGCTGATCGGCATCGCCGCCAGTGGACGCACCCCCTTTGTTTGGGGCGCGCTGGCTCAAGCTGCGGCGCAGGGCACGACGACGGTGCTGGTGTGCTTCAACCCCGGCTTCAAAAAGCTGCGCAAGCGCCTAGGGCTCTTTTTGCCGGACAAGATCATCGCACCAAACCTCGGCCCCGAAGTGTTGACCGGTTCAACGCGTTTGAAGAGCGGCACCGCCACCAAGCTGCTGCTGAACCTGTTCACCACGCTGGCCATGACGCACAGCGGCAAGGTGATTAGCAACCTGATGGTCGACCTGAACCCGTCGAATGTGAAGCTGCGCGTGCGCGCCATCGGCATCGTGCAACAGCTCACCGGCAGCGACGAAGCCGCTGCCTGCGAGGCACTGGAGCGAAGCGGCTGGGTGGTGAAAGATGCGTGGGAGCGGCTGAGGCGCCGGTAGGGCGCTGTTCGTAGCCCGCCGCGTGGGGCCAAGAGGCTTAGCAGATCGCGCTAGCGAAGTGGTCCGCATCGCCCCGATGCGGCTGCCGCACGGGGACCGTGCGGACCACTTTGGCAAGCCGCAACAAAGTGTGCGTTCAGATGCAGACTTTGTCTTTTGTGCTTCCGTCGCCGCATGACTTTCATCGACCGACTGCTCCAAGACGAAGCTCTTCGCCTTGCGGAATTCCCTGTGGCGGAGAAGTCCATCTTCATGGCCCATGCGGGCGTGACCATCCTGCCGCGTCGCGCAACGAAGGCGATGCAGGACTATTTGGAAGGTGCCTGCATGGCCATGCAGGAGTTTCCGGCAGCCTGGCGTGCGATGACAGAGACCCGCGCGCTGTCCGCGAAGCTGATCGGTGCCAAGGCGAACGAGATCGCGCTGCTAGGACCCACGTCGGTGGGTTTGAGCCTGGTCGCCAATGGACTTGACTGGCAGCCGGGCGATGAGGTGGTGTGCTACCTGGATGACTACCCGGCCAATGTGTATCCGTGGATCGAGCTTCAGCGGCGTGGTGTGGTGGTGAAGTTCTTGCAACCTGCACAGCTCGGTGTGATTTCGCCAGAAGTCGTAGAGCAGGCATTAACAAGCAAGACCCGACTCGTTGCTCTCGCCTCGTGCCATTTCCTGACCGGCAACCGCATTCAGATCGATGTCATCGGCCAGTTGCTGCACGAGCGTGGCATTCTGTTTTGCCTAGATGCGATCCAAACGGTGGGCGCATTCGAGACGCTGGTGACGCATGTCGATTTCCTCAGCGCCGATTCGCACAAGTGGATGCTTGGCCCTATGGCGGCGGGCATTGTCTATGTGCGCGAGGGATTGCAGGAGCGCCTGCGCCCAACGTTGATCGGCGCATGGAACGTGCACAGTCCGCAGTTCATCGCGCAAGAAGAGATCGTGTTTGAAGCCGGTGCCCGGCGCTATGAACCGGGCGTGCTGAACATGGCTGGCATCCTGGGCATGAAGGCCAGCATCGAACTGCTGATGGAGGCAGGCATTGAGAATGTCAGCGCTCGGCTCCTCGATCTGCGCGAGTGCTTGAAGCATCACCTTCAGCCGCTGGGCTTTGACTTCATCGAGCCCGGCGAAGGCTGTCTGCCTTCCGGTATTTGCACCGCGACTTGGCGTGGGGGCGATGCAGAAAAGCTGTTCAACCACCTCGCAGCGAATCACGTCAATGTGTCGCATCGTCATGATCGCGCGGGCACGGCGTATCTGCGCTTTAGCCCTCATTTCTACAACACGGAAGCCGAGGTCAAGCGCATCGCATCGCTCGTGGCACAGGTGGGATAATGTGTCTGGTTGTGACCAGTCCTTTGCACTGGTGCAAGAACAGCGCTTCTGATTCGATAAGTCTTTTCTCTTTATGTCCGCTGAAGCCAAACTCCAAGCCCTGGGTCTCGAATTGCCTGCCGCCCCGCCCAAGGGTGGCGTTTACAAGCCCGTCGTCATCGTGGGCAACCTCGCCTACGTGTCTGGCCATGGCCCGTTTTGCAGCGACGGCAGTTACTTGACCGGCCGTGTCGGCGCTGATCTTGATCTCAACGAGGGCAAGGCCGCCGCCAAGCAAACAGCCCTCGCACTGCTAGCCACGCTGAAGCAGGAACTCGGCAGCCTGGATCGTGTAAAGCGCGTGATCAAACTGCTCGGCATGGTCAACAGCACGCCCGAATTTGGCGATCATCCCAAGGTCATCAATGGGTGCAGCGAACTCTTCGCCCAAGTCTGGGGAGACGAAGCTGGCATTGGTGCTCGCAGTGCGGTCGGCATGGGCTCGTTGCCTGGCGGCATCGCGGTGGAGATCGAGGGCATCTTTGAGATTGCCTGAAAGCCAGGAGCACCGCGGAAACCAATGACTGATGACTCATGACTAATGACAAAAACGCTTGGTATCACGTCGAAGACGAAGGCACCATCGCCACGCCTGCTCTGTTGCTTTACCGCGAGCGCATCGAGCACAACTTGCAGTTAATGTTGCACATTGCGGGTGGCCCGGAGCGGTTGCGTCCGCATGTGAAGACGCACAAGCTGGGGCCACTCATCGCGCGGCAGGTGGAGTTGGGCATCACCAAATTCAAATGCTCGACTATTGCCGAGGTGGAGATGACGGCGGATGCGGGCGGCACGGACATTCTTTTGGCCATGCCCGCAGTTGGGCCGAATGCACATCGACTGGCCGAGCTGGCGCTGAAGTTCCCGCAGGTGACCTTCTCGACGATTGCCGATGACGAGGAGACGATCCGCATCATCGCAGGGGCTGCGCAGCAGCATCGCCTGGACCTAGGCGTGTATCTGGAAGTGGACTGCGGCATGGGCCGCACCGGCATCGTGCCGGGGTCACATGCGGCGCTGATCGCGCACATGATCAAGGATGCACCGCGACTGCACTTCGCAGGCATTCACGCCTATGACGGGCACATTCACGATGCCGATTTGGACGTGCGGCGTCAGCGCTGCGAAGAAGCCTTCGCGCCCGTGCTGGCGCTGCGGCAGCAGTTGCAAGGCGAAGGCTTGATCGTGAAGGAACTAGTGGCAGGCGGCTCGCCCACGTTTGGCATTCATGCCGAGCACGCGGATCGCACGCTGAGCCCCGGCACGACGGTGCTGTGGGACTTCGGCTATGGCGACAAGCATCCTGATTTGCCCTTCCTGCCCGCAGCAGTGCTGCTGACACGCGTCGTAAGCAAGCCCGGCAACGACCGCATTACCCTCGACCTCGGCCACAAGTCGGTCGCGCCGGAGAATCCGCATCCGCGCGTGCGTTTCGAGGAGTTGCCCGAGGCCAACTTCCTCATGCAAAGCGAGGAGCACTTGGTCATCGAGCTGGAGCAGCGCGAGCGCTTCGCCATCGGTCAAGCCCTGCACGGCATTCCCCGCCACGTGTGCCCCAGCGTGTCGATGCACGGCGAGGCTATCGTCATTGATCAGGGCAAGATCGCAGATCGCTGGCCGATCACGGCGCGGAACCGGCGGATCACGATTTGAAGCAAATCAAAAGTCGTTAAGCCGCACGACCGCCAGGGCTAGAATAAAGAGAAGCAGTGGCACAAGCACCAGCTTCACATAGTCGCTGCCTCTCTCCTGCATGAGGTCTTTGCTGCCGTTAGGATTATAGCGCTGAATCTCAAGCTCCTTCCAACGCTCTTCCTGGGTCACCTCATGCTGTGCGGCGAATGCTCTGGGATCACTGTTCGTTTGCGATTCAATGGCCGTCACCAAACTAGCGTCACTCGCCAGAATGCCACTGACACAGCCGAACACAAGCAGGACCACAAGCCGAGCACAAGCAGGACCACAAGCCGAGCACATGCGACAAACGAGGGCAGCTTTAGTTTGGGAGGATAAATTATCGCCATTCTCTTAGACAGCCTAGATATTCTGCACCTAACCGCTTGGCAACACTTTTCTTGGTTACCTCATGCTATGAGGCGAATACCCTGAGATCACCGTTCGTTTGCGATTCAATGCCCGTCAGCAAATGAACGTCACTGGCCTTAACGCCACTGACACAGCCGAACACAAGCAAGGCCACAAGCCGAGCGCATGCCACAAACGAGACCTGTTTTAATTAGGTGGGCCAAATTATAACAAATCTCTTAGATATTATAAACGTTTGAAACCCGAGCTCATTGTCTAGCAAAACATCTGCGACATACAGGGGAATTCCTTCAAAGGTGAAGCACCGCCAAACGGCCATTTTCGTTGTCGCCAAGCAGGATTGGCCTCGTTAAGGTAAGATTGTTATGGCCTCACTAAACAAAGTTATGTTGATCGGGAACCTCACGCGTGATCCAGAGGTTCGTTTTACTCCCAAGGGCAGTGCTGTCTGCGATCTGGGGATCGCGGTGAATCGCACGTATGTGACAGATTCTGGCGAGAAAATGCAGGAGACCACCTATGTCGATGTGGTCGTGTGGTCGCACCTGGCGGAGCTGGCGGGCAAGTATCTGCGCAAAGGCCGCGCGGTGTTTATTGAGGGTCGCTTGCAGATGGATTCCTGGGAAGACAAGGCCACGGGCCAGAAGCGCAGCAAGATTCGTGTGGTGGCGGACAACCTCCAATTCCTCGACAGCAAGCGCGAAGGTGAGGAAGGTGGGCCGCCCAGCGGTGGCTACGGTGGTGGCGGTTCTGGCGGCGGCTATCAGCAGCCCAGCCCGCGCCCTGCGAGCCGCCCAGCCGCGTCGCCCCAGCAACGCCAAGCACCACCGCCACGGCAAGCTCAGAACGATGAGTTTGGCGATGGGCCGATCACCGACGGCCTGGATGATGACGAGATTCCGTTCTAGCCCTCGCTGACCACGTTTCATCATTGTGGATCCTGGCGTCACCTCTCGTCGGACCTTCCTCACATCATCACTCGCCGCAGCGGGTTCGGCCCTGAGCCTGCCTGCGCTGGCGCGAGATTGGTCGGGTCAAAATCCAGTCCGCTACCCCGATCCCCACATCGTGGTCATTGAGGACGCCTTCAGCAAATACAATCTGGGCAATACCTCGATCCAACGCCTGCACACGGGCGCGCTTTGGGCGGAAGGTCGGGCCTGGAATGCCGTGGGACGCTATGTCTTGTGGAGCGATATCCCGAACAATCTCCTGCTTCGCCGCTTGGATGACGACGGGCACGTGAGCACTTTCCGCCACCCGTCGGGCAACAGCAATGGCAACACCTTCAACTTCCAAGGGCGGCAGCTCAGTTGCGAGCATGGGAATCGCCGTGTGGTCCGCTACGAGCACGATGGCAAGGTAACGGTCATCGCCGAAAAGTTTGAAGGCAAGCCACTGAATGGGCCGAACGACATTGTCGTGCATCCCAATGGCAGCATTTGGTTCACCGATGCCGACTAAGGATCCATGATGAACTACGAGGGCAACAAGGGCGCGCTGGAATTGAAGGAAGCCGTCTACCGCGTCGATGCCGCCACAGGCAAAATCGAGAAAGTGACCGATGGGCTGGCCAAGCCCAACGGTCTCTGCTTCTCACCCGACTACAAGAAGCTCTACATTGCCGACACGGGCGCGCCGAAGAACAATCCTGGCCTTCGAGATTGAAGACGAGAAGACGCTCAAGGGCGGCAAAGAGTTGGTCGACATGAACAAGGTCTGGAGCACCATTGGTGCCCTGGAACAAACCATGGGAAGCGATGGCACAGGACTGAGTGGCAGGTTGAAACGTGCCCTTGACGGACCAGGCACTGGCGCTCTGCCAACAACTGGCGGCGGCTCCGACGGCATTCGCAGCGATGTCGATGGCAATCCCTGGTTCAGCGCTGGCTGGGTAGGCGATGGTTTCGGCGGCGTGCAATGCTACTCGCCCGAAGGCCAACTCATAGGCCAGATCAAGCTGCCGGAGATTTGTTCCAACCTGTGCTTCGGCGGCGAGAAGCGGAACCGCCTGTTCGTGATCGCCAGCACCTCGCTGTAGGCAGTGTATGTGGAATACGCAAGGCGCGCACTTCTGTTAGCAAATGCCGCAAGCGCTTTTCTGTGGCAGAAATGGCAGTTTTAGAAAACGACAAAGTTTAACTTGCCTTAACAACTCCGACCGTGTAAATCAGGCGGCTCAACCCTCCTCTACAACAATGAAATCACTCATCACTATCCTTGCGACAGCAGCGCTGGCTTCCAGCGTTTTTGCAGGCCCGGTTTCCTCCGGAAAAAATGCCAAGGCTCCTGTGGCCCCAGCTCCAGCCCCTGGCTGCGATGCTTTCGGTCCTGGCCTTAACTTCGATGTCTTCGCTGGCGCGTTCATCCCTGACTCGGGTGACTCCGAGCTTGGCGGCGGCGTGGGCGTTGGTTACTTCTTCAACCGCTTCGTCGGATTGGACCTGAACTATGGCGTGTATGCTACCGAAAGCGAGCATCACCAGTTCGACGGTAACCTCGTCCTCCGCGCTCCGATCGACAGCCTCTGCATTGCTCCTTACGCACTGGTCGGCGGTGGCTTCTCCACCAACGGTTCCACCGACGGTCTGTATCAAGTCGGCGGCGGTCTTGACGTCCGTCTCCAGAGCCTGAGCAACCTCGGCGTCTTCGCTGAAGGCCTGTATCACTTCGGTGACGAAAATCCTGACTTCACCACGGTTCGCCTTGGTCTCCGCATTCCTTTCTAAGAGGTCTGCGAAGGATTTTTGAATCTGATTCAATCTTGAGAGGGAGCGGGCAACCGCTCCCTCTTTTTTGTGTCCACTTCCCGGTCACATCAAGCTCATCGCATCCACATCCCATGTGACGATGACATCGTCAGGAAAGGTCATCGCCTTGGCCGTCTGTTGAACGAGGCGAGCCAGTGCACGGATGCGGGGCGAACGCAGCAGCAATTGAAAGCGGAACTGGCCGTGTGCCTTCGCTAGAGGTGAGGGAATCGGATCGCTCATGCGCATGTCGGGTGCGAGGGCATCGCGCAGGCGCTTGGCGAGATTGGCCAGCACGAACTCGGCGCGGCCAGCGTGCTTGCTTCGGCTGGTGATGAGTACCACATGATCATTCGGCGGGTAATGCAGCGCCTTGCGCTGATCGAGTTCCTGCTGGGCAAAGCCTTCGTAGTCGCCGTGGCGGGCGAACTGCACCGCCGGACTGTGCGGCGCGAAGGTCTGCACGACGACTTCGCCCTTCACCTCGCCGCGACCCGCACGGCCTGCGACCTGAGTGAGCAGTTGGAAGGTGCGCTCAGCCGCCCGGAAATCCGGCAGGTTCAGAGCCAGATCGGCATTGAGCACGCCCACGAGCGTGACATTGGGGAAGTCGAGTCCCTTGGCGATCATTTGCGTGCCGACCAACATGTCGAGCTTCTGCGAGCGGAACTCGCGCAGCGTGTCGCGCAGTTGGTTTTTGCGCTGCATCGAGTCGGTGTCCACGCGGGCGAGGCGGGCCAGCGGAAAGGTTTGCCGCAGCACCTGCTCGACACGCTCGGTGCCATAGCCGGCAAAACGGATGCCGGGATCACTGCACGCCGGGCACTTCTTCGGTGGCACGCGCCGCGACCCGCAGATGTGGCAGACGAGGTAGTCGTCGCTCTTGTGCCAAGTCATCGGGATCGCGCAGTCCTGGCACTGGCAGACATGGCCGCAGGACTGGCAGGACAGAGACGTGTTGAAGCCGCGCCGGTTGAGGAAAAGGATGGTCTGCTCGCCCTTGTCGAGGCGCTTCTGGATGGCGGCACGCAGCTTCTCGGACAGCACGCGCGTGTCGGGGCTGTCGCCGCCTTTGCGACGCTCCAGGCGCAGATCGACAACACGGATCAGTGGCAGCGATTTGCCATCCGTGCGACGGGTCATACGCAGCATCTCATACTTGCCGCTGATAGCGTTTTGGTATGACTCCAGGCATGGCGTGGCCGAAGCGAGCAGAACCACACAGCCTTCCATCTTGGCCCGCACGACCGAGAGATCGCGGGCATGGTAGCGCGGTGTCTCCTCCTGCTTGTAGCTGGGCTCGTGCTCTTCATCGACGATGATGATGCCCAGGTTCTCCAGCGGGGCGAAAATGGCGCTGCGCGCACCGATGACGATCTGCGCGCGCCGCTCGTGCACCTTGAACCATTCGTCATGACGCTCACCATCACTCAGATGGCTGTGGAGCACGGCGATGGTTGCTTTGCCATCGCTGAACCGAGCCTTGAAGCGCTCGATGGTCTGCGGCGTCAGGCTGATCTCCGGCACCAACACCAGCGCAGTTTGGCCCCGCTCGATGACGTGCGCGATGGATTGCAGGAAGACCTCCGTCTTGCCGCTACCAGTGACGCCGTGCAGCAGGAGGGGCTTGGCTTCTGCGGGCTTGGCCAGGGCGACGATGACGGACTCGTAGGCGACCTGTTGCTCCTCGGTCATCTTCAGCGGCTGTGTGGGGAGGAACTCCTCGTTCTCGAACGGATCACGCTCCACACGCACCTCCGCACGGGTGATCCAGCCTTTCTTCAAAAGCGGCCCCAGCAAGGTCGAGGCGCGCGGCAAGCCACGCCGCAGTTGGCTCAGCGTGGTTTCACCGCCCGCCGCGAGCAGTTCTTCAATGATACGTGCCTGCATGGGGGCCTTGGCCCGCAGTTTGTCCAGCTCGTCCGCCTTCGGCTCATGCACCAGCTTCAAATGGCTGTCTGTGAGGAAGCTCTCCGGCTTGTCACGCACCGCCTGGGGCAGCATGGCGCGCAGTACATGGCTGACCGGGCACAGGTAGTAATCCGCGACCCAGTGCGCGAGCTTGATCAGCACGGGTGTGAACACCGGATCACCGCGCCCTTGCAGGCTGGCGATCTCTTTCAAGCGGTGCCCATGCGCGCTGCTGGCCATCAAGTCGAGCACCACGCCAGGCACCAACTGCCGTTGCAAAGGCACCATCACCCGGCTGCCAATGCGCACCTTCTCCGCGAGCGCCTGCGGCACGGCGTAGTCGAGCTCGAGAGCCGCTGAGCCCTCGAGTTGCACGCGAGCCACGCCTGCTTGAGTGGAGACCTCTTCCACACCCGGTGCCAATGAGCGATCGACCGCGAACAGCATGTCCTGCTGCGCGGATGGAGTCGATGGCTGAGAGGGAATGGATGACATGATTGGGACCGGTGAGCGGCTTCACTCGCTGAGCTAAGTGTGAAGCGCGATTGAGAACGAAGTCGAAGGGAACTTCACACGACTCCCAATGGCATAACCCAGCGGCTTTCAGGTTGTGAACACAGGCGGATTTCGCCAGTCTATGTCCGCTCTTCCAAATCCACCTTTCACGCCATGACCATCACCCCAGACCAATACGAGAAGCTCGGCCAGTTTTACCTCGGTCGCACATATGACCTGGATGCCAAGAAGCCGAAGGACGACCTGGTGCTCTACGATTCGAAGGATCTCGTGACCCATGGCGTGGTGCTCGGCATGACCGGCTCGGGCAAGACGGGCCTCTGCCTCGCGCTGATCGAAGAAGCGTTGATGGATGGCATTCCGATCATCGCCATCGATCCGAAGGGCGACATCGGCAACCTACTCTTCACCTTCCCTGATCTCAGTGGCGAGAAGCTCATGCCTTGGGTGAACCCGGACGATGCACGGCGCAAAGGCGTGAGCGTGGAGGACTATGCGAATGCGCAGGCAGAGACCTGGAGGAAGGGGCTCGGCGACTGGGGCCAGAGCGTGGACCGCATCAAGACGCTGCGCAGCAATGCGGACATGACCATCTACACACCTGGCAGCAACGCTGGATTGCCCGTGTCCATCTTGAGTTCGCTGGAGGCCCCAGGCGACGAGGTCATGGAGGACCGCGAAATGCTGGGCGACCGCATTGAAAGCACCGTCAGCAGCATCCTCGCCCTGTGCGATGTGGCGGCCGACCCCGTGCAATCGCGCGAGCACATCCTCCTCTCTAACATCATCGCGCACTGCTGGAGCAAGAAGCAGAACGTCACCATCGAGAACCTGGTGCGTCAGATTCAGCAACCACCGATTCGCAAGATCGGTGTCGAGAACGTGGACAACTTCTTCCCTGAGGACAAGCGCAACGACCTCGCGATGAAGCTGAACAACCTGATCGCCAGCCCTGGCTTCGCCGCGTGGTTAGAAGGCGAGCCGCTGGACATCCAGCGCATGTTCTACACGCCCGAGGGCAAGCCGCGTTGCAGCATCTTCTGCATTGCCCATCTCAGCGACACCGAGCGCATGTTCTTCGTCTCGCTGCTGATGAATCAACTGCTCGGCTGGATGCGCGCCCAGAGCGGCACCACCAGTCTGCGCGCCTTGTTCTACATGGACGAGATCTTTGGCTACCTGCCACCAACAGCGAACCCACCGAGCAAGAAGCCGATGATGATTCTGCTCAAGCAAGCGCGTGCGTTTGGCCTCGGCATCCTTGTCGCTACGCAGAACCCCGTGGACTTGGATTACAAAGCACTGTCCAACATCGGCACCTGGTGGCTCGGCCGCTTGCAGACCGAGCGCGACAAGGCGCGCGTCTTGGACGGGCTCGAAGGCGCGGTCAGTGGCCAGGGGGCAAGCTTCAACCGCAAAGAAATGGAAGTGCTGCTCAGCGGTCTGGGCAATCGCGTCTTCTTGATGAACAACGTGCATGAAGACGGTCCGCTCGTCTTTAACGTGCGCTGGATCATGAGCTACCTGCGCGGCCCGTTGGCACGCAATGAGATCAAAACGCTGATGGATCCGATTCGCCCTGCCAAAGCGAAAGGCAAGACCTCAGGCGAGGACGACGGCTTCGCGCCACCCAGTGCATCGGCTTCCGCCAGCACCTCGCGTAACACGCACAAGCCCAAGCTGCCCGATGGCGTGGAGGAATACTTCTATCCCGCTGCCGCAGGTATCCGCGCCGAGCAGCTCTGCTACGTGCCTGCTATGCTGCAAAGTGCCTCAGTGAACCTTGACGATGCCAAGAAGAAGATCAGTGGTCGCAGCCTTGTGACGCGCGTGAACGAGATCGACGTGGAAAACCAAAAGGTGAACTGGGACAAAGCCTTCGACCTGCCCAAGGACCTGGACGCCAGCAAGCTCGGCAGCGGTGCTGAAGAGGGCGAAGTCGAGTATGCCGATCTGCCGAGTGCCGCGATGAAAGCGAAGACCTACGACCAGATCGAGAAGGCCTTCGTCGATCATGTGTATGCGAATCACAGCATCGAAGTCAGCTACAGCCCGCTGCTGGAAGCGTATTCCAACCCCGGAGAAACGCTGGACCAATTCAAAGCTCGCGTGACGCAAACGGCGCGCGAGCTACGCGACAAAGCCATCGAAGACCTGCGCGTCAAAGTCGCGAAGAGCAGCAAATCTTTGGAAGACAAGATCACCAAGGCCATGGCCAAGGTGGATGCGCAGAAAGCCCAGGCCAGCAGCGCCAAGCTCGCCACGGCCGTAAGCATTGGCAGCAGCATCCTCGGTGCCTTGTTCGGTCGCAAGAGCGGCCTCGCCGGAGCCGCCAGCATGGTCAAAGGCACGACCGTTACCAGCGCTTCACGTGCTTGGCGCGAGTCGCAAGAAGCCGCCGCCGCCGAGCAAGACATGGAGCGCCTGAAGATCGAATACGACGCGCTGAACAAGCAGTGCGAGGACGACGTGCAGAAGATCCGCGACCAGTATGACCCGACCACGCTCGCCGTCGAAACGCAGAAGCTCACACCGCTGAAAAAGAACATCACCGCCACCGCCACCGGCATTCTTTGGATGCCCTACGAGCGTGTCGGCGAGGACCTGCGCAAGGCGTGGTGATCGTCACACCTCCTCCCAATACCGCACCAGGCGCTCGATGCTGAGCGCCTTGCCGGTGGCAGGATCGACATCGACCACCGCGCCATTGACGCGCACCCTGCCACGCCCCACGCCGAAGCGTGCGGGCATCATGGTGTGAAAGCGTGTCAACACCGGCTCAATCTGGCTACCGATCACACTGTCCATCGGTCCGCACATGCCGGCATCGCAGAGGAAGGCGGTGCCATTGGGCAGCACACGTTCATCGGCGGTGGGCACATGCGTATGCGTGCCGACCACAGCGCTCACCTTGCCATCCAAGTGCCAGCCCATGGCTACCTTTTCACTGGTCGCCTCCGCATGGAAATCAACAAAGATCACCAGCGTTTCCTTGCGAATCTCCTCCACGATCTGCGTGGCCAGCGGGAAGGGATTGTCCAGCTGCTGGCCCATGAAGACGCGGCCTTGCAGGTTCATCACCGCCACCTTGCCCTTCTTGGTCTCCAGCACGATCCAGCCGTAGCCAGGCGTGCCTTGCGGATAGTTCGCCGGGCGCAGCACGCGGGGCTCCGTGGGCAGGAACTCAACAATCTCCTTCTGATCCCAAATATGATCGCCCGTGGTCACGACAGCGGCCCCAGCTCGCATCAGACTGATCGCTAGCTTGGGGGTGATGCCGCGTCCCGCCGCACTGTTCTCGCCATTCACGATGATGAAATCCAGGGTAAGCTCTTCCTTCAGCTTCGGCAGCAGCTCGCACACCGCCTTGCGCCCAGGTTCGCCGACGATGTCGCCCAGAAAGAGAATGCGTATAGGAGAGAGGTCAGCGGCGTCGGTCACAGATTCCATCCGCTTACTTAGCGGAGGATTGCCACCGTGTTCAACCGGTCTATGATCGAGCACAATGGATCGTCGAAACTTTTCCGTCTTTCACGGGCTCTGTCTGGGCGCGGCGCTGGCTGCGTGCGGTGCACTGGCCCAGGAGCCGCCCAACCCACAGCTCGGCCGCCTTAGCGCCCTGGCCACCGCGCCGGATTGGTCGCAACTGCAAGCCCTGTCGAAGACCCTCACGGGAGACGAGTTCGACGCGGCCTTTGAGACCTTCTACCGCGACGAGCGCCGCTTCCCGCCGCCTTGGCAAAGGGATGCCGGGGGCGTGACCATTCCCACTGGTCGGCCCGATGGCAGCAGCGCGCGCATCGAGTTCCGTGCGCCGAATGCGCCCGAAGCCCAACCACCACGCTACTGGCGCAAGGTCAGTGAGCTGCCGAAGCTGGAAGGCCGTCCGGTGCTCAGCGACCTGAAAATCGCGCTCGACCCAGGGCACATTGGCGGAAGCTATGCCGTCATCGAAGAGCGGCGACTCACCTTCCATCCCGGAAATCCGCAAGAGGCCGTGGTCGAGGGTGATCATGTGCTGAAGGTCGCACAGCTGTTGAAGCCCCGCCTCGAAGCGCTCGGCGCTAAGGTCTCGCTCGTGCGCGAAAACTCCGAGCCTGTGACGGGTCAGCGCCCCGCCGACCTGCGCGAGACTGCCATCAGCCTGCTCCGCGACGCAGGCATCACCAACCCCAAGGAATCCTACGCAGGCCTGAGTGGCGACGAGAAGGTCCTCACGATCCAATGGCAGACTGAGAAGCTGTTCTACCGCGTCAGCGAAATCCACGCCCGAGCCCGCAAGGTGAATGAGCAACTGAAGCCCGATGTCGTGGTCTGCATGCACCTGAATGCCGAGCCGTGGGGACCGAATGGCCAGCACCTATACTCGCCCGTCAATCATCTGCATGTGCTGATCAATGGCTGCTATGCCGCTGATGAGTTGCAGCAGCAGGACATTCGCTTTGAGATGGTGCGCCGCCTCTTCCTCCGCGCGCATGACGAAGAGTTGCCGCTGGCCGAAGCCGTCGCCAAGTCCATGGCTGAGTCCACTGGCCTACCACCCTATGTTTACATGACGCCGAATGCGCGGCTCGTCAGCGCGACCGGCTACGTTTATGCACGGAACCTGCTGGCCAACCGCATCTATGAATGCCCCGTCATCTATCTGGAGCCCTATGTTATGAACAATCAAGACACTTACCAACGCCTGCTCCAGGGCCACTATGTAGGCCGCACGCTGACGAGTGGTCGGCTGCGCAGCAGCATCTATGAAGACTATGCACAGGGCATTCTCGACGGGTTGGTGAACCACTACCGAGCCAAACGTTCATGATCATCCTCATCGCTGGCTGCGGTTTCGTGGGCGAGCGGCTCGCCGACCTTATGCATGAGGCTGGGCACAGCGTCATCGGCCTCACCCATTCGCCCGAGTCAGCAGCACGACTTGCCGAAGGCAAACCCTGGCGCGTGCAGAACTGCGACATCAGCGAGGAGACTGCCGTGCAAGCGCTCGCGCAACCTGTCGACGTGGTCGTGCACTGTGCCAGCAGCAATCGCGGCGGGGCCGACGTGTATCGCGCCGTCTATGAGCGAGGCATGACCAATCTGGCGAACACCTTTCCCCAGGCAACGCTTGTCTTCACCAGCAGCACCAGCGTCTACGCGCAAAATGATGGCAGCACCGTCACCGAAGACGCGCCCGCCATCCCAGATCGTGAGACGGGGCGGATCCTCCGCAACACGGAGGACTTCGTGGTGGCGCGGGGCGGCATTGTCGCGCGCCTAGCGGGCATCTACGGACCTGGGCGCAGTTTCGTGTTGAAAAACCTGCTGGAAAGCAAGTCTGCCATCGAAGGCTATGAAGGCTCGGGCCGCGCCATCAATCAGATCCATCGCGAAGACGCAGCCGCAGCGCTGAAGCACCTCATCGAAAACAAGTGCCGTGGCACCTTCAATGTCGTTGATGACGCGCCCTGCACACAACGCGAATGCTTTGAGTGGCTGGCACCGCTATTCAGCCTACCTCTGCCATCGGAAGCGCCCCCAAACCCGGATCGCAAGCGTGGCAACACGCACAAGTTTGTTAGCAACGCCAAACTCAAGGCCACCGGATGGACAGCCTTGTATCCGAGCTACCGCGATGCCGTTCACCACGACCCGCTGCTCGTGTCATCCATCTTGGACATTGTGATGACCGAAACGGGCACGGCACCCCGCAGCCCAAACATCATCATCATCGGCCTTATGGGCTGCGGCAAAAGCACCGTGGGCCGCATTGTCGCCAGCAAGATCGGCTTTCAGTTCGTCGACACCGATCACCTCATCACTGACGAAGCCAAGTGCAGCATCCCGCGAATCTTTGAACGCGAAGGTGAAGTGGGCTTCCGCGTGCGTGAAAGCGCCGCGTTGCGTTCATTGTTGGGCAAGCGCGGCTGTGTCATCGCTACGGGTGGCGGCATCATCACGCAAACCCACAATCTACCGCTGCTTCGCCACCTGGGCTACATCGTCTGGCTGGATGCCGCCGTGCTCACGCTTGCTCGCCGCACCGCCAGCAATCATGATCGGCCCTTGCTGAATGATGAAGACCCGCAGCTCAAGCTGGAGCGCCTGCTGACCGCCCGCAAACCGATCTACAAGCAACTCGCCGACCTGCGCATTCAAACAGACGATCTCACGCCGCAGGAAACGAGCTACGGCGTCGCCGAAAGCGCGAGCGTTTGGTTTGCTGGACTGCGGTAATGCTCGCCCAGCTTCACCCGCGTCTTGCCCAGTGGTTTGCCGACACCTTCGGCGAGCCCACGGATGCACAGGTGCAAACCGTGCCCCACATTTTGGCCGGAAGGAATGTGCTACTCTCCTCACCCACGGGCAGTGGCAAGACGCTGGCGGGCTTTCTCGGCGTGCTCGATCACTTGTTGCGGTCGCATGAAGCTAATGAGTTGAGCGAGGGCATCCATGCTATCTACATCTCACCGCTGCGCGCACTGACCTATGACATTGAAAAGAACTTGCACGCGCCGCTCGTGGGCATCGGGTTGCAAGACATCATCCGAGTAGCCCAGCGCACCGGCGACACCTCCGCCAGTGAACGAACCAAGCTACGCCGCAAGCCGCCGCACATCCTTTTAACAACCCCCGAGAGCATGGCCATCCTCCTACCGCAAGAAGGCTACCGGGAAGCCTTATCACACTGCCGCTTTGTCATTGTTGATGAGCTTCACGCGCTGGCTGAGAACAAGAGAGGCGCGCATCTGACGCTTAGCCTCGAAAGGTTAGGTGCTCAGTGCAAAGTGATAAGTGATGAGTCATCAGCACTCCGAGCTGAGCACTTAGCACCTAACACTTTGGTTCGCATCGGTCTCAGCGCCACGGCTGCGCCGTTGTCTCTGCTTGCGCAGTTCCTTTGCGGTGTGGATCGACCATGCGATATCGTGCGCGCCAAGGTCGCCCGCAAGCGCCGTGTCGAAGTGCTATCGCCGCTAAAACGTGATCCGTATCCGCCCGCAGGCTACACCGCCCAGCGCGTGCTCACCGACATCGCGAAGCTGGTCGAGACGAAGCGCAATGTCATCGTCTTCTGCAACACACGCAGCACCACCGAGAGCCTGACCCTGCGGCTGAAGAATGCCTTACCAAAGCTCGCCGCGCAGATTAAGGCACACCATGGCTCACTGGACCGCGACATTCGGCTGGAGGTTGAGGACAAGCTGAAGCGCGGCGAGCTGCGGGCGGTCGTTTGCAGCACCAGCTTGGAGCTCGGCATCGACATCGGAAGCGTGGATTGCGTCGTGATGATCTCCACGCCCAAGGGTATCAGCCGCGCCTTGCAACGCATCGGCCGCAGCGGGCACAGCATTCATGAAGAAAGCCACGGCGTGCTGGTGGCCACCAACGTCAATGATCTGATGGAGTGCATCGTCTGCGCGGAGATGACGCGTCGCGAACAACTCGATGAAGTGCGCGTGCTGGAGCAACCGCTTGATGTGCTCGCACAGCACTTAGTCGGCATGGCGATGGAAGGCGGCTACACCAGGGACACTGCTTTTGCCACAGTGCGCCGTTCACTGCCTTTTGCAAAGCTCACGCGCGAGCAGTTCGACCGCGTCGCTCATTACCTGCAAGGTGGTGGCCGCTCGCTGGAGAGGCAGTATGCGGACACCTTTGGCAAGCTCATCGAAGTCGATGGCTTCCTCGCGCTGCCGTCGAAGAAGGTGGAGCGCGATTACTTGGTGAACATCGGCGTCATTCACACGGAGGGTGTGGTGCAAGTGTATCTGGGCAAGCGCCGACTCGGCACCGTCGATGAGGGCTTCACGAAAGGCTTGAAGCTGGGTGACATTTTTGTGCTCGCAGGTCGCACCGTCCGCTTGATCGAGACCGGTGTAGGCGAGGCGACGGTGGAGGATGCGATGGGCCGCCTGCCCACGGTGCCCGCCTGGAATGCGAACAAGATGCCATTGTCTTCAGGGCTGTGTCGCGAGGTCACGCATCTGCGCAGCGAACTCTCCGAACGCATTGGCTTACAGCACAGTGACGACACGCTCATCGACTGGCTGGTTGAGACATTCACCATCTCCATCACCAATGGCTCCGCCATCGTGCAGCACTGTCGGAATCAGCTGAAGGTCTCACTGATACCCTGCGATGGCTTGTTCCTGATCGAGCGCTTTGCTGATGATCGCGAAGATGATCTGGTGCACTTCTTTTTTCACTCGCTGATTGGTCGAGCAGCGAACAATGCGCTCAGCCGAATCATCGCGCATCGCGTTAAGGAAGCGGTCGGTGGCAATGCGATGGTGACCATCGACGATTACGGCTTCCTGCTGACGCTCAAGTCCTTCCAAGACCTCGGCATCGAAGAGTGGCGCGAGCTGTTCAAGGTGGAGAACGCCGAGCAATCCTTGCGTGCAGCGCTGGATGAAAGCGACTTGGTGAAGTGGCAATTTCGCGGCGTCGCGCAGACCGGCTTGATGGTGCCCCGCAATCGACCTGGCGAGGAGCGAAAGGTGAAACAACTGCGCCTCAGCGCGGAGATTCTATTTCGTGTGCTCACCGAGCATGAGCCGGATCATCCCATGCTGGTGCAGGCGATTCAGGAAGCGACGCATACCTTCCTAGACATGCCCAGCGCGTTAGGATTTCTGCAAGCGGTGCAAGCCGTGCGCTGGGAGCTGGTGCCCGTGCCAGTGGTGAGTCCATTCTCGTTCGGCCTGTTCGCCAGCAAGATCAAAGAAGGCCTGATGCTCGAAAATCCTGAGGAAGCGATCGAGCGCCTGTGGCATGTGTTTGAGAATAAGACGAAGACGGTTTAGCCACGAAAAAGCACAGAGATCACAAAGGCTGGATACCTTCAATTTTATGCTCTCTGTGCTGTTTTGTGGCCATGTCCTCGGTCCCCGCTTTCCACAGGCCAGCAAACACACCACCACGCGCGATTAACTCATCGGGCGAGCCGTGCTCAACGATCTGGCCTTGGTCCATGACCAGCACCAGATCGGCACGACGAATGGTGCTCAGGCGGTGCGCGACGATGAAGCTGGTGCGGCCTTTCAGCAGCGCGAACAGCGCAGCTTGCGTGCGTTGCTCGGTCAGGGGATCAACGGTGCTAGTGGCTTCATCGAGAATGAGCAGCGCGGGGTTCGCGACGAGCGCGCGAGCAAAGCAAATCATCTGCCGCTGTCCCAATGACAAGCCGGAGCCGTGCTCGCCAACTTGCGCATCGAGACCATTCGGAATCGCCGCGATCAAGTCCAGGCAATCAAGCTGGCGCAGCGCCTCGATCACTTCCTCCCGTGTCGCAGCGGGCTTGGTGACTTGGATGTTGTCGAGTACCGTGCCTTGGAATAAAAAGTTTTGCTGCGGCACGACGCCGAGGCAGGAATGAATCGAGTCGCTGTGCAGATGCCGAATGTCGTGGCCATCGAGTCGCACAACACCCTGCGTGGGCAGATGGAACTTGGCAATCAAGCTCGCCAAGGTGGTCTTGCCGCTACCGGTGTGACCAACAAGCGCGACACTGGTGCCGGGTTCGATCTTGAATGAGATATCGCGCAAGGCTGAGCGACCAGGTTGATACTCGAAGCCAACGTTCTCGAACTCGACACTCCCCTGCAAGCGAGCTAGGCGCAGCGCATCGGGTTCATCTTTCCAGGCGGGCTCGGTGTCGAGCACATGGAACAATTTCTCCGCCCCTGCCATCGCGGTAAGAGCTTCATTGAAGAGCTGACCGAGCACCGTGATCGGCTGGAAGAACAAGCCTGCGAGGAAAAAGAACTGAATGACCGTGCCGATGGGCATGGCAATGTCCGGCTGCAAAGCGCGCCAGCCGCCGATGAGCAGCAAGGCGGCGAGGAAGCCTTGAGTGCAAAGTTCCAGCAAGGGCAGGAACTGGCCACCCGCTTTGGCAGAGGCAAAGTTGTAGCGCGCATGATCAGCGACGAGGTCATGGAAGAGTTCGTCATTGATCTCCTGCCGACTGAAACTCTGTGTCACGCGAATGCCGCTAACGCTCTCTGCCATCGTCGCCGAGATACGGCTGTAGCTGTCGCTCTGCGCGCGATACGCAGCCGCGAGTCGTTGGCGGAAGATGCGATTCAACAACCATACGAACGGGGCGATCGCGAGCGCACCGAGGAACAGCCACACGTCCGTCCACAGCATCAACACTGAGCAACCGAGCATCTGCCCGCACTGCACCAGCGTGACGAACAGCACCTGCTGCACGCCTGCGCGCACGTTCTCGGCATCGCCCGTCAAACGACTGATGAGTCGGCCCACGGGGCGTGCTTGGAAGTAGCTCATGGTCAAGCTCAGCCAGTGGCGAAACAAGTCGCGGCGCAGATCGTGAATAACTAGCTCGCCGAGTTCTTGCGAGAACTTCACGCGGAAGTGAAACACGATCTCGGTGACCAAGGCAAAGGCAAAAAAGGCGATGGCGGCGTGCTTTAACCCTTCGACATCCTTGGCTGCCACAGGGCCGTTGATCACCGCCCCGATGGCCCACGCCAGCACAGGCAACTGAATGCCGCGCGCGAACACACAGGCCAGCAACCAGCCAGTCTTCCTCTTGTAGGGGCGTGTGTAGCCGAGCAACCGCTTGATCAAGCGGAAGGATAACGGCGCTTGCTTGCGCTCCTCCAGTTCATCGATGGGTTGCGAGGCACGAGTGCGCTCAATGACATCGCGATTCACGATGCCGGCAATGCCGCGCTGATTGACGTGATCGCTCATGCAGCACCTCCTTTCATCTGCGCTAGCAGTGCATCGCGGTAGTAGCCATGGCGTTCGCTCAGTTGCTCATGCGTGCCTTCCGCCACAATGCGGCCTTCGTGAAGCACGACAATGCGATCCGCATAGCGCACCGCGCCCAAGCGATGCGCGATGATGAAGCAGGTGCGGCCTTTCATGGCGGTGTCGAGCGCAGACAAGATCTCCGCCTCGGTCTCGGTGTCCACGGCGGCGGTCGGATCATCGAGAATCAGGATGGCGGGATCAAGGATCAAAGCACGCGCGAGGGCGAGGCGTTGACGCTGACCGCCGGACAAGTTGCCACCGTTCTCGTGCAGTAGGGTGTCGTAGCCCTGGGGCAGCTTCTCGATGAATTCGTGCGCAGCGGCTAGCTTCGCCGCGTGCTTGATCTGCTCGCGTGTGGCGTCCGTTTTACCAAAGGCGATGTTGGCTGCCACGGTCGCGCTGAACAGGAAACTCTCTTGAAACACGAGGCCCACTTGCTTGCGCACATCAGCCAGCCTCCACTCGCGCAAGTCGTGCCCATCGAGTATCACGCGACCAGCATCGGGATCATAGAAGCGCGGGATCAAGTGGATCAACGCGCTCTTGCCTGACCCCGTAGGCCCGACGAGGGCGATGCGCTCTCCGGCTCGCACTTTCAAGGCAATGTCGTGCAGCACGGTATTGTTCTCTTTGAAGGCAAAGCTCACACGCTCAAAGCAGATGCGGCCCTGTGCGCGGTCCATGGCTCGGGCTTTAGGCACATCCGTGATTTCGGGATCGGTGTCGATGATCTCGAACACACGCTGCGCACCCGTGAATGTCTGTTGCAGGTTGTCCGCGATGGCAGCGACGGCATTCACTTGAGCGGAGAGTTGTTGCAAGACGCCAGCAAAGACGACCAGTCCGCTGCCGAGCGGGATCTGGCCCTGAATCGTGAGCCAACCGCCGTAGCCCAGCAGCACAGCCATGCTGGTGTGATTGAGCAAATTTACCACCGGGTGCAGCACCGCGAGCTTCAAGAATACGCGACGCTTCTGATCGTGCACCGCGTCATTCGCTTCATCAAAACGGCGCGTTGCCCACGGCTCCAGCGCGAAGGCTTTGACGATGCCGATGCCGCGCATGAGCTCCTCAAACCGCAGCACCAGCTTGTCCACGAGGTCGCGATTGGTGTCGTAGTCCTTGCGCAGCCAGCTGGCGAACAGCACCACCGTCAGCCACACCACGGGCAGCGGCATTAGGCAAGCCAGGGTCAGCCATGAATGAATGCGCACGAGACAAACAAAGTAGAAGGTGAAGGCCAGCAGCGTGTTTACGCTCTGCACCAGCACGCCGTCAATGAACAGGCGCACGGCCTGCGTGTCGCCGGTCACGCGATTGATCAATGATCCCGTCGCACTCGCGTCGAAGAAGCGAAACGAAAGCCGTTGCAGCTTCGCATACACGAGGCTGCGCAGGCCAACGACGATCTGCGCCTGACCGAGACGCGAGTTCGTTACCGCCGCAAGATAGCTCAGCCACGCCCGCAGCGCCGCCAGGAGAAACACACCAAGACTCACGACCGCAAGCACCTGGATCGGCGGCCACGATGCAGGCGGCTGCCAGCCAAAGGGAAAACTGGGTGCCGCGTCCGTGTGCTCCAGCACATGCCTCACGTAGTCGATGCCCAAGCCGATGCCGCCCAAACCCGCCAGCGATAGCAGCACCAGCGACGCCTGCTGGCCAATCAAGAGCAGGCAGCCCGCCCGATGCTGCCATGCCATCGCCAGCAACCGGCGCAGCAGTTCGCGCTGAGTGTAGGCAGGGGGAGGCATGGCGTGAGAGGAAGCTTAGCGATGGGATGCGGAGTGAGCAAATGTGAGATGAAGTCAGAAAGTGCTGAGTATTTGGTCTTTAGTGCTTGGTGCCTCTGACAACGAAACTCATCACCAAGCACCCATCACTATTCACTCTTGGTGTTCCACTGTTCCCTTGAACCCCGTCATGCCCTGCCGCGCGTATTGACAAGGTCCCCCACCCCTCGTTGATTCATCCATGTTCCAGAACGATTCCCCCATCTACACCCCGCCGCAGAACAACTACATCATCCCCACCGTGATCGAGTCCGAAGGTCGTGTGGAGCGCGCGTATGACATTTACTCCCGCCTGCTGAAGGACCGCATCATCTTCCTCGGCACACCGATTGATGATCATGTGGCGAACATCATCATCGCCCAGTTGCTGTTCCTCCAGATGCAGGACCCGAAGAAGGACATCAACATCTACATTAACAGCCCTGGCGGCAGCGTGACTGCAGGCTTGGCGATCTATGACACGATGCAGTTCCTCACCTGCGACGTGTGCACCTACAGCATCGGTTTGGTCGCCAGCATGGGCTCTGTGCTGCTGGCTGCGGGCACTAAGGGTAAGCGCTATGCGCTGCCGAACTCGGACATCATGATCCATCAGGTCTCCGGCGGTGCGCGCGGCACGGCCTCAGACGTGCGGGCCACGGTGAACTACATGTTCAACCTGGAGAAACGCCTCAACGGCATTCTCGCTCACCACACTGGCAAGTCCGTCGAGCAGATCGAAAAGGATGCTGACCGCGATAACTACATGAGCGCCGCCGAAGCCGCCGAATACGGCTTGGTGGACAAGGTGCTACAAAACCAGAAGCAGCTGCCAGGGGCCGTCGTCGAGGAAGCGAAGTAAGCCTGATTCATGCATCAGCGGCGGTCCTCTTCACCGAAGACCGCCGCTTTTTCTTTTGTTGCCATGTCCGCCTACACACAGCTCTGCCAGCTCGCCGACGAGATCACCCTATTGGAATCCACCTCCGCCACGCTTGGCTGGGACCAGGAGACCTACATGCCGGAGGCCGCGCTCGACTATCGGGCCAAGCAACTCGGCTACCTCAGCGGCAAGTCGTTCGCCCTGTTCACGTCGAAGAAGTTCCGGCTTCTGCTCGATCAAGCGGAAGGCGAAGAGTTGTCCGCCACGGGCAAGGCGAACGTGCGCGAGTGGCGTCGCCAGATCAATCGCGCGACCAAACTCTCGCGCAAGCTGGTGGAGGACTTCAGCCAAGTGACCACGCACGCCAAGGCTGCATGGGCCGAGGCGCGCAAGCAGTCGGACTTCA
>Ga0247831_1003270_pt1 | contig 24072 bp, 27 predicted proteins | sample LaCruzMarch2015__9_FD_192406 | JGI IMG/M metagenome (GOLD analysis project Ga0247831, IMG submission 192406) | Freshwater microbial communities from meromictic Lake La Cruz, Castile-La Mancha, Spain - LaCruzMarch2015_1m | ecosystem: Environmental > Aquatic > Freshwater > Lake | place: Spain...
TGGAGGGTCTCAAAAGGCTAAAAAAGGAGGCCTACGATCTGGTTTTACTGGATGTGAGAATTGGGGCGGAGCATGGGATCGAGATTTTTCGGCAAATCCGAAAGGAGAATCCGCGGCAGTTGGTCATCGTGATGACGGCGCATGGCACGGCGCAAACCGCGATTGAGGCGATGAAGTTGGGCGCGTTTGACTATATTTTGAAGCCGTTCGATGTGCCGGAACTGCTGTCCATCCTGCGGAGGGCGTTGCAGACGGCGGCTTCGATGCGTGAGCTGGTGCCAACCGAAGGGAAGCATGCGCCAGATGAAAAGGCTCCTGGGTTAATTGGAACCTCTCCGGCGATGCAAAAGATTTATAAACTGGTGGGCCAAGTGGCGCGGTCCGAGGCGTCGGTGCTGCTTTTGGGGGAGAGTGGTACGGGGAAGGAGTTGGTGGCTCGGGCGATCTATGCCAACAGTCCGCTGGCCGCTCGGCCCTATGTGGCGATTAACTGTGCGGCCATTCCGGACACGTTGCTGGAGAGTGAGCTGTTTGGGCATGAGCGGGGTGCCTTTACGGGGGCGCTGACGCAGAGGATCGGAAAGTTTGAGCGGGCGGACGGGGGAACGATCTTTTTGGATGAGATCGGGGATATGCCGTTGGCCTTGCAGGCCAAGCTTCTGCGGGTTTTGCAAAATGGGGAGTTTCAAAGATTGGGCGGGGATCAGACTCTGCGGACCAAGGTGAGGGTGATTGCGGCCACGAACAAAGATCTGATGGCGATGGTGAAGGAGAAGACCTTTCGGGAGGATCTTTACTATCGGATTCATGTGGTGCAGATCCAACTTCCGCCGTTGCGAGAGAGGTTGGAGGATGTTTTTCCATTGGCGGAGCATTTCTTAAAACGGGCGGGCAAAGATCGTGGGCTCACGTTTTCCACAGCCAGCAAAAAGGCCCTGCAGAGTTGGCGTTGGCCGGGGAATGTGAGGGAGTTGGAGAATGCGGTTACGCGGGCGGTGGTGTGTGCGGCGGCGGATTCGATTGAGCCAGGAGATTTGCCACCTGAAGTGGTGGGGGCCGTTTCAGCGAGAGAGGTTGGAGGTGAGACTGGGTGGTGGAGTACGGTGAGTCAGGTAGCGGGAGAGGGAGGAGATCTGCTGGCCGCGGGGGAAAAGATTTTAGTCGAGAAAGCCCTGCGAGAGGCGGATGGAAATGTGAAGCGGGCTTCGGAGATTCTAGGGGTGACCCGTGCTGCTTTGAGGACTCGGGTCGAGCGGTATGGCTTGAAGGGGGAGGAATAAAAACAGGGATTGGGTCTACTTCGACTGAAAATCGGCATAAATCCTGCTTGTGAAAGATATGCCAAAAAAAATTTCTAAAGAAAGTAAGCGCACATCGCTTTTGGCGGGGTTGACTGGGTACGGACCGGCGAAGGCCTTTGATGAGATGGCGGAAGGGAGGGGCAGGGTTCGGCGGGTGTATGAAGGATTGAGGGATTCCCTGCAATTGGTGGACCCGGTCCGTTTGGCGGAGGGGCGAGCCTCCTTGGAGGCCTCTTTTCTACGTCGCGGAATCACCTTTACCGTTTACAACGACCCACACGGAACAGAGCGGATTTTCCCTTTTGATCCTTTGCCACGGCTTATTCCTCTCCTGGAGTGGACAAGGATTGAAAAAGGGTTGGTGCAGAGAGTGACGGCCCTGAACCTTTTTCTTCAAGACGTGTACGGAGCGCAAAAGATTTTGCAGGAGAAATGGATTCCTGCGGAAATAATTCACTCCGCCAAACATTTACGTCGAGAGGCGGCAGGATTAAAAGTCCCTCACAATGTGTACATTCATATCTGCGGGACCGATTTAATTCGTGGGGATGGAGGGGAGTATATGGTGCTGGAGGATAATGGGCGTTGTCCTTCAGGGGTTTCTTATGTTCTAGAGAATCGCCGAGCACTGAAACAGGCGTTTCCGGAATGGTTTCGAAACCAGGCGGTTCGACCCGTCGATCATTACGGAGCGGATCTTTTGGAAACACTCAGGGAAATTTCTCCTAGGCAGGAGGGAGAGCCGGTCATCGTTCTCCTTGCCCCGGGACCGATGAATAGCGCGTATTTTGAGCACTCCTTTTTAGCGCGACAGACCGGAATCGAGCTCGTGCAGGGATGCGATCTTTTTGTGGAGGGACAAAAGGTTTTTATGCGGACAACTCGTGGTCCTAGGCAGGTGGACGTTATCTATCGAAGAATCGATGATGATTTCTTGGATCCGTTGGCTTTTCGAAAGGACTCGGTATTGGGTGTACCTGGTTTATTGCGGGCGGTGCGAGCCGGACAGGTATCCTTGGCGAATGCGATTGGCACGGGGGTTGCCGACGACAAAGCACTCTACGCCTACGTTCCGAAACTCATCCGGCATTATCTCGGGGAGGATGCTATCCTACCCAATGTCCCGACTTTTTTGGCGTCTCAGCCAAAGGATCTGAAATATATTTTACAAAATATGACCAAACTAGTTGTGAAACCAACGAATGAATCGGGTGGATATGGTTTATTGATCGGGCCCCAGGCCACAAAAAAGCAGATTGCCGAATTCCGGAGCCGAGTCCGAAAAGATCCGCGGAACTATATTGCCCAACCGGTAATCGCTCTTTCGACCCACCCTACAATCTGTGGAAACAAGGTTGAACCACGGCATATCGATCTTCGGCCATTTGTTCTCACCGGAAAGAAAACCCGAGTCCTTCCAGGTGGATTGACTCGGGTGGCCTTGCGAAAAGGGTCTCTGGTGGTGAACTCCTCTCAAGGGGGTGGCAGCAAAGACACTTGGGTTCTGGATTCGTAACGATGCTCTCCAGGGTTGCCGATGGTCTCTTTTGGATCAGCCGTTATATAGAACGGGCTGAAAACCTTGCCCGTATTGCCGATGTGTACCTGTTGGATGATCTGGATCGGGCCCATGGGCGACAGGCGGATTGGTCTGCTATTCTCCAAGCCAGTGGAGCCCAGGATGATTTTGCAGGATCGGGACTTACTCCCTCTGCTCATGCGGTTACCGACTTTCTGACTTACGACGAAAAGAATCCTAATTCGATCACCGCTTGTTTGGATCGCTCTCGTGAAAATGCACGGATGATACGGGATCAGTTAACGACCGAAATGTGGGAAGAGCTGAATCGGGCCTGGCTGAAACTGTCTGGATCCAGCGGTAAGCTTTTACGGCGGAATGGTCTCACAGGGTATTTTCGCGAAGTTCGTCGGGCCTCTCATCTGTTTCGCGGAACTACTGCGTCGACTCTTTCCAGAGGGGATGCGGCGGATTTTCTCGAGCTGGGAATGTATCTGGAAAGGGCGGACGCCACTTCGAGAATTTTAGAAGCACAAAGCCTTCGAAAGGATCAGATCGGAGAGGAGGAGCGGTGGGCAGCCCTGCTTCGGAGTTGCAGTGCTCGTGAGGCTTATCGAACGAATCACCAAGGGCCTTTGGAGGTGGGAGGTGTGTTGGCCTTTCTAATCCACGATCCATCATTTCCTCGGAGTCTCCATTACGGCCTTGTTCAAACTGGCAAGATTGCCACCCGATTGGCGCAACCTCACGATCAAGTGGAAGTGGAGGCACTGGTATTGGCAATTCGAGCTCGGTTGACACGCGCTCCGTTGAGCGAAGGGGCCGGACCGGCCCTTGCCCAATTTCTGGACAGTTGGCAGAAGGAACTTCAAAGTTTGGCTGACTGGATGAGAGAGCGAATTATTGGAGGAAAATTGGATTTGCCGGAGCGCAGTGCCTGGCGAAGTCAGCAGGAGCAGCAGCAACAAAACTTTGGGGGGCCGTTGCCATGGATCTAGAAGTCGAGCACGCGACCCATTTCACTTACCCTGAGCCGGTTCACGATAGTTTTAATGAAACTCGGCTTCAGCCGATTTCGAATCATCGGCAGGAGCGGGTGAGTTTTTCGTTGGAAGTCAGCCCCAGTGCCAGGCCGGGGGAGTACCGGGATTTTTACCAGAATGTAGTCCACTATTTTGAGGTGACTCCCCATCATTCAGAGTTAAAGGTGACGGCACGAAGTCGTGTCAGAACGAGTGGGGCATTGAAGGGAGAGAAGACTTCCGGAGGACCCGAGCCTATTCACGACTATCTGCAGGCCAGTCCTTTTGTCAGCTTGCCTGTAGAAATCTTTCGGGAGGCTGTGGATCATCAAGGGACCGGAAAAACAATTGAGGAGAGAGCCGTTTCATTAATGGAATATGTGAACCAGTCCTTTGCCTATGAAGCGAATGTCACGCAGGTGCATACCCATGTGGAAGAGGTCTTTCGTTTGCGTCGTGGAGTCTGTCAGGATTTGGCTCATGCGATGATTTCCCTTTGTCGATTGGTGAAAATTCCCGCCCGATATGTCAGTGGGTACGTTTACTCGGGGGATCGGGGTGAAATGCGTGGAGCGGAGGCAAGTCATGCCTGGGTGGAAGTGCATCTGGGCGAGGCGGGGTGGTTGGGACTCGATCCGACGAATCGTTGTCACGCAGGGGAAATGCACATTAAGGTCGCCCATGGGAGGGACTATCGGGACGTGCCTCCGCTGAGCGGGAATTACCATGGAAATGTCCAAGGCACGTTGACCGTGACCGTTGCGGTGCGAAAGGTCTAAGAGATGACGAGTTTCGCCAGGGGTTTGGGCAGAGGGGAGGTGAAGCGAAGCTCTTGAGTTGTCACGGGATGGATCAGTCGCAGAAAGGAGGAGTGGAGACCGAGACGGCCGGCGGGATCACTTTTGGCACCGTACTTTTCGTCCCCGACAATTGGGCAGCCCAACGAAGAGAGTTGAACGCGGATCTGATGGCGCCGACCTGTTTCGAGGGTGAGTTCGACGAGAGAGCGGTGACGATTGTGTTTGAGGAGTCGGTAGTGGGTGATGGCGTGCCGGGTGAGGGCGGAAGCAGGGCGAATGAAAACCTTGAAGGGGTTGGATTCGTCCAGATCGGATTTCAGGGTTCCGGTTTCTTGGGGTAAGTGTCCCTCGACGACCGCCTCATACTTCTTTTCAAACTGATCCCATCGACTTTGCAGGATTTCCTTGGTTTCGGGGGTTTTGGCAAAAACCATCAGGCCTGAAGTTTGGCGATCGAGGCGATGCACAATCCAAACCCTCTCCTTGGAGCGGGGATGAGCTTGCCGGACATATTCGGTCAGCTGGAAGTAGGCGGTTTTTTCCGGTTCGGCCTCACTGGCGATGCTGAGGAGGTTCTCCGGTTTGGCAATGACGAGGAGGTGGGCGTCTTCGTAAAAGATTTTGATGCCTGAGGGCAGGCTGGTTTTTGGGGCGGCGAAGCGATCGGATCGAATCGAGACAGAATCTCCGATAGCCAAGGGATGGTTGAACTGGGAAACGGGGCGGCCATTGACGGTGACGGCTTGGAATTTGAGCCAGGTTCGGATCTGTTTTTTCTTCTCGTCGGGCCAGGCGCTGAACATCTGTTCGAGTAATGGGCCAGGTTGGGAGGCGACGAACGGCTTGGGCATGGGGGTATCTTGGCGGAAAAGTTGGCTCAAGGGAATGTTTGGAGATTGGTCAAAAGAAAAGGGGAAGGTAGGCTTAACAGATGCGCATCCTTTTTCTGGGAGACATTGTGGCGGAGTACGGGCGGGAGGCGGTGCGGGACGGAATGCCGCGCTTGATTGAGGAGTTTGCCCCCGATTTTATCGTGGTGAATGGGGAGAATGTGGCGGGAGGCAACGGAATTACCCCCAAGTTGGCCTATGATATTTTTCGAGCCAAGGTAGATGTGATCACGCTGGGGGACCACTGTTGGGATCAGCGGGAGATCATGAGTTTCTTTGCGGAGGAGCCGAGGCTGATCCGGCCCTTCAACTTTCCTGCATCCTGTCCGGGCAAGGGTTGGATTGTGGTGACGGGCAATGGAAAGAAATTGGGGGTCGTCAATGCGATGGGGCGGACCTTTATGAAAGCGGATGTGGACAATCCCTTTTTGCAGACCGACCCGATCTTGCAGGAGATTCGACAAGAGACGTCGGCCATTCTGGTGGATTTTCATGCGGAGACGACCTCGGAGAAGATTGCCTTCGGGCATGCGTTCGATGGGAAGGTATCGGCGGTGGTGGGGACTCATACTCACGTGCAGACAGCGGACGAGAAGGTGTTGCCCGGAGGAACGGCGTATATTACGGATGTGGGCTTTTGTGGGGCTCATGACTCGGTGATTGGGCGGGAGAAAAGTTTTATCGTGGATCGGTTTCGGACCTTGATGCCGGTGAAGATGCATCTGGCGACGGGGGGAATTCAGTTGGATGGGGTGGTGATCGATGTGGATGAGGCGACGGGCAAGGCCACGGCGATTCAGAGGATTCAACGACCGAAGTGAATCGGGTGGAACCGCTGAGTGTGTCTGCGCTGACGGCGCAGATTAAGGAGATTCTGGAAGAGCAGGTGGGTGAGGTGTCGGTGCAGGGGGAGATTTCCAACCTGAGGCATCAATCTTCGGGGCACTACTACTTCACCTTGAAGGATGAAGGGTCCCAAATTCCGTGTGCGCTGTTTAAGGGGTCGGCACTGCGCCTAGGGGTGCAACCGAAGGACGGACTGAAGGTGGTGGCGGAAGGGGAGGTGTCGGTCTATGCGCCTCGTGGGGCGTATCAGTTGATCGTCAGAAATCTGGAGCCAGCGGGGAAAGGTGATTTGCACCAGCGTTTTGAGGAGTTGAAAAGGAAGTTGGAGGCGGAGGGGCTTTTTTCCGCGGAACGCAAAAGAGAGATTCCAGATTTTGTGGAGCGGGTGGTGCTGGTGACCAGTCCGACGGGAGCAGCCGTGCGGGATGCGATCCACGTTTTGCAGCGCCGATGTCCTCGGATCCAAATCACGGTCTTCGGGGTGAAAGTGCAGGGGGAAGGGGCGGCGGAGGAAGTGGCGGAGGCGATTGGCGAGATTGGTCGAAGGAATCTCGCGGACGTGGTGATGGTGGTGCGGGGGGGAGGGAGTTTGGAGGATTTGTGGGCGTTCAATGAGGAGGTGGTGGCACGAGCGGTGGTGGCGAGTCCGATCCCGGTGATCAGCGGAGTCGGGCATGAGACGGACTTTACGATTTGTGATTTTGTGGCGGATGTGAGGGCGCCGACCCCTTCGGCGGCGGCGGAGATCGTGAGTCGACCAGATGAGGATTGGCGGGAGGAGGTGCGAGGGTGGGGAGAGCGACTCGCTGAGGCGGTCATCGACTTTGTGGAAGAAAAGAAGAGGAGATTGGGGGATTTGGCGGGGAGTTATGTTTTTCGGGAGCCGGGGAAGATGGTGGAGATGAGTGGACAGCGCGTGGATGAGCTGGCGGTGCAGTTGATGCGAGGCTTGGAAAGTGGGTGGCGATATCGCAAGCAGTATGCGGAGGGTTTGTTGGGAAGATGGTCGGCTTTGCGACCGGAGCGGAGGTTGCGGGAATTCTCCTTACGGGTGCAGGCGGCGCTGGATCGGTTGCGGGCGATGGGGCCGGAGGAGACTTTAAAAAGGGGTTATGCGTTGGTGCAATCACCGGAAGGTAAATTGATACGAAAAGTGGAGCCTGCGCGCAGGCAGGGGGATTTGGTGGTGAGGTTTGCGGATGGTAGAGTGGAAGTTCAAGTGAAGGGAAAAAAGGAATAAGGACTCGACTTGGAACAGCTCCCAGAGGAATGATTTTATATGGCAAAAACGAGTAAGACATCGGGGGAGCCTTCTTTTGAGGAAAATCTAAAGCAGTTAGAGGGATTGGTGGAGCAGATGGAATCTCCCGAACTTCCGCTGGAGACGATCGTGGAGAAGTATGAAACAGGCATGAAGCTGGTGGCGGCATGCCACGAAAAGCTTAAGGCGGCCGAGAAACGCATCTCGTTACTCACGAAGAAGAAAGATGGATCCATGGAGGAGGGGGAGTTGGGCGAAATGGGGGAGGAGCCCCACAAATCTGGGCATGGAAAGAAGGCTGGTCGGGGAGCCCCCGATCTGCTCATCTAATTTGCTATTCATGGCAACTAAACTGTTGGATCAGATCAAGGGCCCGGCCGACGTTAAGAAAATCCCCCTGGAAAAACTTCCCCAGCTGGCGGAGGAAATTCGGGAGGAACTGATCAGCGTCCTCAGTAAAACGGGTGGCCATCTAGGACCAAACCTTGGAGTGGTGGAGCTGACGATTGCTTTGCACCGAGTATTTGATACCCCGACCGATCACTTTATTTTTGACGTCAGTCACCAGGCCTACGTTCACAAGCTTTTGACGGGGCGACGGGATCGGTTTCACACCATCCGGCAGCAAGGTGGTTTGAACGGCTTCATGCTACGAACAGAAAGCGAACATGATTGCTTTGGTGCCGGGCACGCTGGGACAGCTCTTTCGGCGGCGTTGGGCATGGCATCGGCCCGAGATATGCGGGGAGGCAAGGAGCATGTGGTTTGTCTGGCTGGGGACGCAGCGTTTACCTGTGGGGTAACTTTCGAGGCTTTAAATAACGTTTCCCACCACACGAAACGTTTGATCACGATTTTGAACGACAACAAGTGGTCGATCGACAAGAACGTCGGGGCGATCGCTGGGTATTTGAATAAGATTACGACCGATTCTCGGTTTATTCATCTCCACGAGCGGGCGGCGCACTTTATTGAAAAGTTGGGCGGGACGAAGGCACTGAAGGTGGCTCGGCGGGCGGAGGAGCATGTGAAGGGAATGATTTTCCCGAGCGTGATTTTCGAGGAGTTGGGCGTGACCTACTACGGACCGGTGGATGGGCACGATATTCCGAATCTGATTAAGATGTTCGAGTTTTTGAAAACACAGAATTTCCCCGTCATTCTTCATGTGGTGACGACGAAGGGGAAGGGGTACGAGCCGGCGATGGCGAAGCAGAAAAAGTTTCACGGCCTGGGACCGTATGATCCCGAAACGGGTGAAACCAAAGCTTTGGGTCAGCCGACCTACAGTGAGGTTTTTGCCGATTCCCTTTCCAAAATGGCGGACAACGATCCCAGAATCGTGGCGATCACGGGGGCGATGCCCAACGGCACGGGGTTGGATCGTTTCCAACCCAAACATTTGGATCGATATTTTGATGTGGGAATCGCGGAGGAGCATGCGGTCCTTTTTGCGGCGGGAATGGCCACGAAGGGATTTAAGCCTTTCTGTGCGATCTACTCCACCTTCCTGCAAAGAGCGTATGACCAGATTATCCATGATGTGTGTCTGCAGAATCTTCCCGTGGTTTTTTGTATGGATCGGGGAGGTCTCTCGGGAGACGACGGGCCGACCCACCACGGACTCTTCGACATTTCCTATTTGCGGGGTGTGCCAAACCTGATTCACATGTCCCCGAAAGATGAGGATGAGTTCGTGGACATGCTCTATACGGCAAGTTTGCATGCAGGGCCGGTGGCTATCCGCTATCCCCGGGGAATTGGTCCGAACGCGGCGATCAAGAAAACCCCATTAGCCTTGCCGATGGGCAAGGCCGAGGTGATTCGGCACGGGCAAAAGGTGGTCATCTGGTCGTATGGCCAGATGTTGCCGATGGCGATGCAGCTCTCGGATGATTTGAAGAAGGAGGAGGGGATCGAAGCGGCGGTGATTAATGCGCGGTTTGCCAAGCCGATCGATACCGCCCTCTTGCAGCTTTTTGGTCAGAGCGCAGATGTGATCGTGACCTTTGAAGATCACGTGATCAAGGGAGGCTTTGGTAGCGCCATTTTGGAGGAGGTTTCGAATCTCGGCATGACCACCCCAGTGGTGCGGATTGGTTGGCCGGATGAGTTTGTCGATCACGGCAAGCCGGATGATTTACGAGCGCGCTACGGGCTCAGTGTGAAGGCGGCAAAGGAAAAGCTGTTGCCCCACTTAGCCAAGATCAAAGGGACGGCCCGCAAGTCTCAACCGGTCGCGGCCTAATCCCAAAGGGGATCTGCGCTCTGCTATTTTTATGAAGATCGTTCTCGCTTACTCTGGAGGTTTGGACACCTCTGTGCTGCTCGCTTGGCTGAAGGAAACGTATCGGGCGGAGGTGATTGCTTTTTGCGCTGATATCGGTCAGGACGAGGAGCTGCATGGCCTCAAAGCCAAGGCGGCCAAGACAGGGGCATCGAAAATCTACATTGATAATCTTCAGGAGGAGTTTGCCAAGGATTTTATCTTTCCGATGATGCGGGCGGGAGCGATCTATGAGGGACAATATTTCTTAGGCACTTCGATTGCCCGGCCGTTAATTGCCAAGCGGATGGTGGAGATAGCACGGAAAGAAAAAGCTCAAGCCATTGCGCATGGGGCGACGGGGAAGGGGAACGATCAGGTTCGGTTTGAGCTGACCTCAGCCGCTTTGGCTCCGGATGTGGAAGTGATTGCGCCGTGGAGGGATGAACGTTTTCGGAAGCGGTTCCCGGGCCGAGCGGAGATGATTCGGTACTGCGAACAGCGAAAGATTCCTGTGCAAGCCACGGCGAAAAAGCCGTACTCGATGGATCGGAACCTACTGCACATTTCCTATGAGGCAGGGATTCTGGAGGATCCGTGGTTTGATGCGTTTGCTCCAGCGAACAAAAGGATGTTCACCCTTTCGGTTTCTCCTGAGGATGCGCCCAACAAGGCGGAGTATGTAACCTTGGAGTTCCGGAAGGGCGATTGCATTGCGGTGAATGGGAAGAAACTATCGCCCCTTGGGACCATGAGAGCGCTGAACAAGCTGGGCGGGAAACACGGGGTAGGGCGGGTGGATATGGTGGAGAACCGATTTGTGGGAATGAAGAGCCGGGGCGTCTACGAGACGCCAGGCGGTGCGATCCTCCACTTTGCCCATCGGCAGATGGAGAGTTTGACGATGGATCGCGAGGTGATGCACCTGCGGGATAGTCTGATCCCCAAATATAGCGAGTTGGTTTACTACGGTTTCTGGTTTGCGCCGGAGCGGTTGGCTCTCCAGGCGTTGGTGGAGGAGAGTCAGAGGAACGTGACGGGAGTGGTCAGGGTGAAGTTATACAAAGGGGGAATCTACGCAGCGGGCAGAAAGTCGAGACTAAGCCTCTACAATCCAGAGATTGCCACGATGGAGGCGGATCCGACCAAGGCCTACAATCAGGATGACGCGACAGGGTTTATTCGGCTGAATGGATTGCGACTCAAAGTTGCGGCGAAGGTAAAAAGGTAGAAGGGGATTTAGCGGTAGATTTCCCTTCGGTGTCCCACCGCCACCACCAGCACAAGCACAGCGCGATCTTGGATCTGACATAAGACTCTGTAATCGCCAACGCGGTATCGCCATAACCCAGCCAAGTCTGATCGGAGGGGTTTGCCGATCGAGCGAGGATTGTGGGAGCCTTCAATTCGCTCGTCGAGGTAAGCAACGATTTGATTTTGGGCACTCGGGCCCAATTTCTTCAGCTCCTTGAGGGCGCGTGCATCAAAGCGGTAAACCCAATTCATTCTTCACTTCTTTGGACGAGTACGATCGGGCAGCACGGCGTAGTCTTTTCGAAGCTAGGTAGATATCCTCGAGGTCTTCCAGATGGGTGAGAATGGCCTCGCGTGCATAGAAGGTCTTGGTGCGACCACTCTTTTCCGCCAGAGCAGCGAGCCGTTTCTCAATCTGAAGTGGGAGCCGTATGGCCAACATGGTATCTACGATAAAACGCTATACACGTAGAGCAAGTCCAAGGTTTGCTACGCCGATTCAGGGGAGGTTGACCACCGTGCTTTTCGTATGCGGCTCGGCTACCGACGCCGTGCGCCGAAGGTGTATCCGCGGTGAGTGCGAACTCCCCGCATGCGGGTCTGGGCCACGGTATGACCCTCTTCAAACAGGGCGGTGAAGCGATAGGGGAAGCTTTCCAATTTCTTGCGGGGAAGCTTTTGTCCAAGCATTCGCTCGATGGCCTCGACGTGGGGGAGTTCTTCGGCAACAAAGAGGGTCAGGGCATCTCCCTCTTTGGCGGCACGACCTGTTCGACCGATACGGTGGACATAATCTTCTGGGTGCTGAGGCACGTCGTAATTAATGACATGGGTGACGCCTGCGATGTCGAGTCCGCGAGCTGCAATATCAGTCGCCACAAGAATGGGGTATTTTCCAGAGCGAAAACCTGCCAGGGCTTCCGTACGCTCTGTTTGTGATCGATCGGAATGTAAAACACCCACGGGATGGGGGAGGTTGGAAAGGCTACCAGCGACGCGGTCGGAGCCCATTCGGGTACGACAGAAGACGATGACGCTTTCGTAGTGGGTTTTTTCGAGGAGGCCGAGGAGGAGTTCGTGCTTTTGATCCGCGGCAACAGGATAGAGCGCGTGGGTAACGGTTTCTGCGGCCGATTGACGAAGACCGATTTCGACCGTGACGGGCTCTTTCAAGGCCCACTGGGTGAGACGTTCGATTTCGGGAGGGATGGTGGCAGAGAAAAAGAGAGTTTGGCGCTTTTCAGGGCAGAGGGAGACGATTCGTTTGACGTCGGGCAGGAACCCCATATCCAACATGCGATCCACTTCATCTAGGACGAGGTGTGTTAAATTGCCGAAGTTGAGGTCGCCTTGACCAACGAGGTCGAGGAGACGTCCCGGGGTGGCCACAAGAATATCGATGCCGCGTTGGATCTGTTCCCGTTGCGCTCCGTACCCGACCCCACCGTAGATCAGTCCGACGCGAAGACCCGTGTGCTTAGCGAACTTTTGCAGAGCCTCCGAAACCTGGTCAGCCAATTCGCGGGTGGGTTCCAGAACCAAGGCGCGGAGTTTACCCGGTTTTCCGAGGTGTTGCAGGATGGGGAGGGCGAAAGCGGCTGTTTTTCCAGTGCCCGTTTGCGCGGACCCGATGATGTCTTTTCCCGATAAGGCGATGGGGATGGCCTGAGCCTGAATGGGGGTAGGCTCCTGAAAGCCGAGATCTTGGGTGGCTTGAAGAACGGAGGCGGTGAGGCCGAGAGAGGCAAAATCCACTCGAAATCCTATTCGCAAAGGGGGAAGGGAGCAAGCGGGATGGGGTGACAATACGATGGACGAGGAGGTCGGTCGTTTTTATGGTGTTGGATTGATGAAGTCTGCTTATGAGCTTGCGATGGAGCGTCTTTCGGCTCACGAACCTGCCCGCAAGGTATCGGATTCGATGAAAAAAGCCCTGGCGGAAATTGATGCTACCTATCAGGCCAAAATTGCGGAGCGGGAGACATTTCTGGGGGGAAAGATTGCGGCGGCTCGCCGAAGCGGAGCGGAGGAGGAGGCAGGCATTTTAAGGGAAGAACTGGCAAGGGACCTGCGCGGAATTCGGGAAGAGTGGGAGATTAAAAAAGAGAAGGTCAGGTCCGCGCCCTCTCCATGACGGCGAAGGTTGCTCAGTCGGGTGTGGCCTCTTGGGTGGACCGGTGTCTGCACGGTTGGGCCAAACTGATCGTCCATCGTCGCCAGCGGGTGCTTTGGATTGTTCTTCTTTTGGTCGTGGTGTGTGGCGGGGTCACGGCGGCGCGTTTGGTCATTCGCAACAACACCCTTGATCTGATTCGCAAGGATTCGCCCGTATTTCAGAAGTATCTCGCGTACATGGAGGAGTTTGATGTTCGGGACGAAATCGTGGTGGTTCTGAAAAGTGAAACGTTGAAGGGCAGTCGGGATGCGGCCAATGCCTTGGCGGTCAAGTTTCAGCAAGAAAAGGGGTTGGATCGAGTGTACTACCGGCACGATTTTTCTCCCATGGCCGATCGGCTGCTTTTGCTGGCGGATGAGGAGCAGCTAACGGGAATCCGTAGGCAGATGGAGGAGTTGGCAACTTTGGTCAAAGGGAACAAGCAGGCGCTCAACCTTAATGGAATTTTAGCGGAGGCTTCGGCAAAATTTAACGATCCGTATCTGCGCAAATCTTCCAGCTGGGCCGAATTTATTCCGTTTATTGAGGAGTTTGTTCGCAACCTGAAGCGATTGGCCAAGGATTTGGAAACGCCTGCGGGAGTGCTCGAAAAAAAGGGGCTAGGTGAGCTCTCCGAGTTCGAGGCGGATCTTTTGAAAAATGAGTACCTCAGTTTGGGGGAGGATGGAAAAACAATTCTGATGTTACTTCGTCCGTCGAAAGAGGAGCAGAAAAGTGCGACCCCGTTTACCGGGGTGATTCAGCGGGTTCGCCGAGTCGTCCAAGAGACGCAGGCTGAGTTTCCCAAGGTGACTTTAGGGGTCACGGGGGAACCGGTTCTCTTAGATGATGAGCTGCGGCAGAGCGAGGCGGACATGAAGATTGCGACTCTGATCACTTTAGCGTTGATCACGATCATGTTTTTCTTTGCTTACGGGGAGATTTCCCGCCCCCTTCTGGCCTTAGTCGCCCTGCTCGTCAGTGTGGTGGTCACACTGGGAGTGACCAGCGTCACCATCGGGCACTTAAACATTATTTCGCAGGCATTCATCGTGATGTTGTTGGGATTGGGAATCGACTTTGGCATTCAGTTCCTCGGTCGGTACGAGGAAGAGATGGGTCGGGGGAAGAGCTCGGCCGAAGCGGTCGAAACTACTTTGACGACGACCGGGAAGGCACTGCTCACGGGTGGCGGGACGACGGCGGCCGCTTTTTATGCGATGTGTTTTAATGATTTCACCGGCTTAACGGAGTTGGGGTGGATCGCGGGAAGTGGAGTCGTTCTAGCGCTGGTGGCCAGCCTCTCCATTTTGCCCGCTCTTTTACTTTGGCGGGATCGAAATGGAGCAAAAATCAATCTGGATAAATTACGACTCGAACAAGGGGCGGTCTGGGATCGGAAGCTCACGTGTCATCCGTACTTGGTCTTGGCCGTGGCGGCGGGGATGACGCTGATCACGTGGAAGCAGTGTCGGAAGGTCTCTTTCGACCATAACTTGCTGCACTTGCAAAATCCCAAGATGGAGTCGGTTCGGCTGACGCGGGAACTCCTCAACATCGGAGATGGTTCCTTGATCTATGGCGTGGTCATGGCCGACAGCGTGGAGCAAGCGGATGAGCTGGCCGTCAAATTACGGGCCCTCCCGACCGTGAGTAAGGTGCGTACCTTGGGGGATTTGGTGCCGCGGGATCAAAAGAAGCGAATGGAGGAGGTAAGCCGGATCGCCCGTGTTTCGGGAGAGATTACATTGGGCTCAGGCGCCGAATCATCCGTCGATGTGCCCAAAGCTAAGCGGGACCTAGAATTCTTGTTGGAGTCGTCCCAAGAGGGGGCGAAGCAGGCCAAGCAGTACATTGGTCTTTCGGGGAGGGCACGGCAGGCGGTGACAACATTTGAAAAGTTGATTCCGCCCCTCGAAAGGGCGGTCGCCGCCTTGGATAAGTTGAGCTTGGCGGAGGCCAAACAGCGGTTGGATCGGCACCAAGTCAAACTGGTGGGATCGATCACGCAAAATCTGGGTTGGCTGAAGACGCAACGGGGGGATCGGCCCCTGACGGTGGATGATCTGCCCCCAGAATTACGGCAACGATATCTGTCGTCCCACGGCAAAGTTCTTTTGGAGGTGGTTCCGGCAGTCGACGTGTGGGAGAGGAAGCCGAACGAGGAGTTTGTCGCGGAGATGCAAAAGATCGCCCCTGGGGCAACGGGAACCCCCGTGATGAACTTGGAGTACATCGATCTTTTAATGAAGAGCTACATTCAGGCTTCTTTTTACGCGGCCGGGGTGATTCTTCTGCTCATCTTTCTCCTGTTTCGAAATCTCAAGGATCTCGTGCTGACTCTTCTTCCGCTCGGGCTGGGAATCTTGTGGTTGTTTGGTGCCATGGGTTTTTTCCACATCCAGCTCGATCCGGCCAATATTGTCACTATGCCGATGATCTTGGGCATCGGCGTGGCTTATGGGGTTTATGTGATGGATCGGTATCGAGAGGAGGGAGGAGTGCGGATCTTCGCCTCCAGCACCGGCAAGGCCGTCGTTCTTTCCGCCCTGACCACACTCTTCGGTTTTGGTTCTATGCTGTTTGGGCAGTACCGAGGCCTCGTGTCTTTGGGGTTGGTCATGAGCTTGGGGGTAATTTTTACTCTGATCAGCGCGTTGGTGGTTTTGCCCCAGATTCTGGCCCTGCAAGACAAGTGGGGCGGGGAGGAAGAAAAGGATCCCGGCCCGGCGGATTAATCGATTTAGAATTGAAACTGGTAGGGCTGGAGCCGGGCGGAAAGATCGGCCAGAACGCGGTTTTCGTCCTTTTTGTCCTTGGCGGCAAAGGTGACACTAAAGCGGACGTAAGCGCCTGCCTCATCCCAAGGGACGGTGGAGACAAGTTGCTCCTCGATCAGCCATTTGGAAAAAGATTCCCCGTTGGGGAACGATTGGGATTTGGCACCCGAGGAAGATCGAGGGGCCCGAGTGTACAAAAAGAAGGAGCCGGCCGGCTTTTCGGCAGCAAAACCGGCCCCGCGCAGGATGGTTACCAATCGATCCATCCGGTGGCTGTACTTGGCCGCAGTGTCCCGAGTGATTTGTGGGTTTTCGAAAGCGACTGCGGAAGCATTTTGCACGGCTAAAAATTGTCCAGAGTCGGTATTGTCCTTCACGTCCGCATAGGCTTTGACCAAGAGCGCATTCCCCGCCACAAAACCGCAGCGCCAGCCGGTCATGTTAAAGGCCTTGCTGGTGGTGTGAAGTTCGAGACCCACGTCTTTCGCTCCCGGGATGGAGAGGAAGCTAAGGGGTTTGCCCTCAAAAATAAGTGCCGTATAGGCGGCATCGTGGATGACGATGATTTCTTCCCTCTTGGCAAATTCGACCACCTGCTGAAAAAACTCAGGCGTGGCCGAGGCCCCAGTGGGATTATTGGGATAATTGAGAACGAGAACCTTAGCTTTGTTGAGAACTTCACGAGGGATCGTATCCAGCCGTGGAAGAAACTTATTTTCTGGAGTGAGGGGGAGGGAGTGAACGACTCCGCCGTAGTAGGTGGCGTGGGTCCCAAAAACTGGATAACCGGGAGTGGTCATCAGCACGACATCCCCTGGATCGATGAGCGCGGCCGGTAAAATGGATAGGGCTGCCTTGCTCCCAATCGAGTGCAGGATCTCGGTTTCGGAATCGAGGGAGACCCCGAACACCTCTTTCATGTAGTGATCGGCCGCCGCGCGCAGGCGTGGGCCGCCGTTGTCGGCATAACCACGATTTTCGGGAAGGGAGGCTTCTTGGGCCAAGGCTTGGACTACTTTGGCATCGGCCATCGAGTCGGGCTCTCCCACCCCGAAATCGAGTAGCTCCTTGCCTGGGTGGGCGGCGAGGGCCGCTCGCTTGGCGCGCTTGATCCGCTCGAACTTATAGATCGGGGCCTCTTGGAGCCCGTAGCCTGGGCCACCAATTCTTTGGGCGAAGAGGTTGTGAAGATAGGTCGACACTTTGTATGCTCCTTGAGCCATGAAGCTTATGACAAAACCTGCCCAAATGCAAAAGGCGGTATCCAGTTGGAAAAAGAGTGGGGATACGGTGGCTCTGGTTCCGACGATGGGGGCGCTGCATGCCGGGCACGTGGCGTTGATTCGACACGCGGCGAAGTTGGCCGATCGGGTTGTGGTCAGTGTCTATGTGAACCCAACCCAGTTCAATTCTCGCTCCGACTTCTTGGCCTACCCCAAGCGCCTACGGGACGATAGAAGAGCTTCGGCGCAATCGGGGGTTGATGTTCTCTTTCGGCCGCAAACGCTTTATGCCAAAGATGCTTCCACTTGGGTGGAGGAGCAGGAGGTTTCGAAAGGAAGGTGTGGGGCGAGGCGACCGGGTCACTTTCGGGGCGTGGCCACGGTGGTCGTGAAACTGCTGTCGATCGTCCAGCCGGATTGGATGGTGTTGGGGGAAAAGGATGGTCAACAGTGTGCCGTTTTAGAAAGAGTGGTGCGGGATCTGTTTTATCCCGTCCGAATCGTTCGGCATCCGACCGTTCGGGAGAAAGATGGGCTCCCCCTCAGCTCCCGGAATCAGAGGCTGAATTCGGCCGAGCGGGTGCGCGCAGGGCGAATGGCGAGGGCGGTGCAGATCGCGGCGGGAAAAGGGGCCCGAGGGGCGGTTCCGCATCTGCATCAACTTCTTCGCGGGATAAAAGGAGTACGGTTGGAGTATGCGGAGATCGTGAATGGGGTTTTCTGGGTGGCGGCTTGGGTGGGCAAGGTTCGGCTGATCGACCATCGCAGGTGTAGGGGTCGATGATTCGCCTCCTCTTTCTGGTGGGAGCAGGTTGGGTGGCCACTCTGCCGGCTTCGCCGACCTGGGAGATCGTCCGTGTGGGCAGGGTGGATTACGTTTCGTTAAAATCCTTTGCAAAATTCTATGGATTCACAATTCCGGAGGAAATTGAGCCCAACCGGCCGTTTGTCTTGGGTTCGGCCTATGGCAATTTGACGATGACCTTGGAGAGTCGGGAAATGCGGTGGAAAGGGGTGCGGTACTGGTTGAGTCACTCGTTGCGGCGAGTGGATGATGAAGTGTTGGTCCCGCGGGTGGATTTGGTGAAGACCTTCGATCCGCTTTTACGACCCAACGCGGAGATTGCGAAGCGTCCGTTGCAAGGGGTGGTGATCGACCCTGGACATGGGGGTGGAGATGAAGGCACGAGGGCAGCGCGGGGTTTAAGTGAAAAAACGGCGAATCTGGATGTGGGCAAGCGTCTGGCAAAACTTTTGGATGCGGCCGGAATTCCTTGGGTTCTGACCAGAAATAAGGATCGTTATCTGGACCATGCGGATCGATCCAAATTAGCGGATGATCGGCCAGGGTTTATTTTTGTGAGCATCCATTTTAACGAGGATTCCAGTCGATCGACCGACGGGTGGGAGACGTACAGCCTTTCCCCCCAGTATGCGCCTTCCACCTCTTCGGGGGGAACGTTGGTTGGAGATGAGGACGAGATCTGGGCGGGCAATAGTTACGACCACCACAACTTTCTGCTGACCCAAGCGATTCACCGTGCGGCGGTGACGGCGAAAACGAATGCGCCCAACGATCGTGGGGTGAAGCGGGCGAGATTTAAGGTGTTGCGCCTAGCTAACTCTCCGTCTGTCTTGGTGGAGGGAGGATTTATGTCGAACCCACGCGAAGCCAGTTTGATGCGGACGGAGGCGTACCGCCAGCAGGTGGCGGAGTGGATTTTTCAGGGGATCGTGGCCTATCGAAAATCCCAAGAAACTTTGCCTAGTGGAACACGATTGTCGGTGGCCAAGACGAACAAGGTTTCTTCATCCACGCCCGAGCTGCGTCCGGTGATGAATCTGGATTCGGTTCCTCCCTATCGACCGAAGGCGGCGAGCACGAATCCGTCTGTGGCGACGAACCAGTCCTCAGGGACGAATCCGGCGGCCACGGCGCAATCCATTGACGGAGAGGTGCGACGGGCAGTCCCCGTTATCCCAGACAAGAAAGCGAATTAGTTATGCCACTGGGTGTTTTTGATTCCGGAATCGGGGGGTTAACGGTGGTGCGGGCTTTGCGGTCAGCTTTTCCTCGCCGGGATATTTTGTATGTGGGGGACACGGCGAGAGTGCCGTATGGAAATAAGTCGGCCGAGACGGTGACGACGTACAGTCGGGAGATTATTCACTTTCTTAAAAAGAAAGGAGCGGATCGGATTGTGGTGGCTTGCAACACGGCTTCGGCTTTGGCGGTGGGAAAGCTGCGTGAATCGGCGGCGGTTCCTTTGCATGGAATGATTGAGTCGGGCGTGGAAGCCGCGCTAGCGGTGGGTGGTGATGGTCCGGTGGGAGTGATTGGGACCGCGGCGACGATCGCGAGTGGGGCCTATCAGGCGGCTTTGAGTCATGTTCGCCCGGAATGGAAAATATGGGCTCAACCTACCCCTCTTCTGGCGGCGCTGGTGGAGGAGGGTTGGTTGAAGGGCGAGGTGACCGAAAAAGTGGTTCGGCACTACCTCGAGCCGATGATGAGGGAGAAAATTCGGGTGCTGGTGCTGGCATGTACTCACTACCCCCTGCTGAAAGGGGTTTTTCGAAAGGTTTTGGGATCGGAGGTTGCGTTGGTGGATTCCTCGGAGGCGTGTGCCAAGTCGCTCGAGAGTACGGAGGCAAAAGTTTTAGAGAAGGGGGAGCTAAAGATTTTTTTGACGGATGAGCCCGGGCCTTTTTTTGGTCGGGTGGAAAACTTTTTAGGTTCGGGCTCGGTGGGTTCGCTTCAGCGGATTGTGTTGGAACCCGTGGGGTAGGAGTTACTCCTCAAAGCCGCTGTTCCAGCTGGGCGGAACGTGGAGAACGAGGGTTTCGGTTTCCCCGGAGGGGCGGCGGACTTTCAAGCGCAGGTCGGCCCTTTTTTTGCCCGCGGCTTCGCGTGCGGCGAGGTAGCGGGTGATGAAATCGGACAAATTCTCACCGGCCGGTTGGCCAGCGATTTCCAGGATCGTGTCGCCCCCGCGGAAGCCGGCTTTGGCTCCGGGGCTTTCTTTGAGGACGGAGAGGATTTGGGGGGTTGGATTTCCGATCAGGCAGAGGCCATCGGGGAAGTTGGGGATTTCCACGGGGGGCGGGGAGGTGCCGGGAGCGGGTTCGAGAACAAAGCGGAGGTTATCGGGGGTGGAAAGTTCGAGAGTTCGGCGGAAGTCGATCGGGTTGGTCCAGACGGTGCCGTAGGCCCGGTCCATGACTTTTCGTTCTGTTTCGGTCATGAGGCCTTTAGTGGTGACCTTGGGGGCGACTCGGGAAAAGGAGTCCTCGTCGACGCCACGTCGGGATTTCTTTTCGCCTTCGGCGAGAGTGACGGGGCGAAAGATGGTGCGGAGGACGGTTCCTGCGGGAAGAATTTTATCTGGGGCAAGGAGGAGATCTTTCGAAAGGATGACGCGATCGTTTTTGACCTCGAGCGGGAAGGCGAGGCCGAGGGCGGGCTCCATCTTCGGATCCCACTCTGTGGCAATACCTTGGGCAAGTAGTCCGAGACTGAGCAGAAGGATGCAAGAAGTTTTAGGAAACATGGGGGGGATGTGGTATTGTAACAAGATTACCGGGGGCGTCACGGTTTCGATTCAAACTGGAAGCGACCTGCGGCAAGCCGAGGGCCCGGATTGGTTGGCCTCGTTAAAAAGCCGATCCACCAAAATAAAAGCTAACAACGAGTTGGCCCTCGCAGCCTAAAGTGCTGTGACGTTACTCCTCCGACCCCGGCTAGGGGGAAGTGACGTGTTTGCCGGGTCTGAGAATGGGTGAGCAACCGACCTGTTTTTAGGAATCAACGTGGATGCTACGGGGTACGGGCCAGTGGCAGGGCAACCGGACTCCCGACAATCAAGCTGCCAACAAGCTTGTAGATGCGGGTGGTAGCTGGTTTGAAGACGTGGGTTCAACTCCCACCGCCTCCATTTTTACCCTTGTCGCAAGCCGACTGACGAATGGTTTCAATTCAATCCTATGGATAGATACCTATCGTTGGATGGCTACGCCTCCGTTGACGTCGATAAAACGAGCGATAGGATACACGGATGAGCGTCACCGAAATCAAGCAGGCGATTTCCAAACTGAGCCCGCGGGATTATTGCGATCTGATGGCCGAACTTCACCCTTGGCCGGATGACGAATGGGATTTGCAAATGAAGACGGATGCTTCATCGGGACGATTGGACTTTGTCCGGCGTCACGCCGAAAAGGCAGCGGCCGAGGATCGTTTGGTCTCCCTAGATAGAATTCTTGCTGACTCTTGACCTTTTCTAGTCAAACGTCTCCCGAGTTTTGGGAATTATATCGGGCCTTGCCCCAAGAAATCAGGCAGCTCGCCAGAAAAAACTATCGGCTGTGGGCTCAGGATCCCTTTTATCCCTCCCTTCGTTTTAAGAAAGTGGGATCGGACCAGTGGAGTGTGCGAATTGGGGCTGATTATCGGGCCGTGGGCATGTTTGTAGGGGATTGTTTTGTTTGGGGCTGGATTGGTTCCCACCAAGATTACGATCAGAAGCTCTCCTAGCGGAAACTAAGTAGGGCGGTGCGACCTGCTTTTCTGAAGGGACAACTCTATCAACCTTAGTGCTTGCCTAGTGCTTTCAAGCGAAACACCGGGAAACCATTGGACAAATTCGTGGACCGTGGCTCCGTCCCGGAGATTTTCAAGCAAGGCCCGCACGGGAACCCTGGTTCCGCGAAAAACATATTCTCCACTTTGGATTTCAGGACTCTTCTCAACCGAAAGGCAATCTTGCCAGCTCATATGGGTATTCTCGCTTTGGTTTTTAATGTGTCAACGGATCAGAGACTTGGTTTCTTTAATCCGCAGCAACCTTCCAAAACACTCTAGAATATGCACAAAGGTTTTTGACTCTTCGAGGGAGTGGGCAGTAGTGGTCACGCAGATCGCGAAAAAAAGAAAAACCCTGCCAAAAAACCTTTCGCAAGTCTTTGAAGTTGTTGAATATTAATTTTTTGCCACCCGATTCAACTCCCACCGCCTCCATATTTTCTCCCAAGATTGAGTCGGAGGGGTTGGGGCGATTCATGTAGCCTAAAATCGTAGGAGCGATTTCAGGGAAATCGGAAAAAGGATCTCAAGAAAGGTGGAACACTTCCCGTAGCGTGACGGCTTTCGGGGAGTGGTCGGGGTTGGAGGGCATGACATCACTCATATGGCGCCACCACTTCTGGCATTCGGGAGTTTGGGCAATGGCCTGCCACCGCGCCTCGTCCTCGATCTCCGCATAAGCGAAGAGTTGGTGGGTCTCGGCATGGAGGAAGATGGAGTAGTTGTGGACCCCGTGTTTTTTTAGCACGGCCTCTAACTCCGGCCAGATCGGACGGTGGCGTTTTTCGTACTCTTTTTCCTGGCCGGGGTTCACCGACATGACGAATGCCTTACGGATTTTTTTCATGAGGTTGCTTTTTCCGTGGGGAGTTCCGGAGCCTCCAGACCCGACTCACGTGCCACCAACCTCTGCTTGGCATCAAAGGTCAAAAATTGGCTAGCTCCCAAAACCAGGGCGCAGGCCACATGGAGAATGTCCAAAGTCCGCCCGCCATTCCGTACGGTTTGCCGGCTTAAACGCTCAAAGGTTTCCGAAAGTTCGAGGCGGTCAATCTCCGCCTGATAGTAAAGTCCACGGCGGCGGCGGTCCTTGAATAAGCTGATTTGGCGTTCGGCCTCATCCAACGAAATCTCTTTCCAAAAAACCTTCAATCTCATGGCGTTGATCAATTCCATTTGCTGAATTTCCCAGACGGGAAGTGGATGCCTTTGGCCGGCTACGAACTGCTGGACTGCCTCCGAACCGTGTTCCTTGAGATAGAGCTTTAAAAATGCGCTAGTATCCAAATAGAGCACTTCCTACCACCTTCCCTCCCGATCTGCCCGCACCGTTTCCTCGGCCGAACGGCCGCGGACTGGAGTCACGGCGGTGGCAAGGTGATCATCCCAAGCTAAAACCTCCTGAGGTGCCGCCGGCACGATCCGAGCGGCCGGTTTTCCACGGTTAAGAACCAGAAACGATGCTCCCTCCTTTACTTGGCCCTCAATATCGGACCAGTGAGCTTTGAGTTCGCGAATGGAAACTGTTTTCATTGGAAAGTACAATAAGCCTTGCATTTGTTTTACATAATGCAACTTTTTAAAGTTTCATTATGTAAATCATGTAAGAACCTAATGGACAGTTTTTTAAGTGTTTATCCTAGTTAGTTTCCGCTGGGTATCGGCGGCTTTCTCGTGGGTGATCGGGTAGAGCCACATGATGGGGATGGCCACTAATAGGCCGATTACGGTGAAGCTGTTAAGGCAAATTCCCGTTCCCGGCGTTGGTCAAGCGAACGTCATGAAGACTCTCGGGTAATATTCGGCAATGAACCTGTATATAATACAAGATATTTCGCAAAAATAAGCATTATAAATAACAAATATGGAAAATTTTCGCCAAATTGCATCTTTTGGTTTGGTCTCCAAGGGTGCTTTGGCCGTTGAGATAGAGGTCGGCCACACCCAGCGCGGCCCAGTGGAGGGTGGCTTTCCGGACTGGGCCGGGAAGAGAGAAAGATTTCCGCAGAAAGGGGCTGGGTTGTTTTCCGGTGGTTTTCCTTTTGCGATCTCCAATCCACGGGGCTCCGTTTAAAGACATCACTTTTCACTAGCCCAAGGTCTTGGGCAGGGAATCCAGTATTCGTGTCAAAGATCAGGACAAAAATGACACGAGGTGTGGATTGATCGCGCC
>Ga0247831_1003271_pt1 | contig 24063 bp, 21 predicted proteins | sample LaCruzMarch2015__9_FD_192406 | JGI IMG/M metagenome (GOLD analysis project Ga0247831, IMG submission 192406) | Freshwater microbial communities from meromictic Lake La Cruz, Castile-La Mancha, Spain - LaCruzMarch2015_1m | ecosystem: Environmental > Aquatic > Freshwater > Lake | place: Spain...
ACAGCCCTCGCCCTGCGCCCGCACGAACACCGGGTTGATGTCGAGTTCGGCGAGGCGGCGGCCAAGCGCCCACGCCATCTCCGAGACCTGCACCAGCATGATGGCCAGCGCCTCCCGATCAGCGGGCGGCGCGCCGCGCCAGCCGTCGAGCAGGCGGGCGGACTTCAACTCTCCGATCATCTCGCGTGCCGTTGCGAGATCGAACGGCGCGATGCGGTGCGTGACGTCGCCGAACGCTTCTGCGTGAATGCCGCCTGCGCCGAGTGCGACGGCGGGTCCGAAACTCTCGTCGACGACGATGCCGATCAGCATCTCGACGCCCGCTGCCATCTCGGCGACCAGTACGCCGTCGATCACCGCGTCGGGCTTATAGGTTCGCGCGTTGGCCGTAACGTCCACGATCGCCTCGGCAAGCGCGCCGCCGGCTGCGACGCCGAGTTTCACCGCCTTCGCCTCCGTCTTGTGCGGAATGTCGCGCGAGACGATCTTCACCGCGAACGGCGCGCGCAGGTGCGCCGTCGCAGCGCCCGCGTCGGCGCCCGGCGCGACGATCGCCTCGCGCGTGACGGCAATGCCATAGCGCGCGAGCAGCGCCTTGCTGGCGGCTTCGCTCAGCGCGCCGGCGCCAACTTGCAGGTCTGCGGGTGGCTCTGGCATCGCTTTTGTCATCGGCATCGCTGGCCGCGCCAGCAATCGCCGCCGCGCGTCCGCGAAGTCGGCGAGCCGCGCCATGGCTCCGGCCAGTCGTCCAGGCGTCGGCACGATGGCGATGCCCGCGTCCTCCAGCACGCGGTACGCCTCGCCCGAGTTCGAACGCCGGCCCGACCAGGCGACGCTCACCGGTTTGTCGCTCGCAGCCGTCGCCGCAGCGATCGCCTCCGCCGCGCGCAACGCAGCCGTGCCCGGTAGCGAGGCGAGCAGCACCGCGAGCTGGTCGACGCCCGGATCGGCGAGCACGATGCCGATCGTGCGCGTCAGCAGCGAAGCATCCGCGACAGCGCTCGCCGTCACGTCGGCTGGATTGTGGATCGAGCCGAAATCGGGGACGATCCCGGCCAGCGCTTCGAGTGTCCCCTGCTGGAACTCGGGCAGCCGCAGGCCGAGCGCGGTGCCTCGATCGGCGAGCACGATGCCCGAGCCGCCCGAGATCGACAGCACGCCGACGTTGCGGCCGGCCGGCAGGCGGCGCAACTGATACAACTTGGCGAAGTCGACGATCGGCTCGACGTCGTCGACCTCGATCAGCCCCGACTGTCGGAACGCCGCGCGATACAGCGCCGCCGAGCCCGTCATGTTGGCGGTATGCGACTGCGCCGCCTTCGCTCCGGCTTCCGTGTTGGCACTCTTCCAGACCAGCACAGGTTTGCCGGTCTCCAGCGAGCGCCGCCCGACATGCAGCAGGCGGCGGGCGTCCGGCGTGCCCTCGAGCAGCGCGAACGCCATGCTGGTGCCGTCGTCGTCGAGCAGCGCTTCGATCATCTCCGGCATACGGATGTCGGTCTCGTTACCGGTCGAAACGCAGCGCCTGAGCCCGACGCCCTGGGCTTCCGCGAGGTTGACGATGGCATAGCCGAAACCGCCGGACTGGAACGCGCAGCTGACCGGGCCGCGCTTCAGCTCCACCTCGTTGGCGATGCCGCCGAACACCGCCCACACGCGCGTGTCGGTCGCCAGCATGCCCTGGCAGTTTGGGCCGACGGCGCGGATGCCCGTTTCGGCGAGCGCGCCGGCGAGATCGGCCTCGATCGCAGCACCTGCGGCGCCGGTTTCGCGGAAGCCGGCCGTCAGGATCACCGCGTAGGGGATGCCGGCTACGCCGCACGCACGGATCGCCTCGGGCACCATGCGCGCGGGCAGCGCGACGATGGCGAGGTCGCACGGGCCGTCGATCTCGCCGACCGAGGCGTAGCAGCGCCGGCCGGCGAGTTCCGGGTAGCGCGGGTTCACCGGGTAGAGGCCACCCTGATATCCGGCCTTGATCAACGCATGGAGCGGCTGGCCGCCGATGCGGGCGGCGTCGCCGGAAGCGCCGACGATGGCGATTCCGCGGGGCGCGAACAGGCGGTCGAGTGAACGCTCGATCATCGGGCGCCGCTCACAACGATGGATCGGGGTGTGTCAGCGACAGACCGAGCGCGACACGGCGCTTCAGCCACGGCGAGGGCCGGTAGCGCGGGTCCTGGTAAAACGCGTGCAGTCGTTCGAGCACGAACAGGAAACGCCCCGCCCCGAGCCGATCGCCCCATTCGAGCGGGCCGAACGGATAGCCGAGACCGAGCTTGGCACCCTTGTCGATGTCAGCCGGTGCCGCGATGCCCCGCTGGGCGATGTTGCAGGCGACGTTGACGATCTGGGCCACGATGCGCTGGGCGACGAAGCCCGGGCTGTCGTTGATGACAACGACTGGCTGACCGTCGATCGCGAGCAACGCATGCGCGCGATCGCGGATGGCCGGCGAGGTCGCCGGCGTCACCATCAGCGTACGCGGCCCCTTGAGGCCGAACAGCACGTCGGTTGCCACCGTCCTCGCGGCATCGAATTTCAGCTCGGCGACTGCCGTCGTGACGTCGTAGCCGACAGGCGTCAGCAGAATGATCGCGTCGGCGGAAGGCTGCGGCCCGCTCTCGATCGTAGCGTCCCCCGCCCGCAGCATGGCAAGCAGCGGCTCCTGCAGATCCTGGTTGTGATCGCTCGGCCGCACCCACACGGGGCCGGGCGCCCCGTCGGGTTTGGCGCGCACCGGCTGCTCGATCTTCTTGCCGTCCTGGTAGGCATACCAGCCGGCGCCCGCCTTCTGCCCGATCATGCCGCCATCGACGCGCGAAGCCATCACCGGCGACGGCGCATAGGCCGGCTCGAAGTAGTATTGTGCGTGCAGGCTCTCCATCACCGCATGGCCGACATCGAGGCCGACGAGGTCCATCAGTGTGAATGGGCCCATTCGGAAACCGGCAGCGCCTGTCATGATGCGGTCGATGGCATCGTGCGTCGCGATGCGTTCCGAGAGGATGCGCAGCGCCTCCGGGTTATAGGCGCGACCCACGTGATTGACGATGAAGCCGGGGCTGTCGGCGCAGACCACCGGCTCGCGCGTCATGCGCCGACCGATGACGACGAGCGCCTCGACCACGTCCGCTCGCGTCCTGAGGCCCGGAATCACCTCGACGAGACGCATCAGCGGTACGGGGTTGAAGAAGTGCAGCCCGGCGACGCGTTCGGGCGTTTTGCACTTGGCGGCAATGGCGGTGATCGGCAGCGACGAGGTATTGGAGGCAAGGATCGCGTCGGGACCGCAGATCGCATCGAGGCGGGCGAACAGGTCCTGCTTGACGTCGAGCCGCTCGACGATGGCTTCGACCACCACGTCGGCGCGGGCGAGTGCTGCGAAGTCGCTCGCCACCTCGATGCGCGCGACAGCGGCCTTGGCATCGTCGGCGGTTAGGCTGCCTTTCTCGACCTGGCGGGTGAGCATGCCGGCGATGAAATCCTTCGCCTTCGCCGCCGCGCCTTCGTTTGCGTCATAGGCGATGACGTGCATACCGCCGGCCGCTGCCACTTGCACGATGCCGCGGCCCATCGAGCCGGTGCCGACGACGCCGACCACGAGGTCGCCGCGATTGGGATCGAGCGCCATGCGCTGGTATCTCCTTGGTTGCCTTGAAGCCTATTTGCCCTTGAACTCGGGCGCGCGTTTTTCCAGGAAGGCCGCCATGCCTTCCTGCTTGTCGGCGCTGGCGAACAGCAGCCACAGCATCTTGCGTTCGAGGCTCAGGCCCGTCGCCAGCGACGCATCCTGGCCCTGAAGTGCCGCCTCCTTGGTCAGCGCCAGCGCGATGGGCGGAAGCTTCGCCAGCCCCGCCGCCATCTCGATCGCCTTCGCCACCACGTCGGCGTCCGCCACGACCCGGCTGACCAGCCCCATATCGCTCGCTTCCTTTGCGGTGAACACCTCGCCGGTCAGAATCATCAGCATGGTCTTGTATTTGCCGATGGCGCGCATCAGCCGTTGCGTGCCCGAGCCGCCCGGCATGATGCCGACCTTGACCTCAGGCTGGCCGAATTTCGCGCCCTCGCCAGCGATGATGATATCGGCGTGCATCGCCAGCTCGCACCCGCCGCCGAGCGCGAAGCCGTTGACGGCGGCGATCAGCGGCTTCGGGAAGGCCGCGATCCGATCCCACAGCAGGTGCGAGCCGCGCTGCATCGCCTCGATCGGACCGAGCACGCTCATCTCGCGGAGATCCGCGCCGGCCGCAAACGACTTGTCGTTGCCGGTGATGATCGCCGCACGCACGGTGTCGTCGTCAGCCGCTGCATCGAGCGCGTCTGCGAGCGCCCGCCGCACCTCCATGTTGAGCGCGTTGCGCGCTTCGGGCCGGTTGATGCGCAGCAGCAGAACGCCCTCGGCGGGGCGCTCGGTGAGTAGGACGGACATACGGGCGTTCCTCGTCTTGGTTGGTTGCGATTAACCTATGGCGTGGGCTCGATGCCGACAAGCTGGTCGCTGGCTGGTTTGCCCCGCGTTCGGATGCCATCGCCTGAGCCGTCGCCGTGTTGTGCCTTCGATCGCCGCTCCCTATGGTCGTGGCGTCGATCACCCGTCCTCGTGCTGGCATGCCCCATGATTTCGCTGAAGCAGCTGCGCTATCTCGATGCGGTCGCCCGCTTCGGCCATTTCGGCAAAGCGGCGGCGCATTGCGGCATCTCGCAGCCGGCCCTCTCGATGCAGATCCAGGAACTCGAAGCCGCACTCGGGCTTTGCCTCGTCGAGCGCCGCAGCCGTGGCGCCAGCCTGACCGCGCCGGGCCTCGAGATCGCCGCGCGCGCCGCCCGCGTGCTCGCCGAGGTGCGCGACATCTCCGACGTCGCGCTCGCCTTCTCCGGCCTGCTCGCCGCGCCGATCCGTTTCGGCGCCATCCCGACGGTTGCCCCCTATGTGCTGCCGCCGTTGCTGTCGCTGATCCGTACGCGCCATCCGAGCCTCGAACTGCGCGTACGCGAGACGCATACCGACCAGCTGCTTGTCGAACTGGCCGACGGCAGGCTCGACGTGCTGCTACTGGCGTTGCCGCTGGCCAACCCGGACCTCGCGACACTAGCGCTGCGCGAGGATCGCTTTCTGCTCGCTGTGCCACCCGGCCACACCATCCGCGGCCCGGTGCGCGCGACGCCGGAGCTGATACGCAACGACCGCCTGCTGTTGCTCGAGGAGGGCCATTGCCTGCGCGATCAGGCGCTCGCTGTGTGCGGATTGCGTCGCGCCGAGGCGATCGACACGTTCGGTGCAACCAACCTCACGACCATCGTACAACTCGTCGCCAGTGGGTTGGGGTTGACGTTCCTGCCCGAGATCAGCCTCGGCCTCGAATGTCGCCACGCCGATATTCGGGTGATCCGCTTCGACGAACCAGAGCCGACGCGCACGCTCGGGCTCGCCTGGCGGGCTTCTTCGCCGCGAAGCGCCGACTTCGAGGCGCTCGGGGAACTGGTCAGGGAGGCACTGCCGGCGCCCCTCGATCCGGCCCGGCCGTTTCCGTGAGCCGCGCTCCCGCATGGCAGGTCTCCCGCGCTCCGTCGTGTCTCGACGTCAGCCGCACGCTAGGTTGACGCCTCACGCCCGCCGCGCGGCAAGCAACAGGGGAATTGAACCGATATGATGAGCGTCGCCGAGGCCATCGAGGGCCGCCAGTCGATCCGCGCCTTTCTGGCCGACAAGCCGGTGCCGCACGCGACCATCGAGCGTATCCTGGCGATCGCCGGACGGGCGCCGTCGGGCTCCAACATACAACCCTGGAAGGTGCATGCAGTGACCGGCGATGTGCTGGCACGGCTGAAAGCCGCGCTGTCGGCTCGTCACGAGTCCGGCGACGAAGGCCGCCGCGAGTACAACTACTATCCCGTGACGTGGCGCGAGCCCTACATCGGCCGCCGCCGCGAGACGGGTTGGGGCCTCTACGGCCTGCTCGGCATCGCCAAGGGCGACACCGCCGCCATGAAGGCCCAGCACGGCCGTAACTTCGTGTTCTTCGATGCGCCGGTGGGGCTCATCTTCACCCTCGACGGCGACATGGAGCAGGGCTCTTGGCTCGACACCGGCATGTTCATCCAGTCGGTGATGCTGGCAGCGCGTGGCGAGGGGCTGGAGACCTGTCCGCAGGCGGCGCATTGCATCTACGGCGACACCATTCGCGGCGTGCTCGGCATCGCCGCCGACCAGAACATCGTCTGCGGCATGGCTCTCGGCTATGCCGACCCGACGGCGCCCGTGAACGCGTTCCGTACGAGCCGCATCGCGATCGATACTTTCACGACGTTCCACGGCTCCGGCAAGTAAGTGCAGGCCTGCTGGCCGCGCGTTGGCGCGGTTCGACCCGGATTCGGTGAATGGTCGTTCTACTCAGAACATTGTTTCTAGCGTTAGCAGAAAATCTGCCTTTCCCCCTAGCCAAGTAGTTCCTGCGTGTTAACCTGAACCATCGTTAACGATCGGTTAACGTTTGGATCAGGGGCGTGTCCTGCCGGGGGTTTGGCGGGGCCGCCAACGTTCAGGGACGGCCGGGCGCGCCACATGGGGGACGATAGGCAACTCCAGCGACATGCCGCGCACATGCGCGCCGTTGGCGCTGACGCATTCCACGCCGCCGGCTTCGGCGGCAAAGGCGTCGTCGTGGCGCTGGCCGACTACGGCTTCGACCTGCTCCACCCCTCCTTCCGCACCGATGACGGCAAGACCCGGTTCACTTCGTTGTGGAACCAGTGCGCCGCCGGCGAGGCCGTCGCTGATGTCGGGAGTGACGGCGGCATCTCGCCGGCGCTTCTCTCTGGTGAAGTGCTGCCCGGCGAATTGCGGGCAGCCGACATCGACCGGCTGATCTACGCCGCTGAAGCTGCCGGTGGCCGTGCGCCCGCCGATGCCATCTATGATCCCCACGCGGGCTATTATGGCCGCCACGGTGTCGGGCCGGAAGGCGCACACGGCACGCTGATGGCCTCGCTCGCCGCCGGCTCGGCGGTCGGCGGCCATACGGGCCTTGCGCCCGAGGCGACGCTGCTTGCCGTGCAACTCGCGCTCCCCGACGCGGCGTGGCGCGAAGAGGATGTCAGCGGCCGTCCAACCTGGCTCGACGTGCCGGAGTCGGCACTCGCTGGCTGGGACGGTTGGAAGAGCTACGATGCGGCCGCTGCCACCATCGCCGCCATCCGCTACCTGTACGCCCGCGCGCTGGCGCTGAAGCCGGCTGGCATCGTGCTCAACGTCAGCCTCGGCACGTGGGCCGGCGCTCACGACGGAGGTTCCCCGGTCGAGCGCGAGTTGGCCCGCATCGCGGCCCTCGGCGAGGCCGGCGCTGGCCCGCCCTGTATCGTCGTCATCGGCGCCGGTAATGCCGGTAACGAGCAGGGGCATTTTGCCGGCCGTGTGACGCCAGCCCAGCCGGTGTCGTTCGACTGGACGATGCATGCCGCCGACCCGACGCAGAACAAGTTGGAGATCTGGTCCCGCTCCACCGAACCGTCCGCGATGACGCTATCGCTCGGCGACATGCTGCAATTCGATCTGGCGCCGGGGCCGACGCGGGCGGTGGTCGCCGGTGGGCAGAGGATCGGTCTGGTCGAGCACGTTTCAGACGTAAGCCCCGGTCTGTCGCGGGTCCGCGTCATCCTGCACCCGCCCTGCTTTGCCGACGCCGCCGCAGTGCGTGCGGTCATGGGTTCCGACCCAACGCTGTCATGGCGGATCGAGGTCAGCTCAGGTGGCGGCTCAGGCGGCGACCTGCACGCCTGGCTCGAGCGCGACGATGGCACCCTCGAGCGCTCGACGCTCGCGCCATTCACCACGGCCTCGACGCTCTCCTGCCTTGCCGGGGCGGCTGGCGCGATCGTCGTAGGTGGCTTTGAACTGGATGTCGCGACCGACGGCACAGTCGGCGGCGCGCGCCGCTTTCCATGGGCAAGTCACGGCCCGTTGCCGTGGGGCGGTGATAGCTCCGCAGCGTGCGTGCCCCATCTCGCCGCGCCGGCGCACGGCGTCGTCGGCGCCAAGTCCAAGTCGACCGGGTTCGCCTACACCAGCGGCACCAGCGCCGCCGCAGCATTCGTCTCGGGCGCTGCGGCGCTGCTGATCGAGCAGGCGGTGCGTGCCGGCCGGCGCCCGCGTCGCGCCGACCTGCTCGCAGCCTTGCTCGGCGACTCAGGCGAGGGCGCCGATAGCCGCAGCGCTGCTGCCTGGGACCCTCAGATCGGCTTCGGGCCGCTGGCGTTGATAGCACCAGTTGCAGCCCACCAGCCTGCCGCCGGCCACCATCACGTCACGTTGTCAGCGTCATCGAGGTTTGAGAATGCAGGAACTCATCCGCGCGCCTGAAAGCATGCGGGCTCAGGCGATCCCGAAGCTCGACAAGCCGTTCAAGCTGACGATCTGCGTCACGCAGACCTGCTCGATGGATTGCAAGCTCTGCTATGCCGACTGCAAGCACGACAAGGGCCATGAACTCTCCACCGCCGAGTGGAAGCGCTTCATCGACGAACTCGTTTCCGAACAGTTCCTGCACATCTTTTTCGAAGGCGGCGAGCCGTTTGACCGGCCGGACTTCGAGGAGCTGCTGGCCTACGTCAACCGCCGCCTCTATGTCGCCATCCGCACGCATGCAGTCGGCATCGACCCGGCGCGTGCCAAGCGGCTGAAGGAGTTCGGCGTCGGCCGGCTTTATGTCGACCTGTTCGCCGCCGAGCCCGAGGTGCAGGACTTTCTCACCGGATCACCGGGCAGCTATGACCGCGCTGTCGCCGGCATGAAGAACGCGCTCGCCGCCGGCCTGAAGGTGACGATCCTCGGTATCCTGTCGCGCCACAACGCGCCGCACCTGCAGAAGTATCTCGAACTCGCCGAGACGATCGGCGCCGACCAGGTCGGCGTGCTGCGGCTCTATCCGCTCGGCCGCGCGCGGCAGAACTGGAACGAGCTTTCGCTGTCACTCGACGAGATGATGACGGCGCTCAACCGGTTGAAAATCCCGCCCGGCGTGCAGCTCATGCAGTCGTGGCACCCGCGCGACGGCAACTGCTGCTGGCAGAATTCGGCCGTCTCGCCGACCGGCCAGTCGATCGGTTGTCCCTACCTGCGCGAGTACGTCGACTTCGGCAACGTCACCGCGCAGCCGTTCCTCGAAACGTGGGACCACCCGCTCTACCGGCAGTTGCGCGCGAGCGACGTCGAGAAGAGCTGCCCCGAGTGCTCGACCACGCAGGGCACGCACGGCGGCTGCCGCTCCACCGCCTTCGCCTTCCACGGCCGTTTCACGGCCCCCGATCCCTACTGCACGCACAACAACGAAGGAGTGGACCTCCGTGCTCTCCCGGAACGCCTGCTACGCAAAGACACCTAACGTCGTGATCCGCCCGTTCGAGGATTGGGGGCATGCCTATGCCTTCACCCCCGACGATCCCGAGATCTACGACCTCAATTCCACGGCTTGGTACATCGTCGAGCTGTGCAATGGCCGCCCCTACCCGCAGATCGAGGCCGACTACGTGAAAGTGGTCGGCGAGAAGGTCGGCGTCGAGGCGGCCAAGTCCCAATTCCACGCGGGGTTCGACTCGTTGCTTGCCCGGAACATCATCCAGGCCAGCGAGTGATCTCGTGCGGAAACCGGCGAGGCCATCACGCTGCGCCGGTACGTTCAAAACATGGAGACGTGAAATGTCCTTGATTGAACGCATGATGCGCTCGGGCTGCGAAGCCCCGAGCATCGACAGCATCAACTTCCAGGTGCGCACCGGCATTTCTGTGCCGTTCGCTCCGCACATGGTTGGCGATGAAGCGCCGTCCGTCGACAGCATGAACTTCCAGGTGCGTACCGGCATCTCGGTTCCGTTCGCGCCTCACATGAAGGGCGACGCGCCGAAGGCCGACAGCATCAACTTCCAGGTGCGTACCGGCATTTCCGTGCCGTTCGATCCCGACATGGTGGAGCCCAAGGCGCTGGCCGAGCGCACCACGACGGTGCCGTTCGCCAGCTTCATGGTGAAGAAGTAGTCTAGGTAATGGCGTTGCCGGCATGCGCGCGCGAGCATGCCGGCGACCCTCTCCGCCCTGTTCAAACAGTGTTGGTCGACCGAGAGGTAAACGTGCGTCGAGACAATTCCCCGCGCGCCCCGCGTCGCGCCATCGAGAGCGCCGCCGATGCACCCACGGTGCCGGCGTTGCCGCTCGAAGTCCGCACCGGCATCTCGGTGTCGTTTTCCGAGCACATGCGAGGCCGCGAAAGGCCACCCGCCGACAGCAGCACCGATGGTCATCGCCAGTCCGACACCTCGATTGCGGGCGATCCGTTCGCTATGGGCGCGACGGGGCACCATCTCGTCATGCGCCATGTGCTGCTCGCCCCGGTCGTCGTCGCGTGGCGCTATCGCATCGCCAACACCACGCAGTTCCGTAACTGGCTCTCGACCCGCGAGATCCTGTTCAACACCGATCGCATGGCCCTCGATCCAGAGACGACGGGCATCCGCTATGGTGGTACGTTTCGATGTGCCGGCATCGAGGACGCGGCGGTATTCAAGACGTTCTGGGGCTTTCTCAGCGAGGCCGACATGCAACTGCAAGAGCGGTTGGCGACGGACCCCGGCGTGCGCCCGACGATCGTCCAACTCGAACTGATCGAATTCATGACCGGCTTGAAGCGCTTCATCGGCGAGGCTGGTACCGAGCACTTCACGCAGGACGTGCTGACTGCGGTCGCGGTCAACTGAGGCTTGCGGAGCTGTGACGGTCGGAGCACGTTCGTCGTAGACCTGCGATCGCACGGTGCGGGCTTGGACAAGCGACGAGGGGCGGCGATGACATCGAGACCGATGCTGCTCGGGATTGCTGCCGGAATGCTAGCTGCACTCATCTGGGGTGGCGGCGCGGTCGTTTCGCGCTACCTCGTGCTCAATCGTCTCGATCCGATCGATCTCACATTCCTGCGCTATGTCGGCTGCCTGCCGATCGCTGCTCTATTGGCATTGCAGGCACCTGCCCGCGCCCATCTTGCCCTCGACTGGTGGCAGACGGCGCTGCTGGTCCTGCTCGCCGGGCCTGCCTATCATCTGTTGCTCATCTACGGCTATCAGTTCGCCACCGCAGGCGCGGGCGCCCTGCTCGTCTCCGGCTTGCTGCCGATACTCGCTATGACCATCGGCGCAGCAACCGGCGGTCCTTGGCCCGGCGTTCGCGGCCTCTCAGGCGCATTGCTCGTCGCGCTCGGACTGGTCGTGTTCGCCAACCCGACCGGCCCCGGCTTGGCAGCCGCGACCATCGAGCCGATCGGCGTCGCCGTGTTCGTGATCGGTGCCATGATGTGGGCGTTGCTCAATCACCTGGTCCGCCGCTGGCGGGTCAGCCCGTTCAGCCTCACCATCGCGCTGGCGCTGTGGTCGCCGCTGTTCCTCCCGTTCTACCTCGCGTTCAGGCCCGAGGGTGGCCTCGCCGCGCCGTGGCACGAGATCGTGCTGCAGGTCGTCTATCACGGCGTGCTGGTCGCTTTCGTCGGCACCATGTTGTTCTTTTATGCGGTCCGCCTCGTCGGCAGCGAGGTCGCAGCCTTCCTGCAGGCGGCGATCCCGGCCATCGCGGCGACACTCGGCGCATTCGTGCTCGGCGAGTGGATCGACTTCAACCAGGCCGTCGCCATCGTGTTGACCGTCTCGGGCATCGCCCTCGCATCGCTCGGCTATGGCGCGCAGATGAAAAAGGCCGCCGGGGCGGGCGAGGCGCCCTCCTGAGCGAGATCGCTCTCCCTAGCGGGTGCTGTCTCAGCGACGCTGGGCGATCGCGCGCAGGTGTTCGGCGAGATGGATGCCGATCTGCCTGCGGGCTTCAGCGAGGGTGGCGTCCGCATCACCGCCCGCTGCGATGACCTGCCAATCGATCTCTCCGGCATCGCGGCCGAGTTGCGCCTCTACGACCGCGACGGTCGCATCCGAGGCGTCGCCGCGACGATCCGCGACGCGCTGTTTCAAGACATCGTCCGGGGCCGCGAGCCACAGTCCGAGGAACGGCACGCGCGCTTTTTCTGCCGCATCGGCGATGGCGCGGCGCTCGTCCTCGCGCGCGAACACCGCGTCGACGATCACCGCGTGGCCGGTGGTGAGCACGTGTTTCGCCCGCGCGTCGAGCCGCAGATAGGTGGCGCGTGTCGCCGGCTGGCCATAGGCCTCGGCGCCGAGCCGATCCAGTTCATCCGCCTCGAACAGCGCCTTGCGTTCGAGGTCGCTCCTCAGATGTACCGCGCCCGGCGCCGCGCCGAGTGCTGGGGCAAGGGCTGCTGCGAGTGTCGACTTGCCAGTGCCGGACAACCCGCCGACGGCGATCAGTGCAGGTGGCGGCGGCGTCAGGTAGGCGAGCGCGCGGTCCAGATAGGCCGCCGCCTCGTCGTGCGCTGTCTGGCGAGCCGCCGCGTCCTCGATCTGGCCGGCGCGGTCGACCGTCACCATCGCGCGCACGCCGGCACGCAGCGACAGCAGCAGCGGCAGCAAGGCGAGCCCGTCCAAATCAATCGCGAGCCCGCTCCGCCAGAGCCAGCGGTTGAGCAATGCGTTGGCCTCGCCTGCGAGGCCGAAGCGCTCGAGGTCCATCAGCGTGAAGGCGATGTCGTAGAGCACGTCGATGGTCGCCAGCGCCTCGTCGAACTCGATGGCGTCGAAAGCGATCGGCTGGCTGTCCAGCCAGACGAGATTGGCGAGGTGGAGATCGCCATGGCAGCGCCGCACGCGACCGGCGGCGACACGGTTTTCGAGCAAGGGCATCGCCGCTGCGAGCCTTACCCGCACCTCGTTTGCGAACCGCCGACCCCGCTCGGCGAACTGTGGCACGCCATCGAGATGCGCGACGATGCTCGCAACCACGCCGGCCAGTCGTGAAGGCGCCGCCCGATCGTCGACCACGGCGAGGCGGCGATGCATGGCGGCCGCCATCTCGCCGAGCGCCTTGCCGAGGCCCGGCGGGACATTGCCCGCCGCTGCCATTTCCGAGATCAGGCTGCCGGGCGGAAAGCGCCGCATCAGAAGCGCCCACTCGATTGGTGTGCCCGCGCCGGCAAGCGCCAGCGTGCCGTCGGCCGCCTCGGTGATGGCAACGACATCGCGGTAGATGTCGGGCGCATTTGTGCGGTTGACCTCGAGTTCGCGCCGGATCGCCGCCTCGCGCCGCGCGCGCGTCGAGAAGTCGAGGTAAGAGAGACGGACCGGCCGCTTGATCTTGAGCGCGACATCGCCGGCGATGAACACCAGCGCGCCGTGCGTCTCGCGGACGTCGACCTCGCTGGCCGGCACGCTGGATAGCCGCCGGTATGTCGCCGGATCTGACAGCAGCCCGACGACATCAGCAAAGTGATCGCCGCCCGGTTCCGCCGTGGTCTCGCCGTCTGTTGTTCTCGTCATGACCACAGCCTTACGCTTTCGAGTGCGCGTCGCCATATACCAGGTGGTGGATTTGGAAACGCCATTCCTTGACCACGGTCAACGCAACGTCCGGCTATTCCTCGCATCCTGGTCTACCGATGTGATGACCATGCAGCCTGCCTCATCCGTTGTGGGAGCGTATCGATGCCAAGAACGACCAAACGAACATGGATCCTGATTGCCGACGGCGGGCGAGCGCGCGTGCTCCAGAGCATGGGCGTCGGGAAGCGCCTGGAGGAAGTCGTCGGCCTCGTGCAGGCGATCGACCTGCCGGCGAGCCGCGACATCGCCGACGACAAGCAAGGGCGCAGCTACGACTCCGTCGGCTCGCATCGCCACGCGATCGAGCGGCGCACCGATCCCCACCGGGAATTGAAGCGGCACTTCGCGGAACACCTCGCCGAGATGATCGATGCGAGGGCCGCCGAAGGCGCGCTCGATCGCCTCGTCGTCGTGGCGCCAGCGGTCACGATGGGTGATCTGAGGCCGGCGTTCTCCAAGCGCGTCTCAGCCCTCGTTACGGCCGAAATCGTGAGCGACCTGACCAAAGTGCCCGACGACGAAATCATGCAGCACCTCGAAAAACATGTGACGCTCTGAACGCTGGTCGGTGCTTGATGCGCATCAAGGCGCCGGCCTTGGGCTCTGGCACGGTGTCGCAAGTGGCGGCGAACGCCAGAGCACTCTCCAACGCAATCCACCGCGCACCGGTCCAGCCACTGGCCGGTCCCAAGGAAAGGCAGCAGCCCATGTACAAGCACATCCTCGTTGCGACCGACGGCTCCGAACTCTCCGAGCGCGCTTCTCGGCATGCCATTGCGCTCGCCAAGCTGCACGGCTCGAAGATCACGGCGATTACGGTCACGGCGCCGTGGAGTGCCGTTGCGATCGGTGAGATCGCCGTCGCGGTGCCCGAGCAGGAGTACGAGACGCGGGCCGAGAACAACGCCTGGCGCGACCTCAATCAAGTCGTCGATGCCGCCAAAGCAGTGGACGTTCCCCGAAACGCCATCCATCTGCGCAACACGCAGCCCTATCGTGCCATCGTCGAGGCGGCCGAAAAGGAGATGTGCGACCTGATCGTGATGGGCTCGCACGGCCGTCGCGGCCTCGAAGGATTCCTGCTCGGCAGCGAGACGCACAAGGTGCTGACGCACACCAAGGTGCCGGTTCTGGTCTACCGGGATTGAGTGCGTCTACCATGACTGACGAATGCCGTCCGAGTTGCCCGGTGACAGCGGGCGGCGGGCCCGATCTCTCTGCGGGGGCAGCGAGGCTTGACCGCCTCGCCTCTCCCCCCGTATGCGGGTAGCATGACAAGTATGCGCCCCGACCGGTCGTCCAATGCTCGAGAGGGCATGCGCGAAGCGCTGCGCCCGCCCGCCCTCGCCGTGACCCCCGCCCTCGCCATGGCCATTAGGCGCGTCCTGATCACTGCTTGCGCGATGATCTCAGTCTTGGGCGCGACCCCATCCAATGCGCAAACGTCCGACACTGGCCGCGAGTCGCCCGCGGGTGAAGCCAACGCCGCTCGTCGCGTGCTGATCAGATTTCTGACCTCGACCGATTTCGCGCCGTTCAACGCGCCCGACGAAGATGGTCAACTCGCCGGTCTCAACGTCGATCTGGCGCGCGCGATCTGTCTCGACCTTTCCGTCACCTGCGACGTACGCGCTAGGCCGTGGGAAGAACTGATCCCGGCGATCGAGCGCGGCGAGGCCGATGCCCTCATCGCCGGTCATGCCATGACGGCCGCCCATCTCGCACGGCTCGACTTCACGCAGAGCTATTTCAACCTGCCGGCACGGTTCGCCGTGGTCGCTGCCAGCAAAATCGCGATCGGCCCCGAAGGCCTCTCTGGCCGGCGGGTCGCGGTCGCACGAGGCACCGCGCACGCGGCCTATCTCAAGGATTTCTTCCGCCGCGCCGAGGTGGTCGAGTTCGCGACGCCCGAACTTGCCCGCGAGGCGCTGATGCGCAAGGAGGTCGAGGCGCTCTTCGACGACGGCGTTTCGCTCGCTTTCTGGGTCAACGGCGCGCTGTCTCGGACCTGCTGCGAACTGGCGGGCGGTCCGTATTTCGAGCCGCGCTATTTCGGCAGCGGCCTCGCGATCGCCGTCAAGAAGGGCGATCGTGAGCTACGCGCGACGATCGACAATGCCATCCAGCGCCTGCGCACGGTCGGGCGACTGGAGGAATTGATCCAGCGGCATTTCCCCATCCGTGTTTATTGATATAGCAGCGGCGCGCTACTTCGTCTCTTCTGGCGCGCGCTGATAGATGTCGTCGCCACGGATGATGTCGTCCTCGCCGAGGTAGCTGCCGATCTGCACCTCGATGATCTCAACCGGCACCTTGCCTGGGTTCTCGAGCCGGTGCCACTGCGTCGCGAAGATGTAAACGCTCTCGTTCTCGCGCACCAAGCGCTCGATCTCGCCGACGACGACCTTCGCCGTACCCTGCACGACCACCCAGTGCTCGGAGCGATGGTGGTGCATCTGCTGGGAAAGTTTGCCACCGGGCTTCACGTGCAGGCGCTTGACCTGGAAGCGCGGGCCGACGGCAAGCGTTTCGAAGTGTCCCCACGGGCGATGATTGACGAGGTGCTGTTCCTGCTCGCGGCGGTTCGACGAGCGCAATCGCTTGACCAGGGTCGAGACTTCCTCGGTGCGCGAGCGGTCGGCGACCAGCAGCGCGTCCGGGGTATCGACGATTACCAGGTCCTTGAGGCCGATCGTCGCCACCAGCGACTTCTCCGAATGCACGTAGCAGCCGGACGTGTCTTCGAGCACGGCATCACCGTTGACGAAGTTGCCGTTGGCGTCGTGCGGCGCGATATCCCACAGCGACGACCACGCGCCGACGTCGTTCCAGCCGACGTCGATCGGCAGCATCGAGGCCTTCTGGGTGCGCTCCATCACGGCATAGTCGATCGAGATCGACGGGGCTGTGGAGAACGCCGTGCGGTCGAGCTTCAGGAAGCCGAGGTCGGTGGTCGCGCGGGTCCGCGCGACGCGTGCGGCGTCAAGTATCGCCGGTTCGAGGCGGGCAAGTTCTTCGAGGAACGTGCGCACGTGCAGCACGAAGATGCCGCTGTTCCAGAAGTAGCCGCCGTCGGCGAGATAGCCTTCGGCGACGGTGCGCGTCGGCTTCTCGAAGAAGGCGTCTACCTTGAAGGCGGCATTGGAAAAGCCTTCGAGCGCCGGCCCGCGGCGGATGTAGCCATAGCCGGTGTGCGGGCCGTTCGGCTGTATACCGAACAGCACGAGGCGACCGGTGTCGGCGACGACGGCTGCGCGCCGCACGCACTCGACGAAGCGGGTCTCGTCCTTGATGGCATGATCGGACGGCATCACCACCATCACGCCGGTCGGGTCTTCGGCGGCGATCGCGAGGGCCGCGACGGCGATGGCAGGCGCGGTGTTGCGGGCAACCGGCTCGAGGTAGATGGCGCCTGCTTCGATGTTGGTGCGCTCGAGTTCTTCCTTGACCAGGAACCGGTGATCGCTGTTGCACAGCAGGATCGGCTTGGCAAAACCCGCCTCGGTTTTCAACCGCTTCAAGGTCGAGCCGAGGAAGCTCGACGACTGGCCGCTGAAGAAGCGGATGAACTGCTTTGGATACATGGACCGCGACAGGGGCCACAGTCGCGTACCGGAGCCGCCGGAGAGGATCACCGGATAGATCGTGCTCATGCGTTATCCTCTGCCAGTATCCGCTCGTCTCGAGGCGACAGGTGTGATCGCGCTGCTGCGCGACAAGCGCGCCCGAATCGGCCCTGTCGCGCTTTTCTATAGCGCGCCGGTTACGTCTTTTCTCAAGTCTTTCAGTGGTGCCCTACAGCGGTGCCACTGTGTCCTGCCTTCGGCCCGACGCACGCCGTACTCAAGTGCTTGAGCGATTGAGCAGGCGCTCGCGCAACGATTTCATGGCATTGCCACCGCTGGCTCGGTCGGCTTCTGTGCCGGCGCCGCTAGTGGCATTGCCGCTCGCTGCGGCCGGTGCCCGCTGGGCCAGGGGCGCTGCCACTGGCTCGCGCCGGAGCGGGGGTTGCGAAATCGGCGGCATGCCGGCGGGCGGTTCACGCCGCAACAGGCCACCCGGACGGGGCTGCAGCGACGGCTGCGAGGGGGCTGGCTGCTGGGGTTCGGGGCGACGAGCTTCGGCGGCCGGCTGCTCGACCGGGCGTGGCGCGCGCGGTGCCGGGGGCGGCTCGGCGCGCGCGGCGGCCGCGGGGGCTGCGTGCTGTGCCGCCGACTGCTGCGAGCGGCCCGAGATGCCGCCGATCGCCTCCGCCAGCATGGCGTTCTGCTGGGCCTGCATTTCTTCCGGATCGGCACCGGCGCCCGACGCGCGCCGGCGCTCGACGAGCGTGTCGAGGAAGTCTTCGTCGCCGACCGAATCCTGCCATTTCTCGCTGAAGCGCGCGGTGGACGAGCGCGGCAGGCAATCCTTCGGAAGTTCATCGAAGCGGATGCGCACGGGCAGCGTCACGCCGTCGCCGAAGGCGATCGCTTCGCGCTGGCCGAGCGCCGGCAGGAACTCGAGCAGGCCGGAGCCGGTGTCGGACACCGCCGACTGCACGATCTGCTGGTCCTTGTCGTTCGACATGCGCAGCGCAAACACTGTGTTGCACTGCGAGAGGATGGTCGGGTCGATCTCGGCCGGGCGCTGCGTGACGATGCACAGCGAGGCACCGTACTTGCGGCCTTCCTTGGCGATCTTGGCGATCGCGCGCTTGCACGGCTCGAAGGCGCTTGCCGCCGCCGGCACGTAGCGGTGAGCTTCCTCGCAGACGATGGTGACAGGCACGTGGCCCTCGCCCCACAGCGCGAAATCGAACGTCATGCGGCACAGCACCGAGACGACGACGTTGACGATCTCGGTCGGGATGCCGGTCAATTCGAGGATGGTGATCGGTTTTTTGTTGACCGGCACGCGGAAGATGCGGCCGAGCACCTGCGCCATGCCGTCGTAGACGGTGACTTGGCCGAACATGAAGGCATAGCGGCCGTCGGCACTGATCGATTCGATGCGCGACTTGAGCTGCCGGTAGGGGTGAAGGTCGCGTTTGTTCTCGAGCTTGCCCATGCGCTCGTCGATCAGCGAGAGCACGTCGGACATGCGGTAGGGCACGGGCGTGTCGACAGTGTAACGACCGGGATCGAGCACGCCCTTGCGCAGCGAGTTGCCTTCCTTGTTGCGCCCGCTCGAATAGCGGCTCTTCGCCATCGGAATGAGATCCTGCAGGATCTCGACTTCTGCCTTGCGGCCGTCGCTGCCACCGATCAAAACTTCGATCAGTTCCTCGAAGTTCAGCATCCAGTAGGGCAGCTGCATGTTGCGCGGATTGATGACTTCCGCCCATTCCTTGAACGCCGTCGCGTACTCGTTGTGTGGGTCGAGCAGCACGATGTGGGCGTTCGGGTTGGCCGTCAGGATGGCGCGAAGGATCAGCGCTGTCGTGCAGGACTTGCCGGTGCCGGTGGTGCCGAGAATGGCGAAGTGTTTGCCGAGCAGGTCGTCGACCTTGACCATCGCGGGGATCGAGCTGTCCTGGCGGATGGCGCCGACGCGCACTGAACTCTTGGTATCGCCGCAGAATGCGAATTCCAGTTCCTGCTTGGAGGCGACACGGACGCGATCGCCGAGCGAGGGATAGACGGTGACGCCGCGATTGAAGTGCGAGGCGCGGCGGTCGTCACGGAGTGCGAGTTCGCCGACGAGGCCGAGTTCGGCGATCCAGATCTCGGGCTCGTCGCTACGCTGGGCCGGCACCGGCACCGAGAGCGCCGAGACGATGGCCATCACCGTGGTGCGGCCCTGCTCGATGGCGAGCAGCGTGCCCATTTCCGGCCGGTTGGCGGGCGACATCACACGACCCTCGCCGGGGCCATCGAGCATGACGATGGCTTTCGAGCCGGTCACCGAAACGATGCGGCCGATCGAGTTGTCCATGGTCGTTCCCGTCTTCGTCGTCGTTCGTGGGGCACGCGCCAGAACGGCGGCGTCTGTGATGTCGATTTCAGCGATTTTCGGCGCCGTGTCCGAGCACGGCTTCCCGGGCTTCTGTCACCGTCACGGAATGTCGCGAGGGCAGCAGCACGGCGACCTGGGTGCCTCGGCCTGGCTCGCTGGTGATTTCGAGGCGCCCACCGTGCAGTTCGACGAGCGCGTTGGCGATCGAGAGGCCGAGGCCGGTGCCTTCCCGCCAGCGCGTGCGTGAGCCGTCGACCTGGCCGAACGGCTGCAGGGCGATTCTCAGTTCGTCGGGCGTCATGCCGACGCCGCTGTCGCGGATGACGACGACGATCGAGCCATCGGCGTGGCTGCCGGCCGCGACCGCGACGTTGCCCCCCGAACGGGTGAACTTGATGGCGTTCGAAATCAGGTTCGAGAAGACCTGCTGCAGTTTCTGGGTGTCGCCGCGCACAGGCGGCAATTCGCGACCATACTCGGCGGTGAAGCTCAGCCCTGCCTCGGTCGCAAGCTTTTCGAATTGCGCGATGACGCTGTCGAGCACTTCGTCGATCATGACTTCGGTCGAGTTGAGCGTGAAACGCCCGCTTTGCATTTTCGAGATGTCGAGGATGTCGTTGATCACCGAAAGCAGGTGGGCGGCGGCGTCGTTGATCAGCGTCGCGTATTGCACGACATCTGCTTCGGGCAACTTGCGGCGGTCGTGTTCGGTCAGCAACTTCGAGAAGCCGATGATGGTGTTGAGCGGCGTCCTCAGCTCATGGCTCATGTTGGCGATGAACTCGGACTTTACCCGGTTCGCCAACTCCGATTCGATTCGCGCTGTCCGCTCCGCCAGCCGCGTGCGATTTCTCAGGATAGCGTCGCCGAGTAGCGATGAATACTCGCTCATCAAGCTCGGCGCTTTGCCGGGTATGGAGTTTGCGTTGAGCATGCGGAGGGTGGGTTCCAGGTGCCGTTCCACCTTGCACGTTACCCACGCCGTCATAATCGATAGTTAATGAACAGAGCATTTTCGGCCTGGATCCTGCTCCAGGTCGTGAAACATGATCAGCGGAAGGACGTCGTGTCTCGCCAGATTAGCTTGCAACAGAGCACGCGGCCAGCCGACGCGTCGAGGTTGCGCGCCCGAGTGGCGCTATTGCTTGGAGACGTACAGCGTGAATTCTCCTGAGCGGACGCGAGCGGCGAGGCCGTTCGTCAGCGTTGCAACATTCTCCTCACCGAAACTCCCGACCAGATCGGTCAGCGCGGCATAAAGTGCAGCGTACGCCATCATTTCAGGGGCAATGCCTATTTCGGCGCCCTCGTCGAAAGCCGCCAGGATCATGTCGAGCGCCTCGATCCGGCCATCCGCGCCGCCAGCCGTCGCAATGTCTTGTCTCACGGTTCGGTCCCTGCCCCGTTGATCGCCATTTTAGACGCTTTGTTCGGTGCCGGTCTGGTCCCGGCGGTCGTGCGGATGTGCGCGAAGGTCGGTGGCGTCCAGTACCCCGCATCCGACACCTCGCCAGCGACAATCGTTACCTAGCATGCACGCCAAGCCAAGTCGGTTGCTACGGCAATTCACAGTAAATACGGCGGCAACGGCGGATGAAGCGGGATAACGCTGGTTAGCCGCGGTCGCATCGCAGTGCGCAACGCGTGTCCCGTCCGACGAGTTCTGCACGCTGCTGTAATCAGGGCGCCGTCTTCAGCAACTGGCCGGCAATCTCGGCGGCTTCGGCCAGAAATCGTTTATTGGCGGTCTCGGCGTTGGGGGTGCAAGTGCGGTAGTTGCGGCTGTAGGTGCGGAAGCCACGGTTGAAACTCTGCGTCAGCATCGAGCGGCGCGCGGCAGACGTCCCTTCCGCCTCGATCAGCGCCGTCATGCGGTCGCGCCAGCCCTGGCCCTCGCCACTGTTGCAGAGCGCGCGCAGGTAGTGGACCGCGCCGAGCACCTCGGCGAGGCGCAGCAGCTTCTCGTCGTAGGGGCGTTTTTCGGCGTCCTGTGCTGCGGCGTACGGGACGACGCGAAGGTAAGCGGTGCCATGCGGAACGACCGGCAGCAGGACTGCGGCTGCAACGCCGATCATGACCGCCTGGCGCCACTTTGGTCGTCCCGTCACGGGCGTTCTCCCGGTTTCGCGACGCCGGGGCCACCAATGCTGCCGGCTACGAGTGAGACGGCGCGGCGGATGACGCGCTCGGCGCCTGGCGTCAGGTGATATGCTGCGAGCGCCTCGATCTGCACGAAGCGCGCCGCCCGGCAATCGCTGGCGGCGATCGGTTCGCCGGCATGCGACACGCCATGGAAAACCGTGAGCAGATAGTGTGCGCGCAGAGCGCCATCCTGGTCGTGCAGGATCACGTCCTGCACATCGGCGAGGCCGACGATGTCGAACTCGAGACCGCACTCTTCCCTGACTTCGCGCGTGGCCGCGTCGCGCGCCGTCTCGCCCGGCTCGATATGTCCGCCGGGCAGGCTCCAGCTGCCGGCGTTGGCGCCCTTACCGCGCTGGGCAAGCAGAACGTGATCGCCCCGCAACACCACTGCCGACGCCGCAGCCTTCGGCCAGTGTGGCGATTGCTCCGCAGGGGAGCCCTCGGCGGGATGGGGTGTCAGTCGACGCTGCTCGCTCGTTGTGCTTGACGACATTCGTCTTCTTTCGCAGGCCGTGGGCATTTTGCAGTCGTATCCTCTGCCATCGCTGCGCGGTCAATGTGGCGTGCGGCTGACGTCGCGTCCGGCGCATGTTGCGTGCGGCTCGGGGGAGTTGCGGCGTTCTGGCCGTGACATCCCATTTTCGCCCAAACTCCGCTAGAGAAGGCATAGGTGGCGCGTATCGGGAGGCAGACCATGCGCAGGATTGATGGGTCGCGACGAGCGCTCTCGCTATTGGCGGCGGTCATCGTCGGCGCGGGCGCGGCGGGTGCGGCCGAGCCGCCGAAGGTGACACCGCCAGTATCACCCGTGGCACCGGCCAAAACGCCTGTAGCACCAGCCACGACTGCGATGGACAAGACGCCGGCCAAGCAGCTGTTCGGCTCCACGACGGCAGCCGCGCCGCTGAAAGCACGCGCGATCGGCTTCTATTCGAAGGGTTGCCTCGCTGGCGGCCGGCAGTTGGCGGTCGATGGGCCAGCGTGGCAGGCGATGCGGCTGTCGCGCAATCGGAATTGGGGCCACCCGGAACTCGTCCGCCTCGTCGAGCGACTGGCCAAAGATGTCAAACAGAAAGATGCATGGCCAGGTCTGCTGGTCGGAGATCTGGCGCAGCCGCGCGGCGGCCCGATGCTGACCGGCCATGCCAGCCACCAGATCGGCCTCGATGCCGACATCTGGCTGACGCCGATGCCCGACCGGCGACTGACGCGCGAAGAGCGCGAGAGCATGTCGGCGGTCTCGATGCTCGGCGATACGCCAGTGACGGTCGGCGCTGCCTGGACCGCCGGTCACGTCAAGCTGATCCGCCGGGCGGCGCTCTACCCGGAGGTAGAGCGCGTACTGGTGCATCCGGCGATCAAAAAGGCGCTGTGCGTAGCCGCCGGCGATGATCGTAAGTGGCTGCACAAGGTCAGGCCCTATTGGGGGCACCACTATCACATGCACATCCGCATCGGCTGCCCCAAGGACAGCCCCACCTGTCGCGGCCAGAAGTTGCCCGAGGACGACGAGGGCTGTGGCGCCGAACTCGACCGCTGGTTCAAGATCCTGTCGCGGCCGGCACCACCCGTGGTTGTACCGAAGGATCCGCCGAAGCCGGTCAAACCGCCCCGGCCGATGATGTTGAGCGACCTGCCCGCCGAGTGCCGTGAGGTTCTCACCGCCGGACCATGAAGCGACCAGCCCTATCTCTCGCGCACCGAGCAATATCCGCGAAGTCCGGCGGCCAAAGCGACCGCGTCCCACCTGTGGTCTACCGAGTTAGCGCGTCAGTACATGGACGGCGCAACTCCGGGCTAATTTACGAAAAATTAAACAACTTCTGATTGTATTTATCGTATGCGGCTTATCGGCGCCGGGCGGCACGGCACGCGTGATGCGGCCACAGAATGGCGCCTCTGATCGCAACAGGGGTTTTGTAATGCGTACCATGTCCCGGTCGCCGAGGCGGCCGGAAGGCCGTCGCGGCTTGTCGACGGTGCTTCCGAGCACGGCATTGAATTTGGCGAAGCTGAGGGCCGATTTGCTCGCCGGTGTCTGCATGCTGGCCCTAGCCGCCGCAGCCTGCCCGACGCCGCCAGCGTACGCGCAGTTCGTCTGCCAGGGCGCGGCTGGCAGTGATGGCGCGACCGGCGGGTCGCCGCTTTCGCTTGCATGCGGAACCAACGCCTCGGCAGGCGGCAATTCGGCGACGGCGGTCGGCGTCCAGGCGATGGCCGGCGGCGCCAATGCCGTCGCGGTCGGCAACCTCGCCATGTCCAAGGGTGACAACACGACCTCGCTCGGCACGTCGGCCCGGGCCGAAGCGGGCAATGCTACCGCCATAGGTGCCTCGGCAGGCGCGACGCAGGGCAGCGCGACAGCGGTCGGCGCCTCCAGTTCGGCCGATGGCGTCAGCGCTACGGCGATCGGCAATGCGTCGTCGGCGCAGGCGGCGAACGCCACCGCGATCGGCGCGGCGAGCCTCGCGCAGACGACCAACGCCACAGCGATCGGGT
>Ga0247831_1003272_pt1 | contig 24051 bp, 19 predicted proteins | sample LaCruzMarch2015__9_FD_192406 | JGI IMG/M metagenome (GOLD analysis project Ga0247831, IMG submission 192406) | Freshwater microbial communities from meromictic Lake La Cruz, Castile-La Mancha, Spain - LaCruzMarch2015_1m | ecosystem: Environmental > Aquatic > Freshwater > Lake | place: Spain...
CGAGCACGTCCACCGGCTGGTGCTGGTGGAGGCGGTCGACAACCCCGCCAACATCGGGGCGATCGTCCGGAACGCGGCCGGCCTCGGGTGGGATGGGCTGATCGTCGACGGCACCAGCGCCGACCCGCTCGCCCGCCGGTCGTTGCGAGTGTCGATGGGGCATGCGCTCGTACTCCCCCATGCGCGCACGGCCGATGTCGCCGCCACGCTGCGCGACCTGGTGACCGCCGGCTTCACGATCGCCGCACTCACCCCCGAGGCGTCGGCCACCGACATCAGCAACGTCGTCGTGCCCGACCGTCTGGTGGTGTGCATGGGCGCCGAACGCGTCGGCCTGTCCGAGCCCGTGATGGCCGCCGCCACGGTGCGTGTGCGGATACCGATGCACGCCGGCGTCGACTCGCTGAACGTCGCGGCCGCGACAGCGATCGCCTGCCACGCCCTCCGCCGCCGCACCTGAACCCCCACGAACTTCGGCACCTCGACGGGCCTCAGCACCGGGGTGGTGCCGAAGTTCGTGGGGTTGGGGGTCAGCGGGCGCGGGGGTCGCTGGAGGAAATCGGGAGGCCGGTGTCGTTGCGGAGGTGTTCGGCGGCCGGGACGAAGTACTGCAGCAGGGTGCGCTGCACGTCCGGGTCGTCGGTGGCACGCTCGACGGCGTTCACCATGTGATGTAGCCAGCGATCGCGCTCGAGGGGACCGACGTGGAAGGGCATGTGCCGCATCCGCAGGCGCGGGTGGCCCCGCTCGTCCATGTAGGTCGTCGGGCCACCCCAGTACTGCACGAGGAAGAGCGTCAGCCGGCGACGTGCGCCGGTGAGGTCGTGCTGCTCGGGGTACAGGGGCAGCAGCACCGGATCGGTGGCCACCCCGTCGTAGAACTCGTCGACGAGCCGCTCGAAGAACGGTTCGCCGCCCACGCGCTCGAAGAGCGTCAGGTCATCGTCATCGGCCACCGGCCCATGCTACGGGCGAGCCTCGGGGGGTGAGGCTGCCCGAAGCGTCACGCGATGCTGGGGTCGAAGACGCGAACCGGGCCGAGCTGCTCGGGCAGGAACACCATCGGGGTCGAGCCGTCGCACGCGTCGAGGATCACGGCCTCGGGGGTGGCGAGCAGCACGAGTGCCGTCATCGCCTGGCCATTGACATCGATTTCGATCACATCACCGGTCTGAGCGTTCATGGTGGATCCTTCCGTGGATTCGTGCGACGCCCTGTCCTCGCTCGGAACCTCCGACCGTCGGCGTTGCACACAATGCATCGGTATGCCAGGTGGTGACCTTTACGAGAACTTCGGAGATTCCCAATCGGGAAAGATGTTCGGCAGACCGTCGCTCACCTTCACGGGGAACGCCGGCGGCCGCTTCTCGAGGAAGCTGGTGACGCCTTCGCGTGCATCGGCGCTGCGCCCCCGCTCGGCGATACCGCGGGAGTCGACACGGTGGGCGTCCATCGGGTGGTCGGCGCCGAGCAGGCGCCACAGCATCTGGCGGGTGAGCGCGATCGACACTGGGGCGGTGTTGTCGACGATCTCCTTCGCGATCGCCCGGGCAGCGGGCAGCAGATCATCGGGGGCGTGGATGCTGCGGACGAGTCGGCCGTCCTTGGCCTCCTGCGGTCCGAACACCCGGCCCGAGTAGCACCACTCCACTGCCTGGCTGATGCCCACCAGGCGCGGCAGGAACCAACTCGAGCACGCCTCCGGCAGAATGCCGCGACGGGCGAACACGAAGCCGATCTTGGCGTTCTCGCTGACGAGGCGGATGTCCATCGGCAGGGTCATGGTGATCCCGACGCCGACGGCCGGCCCGTTGATGGCGGCGATGACCGGCTTGGTGCAGTCGAAGATCCGCAGGGTGACGAGACCACCACCGTCACGCGGCACACCGGGAACAGCACTGCGCTCGTCGCTGCCGCCACCCGAGAACGTCTCGCCGCCGCCGCTGAGGTCGGCGCCGGCGCAGAACCCGCGCCCCGCACCGGTGACGATGACCGCACGCACCTCGTCGTCGGCATCGATCCGGTCAAACGCGTCGATGATCTCGCGCATCATCGTGTTCGTGAAGGCGTTCAGCTGATCGGGGCGGTTCAGGGTGATCGTCGCCACGTGATCGTCGACCGAGTAGAGGATCTGCGTGTAGTCCATCCCGGGATCTTTGTCGGTGAGGTGCCGCTGGGCATCACCTGAGCGACGAAGTTCCGGTGTTGGGGGTGAACGTCAGACGTCGAGGAAGCGGCTGGCTGCGGTGCCGGAGCCGATGGCGCCGACGACCATGCCGAGCACGATGATCCAGAACACGATCCAGAGCGGGTAGCTCCCCGTGACCACGAAGGCGCCGAACCCGGACTCGCTGGGGAACGCCTGCACACCCGAGGTCCAGTTCGCATTGAACAGCAGCATCAGGCCGCTGGCGAACACGCCACCGACGAGGCCCTGCAGCAGACCCTCGAGCATGAACGGGAGGCGGATGAACCAGTTCGTGGCGCCCACCAGCTTCATGACCTCGATCTCGCGCCGTCGGGCGAACATCGCTGTCCGGATGGTGTTCCAGATGAGCAGCACCGCCGAGACGAGCAGGAACCCGGTGATGAGGTAGAGCCGCACGCCGATGAACCCGCTGAGGGTGTCGAGGACCTTGATCTGGTCGCTCGGGAAGGTCACCCGCATCACCTTCGGCAGCGTGTCGAAGTTGGCGGCGAGCTGCGTGAGCAGCTCGGGGGTGGTGCCGGCCACCGGCACGACCTTGAACTGCGTGGGGATGTTCTGCTCGTTCAGCAGTTGCAGGGTCTCGGGGTCGCCTGCGAACAACCGCTGGGCTTCGACCATCGACTGCGGGATGTCGAGGTAGCGGAGCTTGGCGACGTCGATGACGTCCGGCGTGCTGCGGAGCGCCTGCTGCACGACCTCGAGCTGTGCCGGCGACGCGTCGTTCTCGACGTAGACGATCATCTCGACGCCGCCCTCCCACTGGGAGAGCTGGTTCTCGAAGCCCTGCTGGATGAGCAGGGTGAGCCCGAACAGGAGCAACGAGACCGACGAGGTGATGATCGCAGCCAGGGTGAGCGTGAGGTTGCGCCGAAGGCTCGCCCACATCTCGCGGAAGGTGTAACTGAGGCGGGAGAACATCTACTCGTAGACCCCGCGGGCCTGGTCGCGCACGATGATGCCGCGGTCGAGCTGGATGACGCGCTTGCGCATCATGTTCACGATGCGCTGGTCGTGCGTGGCCATCACCACCGTGGTGCCGGTCTTGTTGATGCGGTCGAGCAACCGCATGATGCCCTCGCCCGTGCTGGGGTCGAGGTTGCCGGTGGGCTCGTCGGCGAGGAGGATGAGCGGCCGGTTCACGAACGCCCGGGCGATCGAGACTCGCTGCTGCTCGCCACCGCTGAGCTGGTGGGGAAAGCGCTCCTGCTTGCCGGCGAGGCTGACGAGGTCGAGGACGGCTGGCACCTGCTGGCGGATGACGTGCTTGGGACGGCCGATCACCTCGAGCGCGAAGGCCACGTTCTCGAACACGGTCTTGTTCGGCAGCAGCTTGTAGTCCTGGAAGATGTTGCCGATGTTGCGCCGGAGATGCGGCACCTTGGCGTCGGGCATCTCGTTGATGTTGCGGCCGGCAACCCAGACCTCACCCTTTTCGGGCTTCTCCTCGCGGTTCATGAGCCGGAGCAGCGTGCTCTTGCCGGAACCGGAGGGACCGACCAGGAACACGAACTCCGCCTTGGCGACATCGAAGCTCGCGTCGCGCAGCGCCGTCACTTCGGTGCTGTAGCTCTTGGTGACGTTCTCGAGCTTGATCATGCGGATGGAGAACCTAGTGCGGTCATTCCGCCTCGCGGCGTCGCCACTGGAGGTAGCCCTCCATGAACATCTCGATGTCGCCGTCGAGCACTGCTGCGATCTGGCTCGACTCGACGTCGGTGCGCAGGTCCTTGACCATCTGGTAGGGCTGCACGACGTACGACCGGATCTGGCTGCCCCAACCGACCTGTGCCGTACGGCCGGCGATACGGTCGAGTTCGGCTTCGCGCTCTTCGATGACCCTCGCCGCGATCATGGTCTTCAGTCGGTTGAGCGCCTTCTCGCGGTTTTGGAGCTGGCTGCGCTCTTCCTGGCTGGAGGCGACGAGGCCGGTGGGCTCGTGGATGAGGCGCACTGCCGACGACGTCTTGTTGACGTGCTGGCCGCCAGCACCGGATGCCCGGAAGACCTCCATGCGGACGTCGCTCTCGTTGAGCTCGACATCGGGGTCCTCGAGCACCGGCCACACCTGCACCGAGGCGAAGCTGGTTTGGCGCCGGCCCTGGTTGTCGAACGGGCTGATGCGCACGAGGCGATGCGTGCCGCGCTCTGCGGTCATGAGGCCGTAGGCGTAGCGACCGTGGATCGTGAACTCGGCCGACAGGATGCCGGCCTCGGTGCCCTCGCTGACGGCATCGACCTCGACGGTGAAGCCGCGACGTTCGGCCCACCGCGTGTACATGCGAAGGAGGATCTCGCTCCAGTCCTGGGCGTCGACGCCGCCGTCCTTGGCGTTGATCTGGACGATGCAGTCGAGCTCGTCGTGCTCGCCGGTGAACAGGCTGCGCAGCTCGAGCATGTGGAACTGGGCATCGAGGTGCGCTGCGGCTCCGCTGATCTCGGGCTCCTGCGACTCGTCGTCCATCTCGCGGGCGAGCTCGTGCAGGGTCTCGGTGTCCTCGAGTTCGCGGTCGAGGGCGTCGAAGGTGTCGATGTCGACCTTGAGGTTCGAGTACTCGGTGCTGAGGCGCCGAGCGACGTCCTGGTCGTCCCACAGGTCGGGGCGGCCGACCTCGACCTCGAGCTCTTTGAGGCGCAGCCGGTTGCTGTCGATCTTGAGGTACCCATGGGCTTCACCGAGGCGGCGCCGCAGGTCCTTGAGTTCGTCGGTGAAGTCGCGCATGGGGGCAGGTGAGGCTCAGGCGGGTGACGCGCCGTGGCACATCTTGAACTTCTTGCCGCTTCCGCACGGGCACGGGTTGTTGCGCGGCGTCTTGGACCATTCGTCCTTGACCACGGTCTGCTGCTTGACGGGGGCGGGTGCCGCTGCCTCGGGGGCGGCGTCGGGTGACAGCTCGCCGGCAGCCATCGCGGCTCGGGCCGCCTGCGTGAACCCGCTGGCCAGCACGTTGTCGCTCGAGGTCTGCTGCACGTTCTGGACCACCGGCGCCGGCGTCTCGTTGCGGACGACCTGCACGTGCATGACGTACTTGACGAAGTCCTGGGCGATGCCCTTCATCATGGCGCCGAACATCTCGTAGCCCTCGCGCTGCCACTCGGTGAGCGGGTCCTTCTGGCCCATGGCCCGGAGGTTGATGCCCTCCTGCAGGTAGTCCATCTCGTCGAGGTGCTCGCGCCAGCGCTGGTCGATGATGCGGAGCATGACCTGACGCTCGACATCGCGCATGACCACCGGCGACAGCTCGGCCTCGCGGACCTCGTAGAACGCGGATGCGTTGGCCATGACGAGGTCGTACATCTTGTCGGTGGAGCCGCAGCCCTCGAGCTGCTCGACCGTGATCTCGTTCGGCCAGAAGGTCTTGAGCTCCTTGGCGAGACCGTCGAGGTCCCACTCGTCGTCGGCGGCGCTGGCGCAGTGCGTCTCGATGAGCGCGTCGACGGCTTCGGCCAGGTACTCCATGGCGGCGGCCTTGAGGTCCTCGCCGGCGAGGATCTGGTCGCGGCGCTGGTAGATCACCTTGCGCTGCTCGTTCATGACTTCGTCGTACTTGAGGACGTTCTTGCGGATCTCACCGTTGCGCTGCTCGACCGTGGTCTGGGCGCGCTCGATGGCCTTCGTGACCATCTTCGCCTCGATCGCTTCGTCGTCCGGGAGGGCCCGACCCATCACCCAACTGAGCGCGCCGGTGGCGAACAGACGCATCAGCTCGTCATCGAGGCTGAGGTAGAAACGGCTTTCGCCGGGGTCGCCCTGGCGGCCGGAGCGGCCACGCAACTGGTTGTCGATGCGGCGGCTCTCGTGGCGCTCGGTGCCGAGCACGTACAGGCCACCGAGGGCACGGATCTCGTCGCCCTCGGCCTGGCACTGCGCCTTGTACTCGGCGAGCAGCTGATCGAACCGGGCGAGGGCCGTGGCACGGGCCGCGTTGTACTCGTCGGTAGGCGCCTCGGGCAGCTCGAACGCCTCGACGAGGACCTCGGGCGCGTGGCCCTCCTTCAGCACGTCGTGGCGGGCCATGCCCTCGGGGTTGCCGCCGAGCATGATGTCGACGCCGCGGCCGGCCATGTTGGTGGCAACGGTGACGGCGTACTTGCGGCCGGCCTGAGCGACCAGGATCGCCTCACGCGTGTGCTGCTTGGCGTTGAGGACCTCGTGGGTGATGCCTCGCTTGTCGAGCATGCGCGACAGGCGCTCACTCTTTTCGACGCTGATGGTGCCGACGAGCACGGGCTGGCCGCGGTCGTACTTCTCGGCGATGTCGTCGACCACGGCACCGAACTTCGCGTCCTCGGTCTTGTAGATGAGGTCGGGCTGGTCGATGCGCACCATCGGCCGGTTCGTGGGGATCGGCACGACCGCCAGCTCGTAGGTGCCCATCAGCTCGGCCGCCTCGGTCTGGGCGGTACCGGTCATGCCGGCGAGCTTGCCGTACATGCGGAAGTAGTTCTGGAGGGTGACGGTGGCGAGGGTCTGGTTCTCCTCCTTGATCTTCACACCCTCCTTCGCCTCGACGGCCTGATGGATGCCTTCACTCCACCGACGACCCTCGAGGACACGGCCGGTGAACTCGTCGACGATCTTCACCTCGCCGTTGGAAACGATGTAGTCCTTGTCACGCTTGTACAGCTCCTTGGCCTTCAGCGCCACCGACAGCTGGTGCACCAGGTTCTGCTGCACCTCGTCGTAGAGGTTCTCGATGCCGAGCGCCTGCTCGACCCGCTCGATGCCGGCCTCGAGCGGCACGACGACTCGCTTGTCCTCTTCCACCTCGTAGTCGACGTCGCGCTTGAGCGAACGGACGACGCTGGCGAAGCGGTAGTACAGCTGGGCAGCATCGGCCAGGCGACCGCTGATGATGAGCGGGGTGCGCGCCTCGTCGATGAGAATCGAGTCGACCTCGTCGATGATCGCGTAGCTGTGGCCGCGCTGCACCTTGTCGCCGAGGGTGGCGGCCATGTTGTCGCGCAGGTAGTCGAACCCGAACTCGTTGTTCGTGCCATAGGTGATGTCGCAGGCGTAGCTGGCCCGCTTCTCGGCGGGACGCTCCTTGAAGCCGGGGATGACCAGACCGACGTCGAGGCCGAGCCAACGGTGGATGCGGCCCATGTTCTCGGCGGCGAGCTTCGCCAGGTAGTCGTTCACCGTGACCAGGTGGACGCCCTGTCCGCCGAGGCCGTTGAGGTATGCCGGCAGGGTGCTGACGAGCGTCTTGCCCTCGCCTGTCTTCATCTCTGCGACCCAGCCGAAATGGAGCGCAGCCCCACCCATCATCTGGACGTCGAAGTGACGCTGGCCGCTGACACGGGTGGACGCCTCGCGCATGACCGCGAACGCCTCGAGCAACAGTTCGTCGAGCGACTCGCCACGCTCGACGCGCGAGCGGAACTCATTGGTCTTGGCCTGCAGATCGGCATCGCTGAGACGCTGGACTGAGGGTTCGAGGGCGTTGATGTGGGGAACGAGACCTTGCAGGGCCTTGATCTTCTTGCCCTCGCCGGCGCGGAGGATGCGATCGAGCAGTTTCATGCAGATTCGAGCCTACCGGCGGGCATCACCGGCATCGCCCCACCCCGGGCTCCACGGCCCCGCTGACGCACCCCGCCACGCCCCTGCTGCCGGGTTCCGCCTTCGACCGGGCGGCGAGCCTCGAGCGATACCACGGGGGCGAGGACGGCCGGGCTCGACGAGGTGAGATGCCGGAGCGCCGAGCGGCCGCCATCGGGTGTGGCCGCAGCGGCGACGAGCTGGACGTGCCCGATGCCGGCGGCGGCCAGTGAGGCAGCGGCGGCGCGGAGGGTGGAGCCGGTGGTGACGACGTCGTCGACCAGCAGGACGCGCAGCGGCCGACGCGCCGGGCGCGCCCGGAACGAGGGCCCGTCGAGCCGCTCGGCACGGGTGCGGCCGGTCTGGGTGGGACCGTGGGTGCGGTACAGCAACCGCCGGCACGGCACGCCGAGCTCGCAGGCGATGTGCCGCGCCAGCAGCTCACCCTGATCGAAGCCGCGCCGCCCCGCACGAGCGCTGCTGGTGGGAGCCCAGGTGACGACATCGAAGCGAGGCGCCTCGGGCGCCCCGAGGCCGAGCCGCCGAATCATGAGCTGGGCGAGGTGCGCCGCGAGCGCCCGGCGGTTCCCGTACTTCAGGGCCAGGATGGCGCTGCGTGCCGCACCGTCGAACGACACCGCTGCGCGGATGTCGCCGGACACGGCGACCGCCGGCGACGACGCCAGCGAGAACCGGCAGGCACGGCAGAGCACGTCACCCGGGTGGCGGCATGACGCACAGGACGAGGCGAACACGGGAAGCAGCGGCATGCCCCCATGGTCGCAAAGGGGTGTCACACGCGAGTCACAACGCCCCGACCGAGGGTCTCGGGCTCACCCGAGTGCCCCGGCGCACCCCCTACGCGCCGAAACCCTCGGTTGGGCCGGGCCGGGCCCGGGTAGCGTCGTCGGCCGTGCCCACCGTCGAGGTCTCCTCCCCCACGCGTGCCTACGCGCCGCGGTCGGTGGGGGCCGACTGGTGCATCCGGCTGTCGCGCTGCATCGCCGGTCTGGCGATGTTCGGCGTCGGTATCGGCCTCATCCTCGAGGCGCGCCTCGGCGCCGCGCCATGGGACGTGTTCCACCAGGGCGTCGCCGACAAGACCGGCATGTCGGTCGGGAACGTCATCATCGTGACGGGCCTGGTGCTGCTCGTGCTGTGGATCCCGTTGCGGCAGCGTCCGGGGGTCGGCACGCTGCTGAACGCGCTCGAGATCGGCGTGGCGGTCGACATCGTGATGCCCCTCATCCCCGATGCCGGCGCGCTCGTGGTCCGCGTCGTCTACCTCGTCGCGGGCCTGCTGGTGATCGCGGTCGGGTCGGGCCTCTACATCGGCTCGGGGCTCGGGCCGGGGCCGCGCGACGGCCTGATGATGGGCCTGAAGGAGCGCGGCATCAGCGTGCGCGTCGCCCGCACCGGCATCGAACTGACCGTCCTGGTGCTCGGCGTGCTCCTGGGCGGCACCGTGGGCATCGGCACCGTGGCGTTCACCTTCGGCATCGGCCCGCTGGTGCAGGTGTTCCTGCCCCGCTTCACGCTGCCCCCTCGCAACTCGGTGTACATCCCCCGCCGCAGCTGACGACCGCGCCGGCCGACCCCAGCCCGGCACGACCCCAGCGCTGCACGACCCCAGCGCTGCACGACCTTTGCCGCACTGGGGTCGTGGATGGCCCGTGTGCGGCAAAGGTCGGCGGTGAGCGATGGATCAGTAGCGGTAGTGCTCGGACTTGAACGGGCCGCTGGGCGAGATGCCCAGGTACTCGGCCTGCTCGTCGGAGAGCTTGGTGAGCTTCACGCCGAGTGCCTCGAGGTGCAGTGAGGCGACCTTCTCGTCGAGGCGCTTGGGCAGCACGTACACACCGAGCGGGTACTGCTCGAGGTTGTTGAACAGCTCCATCTGGGCGATGACCTGGTTGCTGAACGAGCAGCTCATCACGAAGCTCGGGTGGCCGGTGGCGCAGCCGAGGTTCACGAGCCGGCCCTCGGCGAGCACGATGATGCTGTGGCCGTCGCCGAAGGACCACAGGTCGGTGCCGGGCTTCAGCTCGTCGCGCGTGGCGCCGCTGCGGGCGAGGCCGGCCATGTCGATCTCGCTGTCGAAGTGGCCGATGTTGCACACGATCGCGTTGTGCTTCATCTGGTGCATGTGGTCGACGGTGATGATGTGGTCGTTGCCCGTGGCCGACACGAAGATGTCGGCGGTGCCAACGACATCCTCCATGGTGGTGACCTGGTAGCCCTCCATGGCGGCCTGCAGCGCGTTGATCGGGTCGATCTCGGTGACGATGACGCGTGCGCCCTGGCCGGTGAGCGCCTGCGCGCAGCCCTTGCCGACGTCGCCGTAGCCGCACACGACGGCGACCTTGCCGGCGATCATGACGTCGGTGGCGCGGCAGATCGCGTCGATGAGCGAGTGGCGGCAGCCGTACAGGTTGTCGAACTTCGACTTGGTGACCGAGTCGTTGACGTTGATGGCGGGGAACAGCAGCTCGCCCTTCTCCATCATCTGATAGAGCCGCATGACGCCGGTGGTGGTCTCCTCGGTGACGCCCTTGATGCCGGCGGCGAGGCGGGTCCACTTGGTGGGGTCGGTGCGCAGCGAGCGGTTCAGCAGGCCGAGCACGATCGCGTACTCGGGGTTCGATGCACTGGTGGGATCGGGCACCTCACCGGCGAGCTCGAACTCGCGGCCCTTGTGGACGAGCAGCGTGGCGTCGCCGCCGTCGTCGAGGATCATGTTCGGACCGTCCTCGCCGTTCGGGCCGGCGGGCCAGGTCATCATCTGCTCGGTGCACCACCAGTACTCCTCGAGCGTCTCGCCCTTCCAGGCGAACACCGGCACGCCCTGCGGGTCGTCCTCGGTGCCGTTCGGGCCGACCGCAACGGCGGCCGCTGCATGGTCCTGCGTCGAGAAGATGTTGCAGCTCGCCCAGCGCACCTCGGCGCCGAGCTCGACCAGGGTCTCGATGAGCACCGCGGTCTGGATGGTCATGTGCAGCGAACCGGAGATGCGGGCGCCTGCGAGGGGCTTCGACGGTCCGTACTCCTTGCGGAGGGCGCGCAGGCCGGGCATCTCGTGCTCGGCGAGGTGGATCTCCTTACGCCCGAACGGGGCGAGGGAGAGGTCGGCGACGCGAAAGTCGCGCTGGTTGGCGGGTGACGACATGGGGATCCTCCGGGGAACGATGGAACTGTGGAGAGGGCCGGCACCAACTGGCGCACGCTCTGCGACCGCGACTCGCACGGTTCCGATCAGCCCACGTGACGGGGCGGAATCCTACCTGCTCAGGCGAGCACGATGGCCGATGCGTCGAACAGGTAGTGGCTGTACCCCGCGTCGTTGTACACCCGCACCGTGGTGGCGGCGCCGTACTTCAGGATCGCCATGTTCGGCACCGCCGGACCCTCGACCATGTTGAGGTTCGAGCTGCCGGGTTGGGCTGCGTCGGCCGGGAAGACGGTGAGGTAGCTCCGGGGCGCCGCCGACGGCGCCTGCCTCCCGAGCGAGGCCGACGTGAGGTTGCCGATGACGGCGAGCTGCGGGCCAGCGGGCACACCGGCCACCTTCACCGACGATGCGAAGTCGGCGAAGCTCCAGTCCTCGGACTGCTTGGGCCCCAGGGCGACCGAACCCCACGTGGCCTCGCGCGTATCGAACACGCGGAACGGCGTGGTGAGCGGGATGAGGCGGCCACGGGTCGGCTCGGACGAACCGGTGCGGAGGAACCCGGCCACGTCGACCACCACGTTCGTGGAGCCGGCGTCGTTGTAGACCCAGATCCGGCCATCGGGACCGATCGGGGCGAACACCATGTTCGCCTTGATCTGGCCCGCCACGAGGTTGAGGTTCGATGTCGTGGGCGGCATGCCGGCAGGGTCGGCAGGCAGCACCGACACGAAGGTGGCGCTGCTGGCCGGCTGATCGTTGACCGCAGTGACGTTCAGCATGACGCCCGTGATGGTCGGGTCGTCGGGGATGACCTCACCGGTGGTGAGCGTGGCGCCGCGCACCATGATCGGCACTGCCGTGCGCTGGCCCAGAGCACCGCCGCCGGCACGGCTGTCGAACAGACGTCCCGGCGCGATCGGCTCGACTCGGGCCCCTGGGTCGGTCCCGGAGTAACCGCTGGTGGAGAACCACCCGAAGACATCGATCGCCACGTGCGCCGAGCCGTTCGTGGCAGCGGTGTACATCTGGACGGCGAGCCTGCCATCGGCACCAGGGCGGACGATGGCGATGTTGGGAACGGTCTGGCCTGCAGCGAAGTTCACGATGGAGGCGGTGCCGGCCGGAGCGCCGTTGCCGTACGCATTGAGCCAGCCGGAGCCGGTCGGAGCGATGACGGTGATGTTGACCACGACGGCGAGCACGTCGGCCGGGTTCACCGGCACACCGCCCTCGCCGAGGATGCCGAGCGAGAACGAGGGCGCAGTGTTGGTCGCCGGCTTGGGGCCGGGCACCGGCTCGTTGAGCGGTGTCTCCGGCCGCGAGTCGTAGATGCGGGTCGGCGGGAGTCGGTGGAATTCGCCGCCGGCACCGAGGCCAGTGGCCTGAGCGATCGACGGACCGAACGGCACCAGCGGTGCGACGGGGGCGGCCACGGCACCGAGCAGGACCGCCCCGGCCAGCATCCGTGCGATCACGCGGCGGGACCTCATGCGCCGACCGTACCGCAGGAGGCTCAGTTCGCGGTCGCGGCGAAGGTGGGGGCGATGTGCTCGGCCTCGATGCGAGCCATGAGCGCCTCGTGTCCGGCATCGTCGACCGACACGGCCTCGTCGATCAGCATCACGGGGATGCCGTCCCGCACGAGATAGCGGCGACGCAGGCGCGGGTTGTAGAGGCCGTCGGCCTCGGAGTCGCCGAGGTAGTAGAGGGGTCCCTTGTCCTGGGGGCACGCCAGTACGGCGAGGAGGCGGGTATCGAGTGTCACGTCGTCGTCCTTCGTTCGGTGACCGGCTGGTCAGTTGCTCGTGATGAGCGCGAGCACGTCGGCCACGTGCTGGTCGCACTCGCTGCGATCGGGTGCCTCGAGGTTGAGGCGGAGCAGTGGCTCGGTGTTCGACGGTCGCAGGTTGAACCACCAGGGTCCGCAGTCGACGGTAAGGCCGTCGAGACGGTCGATGCCGGCGTCGGGGAAGGCCGCAGCGACCCGTTCGATGACGGCCAGCGGGTCGTCTACCTGCGTGTTGATCTCGCCGCTCGATGAGTAGCGCTCGTACGGCTTGCGCACGACCGACAGGTCGGTCTGGGCGCGGCTCAGCTCGTCGAGCACGAACATGCTGGCGATGAGGCCGCTGTCGGCGCGGAAGTTGTCGCGGAAGTAGTAGTGCGCCGAGTGCTCGCCGCCGAACACCGCGCCCGTGTCGGCCATGACCTGCTTGATGAACGAGTGGCCGACCTTGGTGCGCACGGGCACTCCGCCGTGCTCGCGGATCACCTCGGGCACGGCACGCGAGCAGATGAGGTTGTGCAGGATGGTGGCACCCGGGCTGCGGCGGAGCAGGTTGGCCGCGAGGATCGCCGTGGTGGTGGAGCCACTGAGCCCGCGACCCGCCTCGTCGACCACGAACACGCGATCGGCATCGCCGTCGAAGGCGAGGCCCACGTCGAACCCGCCTGCCACCACGCGTGCCTGCAGGTCGCGCTGGTTGGCGGGCTGCAGCGGGTCGGCCGGATGGTTCGGGAACGTGCCGTCGAGCTCGCCGTACATGACCTCGAGCGTGATCTGCGGGATCCGCTCGAACACAGCCGGCACCACCAGGCCGCCCATGCCGTTGGCGGTGTCGGCCACCACGCGCATCGGGCGCAGCGCCGAGGTGTCGACGAACGACACGACGTGATCGGCGAAGGCCGACAGGAGCTGGCGTTGCGACATCGAGCCGGCGCTGGCAGCGTTCGCCGGGCCCCGGCCGTCGAGGACCTGCTCGGCAGTGGCGCGCACGATGAGCAGACCGGTGTCCTCGCCGACGGGCCGGGCACCCGACAGGCAGAACTTCACGCCGTTGTACTGGGCTGGGTTGTGCGATGCCGTGAACACGGCGCCCGGCGCATCGAGCGTGCCGGCGGCGTAGTACACGAGATCGGTGGACGCCAGACCGAGATCGACGACGTCGACGCCCTGATCCATGACCCCGCGGGCGAACGCGTCGACGAGCTCGGGCCCGGAAGGCCGCATGTCGCGACCGACCAGCACCCGGGACGAGCCGGCGAAGCGGGCGAACCCGACGCCGAGTGCATAGGCGACCTCGGCGTTGAACTGATCGGGGACGGTGCCGCGGACGTCGTACGCCTTGACGATCGCCGACAGATCACTCGGCTGGTCGCTGGCGGTGGGCTCGTGATGGGACATGTTCGCTACAACCTATCCCCGGGATTTCGAGAGCCATGCTCATCGCCGGGATCCCACGATGGCCGAGGCTCGTCGAGCAGGGTGATGTCGTTGCTGTCCCTGGCGATGGCGCCGGTGGCGTCGGGGTCGATCGTTCGGCCGCGGAGGCCGGGGTCGCGCATGCCGACGCTCTGTCGGCCGATGCCCGAGTCGGAGTCTCGGCCGATGTCCGAGTCGGAGTCTCCGTCACGGTCGGCATCGCCGAACAGATCAACGTCGTCGATCGGCTCGTCGCTGGGACCCCAGTGCACGCCCGGCATCGGCCCGGCGTGCACCACGTCGCCGCGTCGCCGCCACACGAACAGCAGCACGATGCCGGCGAGCGTGAGGACCGAGGCGGCGATGTCGATCGGAGCCCGTCCGTAGGTGAGGTGCACCTCGTTGCTCGTGGGCACCACGACCATCATGTTCGGCCCGATGCGCCACGGGCCCTCGGCACCGCTGGCCTTCCAGTTCGGGAAGTAGCTGACCTTCACCAGCACCGGCACACCGATCTGGTCGACGGTGAAGCGCAGGTCCTGTTCGCCGAGCTCGATGTTGCTCACCGTCACGGCGGGCAGTGGCACCGGCGTGATCGGCTCGACCGGCTGCACGATGTCGACCCGGTCGTCCTGGCGACGAGCGACGTCCGGCTCGACGTCGACCCGCTGCCACGAGTCGGGGCCGCCGGCGGCGGGCATCGCTGCCCACTCGTCGCGGTTTTGGAACCAGCTCATGCCGAGCTCGAGGTTGCGCTCGCGCGGGTCGCCGGGCCGGGTGTTGACGACGACGGGCTGCGTGGCGAGCGGTACGACGAGGTCGCTGCCCGCCACGCTGTAGATGTTCCAGGGGCCGCTCTGGCGCACCAGCGTGAGCTCGGGCTGCTGGTCGGCCTGGGTCTTCGCCGCCTCGGTGAAGACCATGACGTACCGCACGCCGAGGCTCTGGAGGTAGGGCACGCCCTTGACGGCGAGGTTGTTGTCGTAGCGGAGTTGGCGCACCGGGTTGGAGCTGCTCTGGCTCATGGCAGCGGCGGTGACGAAGTGGTACGGCGTCGTGCCCGACGCCTCGAAGAACAGCCCCTCCATGCTGGCGATGCAGCCGTCGGTCCAGTGGGGCAGGAGCATCAGTGCCATGGTGGTGCCGTACTGCCCGTTGCGTTCGTTGTTCTCCCACATCGCACGGCCACACCCCTGGGTGGGGTCTTCGCCCAACTCGGCCATCGTGTTCACGAGCGCCCGGTACTCGCCGTACGCGCCCTTGGCCTCGTAGCCGGTGAAGTTGTAGCGCGACCACGAGTCACTGAGCGCGTCGGTGGACGTGGCGGTGAGGGAGATCGGGCCCCACCTGTAGACGCTCTCACCGTTGTGCTGTGCGAATCCGGCGCCCGGCATGATGCGGAAGAACATCAGCTCGATCACCAGCACACCCACGGCGACGACCGCAGCGACACCGGTGAGCGACGCGAACATCGCGGTCTGACTGGGCTCGCGGGGCGCGGAGACGGCTCGCACGACCAGGCGGGCCGCCTCGACGATGCCGACCATCATGAGCAGGTAGCGCAGGAGGTACAGGAACGGCAACAGACGCGGGTTCCACAGCAGGCCGATGACCGGCAAGCTGTCACGCGTGAGGTAGACGAGCGCCACGAGCGCCAGCGACATGATGCCGAGCCAGGCGCCGTCGAGGTGCCGTCGCGCGATCGAGGCGACGAACCCGATGATCGCGAAGGTCGTGATGAAGATGTCGAAGAAGGTCGTCAGCGGGAAGAACATGTCCCAGAACGAGTCGGCAGCGCCGGAGGGGCGGTAGCCGTACTTCATGTCGGTCATCGACGCATGGTCGAACAGAAACGGCACGACCCAGAACGCAGCGAGCAGGAACGCCGTGAAACCGGTGGTGATGCCGTACACGAAGCGGGTCCGGTCCATCCAGATCATCCACAGCAGCAGGGCGCCGAGAGCAACGAAGATGAGGACGATCCCGTGCGACAGGCAGGCCAGCGCGAGGATGATCGCCGCCCAGCTCCGGTACTTGCCGGTGCGGAGGCCGTTCGCGAACAGGCCGAGGCCGAGCATCGCCAATGACAGAGAGATGGAGAACGAGAACTCGCCCGCCATCGTGCTCTTCACGTTGCCGCCGTAGATCGAGTAGCTCTCGTCGAACAGGAAGAGCAGCCCGCCGAGGGCGAACAGCTCGGGCACCGGATAGCGGAAGTTGGCGAGCCGGCCGAAGGCCCAGCAGCACAGTGGCAGGGTGATCACACCGGCGACTGCCACGACCTTGAACGCGATGCCGTAGGGCAGCACGATGTTCAGCAGCACGATCATCAGTGCCGGTACGACCATGTAGAACCGGTACATCGGGAGGCCGGCGTACCAGTAGTTGCTCCAGCCACTGAGCTGCAGGTTCGGCAGGAGGTGATCGCGCAGGAACGCGGGCCCCATCACGTGGGCGCCCATGTCGCCGCCGGTGGGCGTGTTGTTACTGAAGACGAGGTCGAGGTGCATGGCCTGCGCCGCGGCGAAGGTGGAGCCCCCCACGAGCAGCACCGTCACGAACACGCGGATGATCCGCTCGGTGGTCCAGGGTGTGTCGATCCAATGCATCGGTCGCCGCACCATGCGACGCCCGGCCCGAGCAGCGAGCGACGGGCGGGCGGGCGGGGCGTCGGCCTCGGTCTCGGGCTCGTCGTCGGGGCCGTCGGCGAGCTCGCGCTCGAGGAGGTCGTCGCTCATCGGACCATCATCGCACCGGTGGCCGGGCGCAGCTGGTCACCGCGTCGCCACCCAGATCAGACCGGTCGCATTGAACGCGCAGTGCGCCACCACGCTCATGCCAAGCCGGCGGGTGACCAGCGCGCACACACCGAGCACGAGGCCGATGACGAACAGGCCCGGGTACTCGACGGGGCGGAAGTGGATGATCGCGAACCACGCAGCCACGAGCACCACCGCCAGGACGTCGTCGATACGGCGAACGAACGCGCCCTGCAGCAGCCCGCGATAGAGCAGTTCCTCGACGAGCGGCGCGCCGACGACCACCATGAGGATGAGCACGAGGAGCCACAGACCGTCGGCGCTGTCGTACAGGTTGCGCGCTGACTTCTCGAGCTGGGGCGACGAGAACGTGCGGGGCCACAGCGCTTCGAGCGGCCAGTAGACGAGACGCAGCACGACGAGCTGCGTCAGCACACCGATGGGAACGCCGACCAGGTCGATCGGGCGGAACGACAGCCGCATGTCGCTCCGGACGCTGCCCGAGCCGTAGCGACGACTCACCTCGCGGATGCCGACGAGGATGGGTGACCAGAGCGCCATCGCCCCGAGTGCGGTCACCCACACCGGGGCGGTGACGGAGGAATCGGCCGGCCTGAACAGCCCCACCACGAGCGACCCGAGGAGGTTCCCGACGAACCACGAGATCGCCCACGCAGCGGCTGCCACGCCGACGGTGATGCCGTCGCTGCCGTCCACCAGGCGCACGGCGGGAACCTGCGGCGACGGCTTGGGCATAGAGGTCACAGAGTACCGAGCAGCGGACCGCGCACAGAGTCGGGGGCAGGTCGGGTCGGCCTGGCGTCAGCCGGCGAGCCGGTGTGCGCCGACGCCGACCAGGTGGCCGACGCTGCGTCGATCCTCGAGGATCCAGCCCTGCGGCACCGACAGCCGGCCGGCATGGCGCTCGCACAGGTCGTAGCTGTGCGGGTCTCGCTCGGGTGCCAGTTCGTCGAGCCACACGAGCGAACGGCCGTACTGATACGTGAGTGTGGCGTCGGCCGGAGCCGCGCACCCGGTGCGGGAGCACTGTCGAGGCATCGTCGTCACCGTACCGACGCGTCTCGGATGAGTGGTGGATGCCACATCGGCGCAGGTGGTGGATGCCTGCGCCGACCCCTCCGTGACCCGAAGATGCCCGTAACATGCATCCATGAGCAACCTGCCCCCGCCGCCTCCGCCGCCTCCCCCGGGCCGCGCACCGGGCGGACGCCAGCAGCCGGGCCAGCAGCCACCCGAGCGCGGGCCCGGACGTCAGGGCTTCGGCAGCGGATGGCCGAAGTGGACCCTCCCCGTCATGATCGCGATCCTCGTCGCGATGTTCGTCCTCCCCCGGTTCTGGCCGAGCGAGACCGGCGACCAACTCACCTACACCGAGTTCATCGCCCAGGCGCAGGCCGGTGAGGTGAAGACCGCGGTGGTCAACAACACCAACAACACGATCTCGGGCGAGCTCACCGACGGCACGAGGTACACCACCACCGGCGGCGGCGACCGCGGCGTCAGCGCGGCCGACGAGGCGATGCTGCGCGAGCAGGGTGTCGACCTCGACTTCATCACCCCGCAGACGAGCTGGATCTGGAGCTGGATGGGCATCCTCCTGCCGTTCCTGCTGCTGATCGGCTTCTTCGTGTGGATGCAGCGTCGAGCGATGGGTCAGGCCGGCAGCATCATGTCGGTCGGCAAGAGCCGGGCGAAGACGTTCAACCCCGACAAGCCCTCCACCACCTTCGCCGACATCGCCGGCTACGAGGGTGTGAAGCAGGAGATCACCGAGGTCGTCGACTTCCTGCGGATGCCCGAGCGCTTCCGCGAGATCGGCGCCCGCGTGCCGAAGGGCATGCTGCTCGTGGGGCCCCCCGGCACCGGCAAGACGCTGTTCGCCCGGGCGGTCGCCGGCGAGGCGGGCGTCGGATTCCTCTCGGTCACCGGCTCCGACTTCATGGAGATGTTCGTCGGCGTCGGCGCCAGCCGCGTCCGCGACCTGTTCCAGCAGGCCCGCAAGATGGGCCGAGCGATCATCTTCATCGACGAGATCGACTCGATCGGCCGCAAGCGCGGCGCCGGCCTCGGCGGCGGCCACGACGAGCGCGAGCAGACGCTCAACCAGATGCTCGCCGAGATGGACGGCTTCGAGACCAGCGAGGGCATCGTCATCCTCGCTGCCACCAACCGCCCCGACATCCTCGACCCCGCCCTGCTCCGCCCCGGCCGCTTCGACCGTCAGATCGTCGTGCCGCTGCCCGAGTCAGAAGAGCGGCACGCGATCCTCAAGGTCCACAGCCGCGACAAGCGGATGGGACCCGACGTCGACCTCGAGGTGATGGCGAAGGCCACGCCCGGCATGAGCGGAGCCGACCTGGCCAACCTCGTCAACGAGGCGGCGCTCTTCGCCGTGCGTCGCAACAGCCAGCAGGTCGAACGCATCGACTTCGAGAACGCCCGCGACCGGGTCGTCATGGGTGCCCGCCGCGAGAGCCTCGTGCTCAGCGCCGAGGAGCGTCGGGCGACGGCCATCCACGAGGGTGGCCACGCCGTCCTCACCGTGGTGCTCCCTCACGCCGACCCGCTGCACAAGGTGACGATCCTCCCCCGCGGTATGGCGCTCGGCGTCACGTGGAGCCTGCCGGAAGAGCGGCACACCTACTCGAAGGACTTCTTCGAGGACGTCATCTGCCGGGCGATGGGCGGTCGTGTGGCAGAGAAGATCGTGTACGGCCACATCAACTCCGGCGCAGCGAACGACCTCGAGCAGGCCACCGGCATCGCCCGTCGCATGGTCCGCGAGTGGGGCATGAGCGAGCGAGTGGGGCCCATGGCGTGGCACGGCCAGCAGCAGGTGTTCCTCGGCGAGGACCTCATGACCAGCGGCCGTGAGTACTCCGACGACACCGCCCGCATGATGGACGAGGAGATCTCGCGCATCCTGCTCGAGCAGGAGCAGCGTGCCCACGAGCTGCTCACCAAGCACCGCGCCGGGCTCGACCTGGTCGCCGAGGCACTGCTCGACAAGGAGACGATCGACGGCTCCGAGGTCGCGCAGCTGGTCCAGGCCGGCATGGGCGAGACCGCCCCGCATCCGAGCGAGACGACCAACACCAACTGAGGCGCGCTGGCTGAGGCGCGCTGGCTGACAGGCGCTGGCTGACCGGTGCTCGCTGATCAGTCGTGGTGTTCGCAACCGCCCGTGGGGCGGCTGCCGGGCTCGCGGGCCTCGGCGATCGCCGCCCACAGGTCCGTCGCTGTCACGCGACCGAGGAAGCCGGCGTGCACGACGCCATCGGCGTCGGCGAGCACGAGCGTCGGCACGGCGTCGATCGAGTACCGCTGGTGCAGGTCGCGGTGCGCGGTGTACTCGATCTCGGCGAAGCCGACCATCGGCGTCTCGGCCGCCCGGGCCTTGGCCACGGTGTCGGCACAGGTGTGACACGACGCGGAGGTGAACGCCGCCAGCAGCCAGGGCCGTGCGGCATGCGGGAAGGTGGCTGCAGGGAAGTCGGCCCGGTCGAGCTGGGTGGGCGCCTCGTAGCTCGCCTGCGTCGGTGCATCGATGGTCCGGCGACGGCGGGCGACCAGGGCGAAGACACCGACGACGGCGACGATCGCAGCGGCCATCACGAGACGTTCCACAGCGTCAGCCTGCCAGTGCGTACGAGCCGGAGCGGCCCCGGAGGTCGGCGCCGCGCGGCAGCAGCCGCTCGACGAAGAGGCTCTGCTCGCTGGTGACGACGAAGGGCACGCCGAACGCCGACGGATCGGTGATCGGGATGGTGATGACGGAGCCGGCGCCGAGCGGCAGGTCCTCGAGCCCCGGGACGGGAACGAGCCCGCCGGTGCCCAGCGTGCTGACCGTGACGGTGGTGGGGATGTTGTCGGCGTTGAGCACGACGATCGCATCCTCGAGGGCGACATCGGTGCTGATCGCCGCCGACCATCGTCGCGACGCGAGCTCGGGCGGCGCTCCCATGACGACCGACGTCGCAACGCTGTTACCCGCCGGGCGTGTGATGACCCGCTCGACCACCATCGAGGGGACGTCGAGGTCTGCCGACGTCGCGAAGGTGGAAAAGACGATGCCATGGCGGCCCGCCGGGAGGTTCGGCTCGTCGGCGGTGTCGAAGGTGACCACGCGACCCTTCGGCACCGTGATCTCGCGATCGTTGGTGAACTCGGCCGACACCGGAGCGCCCAGGAAGACCGGATAGACGACGATGTCCTCGCCGGTGGGGTTGTAGATGCTGTAGCGCTCGGTGATGCCCTCGCCTCGCTCGCCGTCGGCGAACCACGCCTGCGTGGTGAGCGAAGGCGCACCGAGCGTCATCGAGTAGCCGAGGCGCCCACCGCCGAGATAGTGCTGCGACCGACCGGCGACGACGCGACCGCGGCTCGCCACGACCTCGGCTGCCACCACCGGCTCGTCGCGCGCGCCGAGCTCGACCACCTGTACCGATCGGCCCGGCACCGGGTAGCCCTGCAGCCTCGACGGGCGCCGGACGCCGTCGGAGGTGACGAAGCCGATGTCGACGATCGCTGCATCGGGATAGGGGTTGGTGAGCACCAGTTGCTCGGTGCTGCCGTCGACCGTGAAGCCGTCGGCGAAGTACCAGTCGGACGAAGCCGCGTTGGCACACGCAGCCACGGCGTCACCTGCGGGATGCCGGGCCACCTGCTCGACGAACCCTCCCCCACCGTTGATCTCTACGACCGCCGAGACGAACGATCCGGTCGGCTGCATCTCGAGCAGATCGACGGTGGTGGTCGAGCGCGGGTCGACGGTGATGTCGCGCACCGTGGACGGCGCAGGAATCGGCGCGCCGGTGGACGAGTCGCCGGGCGAGGTGGTGAAGGCGGTCACCGTGCCGGTCATCGCCTCATCGGTCGGGTTGGCGATCGTGACCGAGCCGCCGACATCGGCCTCGCCGGCAGGCACGCCCGGGCAGAACCACGACGACGTGATGAACGACCCGGTGGGCACGAACGGCATGGTGGGCCGCCCGAGCGATGCGAACGTCGACGGTGCGACGACGGGTTCGTGCCGCGACGCGAGGCCGAGCCCGGCAAGGGCCAGCACCACAGCCACGACGACGGCGATGCCGCGCCGCGGGCTCATGACTCGACCGACGCAGGGACGAGGGGGTCGAGGGTGATGACCGGTTCCACCGGAGCCTCGATCGACCGACGTCGCGGGCGGCCACGACGCGCCCCGATGTTGGTGGCTGCCAGGGCGACGGCGGCCCAGCCGAGCACCTGGGCGAACTGCCACAGGGCGTGCAGTCGCGAGGTCTGGTAGGCCAGCTCGGCAGTGCCTGCCGCTGGCACGTCGAACGCCATCGTCGAGCCGAAGGCCGGGCGGGGCGGCACATCGGCGCCGTCAACGGCGAGCGCCCACGCACGGTCGAAGGGCACCGCCAGGTGCACGGTGGAGCCGGCCTCGACGGGCGCCCGCGCTGCGTCGCGGTGGTCGGCCCCGATCATGATCGGGGTCGCCCCACTGGTGTCGGACTGCGCCAACGCTTCGACACCGGCGGTTTGCGACGCCTCGGCGCCGTCGGCCGTGAGGACCGACCGCTCGGCGACCCAGGCGCGGTTCTCGTACACCAGGAAGTTGGGCGGGCTGTAGACCTGGGCGAGGTCGAGTTGGTCGCCCAGCGCATCGACGAGCCCGGCGGGCGGGGAAAGCGGCTCGCGGCTCGTGGACACGGCACCGTCGACCAGCGGGACGACGACGTAGCGCACGGCGTACGGGGCGAGCAGGCGCCCGGCTCGGGTGGTGGTACCGAACGAGATCGCGTCGAGGGCCTGGGTCACCTCGGCATCGGCGTCGGTGGTGGGCGCCGGCCAGGCGTCGGCCAGGTCGAGGTCGCCACCGCCGGTGATGGCGTAGCCCACGCCGGGCCGATAGGCGGTCGGCCGAGCCGGCACGACCTGATCGTCACCGACCCAGAGGACCCGGTAATCGCCTGCCGCGTCGTCGGGGAACCAGCCGAGGAGGTCGACCATGGTGGTGGTGGGCATGTTCCAGCGGCCGCTACCGAGCGCGAGCACGCCAGGCACCATGCCGACCACCACGGCGATGCAGGCGAGCAGACTGAGTGGCTGCCGCCACCCGAAGCTGCCACCGCGCACGTCGAGCTCGAACGAGCCCACCACACAGCCGGCGGCCAGCGCCAGGCCGACGGCCACCGGCACCAGCACGATGCCCGGCTCGGGCAGGCGGAACGGCAGCGACCCCCGGTCATCGAGGACCGCGAGCCAGGCGAAGGCGGCCACGAGCGTGCCGCCGCGCGCCGCCCACCCGAACCGCCAACCGCGCCCGACGAGCAACGACACCACGGCGGGCAGGTACAACGCGATCGCGAGCACGGCGGCACTGGTGCGCCCCAGATCGAAGGTGAGCAGCTGCAGGACCGTGTTGCCACGGTCGGCAACGGGCGCCGGGCCGACGAACGACGACCATCCGCCCTGACGCACCAACGGCAGGCCGAGCAGGGCACCGCCGACCGCCGCCACCACGCCGGCCAACGCGATGCGCAACGCCGATCGGAGCGGTGCCCCGGTGAACAAGGTGGCGAGCGCGAGCAGCAGCGAGACGGCGAGGAGCATCAGCAGGTACGACGGTTCGAACGCCGTGGCGAGGGCGGCCACGAGGGCGCCCCCAGCGAGCAGGCGCACATGACGGCGAGAGCCGAACCCAACGGTGCGCTCGCCGGTCTCGTCGGCGGGCCCGGGCTGCAGCCCGGCAAAGCGCCGCAGCAGGTCGATCGACCAGGGCATGGCCGCGTACACGAGCAGCGCACCCCACCGACCCATCGACAGCGACGCAGCGGGCAGGGGCACCAGCGCGTACAGCGCCGTCGTGACGAGGCGGGCGCGAGTGAGGCTGAAGCCCGCCGTGAGGCGCCACATGCCGACCGCGCCGACCACGACGAGTCCCACGATCGAGAGCGTGTGGAACAACCCCATCTGGACGAGCGTGAGGACACTGCCGACCGCGATCACGGGGAATCCCGTGGGGAGCGGGGCCGAGGCACCGAGACCCCGCGGGTTCCAGCCGTTGGCGTACGAACGGAGCAGGCCGGACGGACCGTCCGGGAACTGCAGGAACTGGCCGAAGCGCGGCACCCCGGACCCGATGAGGTGGCGGCCGCCGAC
>Ga0247831_1003273_pt1 | contig 24050 bp, 35 predicted proteins | sample LaCruzMarch2015__9_FD_192406 | JGI IMG/M metagenome (GOLD analysis project Ga0247831, IMG submission 192406) | Freshwater microbial communities from meromictic Lake La Cruz, Castile-La Mancha, Spain - LaCruzMarch2015_1m | ecosystem: Environmental > Aquatic > Freshwater > Lake | place: Spain...
ATCATCACTATTTGTTATTGAATTTCCGACATGAGTTTCTGCAGCTGTATTTATAATATAATCGCAATCATACAAGAATTTAAGTTCATTGATATCACAATGTACAAATGAAAAATTTTCATATTTAGAAAATTCATCTAACAGCTTGCTATCAGAAGCGTATGTCATTTTATCTACTCCTTTAACATACCATCCTTTTTCTAGACATAATCTAGTTACATAGGACCCAATAAATCCTAAACATCCTGTAATATATACAACTTTTTTCATAATTATTTTCCTTCTGTATTTTTTTCTTTTTTGTAAAAATCTGTTAATTTTTCAATGATTGAATCTATATCGTATTTTTGTTTAAAACCATATGATAATAATTTTGCGGTATCTAGATAAGAGTGCCTTACTTGGACTATATCATGAAAATTTGTAGATTTAATCTGTATAATTTTTGATTTAGAATTTGTATGCTCTATAGATTTATTAATCATATCTAAAAACCTATATGGTTTTCCACTGCCTATATTAATAATTTGATTACATGGAGCTTTATCCATGCATAATTTAATTGCGTTGCATACGTCCTCTACATAAATATAATCTCTTAAAACTTCTCCTCCGTAGTAAAGATGCACATCTTTGTCGTTAACTATTTCTTTTATTAGAAATTGAAGAGCATTTTTTTTCTTTGAAATTTTTCTATCTCCTTCTCCAAGAACATTTGCTAATCGAAATATTCTGTATTTAATATTATAAGTTTGGCAGAAAGATATTAACAATTGTTCTGCGCAATATTTTGTTATTGAGTAAAAACCAGTTGGATTGCATTTTGAGAAATCTTCTCGAAATGGCATTTCGTGATTCTGACCATATACAAACCACGAACTTATAAAGTTAAATGTAGTGTCAGTATTTTTAGGAACATTTTCTAAAACATTCATTAGTACTGTTAAATTAGTATCAATATCTACATGTAAATTTGTGTGGACATTATAATTATCAATTGTACTTATCAAGTAAAGAATGTCATTAGATTTTTGAGTATGATCATCTCTTTGAATTTTTATTGTATTTTCTGGATAAAGTTCGCAAAATTTTGAACCTATAAAACCATTTCCCCCAAATACTGAAATTTTATTTTCCATATAATTATAAATCTAAATATTCGAAATTAGGATTAATTGCTCTAGCTAAAAAATTAACATTAGACGAAGGAGCGCATATTAAGAAATCAACCTTGGACATTAAATAAGCTTCAATAATAACATCTTCTGCAATTTTATATTGATATTGAAAATCATTTGATCTCATATATCTATGATCATTAGGACTAGCATGTAATGGAGTATTGTCGTGCCCGCTTCTTAAACTATCATATCCAATAACTTTACTACCAAATACTACTTTAGGTAAAATATATCTTTCATATTCATCTGAACAAACAAATAATTTATCATAATTTATAAGTTTTTCTTTTACGATTTGCATGTATTTATCCATGTTTTTTTTATTTGGATGATCTGTGCCTCTAAAGTGAACGCCTAAAATTTTTTGATTTTCAAAATTATTTTTAACAAATGTATCAATTTTATATTGAATATGAGGTTTTAACTTTATATATTTATTAATAATATCATTAAATTCTAATCTTCTTTTTCGTATTTCTTCTTGCGTTTTTGGAATAATTTGATCATAAACGAATTCGCTTGGCTGATCAAATATAATTCCTACTTGTTTTTTAATTTGATTGGCTTCTGGCATTCTGATGGAATGGGGTTGATAGAAGAAATAATTCCAAACATTATCATTATTTGTTTTATAAATACTATTAATAAAATCAATATAATATTTTTCATTTGGATTTTTATGCATAGCTCTAATTGTTTGCCATATGTATCCACACATTCCACAATTTTCTTCTGGTTTAATTAAAATATATTCACTCATAAATTATCAATGTAGGTTTGTTCTATTATTTTTTGCCCATGAGTCATGCCGTAAGCCATATGAACTCCAAATCCATTTTTGACATAAAGTACTGAAGATTTATCCATTTTCATTCTTAGTGTTAATTGTCCTTCGTCCCATTCATCATAAAACATTCCAACTGTATCTTTCCAAAATTTGGTTTCTGCAATAAACATGTTATTAGTAAAATAAGAAGTATCATAAGTTTCAAATGAATAATCATTCTTATTGAAAAATTTATCTTTATATTGCGCTATTTTAGAAGCAATAAACATATTATATTCAAAAGAAAATCTTGCTGGATGGACTCCTCTGACCATAAAATAATACCAAGGAACTGGATTCGTTTCCCATCCTGTATTACAATTAGCAACAAAATCCCAATACTCTCTACCATCCCACTCTCTCATATTTTTAATTTTATTATTAATCTCAGTATAATCTAAGCCCCATAAATTTTGCTGTACAGATCCATTTAATAATAATTCATGAGCTATTTTTAAATCTTCTTCATTTAAAAACTCTTTCATAAATAATTCTACGCTTGGCATGCCATTAGATAGTATTGGAGCAATAATTGGATTTTTAGGATTAATTGCGGAAAGATTCTCTATCATATAGTCTAAAACATACCTACTTATTAGTACATCGTCATCTAATTTGCATGAATACTTAAAATCTGTTTCTTGTGCGGTACGCACTCTATTTAAATAATTTAAATCATTATATTGAATAAGCGCCAGTTCAAAATTATGACCATTTGTTTGAAAAAACGTCTTCCATCTTTCGATTACGTCTTTTTCTCCATGTATGCAAACTCTAATTTTATCTAAATTTTTAATATTAGAAATTTCATTAATCATTTTTAATGTAAATGGAAATCTATAAGCTCTTGAACCACAAGAGAATAAATTAATTTGAAGCTTATTTTCCATATTGATTATATTATTATATAATTATGGTTTCTAATAATTTTACTTTTTCTTGGAATTGATGATATTCTCCATCATGTACCCCATTAGTAGGTATACCTCTGCCATGAAATCCAAAACAATTTTCAAGACTATACTGGCATTCTGATATTTTAGATTCTAAAGAAAATCTCATAGCAACTTCTACTGGAGCATAAGTGCATCCATTGGAAGTAAAATAATCATAATATGTATTAGTTAATTCACCGTCATCATGACCACCTAAATGTTTTATATTTCTTGTTAATTGTATAAATTTATTACTTTTTAATACGAATCCTCCATTGCCAACTCTGTTTCTCTGTCCATAATTTTTCCATGGTGCCCCAATATAATCGTAATTTAAAAAATTATCATCCCATAGATGAGGATTAATAATAAACCCATCGTCATGAATAGATAAATAAAATTCTGTATTAATTAAATTAGGTAATTCTTCATATGCAAATTTAAAGGAATCAGAATGTGTTCTGTTCTGCGTTTCAACAAATTTAATATTACTAGGTAGATTATCTGGTTTTTTATTACTAACTAATATCATTTCTGCAAATTCTATATCTTTAGAGCTATACAATAAAGCTTTCGCACTTTGAATTGGATCAACACAATTTAGTGATAAAAGAGTTATATTTTTTAATTTAAATTTACTCATTTAAAAAATGCATCAACTGTTTTTTCTACGTAATCTAATTGTTCATCTGTAATCACTGGGCTTGTACCCAAAAAGAATGTGTCTGTAGTAATTTTTCTAGCAACTGGAAAATTATTAATAACTTCATTTTGATCCATTAAGCCTTCGTAAGCTGGTTGTAGCATAATATTACCAGCGAAATATGGTCTTGTTTGAATTTTTGAATCCTCTAGATGGTGAACAATGTCTTTTCTTTTGAATTTATTATTATCTTTAATAGTTAAAGCAAAGGCAAACCAACTTGGATCTGAATTTTTTGTTGCTTTTGGAAGAATAAAGTATTTTTCATATTTTGAAAATATATCAAACAAGCGTTTATGATTATGTTTCCTAAGACTAATCATTTCTGGTAACTTTTTAAGTTGCTCTAAACCCATCGAAGCTTGTAGATCTGTAGGTTTTAAATTGTATCCGATTTCGTCATAAACATATTTATGATCAAATATTTCATTTGGTAGAGCTGGAAGCCAATTTGAAAATCTATTATTGCAGCTTCCATTTTTTAAAAGATTAGCTTTAAGTCCAACACAATAACATCCTCTTCCCCATTCTCTAAAACTTCTAGCTACAATTTCTTGCTGTTTTGTATTACAAGCTACAAAACCTCCCTCTCCCATTGTCATGTGATGCGCTGGATAAAAAGAACAACTTGAAAATTCACCAAAGCTACCAAGCAATTTATTATTATAAGTCGATCCTAAAGCATCGCAACAATCTTCTAATAAAATTAAATTATACTCTTTAATGATTGACATTAATTGATCCATATTAGGAGGATTGCCTAATACATGCGCAAACGTTATTACTTTCGCTCCTTCTTTAGCTTTTTGCTCTACCTGCTCAAGATTTAAATTTAAAGTATCAAGATCTATATCAACAAAAACGGGTTTAAAATCAACTTGTAGTATTGGATTAATTGTTGTTGGAAAACCAGCTATAGGAGTTATCACTTTTGTACCTTTAGGTAAATTGTATAGCCTTTTAGATGTCAAGGCTGACATCATTATTAAATTAGAACTGCTTCCGCTATTTGTTAATATTCCATATTCCTTGCCAAGTTCTTTGGGGAAAATATTTTCAAAAGTAATACCATTTTTACCCAATACTAGCCAACCATTTAACAATGCTTTTGCAGACGCGGTATATTCTTCAGTTCCAAAAAATGGTCCAGCATATTGAACCCAATCTTTTCCAGGAATCCATTGTTTTTTTGATTTTTCTTGACTAATGTAGTCTTCTATTAGTTTTAATATCTGTTCCATAGTTAATGTATATTCATTCCCCAATCATTCAAATTTGGAATTTGATATTTATTAATATTATCTTTTATAAATTTATATTTATAATTCATTTGAATATTTTGATTAGTATAAATATCATAATTGACTTTTAATGGAAAGTCAAATGTTTCATATTGCCAATTAAAGTTATTTACTGATTCGTCATATGCTGTGACTGGGACTGTTTGTACGTTAAATTTAAGCCTATTAACATAGTCTGTAACTTTCCAAAAATATTGTTTAATTGCTGCTGATTTTTTATCTAACCATTGTAAATGAGCTATGAAAAGAAACGGTTTATCTATTATTAGATTTTTACCAGTATGGGGTAAGTGTGTGGAATGCATTTGCGCTGGTTGGAATATTGCTCTATATTCATAGGAACCTATTCTATCTTTAAAATTAGTTTTCCATGGACCATCTACTCTTATTTGATTTTTATTAGTATACTGAATCCAATGTAAGTGAAAAACTGTATTTTTATTAAAATTTAATATTTCTTCTAATTCTTTTTTTGATAATGCACCATCAAGATACTCATCGGAGTCTAGACAAATTATATTATTTGAATATTTTAGTGCTTCATCGTAAAGATATTGTCTTTCATTTGTTTCTATTGAAAGCTCGTCTTCTTTCAGATCGTTTTTTAAAACACTTAATATATTATACTTTTCTTTATTTTCAATTAAAAAATCATAAGTTCCATCTGTTGATCTGTCATCTAAAAATACGAAGCCATCTGCATAATTTTTCCAAACCTCTAGCATTTCTTTTATAAGAAACAATTCATTTCTACTTCTAGTTATTTGAATAATCATTTGTATTTTTCCTGTATCTCTTTATCTTCCATTTGGGCTAGTTCTAACCCTGATACAGAAACTGAATCTTCTCTTTGATAAAATGAGCCTATAATATCTGAGATTTTTTTAAATTTAAAACCAAATTTAGATAGCTTCAACCACATATCATAGTCTCCAGAAGATTTATAATTTTCATTAAAATATCCAACGCTTTCTATTGCTTTCTTTTTTACTAACGGAAAAGGGCCACAATAACAAAATTTTAAAAGCAAGTCGTGAGAATAATCTGGCCAATTTCTTAGTCCTACTATAGAATCATAGCTTTGAGAATTTATAATACAACATGGACTATAAAATAAATCTATTTCTGGATATTTGTTTGCATAGTTTGAATAAGTTTGAATTGCAGATGGATAAATAAGGTCATCAGTATTCCAATTCATTATATAAGGATTAGAAGCATTTTTTATACCAATGTTCCAAGCGTTATATATAGTAATTCTTTCTGAGTTCTTTATAATTTGTTTACTAATCCCTTTCCTAAAGTTAAAATTATTGATGATGTCTACTGAGTTATCTGATGAATTTGCGTCTATAAAAATAATTTCAAATTCTTTTTCAAATTGATTGTTTACGCAATTAAGGTAAACATCTAACCATTTAGAAGAATTATATACCGAACAGATAACCGAAATCAAATTCATTAATTTAAAATTTTATTCCAAAAAATTTCTGGAGCATTTTTACAATTTTCAATAAATTTTTCTTTACCTAATTCTCGAAATTCGTGCATGCATCCTATAATATTTGAGCTAGAGGACATTAATTTTATTCCACATAATACGCCTTCGCCAACAGATCTGCAAAATGGTTCTGGTATAATTGGGCTATAAAAAAGTGTTTCATATTTATTTAAAAGTTTAGGCATTTCTTCGTGACGGACTGTTTCTAGATATTCTACATTAGGAGTATTCCTTGCTAGAAAATCAAAAACTCTTGTTCCCCATCCAGCAACTACAAATTGTAATTGAGGATTGTTCATAACGAATTCAAAAAATGATAATGTACCTTTTAATTCATGCATAAATCCAACGTATAAAATCTTGTCTTCTCTTTCTTGGTTTTGATTATAGAATAAATCTGTATCTATAGGATCCGCTACGATTTCTACATTATTAAAAATATTTCCATAATTATTAATAAATAACTGATGATGAAAATTAGTTAAAAATACTGTCTTTTTACAAGATCTAAAAAGTTTTTCTCTGTCTTCTTGTTTTAAATATCTATTTGAATCGTGTTCAAGTCTAACATGGTATTTGTGAGAAGCTATTTTATCTATGATATTAGGATACAATTTATATATTGCTTCTAAATTGGATGAAATTAATATATCATATTGGTCAAAATCTTCAATATTAAAGTTGTAATTATAATTTGCTTCTAATATTGAGAAGCCTAATTCTCTACCTTTTTGAATAATAATATCATTACTTCTTTGCGCTCCTCCAGCAGAGTGTGATAAATTATAATCAGAAATCCACAATATTTTTTTATTATAATCCATAATAATAATATTATGGTATTTTTATAAAAATGTCAAACTTTAAAATTACAACTGATTATTGAAATATTAATTGATTTCTGGAGCTGGCGCAGTAACAGCAGTGTTGGTTGGCTCTTCTACTTTAGTTACAATTTTTGGAGCTTCTGCTTTATTCATATTTTTAATTTGTTCAGAGAAATCAATTTCAACTTCTGCCTTACTTTTCTTTTTTGGGCCTTTGAAGTTATTGAGACAAATTGCAACTTGTTGATTTTGTGGTCTTTTAGTTTCGCCCTTTTTATTCAAAAAATGCATGCAACGACCCATGTAATCATTTTGCTTTTCGTTATCTTTTGGATTCGGTATCGGCATGTATATTATTACACCTATTTACTTTTTTATTTGACAAAATATATTGATTCATGTATTATAATACGACATCTCGCTGAAAGGCGAAAAGGTTTGCCATACTCCTTAAAATGGTGAGTTAGATTAGTTCTTAACGTCAGGCAACGCTAACAGAGCTTGCGACCTGAGAAACCAGAAGAAATTCTGGGAGTGTAGGTGAAAGGGCTAACACGCGATGGATGATCCTACCGACATCCGATAAGTGTTAGGGAGCCGAAAGGCTTATGGACTCAATTGGGAAATTGAACTAACGGCTCAAGCGAACTTGTGGTAAAACACAGGGAAAGCTCTGCTTTGAAGGAGCTCATTGGGAAATATTTATTAAGAATAGATATAAGATCAGTACACTTGTTTAGTAAGATATAAAGTTATTAACACTAATTTAGTTATTTTTCTTTTATAAAAATTAAAAACACTGTAAACTATTCTTTACCTTAGAAAGAAAATATGAGCAAGAATGTTATTATAAAAAAAAGAAATGGCGCAACAGAAAAATTTGATGTAGAAAAAATAAATAAAGTAATCAACTGGGCAATTGATGGTTATACTGGAGTAAGTTTAACAGATATTGAAATCAACGCAAAGATAAACATACATGATGGTATAACAAGTAAAGAGATACACAACCTATTGATTGAAAGTGCAGCTAACCTTATTTCAGTTGAAAAACCAAATTATCAATTTGTTGCAGCTAGACTTTTGAATTATCAATTAAGAAAAGATGTTTGGAAAGGTAAGCATGCTCCAAGACTATCAGAGTTTTTAAGTCAAGGCATAAAAAATAAAGTATACGATAGTTCAATTTTAGAAAATTATTCTGAAGACGAAATAAATAAGATCGGAGAGTTTATTGATCACGAAAGAGATTTTACTTTTACTTATGCTGGAATCAAACAGCTTTGCGATAAATATTTAATTAAAAATAGAACCACTGGTCAGATTTATGAAACTCCACAATTTGCATATATATTAATTGCAGCTTATGCTTTTGCAAAATATCCAGCAGATTCAAGATTGAATTATGTAAGAAAATTTTATGACGCTATTAGTAAGCATAAAATTAATTTACCAACGCCAGTAATGGCTGGAGTAAGAACTTCTAGTAGAAATTATGCTAGTTGTTGTTTAATTGGCGTAGATGACACAAGAGAAAGTATTACTGCTAGTGCAACTGCTGTTAGTATGGCTACAGCTAATAGATGTGGAATTGGTATTGATGTTAGTAAAATTAGAGCTATTGGCTCACCAATCAAGAATGGTGAAGTTGTTCATACTGGTTTAATTCCATTTTTAAAAATCTATGAAAGTAGCGTAAAGGCTTGGCAACAAAATGGACTAAGAGGTGGAAGTGCAACTTGCAATATTCAATGGTGGCATTACGAAATCGAAGATATTGTTGTATTAAAGAATAATGCAGGTACAGATGATAATAGAGTTCGTAAACTTGATTATACAGTTGGTATGAGCAAATTATTCTATGATAGAGTTTTAAAAGACGAAGATGTTACATTATTTAATAATTCAGAAGTTCCAGAACTTTACCAAGCATGGGGTACAAAAGACTTTGATAAAGTATATAAAGAATGCGAATCCAAGAAATTAAAACTTAAGAAAAAAATATCTGCTCGTAAATTATTTTCTCTTATAGTTAAAGAAAGAGTTGAAACTGGTAGAATCTATATTCTTAACGTAGATCACGCTAATGAACACGGAGCTTGGTCAGATAAAGTTACCATGAGTAATCTCTGTACTGAAGTTATCCATCCAACTATTCCGCTAAATGATTATAATGACAAAAATGGCGAAATTGGAATGTGCATTCTTTCGGCAGTAAATATGCTAGAAATAAAAAACTGGCAAGATCTTGAAAAGACTTGCGATCTTATCGTAAGATTTCTTGATGAAATCATTGAACTTCAAGATTACTTTAATGTTGCTGCTGAAAATTTTGCTAAAAAACGTAGAAGTCTTGGAGTTGGTATTACTAATCTTGCAGCTTTTCTTGCTAAAAATGAATTAAAATATAGTTCAGATAAGTCGCTACCAGTAATTGATGAATGGATGGAGCACTTTCAATATTACCTTTTAAATAGTAGTTTAGAATTAGCTAAAGAAAAAGGCAGATGCGAAAAATTCAATCATACAAAATATTCTAAAGGTGTATTACCAATTGATACTTATAAAGATAAAATAGATGAGATATGCAAAAGAAAATTATCTCTTGATTGGGAAAAGCTAAGAAAACAAATTAAAGAACATGGTTTAAGACATTCAACATTATCTTCATGTATGCCTTGTGAAAGTAGCTCAGTTATTCAATCCTCCACAAATGGCGTTGAACCTATTCGTAGTCTTATCACTTACAAAACTAGTAAAATGGGTAAACTTCCAGTAATGGTTCCAGGAATTGGTAAGTATGATGATAATTATGAATTAGCTTATGATCTTAAAGATAATAGTGGATTATTAAAAATCAATGCAGTAATTCAAAAATATATTGACATGGCTATATCAACTAATGTATACTACAACTACAGTCATTATGAAAACAATATATTACCAGACGCTAAAGTAATGAAAGAGATTATGTACGCATATAGTCTTGGATTAATTAGTCTTTATTACAATAATACAGATGATGGAGATAGAGAGCAATCACTAGATCAAAAAGAAGATAGAGACTGTTCAAGTGGCGCGTGTAAACTATAATCTATGAAAACAGTATTAAATTTTAAAAATATAGACACTACTAAACAGCCATTGTTTCTTGGTGAAGATCTTAATCTTCAAAGATATGATCGGTTTAAATATCCAATATTTTTTGAGTTATTCAAAAAACAAAATGAAAATTTTTGGTGGCCTCATGAAATAGCTTTAGGAAAAGATCGTAGTGATTACAATAACCTAACAGAAACAGAAAGATTTGTTTTTGATAGTAATTTAAGATTTCAAACTCTTGGCGATAGTATGCTCTCTAGAAGTATTCATTCTCTTAAAGATTATGTAAGTAATCCAGAACTTGAGATCTGTATGAATACATGGGCTCAATTTGAAGGCATTCATAGTTATTCATATTCTTATCTTTTGAATAATGTATATCCAGATGCTACTAAATTCTTTGATAGTATTATGGAAGATAAAGAAATTACAAGCCGCGCAGAGCTAATTAGAAATAATTTTGATAAAATTCTTGGAGATGATGAGAAGAAAGACCCTAAACAAAAGATTTTTGACGCAATACTTTCTATTAATGTAATGGAAGGGCTTGTATTTTATGTTTCTTTTGCTTGCTCTTTCTATTTTGGATATCGTGGTAAGATGGAAGGCAATTCCAAAATTATAAAATTTATTCAACGCGATGAAGCTCTTCATTTTGCGGTAAGTCAAAATTTACTTAAAATATTAAGAGACGAAGATAAAGAAGGCTTTACAAGTATAGTTAAGAAAAGTGAAGATAAAATCTATGCTTTTTATGAACAAGCCGCGAAGAATGAGAGTGAATGGTCAAAGTATCTCTTTAGTAATGGCAGTTTACTTGGATTAAATGCTGAAGTTTTAGATGGTTACTCTAAGTGGCTTTGTGATAGCAGACTAAGAAGCTTAGGTTATAAGAAGATATTTAATCAAAAAGATAATCCTATTGGTGGATGGCATGATAGTTACTTAGATAGTAGTAAAGTACAAGTCGCACCTCAAGAGACTGAGATTTCTAGCTATAAAGTTGGTGCAAGAAAAACCGATATAGAAGATGAAGATTTTGGCGATTTAAAGCTGTAATAGTTATATATTAATGTGTAATTATCTATGTGAATTTAGATATTACACTGTTATTTAATCTTATTTTAGGAGCATTATCCTTTCTTGGGGGATGGTTATTTACTAGAGTATTCTCTCTTTTTGATAAGCAAGAGAATCTTATGAAGGAAATTAATGATAAAACATTTAGTGATTTTATTACTTTAAGAAAAGAAATGGAATTAGAAGGAAGAAAGCATCAACAAGAAATAGCCGATTTAGCTTTAAAGATAAGCACTACTTACGTTACTAAAGAATCTTTTGAAGTTTATTTTGATAGAATCGAAGCAAAGTTAGATCGTAATTTTGATATAATACAAAATCATTTAAATAGAAAATAAATCAATCAGTATGTGATTTAGGGTGTTTCTTTCCATTACGTTTTTTACTCCAGTCTTTGAAATATTTATTCTTAACTGGATCTTTCCCATAGAGTTGTTGTCTTTTTTCAGAAAGCTCTTTACTTCTATCGAAAAGATCACCAACATTTCCTCGTTGAGAAGAAGTTACCCTAGCAAAATCTTTATCACTTGAATTTACTGATAATTTTTCTTGAGAATTTATCTGTGGACTAGTAAACAATCTATCCCATTTAATACCTTTTACATCAGTATATTCATGTTTATCGTTAATTCCTTGGATTAAACATATAGTTCTGCCATCAGTAGGATGCTGATATAAGTATTCTGGCATATTACTCCATTAATTTTAATATTTGAGATACTGTATTATCTAATGCATATTGTTCTTGTAATTTTAAACCACTAGTATTTACTTTATTAGATTCAAGTCTTTTGATAGCTTTTTCACATCCATCAATAAAATCATCTTCTTTAAATGTATAAATATTTCCTTGATTTGCAGCTGCCCCTTTATGGAAAAACATATTGTCATATGCTTCTATTTTAGCAGAAGGATTTACTAAGCAAGAATTCTCCTCATTTGCCCAATCTTTGTATACGTGAGCATTTAAAATTACTCCATGTTTGCCTAAAGCTAGTGAATGAAATTCTGGTAATCCCCAACCCTCTCCACCACTCATGCCAATTATAATATCTCCACTATTTAGATAATCATTGTAAGTTTCATTACTTTGCATGAAACCTAAGAAAGATATATTAAAATATCTTTTTCCATCCATCATTGAGTTTATTAAATTTTGCTGATCTTCTGGTTTTAAAAATGGATTAAAAATAGAACATTGAAGAAAATACTTTGGATTATTACCATACTTTTTTAACCAAGATTGTATTACAATTTTATGATTTTTCCTTTTTTCTAATTTGCCAACTAAATTAAACGTGATTCTTTCATCTTGAAAGAATTGCTTTTGTTTTACGTTAAAATTATTTTTATCAAAAAATAATGGAATATATTCTATATTTGAACATCCACTATTTTTAAAAATTTCACATGTATATTTAGAAGTAAAAACAGTTTTATAATTGTTTTTAACAATATTAATTTCTTCTTTAGTTGGCGAATCTAATTCGTAAAATGATAAAAGAACTTGCTTCTCAGCAAAACTTTCTAAACTACCCATTAAATGCCAAAGTTTGAATATTTTTTCTTTCCTAGAGAAAGAAGATAATGACCCATCTACAGATTTTTTAATCCATAAATTAAGATCATTATCAACTTTCTGACTAGAAAGATCAATATTATTTCCTATTGGAAATATCTTAGCGTTAAAATTCCTTTCGTATAAATTCTTAATTAAGGCAAATGAAGTTTGCCCAAAACTTAAATTATTTAAAGGAATATTAAGAGCTATATCCATTTTACAATAGATCTTCCTCTACTTCTTGAACTTGTTTAGCTTGAGGTTTTTGAGCCTTATCTTTAACTGGTTGTGGAGTTTCTGCAGTTTTTACAGCAGATGAAGATCCATTAGTATCTTTAGAAAGATAAACTCTAAAATCTGGAGCCTTTGCATTTTCACCTTTGAATTTATTGGTGAATACTACAATTTCTACTTGTTCACCAAGCTCGTCCTTGAAGTATCCAGAAAGATATTTACCGCTTTTCCCTTCTCTTTTCCATAAAGCACCAATATCTCTTTTTTTCCATTCGTTATTATTATTTGTTTGATTTGTATTCATATTTTATGATTATAATAGCTTTATTATAAAAAGTCAAGAAATTATATTTGATCATTAAAACTATCTTTAAACGATTTAATCTTTAAGAAATGAATATGCTTATTATATATATTAATCACAGTTTGAGTGCTTATATTCAATTTTTTACCAATAGCATTCCAAGAGCGATTTTTCTTTTTAGGAGAATAGAAGCGCATTTTAAATATTTTATATACTCTTTTATCTTTTAAAGATTTTAAAATATTAAGGAAATAATCGCAGTTTTCTTTTTTCATATCTTCTTTTTGATCTTGAGAATTCTCTATCATATTCTGGAGGTATTCATTATCTGTGGGTAAGAATTTAGCATTTTTATTCAAAAAATTTAAACAATGATACCTAGCTTGATTACCTAACCAAGTAGAAAATTTTACATTTTTGTCTTCATTAAAAGACAGAGCGGATTGATATACAATAACATCTTTATCTTCATAAAGGTCTTTAGGGTCATGTCCCTTTTGAGCTATAAAAGATTGATATCTTTTTACAATTTCACAAAAAATACCACTATGTCTATGTATTAAGCATTTAAGTGATTCACTATCTTGATTGTTTTTAATATTTTTAATTAGATCTAAGTCTGTCATATATATTCCTTAAGTTTTTCTGCATAAGCTCATACAAGAAGTTTGTATCTTGACAAGTTTCCCAGCATATACAAAAATCAGCTACAGCTTTTAATTTGTTATCATTAGATTTTTCTTCAATATTAGCAGGAGGTATAATAGATCCATCATCTAGTTTTCTAGATAAATGAATTAATATACCATTATGAGATTTTAACCATGAGTATTCATCATCCTTATATTCAATGTATCTTACGTCAGTAACAATAGGCAAGATATTGTCTTTTAATAAATTTTCTACTTTAATATCTAATTGAGAAGTCCAATATTTTCCTTCGGTTTGACTTCTTCTACATTTGCCATAAGCAACCATTAATGGTCGAACCAATTCTTTATCTGCTCCATTACATTTAAATAAATCTATATTAAACTTTTCTTTAGTAAAATCGTTTAATTCTTTTTTTAAGTCATCTGCAAAAGCTAATCTTTGAGATTTTATCTGTTTTTCTTCTAGATATTTTTTAATAATAGAGTAAAAAGTATCTTTACCACATCTAGCAACACCAGTTATACCTATAATCATATAATCATTATAATAAAAATAAAATATCTTGTCAAGTTATTAGTTTTATGGTAATATAATTGGATGGAATTAAAATTTATTTTGATTATGTTATTTTCAGTTTATTTATTTTATAAACTATGAGAAGAATATCATTTGAAGAATTGGCTATTAATATAGCTTCAGAATGTGCTAAAAGATCAGAAGACCTTCACAAGAAGGTTGGATGTTGTATTTTGAATAAAGAAGGTAGGGTATTATCGACTGGTTACAATGGACTTTTGCCCAAAGTAAATATGGATAAAAGCTTTTGGTTGAATCGAGATTTAAGAAGAAAATACGTCATACATGCAGAGATAAATGCTTTATCAAGAATAAAGAGAGAAGAAGAACCTTATATTTTAGCTACAACTTTACTTCCATGTTCTGCTTGCGCCTCAAATATAGCTTCATATGGAATTAAGAAAGTGATTTATAAAGAAGACTATCATATGGATAAAGGATGTTTTGACATTTTTAATTTTTATAAAATTCAACTTATTAAACTATAATGAAAGATATTATAATACCATTACATAAAATAAGCAGAAATGCTATTGAACCAGATAAAATATCAAATAATGTTTTTAAATTTTACTCTGATTTTGATTACGAGATTCTGCCAGAAAGAAATAATATAATAAAGTCTGGTTTTTACTTAAAAGATATTGATTTTTCAATTTTACCGACCAATATATATGCAAAATATAATTCAATAGCTTCTAGCTTTTCATCAAATGATTCTCATTTAGATATCAATATATACTGTTATACCTTAAAAGATAAGAATAATTTTCATTTTGCTGAAATGGGTAAAATTCTTCAAAAAAAGTCTTGCATTTTTTATCTAAATATTATATCATCCAACTATGAAGAAAATTATATATTTGATATTATTAAGTAATGCTTTTACTCTAACCTTAAAAGCACAAACTACCCAAGGAACTTATATTTATAGAAACTATAAAGATTCTATAGTAAGAGTTCCATACCCATCTTATGTGGTTCAAGGTAGTTATATCTATAGAACTTATCCAAAGTCAATAATAAGAGTTCCATATCCAGAATTTACCATTAAAGGTAATGATATTTACAGAACATATCCAAAGTCTATTGTTCGTACTCCATATCCAATAGGTAAAATCGGTAATGGAATACCTGAGTAATATATTATTATCAGTTTTTTTAAATACTACTATATTAGTAGTATGGTTTTTAACTAATGCTTATTACGAATATGTATCTAAAGTAATACCATTCCTATTTACTTCGTATAAAGCTTACATAAAAGATAATAGTTTTGTATATTATGCAGATTTCTTAGAGACAAGAAACACCTTTATATCTAAACTGTTTTCTTGTCCATTTTGTTTAGGTTTTTGGTCATCTTTAGTGTGTTCTATGATTTATAATGTTTTATTTTATATTTGTGTAATATATATTGTATCATTGATTTTATTCTTTGGTATAAAATATATATGCTGCAACAATTAATATTAAAAACAAGTTCAGATTATACAGCTTTTTTTAATAAATTATCTACTTTAAAACCAGAAGATCAAGCAGTTAAACAAATTTTAAATTCTTTATTTAATTTAGAGAATGGATGTTCTTGCAAAAGAAAAGGCAGATACAAAAACTGCGGTAATCAAATACAATTTTATTTGTCCAATCTAGAAGCTACATACATAGATCAATTGAAAGCTCTGTATCAAACAGAAAATTTTAAATTTGAATTTTTAATATCTTGACTTATTTTAAATCATAGACTATAATAATAGTCATATGAAACAAGAGTTTAAAGAGGCGCTCAGTTATGATGATATTTCACTTTTGCCGAATTTTTCAGATATTTCGTCTAGAAAAGAAGTTGATACAACCACAAAAATAAGTAGAAACAAATATATTGATATACCAATCATTCTTTCTCCAATGGACACGGTTTCTTCTGTAAAATCTTGCATTAAGATTAATAAAATAGGTGGAGCTGGAGTTTTACACCGCTTCATGTCCATAGAAGACCAAATGAAAAAAGCCAAAGCAATTAGAGATGAAAGTAATTTTTGTATTACAGCGATTGGTCTAAAAGATGCAGTAGAAAGAATTAGAGATACTTCATTATATACTGATATTTATTTTGTAGATACAGCTAATGGATTAGCTAAAAATGTAGAAGATTTTCTAAGGTGGTATAAAACATCTGGATACAAGCAGGATATTATTGTTGGTAACACTTTGACAAAAGAAAGCGTTTATAGACTCGCTAATTTAAAAGCGGATGGTTTTAGACATTTAATTGGTCCAGGTTCTATGTGTTTAACTCAAGTTAAAACTGGAATTGGTTGCCCAAGTTTGACTGGAAATTTTTACGCTTGGCAAGCCGTAAGAAATTGGGAGTTGTCACAAGTAGATTTATTTAAACAAGACGAACCCAATCCAGACCATAGACCAAGCATACTTGCTGATGGAGGTATTCGTTATCCAAAGGATTTAGTTAAAGCTATAGCAAGTGGTTGTGATGCTGTGATTTGTGGAAGAATTTTTGCTGGATTATTAGATGCGACTGATGATGAAAATATTATTGAAAAAGATGGAAAAAGATATGCAAAATACAGAGGAATGGCTAGTCAAGATGTAGTTGAAGATTATGAATTATATGATGGAACAAAAAAGAACCTTTTTGTAGAAGGAGACAATACTTTGATTCCAATTATAGAGAGTAAATCTATAGAAGATATTGTATATGATTTTACTAATGGACTTAGAAGCTCAATGAGTTATCTTGGCTTTAGATCTATAGAGGAAATGAGAGGCGGATTATGGACCAATAAGATACAAGCCGTAAGAAATAGCCCAAACAGCATGTACGAAGGATTTGCTCATGGAAAATGAATGGCAAGAACAAGCCAAGAAGCATGCGGTAAAAAATAAAACAGAAGAAGTTTGTGGCTTAGTAGTATCAAAAGATAATCGTTTAATGTATATCGGCGCAAGAAATATATCAGAAAATAAAAGAAATAATTTTGCAATAGATCCTAATAGTTATATGTACGCTGCTAGTATTGGAAAAGTCGAAGCTTGTTTTCATTCTCATATTAAAAACACTTCATTTTCTTGGACTGATATAAATAATAGTTTTAAATTAAATTTACCATATTATTTATATAATATTAAAGAAGATAAGATAAATTATTTTTCGCCAATTGATCATAAAGAATATAAAAAATATTTACATTTAAAATTTGATTATGGCAAAAATGACTGTTTTTCCTTGATAAGAAGTTTTTATAAAAATCAATTAAATATTGAAATGTCAGATCCAGAACAAGATAGGGCCATGAAATATATGCCACCAGAAAATTGTCTTATCTGGAGTAGAGAAAAATACAAACAATGGGCAAATGAAAATAATCTTCTAGATATAGACGTAAATGACATCTCTCAACTCAAAAAATATGATATACTAGTTTTTAATGGGTTCAATAAAGGCGAACCAAATCATGGTATGATATATATTGAAAATGAATTAGTTTTGCATCATCCATTCAATGATATATCTAAAATAGAATCTATCAGAAAAGCTCATTTTAAATTTATAAAATTTGTAATTAGACATGAAAAATTTTAACTCAATAGACGAAAACACTTTAAATAAAGTAAGGGCATATTGCTCTTCTAATAAAAATGAAGAGTCTTGTGGTTTTATATATAAAAATAATTCTAACATTTTAAATATTTATAAGTGTCAAAATATAGCTTCTGATCCAAAAAAGTTTTTTTTAATAAACGACTCAGATTACGAAAAATGTTCTTTTAAGGGTAAGATTATAACTTGTTTCCATTCTCATTTAAATAATAAAATATTTTCATCAGAGGATATAAACAATAGCTTACAATCAGAAATTCCATATTTATTATACGACATTCAAAATGATGAATTTAATTTTTTTGATTCTATAAAATACTCTTATTATAGTAAATATATAAATCTGCCTTATATTGCAGGAGTTAACGATTGCTGGTCAACTATCCAAAAATTTTTAAATAATGAAACAAATTTCAAAGCAACCGAACCAGATCCATCAAGACTCGATAAACCAGATCAAATATTATCGTGGGATTGGAGTGATCGTAAGGCGTGGATTGAATCAATGAATGCAATCAAAGTCGCTCCAACTCCAAAGAATGAAGATCAGTTAAAAACCTATGATGTTTTAATTTTAAAAAGTAAATATGAAAAAATACCAACATTTGGAGCATTATTATTAGAAGACAACTTAATCTTGCATCAAAATGATCATGAAATATCTAGAATAGAAGGTTTAAGAAAAGGACATATAAATCTAATTAATTACGTTGGAAGATTTGACCCATGAAAAATAAAGAACTCTATAAAAAGATAAAGTCTAATATGGGTTGCGTTTATTTCTCTCCTATTACTTTTAAAACTTCGGAAGGAATTTATTTAGAAGACATCGAATCAAACAAATATATAGACTTTACTTCTGGTTATGGAGTTGTCAATATAGGCTGGCAGAATAAAAAAATGATACAAAAACAAATTGATCAAATTTCAATTTCAAATTATGCACCGCCTTGGATGCCGACAAATGAAGCTAATGATTTAGCAGAAAAATTAAAATCATTTTTTCCAAATGAAAATTACAAATGCTTAAGAGCTACTGGTGGTGCTAATGCAAACGAAATGGCTTTATCTATTTTTTATAATAAATCTAAAGGAGAAATCGCCACATTTAATAGATCTTATCATGGTTGGAGTCAAGCTACAATTGGTATGAGTGAAAGTGATAAATTTAAATTCCCAAGTATAAAAAAAGAATTTGAATCTGTTAAAATTGAATTACCTACAGATGATTCAGTGCAATATATAGAAGAAATTTTTAATAAAAATCCTAATATTAAAATATTCATAGCCGAACCAATTCTAGTAAGCGGTGGAGTAATAATCCCTTCGAAAGTATTTTGGAATAATTTATATAACCTTTGCAAAAATAAAGGTATTTATTTTATCTTTGATGAAGCTATAACTGCTTTTGGCAGAACTGGATATATGTTTTATTCTAATTACTTAGAAATAAATCCTGATGCAATTGTTCTAGCTAAAGGCATTTCATCTGGATACTCAACTATTGGAGCAGTTTTAGTAAAAGAAGAACATTTAAAAGATTATAAGTTTGCAGATGTTTCTGCAACTTTTTCATGGACTCCTTTCTCTTGTGCGATTGCTAAATATAATATAGATATAATACAAGAGGATGCTTTATGTGAAAATTCATTAACTGTTGGAGATTATTTAAAAAATCTTATAGAACATACATTTAAAAAGTATTTTGATTCAGATTTATTTAAAATAAGAAATTTTGGATTAGTAATAGGGGTAGACCTTCTTAATAAAGAAGGATTACCTAATTTATTTTTAATAGGTAGGATACTTTTTGATTGTGCAAAAAATGGGTTAGTCTTATGCACTTCTTGGGATAATAAAACTTTAATATTTATGCCACCTTTATGCGTAAATAAAGAGCAATGCAATACTGCAATCAAAATTTTAGATCAAATTTTAGCTAAAAAAGCTTGATATTCAATGATATATAGTATATAATCCTTAAAGATGAAACAAAAAAATACTCAAAAATTAAATGTCTTAAAAAGAATGCTCGGTAAAAGAGTAGCAGTTATAACAAGCTATACTACTTTAGACCACTTCTATGGAGAAGTAACAGAAGTAATTGATGAAACTAATGTAGTTATTAAAAATGATAGGAATGAAGATTCTAAAGTTTCAATTTTCGATATCAGAAATCCAGCCCAAGAATTATAATGAAACAAGATCAGCAAAAAGAATTAGCGGAAGTTAGTTTGTATGTTCAGCCTTATTTTAGAGGTCCAATTAGAAGACTAGCCCCTAAAATGCAAAGAAATGACCATTGCCAAATCAATAATAAAAAGTTTAAAAAATGCTGTGGTGCAGATGGTAGTAATTTTTGCAAAAAACTTCTTGGTGATTACTTGAACGAACTTCAAAAGGCTCAAGAACAATTATCAAAAAATGATCAAAGCAGTTGATGTAATCTTTGGATTAGCTTGGGGTGATGAAGGCAAAGGCAAAATAAGTAATGCAATATCTAAAAATTATGATATTGTTTGTCGTTGGAATGGTGGTCCAAATGCAGGTCACACAGTTTATCTTAATGATAAAAAGTATAAAACTCATATCATTCCTTGTGGCGTTTTTCAAAATAAACTTAGTATCATTGGTCCAAATTGCGTTATCAATATTGATAAATTTTTTGATGAGATAGAATATTTAAAAAGAGAGGGATTTAATACATCTTTAATTAAAGTAAGTCCCAAGACACATATTATTACTGAAAAGCATATTCAGTATGATCTTAAATTCTTAAAACCTAAACTTGGAACTACTGGACAAGGAATTGCTCCAGCTTACGCTGATAAAGCTTTACGAACTGGAAAACTTGCTGGAAATTATTTAGATAAACAATATCTTTGGGATGGTGAGCTTTACGGAGAAATTCTATGCGAAGGAGCGCAAAGCTTTTGGTTGGATTTAAATTATGGAGATTATCCATATGTTACAAGTAGCGAGACTTTGCCGTATTCAGCTTGTTCTTTAGGGTTTAGTCCTAGAAAAATTAGAGAGATTATTGGAGTAGCAAAAATTTATGATACAAAAAGTGGAGTAGATCCATTATTTCCAGAATCTCTTTGGGAAGATCCAGAGCTAAATATGATTATTGATATTGGTCAAGAATTTGGATCTACAACTGGAAGAAAAAGAATAGTAAATTGGCTCAATTTAAACAAGCTAATTGATGCAGTTAAAATCTCTGGAGTAACTAAACTTATAATTAACAAATGTGATGTATTAGAACAAATTAATACTTTTAAAGCATATCAAAATAATACTTTATATAAATTTAATACCCTACAAGGAATGCAGTCTTTTATTAAAGCTTATTTAAATCACGCACTAAATAATTATATTGAAGTAATATTTTCTGGCGATAAAAGTAAAATTTAATTATTTTTAATTAAATTAATAAAATCAATCATTTCTTCTTTGGTAAAATCATTTTTCATTACATTAACGCAATAGCAAACAAATTCAACATTTCCTTGAATATACCCTATATTTGGATCAATTCTATCTAGACTTGCTTTTATTGGAGTTTTTTTAATATCTTCATCTTGACTCGTCCTAGATATTTCCATTTTGATATTAGTATAAGGACAAATTCCATTTTGCTTATCCCAAACTTCTTTTAGATATTCTGTGGTTAAATCTGTTTTATAGCCTTTCTTTTTGCTTCTTGATCTTGCTTTATTGGCGTGATATTTAAATGGACTATATTGATCAAGTCTACATCCACAGTATTTTTTTATTCTAACAGCATTAGCTTCTCTAAACTTTTTAAATTTATCTGGATTCTTTTTAACATCAGCCTTACCAACGCATTGATAACTACAATAAAATTTAGTTTTACCTTTATTAATTTGTCTATTATATTCAGATTTTAATTTATCAAAAATATTTCCACAATAAAGACATTTTAATTGAATTTTAGATATCGCCATTTTTATATTATATGCGTATCACTATTTATTCTCTAATATAAATTGGAGCCGAAGGGAATCGTTTACTTGGACCCGAAGAGAATTGAACTCTTGTGTTTTAAAAATCTAAATTAAAAATACTACAAGTTTATTTTATTCCGTTAGTTCGCTAAAGAGTCGAATAAACAATTGGTTTTTAGCTATTCATTTAATAATAAATTTAACCTTAGTTAAGCTTATCCTTAATAATTCTTACAAGAAATCAAATGAAAAGGATCTCATAAGAATACATCTAATAACGCAATATTCCAGTAGATGTGTCGTGGATATCACGCTGTAACTTAGGCTACAGATTCGGTCATCTCAACAAGAGAAACTCTTGCAGAAATATGACCTTTATATTTTGCTGTTTTGGCAGTTAATATAATTGAAACTTTTTTAGGAGTCCTCGATTCAACCTCCACTTGCATTTCAATTTATTTTCTTAAAATCGAAACCATTACGGGCCCAATGTTAAAGAACTATAATCTATATTACATTAGATTTTGACTTTTATCAATATTTTATATATAATAGTAGTATGGAAAAGATATATACTTTATTAGATCAAATTATTGAAAAAAATATTTGGGAAGATAATATGAGCAAAGATAAAGATGCTACTGGCGATAATTGGGATGTGCATCATTTAAAATTATTAAGAACACTTTTAGAAGAATATGAAAAAGAAAAAATTACAAAAAGCTAAAGATTTTACCGACAGATCCAATTATTGTATTGCTACTTGCGAGTGGATTGCGACTAAAGCTTTTAATATCTTATCAAAACTAGATGAACTAGATAATGATAAATTCTGCTCATCTTATAATAAAAAATTTGAAGAATACATGAAAGAGTTAAAATACCTATTAGACAAAAGCGATAAAGAAATGCAAACAATGGATAACTTAGAAAAAGAATTGAAGATTCTTCAAAAGAAAAAATAACATGCCCAAAACTAAAAGAAAAAAATATTACGCAATTTTATCAAAAAACGATAATTTTCTTCATGGAGTATTTCCATTATCAAAAGAAGGATACAAAGAGGCAAAAACCTACATACAGAAAATTTCACCAAAAAACCATAAAAATTTTTATATACAAGAAAAATAATATTATATAGCCCAATAGTGTAAATTATTATGTGAAGGCTGAAATTGCAATTTGTCAAGAGTTTTCAAACAAGATTCATTATAAAGAATCAGAAAAGAGCATACTTGTTTTAGTTGATGAAAAGTACTTTGAAGATTTAAAGACTCAATTAGATAAATTGAACTATAAAGTAATAAGCAAAAGTAACCAAGGAGCCTCTACTGTAGTCGAGTTTGTTAAGATACACAAAGTTCATTAATTAGTCATTTTTTACAATGGCGAGAAACTAGATAATTTTATTTTATCAATTTTTATATTTAATGTGTAATCATATTTAATATGTCTAACCTCACAACAACAGATGCTTCTGAAAAAAGAATAAATTTAACTTATGATGCTACCCCAGCAGACCCAATATCTAATTTTACAGTAAGTGGAACAAATGGAACAGCTTTGCAAGAAAATGCTAACCGCGAAGAACTTTTTATTCAAAATTTACAAAGCGGCAATCTTTATGTAAAATATGGAACTTCAGCTGCTTCTAATTCATTTAATTTTGTTT
>Ga0247831_1003276_pt1 | contig 24034 bp, 19 predicted proteins | sample LaCruzMarch2015__9_FD_192406 | JGI IMG/M metagenome (GOLD analysis project Ga0247831, IMG submission 192406) | Freshwater microbial communities from meromictic Lake La Cruz, Castile-La Mancha, Spain - LaCruzMarch2015_1m | ecosystem: Environmental > Aquatic > Freshwater > Lake | place: Spain...
CTCAACGACGCCAACCGAACCGGCAACTACGAGGTGCTGCGGGCTCTGGCGGCGCCCGAGTTCGCCGCCCGCAATCCGGCAGCGGCGCTGGCGACCACCTTCGAAGGCTTTCGCCGCGCCGGCATCGATCTGGCTGCCGTCGCCGTAATGCAGCCGGTGCTCGATGGTCCGCCGCGCCAGGACGGGGCGGGCCGGTTGCTGATCGCCGGCCGCTTCCCGGGCGAGCCGATCGGCGTCGTGTTCGACCTCGCTTTCAGCGACGTCGGTGGCCGCTGGCGGTTGCACACCGTCGCCGTGCGCACCGAGGCGTCCCCTCGCCAGCACCATGTCGGCGGTGCCGGCGCGGGCAGGGGGCGCGCCGGCTAGCCCTCAGACGCCGAGCAGGCCGCGGCGCGCGAGGCTTCGCATCAGGTCTGCCACGCCGAACGTCCACGGCGGAGCGTTATCAGCCGTCGTCATGCGGTTGACGAGGCGGCCGAGCATGTCGGAGCGGATCGTGACGAGGTCGCCGGGTTTGTGGGTGAAGCCCATGCCCGGCGCCTCGCGGTCCTTGACGGGCGCAAACATGGTGCCGAGGTAGAGCACGGCGCCGTCCGGATACTGATGCGTCGCCCCGATCAATTCGGCAACGAGCGCCGCCGGATCACGCGCGATCTCCGACATCGAAGAATGCCCGTCGAGCACGAAGCCGTCCTCGCCCTTCACCTCCAGATGCACCTCCATGCGCCGCACGTCATCGAGCGTGAAGGTCGCATCGAAAAACCGCACGAATGGGCCGACGGCGGCGGACGCGTTGTTGTCCTTGGCCTTGGACAGAAGAAGCGCCGAGCGGCCCTCGAAGTCGCGCAGGTTGACGTCGTTGCCGAGCGTGGCGCCGACGATGCGCCCGTCGGAGGCGACCACCAGCACCACCTCCGGTTCCGGATTGTTCCACGTCGAGCGCGGGTGAAGGCCCGCCGCCATGCCGGTGCCGACCGCCGACATCGGCTGCGCTTTGGTGAAGATCTCGGCATCCTCGCCGATGCCGACCTCGAGATACTGCGACCAGGCGCCCTGACGGATCAGTTCCGCCTTCAGTTCGAGCGCTTGCGCCGAGCCCGGCACCAGCGTTCGCAGGTTACCGCCGAGCTGGCGCTCGACCACCTCGCGGATGCTGGCTGCCTTCTGCGGCGAGCCCTTGGCTTGTTCCTCGATCACCCGCTCGAGCATCGAACGGGCAAAGGTGACGCCGGCCGCCTTGATCGCCTGCAGGTCTACCGGTGCCAGCAGCCAGGGCTTGCGCGCGTCGCGGTGATCATCTGGCGTGTTGGCGAGGATTTCGTCGAGCGAACCGATGCGCTCGCCAGCGCCGCTCTTGACCACTGCCGCCGCGTCCGCCCGCTCGGCGAGATCGCGCATCGTCGGCGCGAGCCGCGTGATGTCGTAGACGCCATCGGCGCGGATGGCTGCCACCGAGGGCCCATCGCCATCGGGCCGGAATACGCGGCCAGCGAGCGCGCCTTCGGTCCCGTCCTTGGGCAGTGTGCTGGCAGCAGTGAGTGTGATGGGCATGGCGCGTCCTCCTCTTGTCGTTGATGGCGACCTTAGGGGAGCGAAGGCCGCGGGAAAAGCCGCACCAGCCGGCGGATCGCGTGCCGATCCGGCATAGCCGAGGGCCGATCAGGCATAGCCGAGGCGCGCCAGTGCCGCATCGAGTTCATCGTAGTGCTCGATTACGGCGTCGCAGCCGAGCTCGGTCACCGGCACGTCGGTATAGCCGAACGTGACGCCGATCACCGGAATACCGGCGGCCTTGGCGGTCAGCACATCGGTGTTGCTGTCGCCGACCATCACGGCGCGGGCGACATCGCCGCCGGCCATCGCGATCGCGCCCGTCAGATGGTCCGGGTGCGGCTTGCAGACGGGGAACGTGTCGCGGCCGGCAATAGCCTGGAAACGTGTTGCGAGGCCGAGTTCGCCGAGCAGCTTGCGCGACAGCCCCTCGCGCTTGTTGGTGCACACGGCGAGGCGCGCGCCACGGGTGGCATAATGGGCGAGCCGCTCGGTCATCGCCGGAAACGGGCGGCTTTCGACGGCGATGTTGTCGGCGTAATGGGCGAGGAAGGCGGCAAGCAGGTCGTCGATCGCCGGATCGGCAAGGGTGCGGCCATGGTGTGCCAGCGCCGTGGTGATGATGACGCGAGCGCCGTGACTGATCGAGGGCTTGAGCAGAGTGGGCTCTACGGGTGCGAGCCCAATGAGCGACATGACGTGGTTGCCGGCGCGGATTAGATCGGGCGCGGTGTCGACCAGCGTACCGTCGAGATCGAAAACGAGTGTCGCGCCCTGCATGTCCGATGCCCACTTCTCATTGGTGTTGCCGCTCTGGCGGCCGGCGCGGCGCTTAGCACGGAGCGTCGGCATCACCAAGCCGCAGCCAGCCGGCGGGACAACGCTGGCGGCGGCGTTGCCAGCGGCCGGCTCGCCCAATAGGAATGACGCCCGAGAGCTGGGAATTGGGCCAAGGAGCGCGACGATGAGCCAGGATCAGCAGAAGAGGCGCGCGGCCGAGGCGGCGCTTGCCCTCGTCGAGCCCGGCATGCGGCTCGGCCTCGGAACCGGTTCGACGGCGGCGATCTTCGTCGACCTGCTGGCCGCCAAGGTGGCCGCCGGCCTCGATGTGATCTGCGTGCCGACGTCGGAGGCGACGCGACTGCAGGCCGAACGCGGTGGCATCCGCCTGACGACGCTCGATGAGACGCCGGAACTCGATCTGACCGTCGACGGCGCCGACGAACTGACGGCGGAACTCGATCTCATCAAGGGCGGCGGCGGCGCGCTGCTGCGCGAAAAGATCGTCGCGAGCGCATCGGCGCGGCTGGTGATCATCGCCGATGCCTCGAAGAAGGTCGCCGAACTCGGACAGTTCCCGCTACCGATCGAGGTCGTGCGCTTCGGCCTCGCCTCGACACGCCTGACGATCGAGGAACTCGCCAGCTCGCTCGATTGCAGTGGTGAGATCAAGCTGCGAATGGCGCCCGATGGCCAGCCTTTTGTCACCGACGGCGGCAATCTCATCCTCGACTGCGCGTTCGGCCGTATTGGCGAACCGGACATGCTCGCAGCCCTGCTCGATTCGGTTCCAGGCGTCGTCGAGCACGGCCTGTTCATCGGCATGGCGTCGCAGGGCCTTATCGGCACCGAGACGGGCGTTGAAACGATCGAAGCGGTCGACCCCTTCGATTTCGACGAGAGCGACGCCTGACGATCCGGCATCCCCGCACGCAAGGAATCCTTCCGCCATGACAGTCTACGACTACGACCTGTTCGTCATCGGCGCAGGCTCCGGCGGCGTGCGCGCAGCGCGTATCGCGGCCGGCCACGGCGTGCGCGTCGCCATTGCGGAAGAGTTCCGCTTCGGCGGCACCTGCGTGATCCGCGGCTGCGTGCCGAAGAAGCTCATGGTCTATGCCAGCCGGTTCCCCGAAGAGTTTCACGACGCGGCCGGCTTCGGCTGGACGTTGCACGGCCGGCCGACGTTCGACTGGGCGACACTGATCGCCAACAAGGATCGTGAAATCGCCCGCCTCGAAGGGCTCTATCGCGCCGGCCTCGAGCGCGCCGGCGTGGAAATCCACGCGACGCGCGCAACCATCGAAGGCCCACATGCGGTGCGCCTCGCGTCCAGCGACACGCTGGTGACGGCACGCACTATCCTGGTGGCGACGGGCGGCACGCCGAACATCGACCCGGCGCTTGACGGCGCAGCCCACGTCATCACTTCGAACGAGGCGTTCCATCTCGCCGAATTGCCGAAGCGCGTGGTGGTTGCCGGCGGCGGCTACATCGCCGTCGAGTTCGCCGGCATCTTCGCGGGCCTCGGCGCCGAGACGACGCTGCTTTATCGCGGCGACAAGATACTGCGCGGCTTCGACGAAGACCTGCGCGACGGCGTGACCAAGGCCTACCGCAATCGCGGCATCGACGTGGTCACCGGCAAGGTGTTTCGTCGCATAGAAAAGACGTCGACCGGCCTCGTCGGCACGCTGAGCGACGGCACCGTGATCGAGGCCGACCAGATCATGTTCGCGATCGGCCGCAGCCCCAATACGCGCGGCCTCGGGCTCGAGACGGCCGGCGTCGCCCTCGACGGCAATGGCGCGGTGGTTGTCGACGCACAGTCGCGCTCCAGCGTCGAGAGCATCTATGCCGTTGGTGACGTCACCAACCGAGTGCCGCTGACACCCGTCGCCATTCGCGAGGGGCATGCATTCGCCGACACCATGTTCGGGGCCAAGCCCTGGCAGGCCGATCACGACCTGATCCCGACAGCGGTGTTCTCCACGCCCGAAGTCGGCACCGTCGGGCTCGCCGAGCACGAGGCGCGCGCGCGCTGCCCGAGCCTCGACGTCTACAAGGCCGGCTTCCGGCCGATGAAGACGACGCTGGCCGGCGGTACCGAGCGCATGGAGATGAAGCTGCTGGTCGATGGCGCGTCGGGCCGCGTGGTCGGCTGCCACATCCTTGGCCCCGATGCCGCCGAAATCGTGCAGATGGCGGCGATCGCCATGAAGATGGGGGCCACCAAAGCCGACTTCGACCGCACCATGGCGCTGCACCCGAGTGCTGCAGAAGAGCTCGTAACCATGCGCGAGAAATGGGTGGCGCCGAAGCTTTCCGGCTAGTAGCAGGACCTCATGACAGAGACGAGTTCAATTCAGGCGGCGCCGGGACGGCTGGCTGCCCGCATCGCGCTGGTGACCGGCGCCGGCAACGGCATCGGGCTCGGCATCGCCAAGCTGTTCGCGGCCGAGGGCGCACACGTCTACGTCGCCGACGTCGACGGTACGGCGGCAGAGGCCGGGGTGACAGCGATCCTCGCTGCAGGCCACGCGGCAAGCGCCGCCACCTGCGACGTCTCGCGCGGGCAGGACGTGATTGCGCTGCTTCGCGCCATCGAGGGCACGCACGGCCGGCTCGACTTGGTCGTCAACAATGCCGGCCTCAACGTACGCGCCGACTTCCGTCACATGACGGATGCCGACTGGGTAAAAATTCGCGAGGTCAACCTCGACGGGGTGGTGCGCATCGCCCGCGACGCGTTCGCGTTGATGAAGGCCTCGGGCAACGCATCGCTGATCAATCTCGCGTCCATCATGGGGCACCGGGGTCTGCGCCAGCTCGCCGGCTACTCCGCGACAAAGGGGGCGGTATCGGCGCTCACGCGGGCGCTCGCGGTCGAATATGCCGCCTTCGGAATCCGCGTGAACGCGCTGGCGCCAGGCTTCATCGAGACGGCGCTGACCGACCGCGTGCTCCGGAACCCTGCGATCGCCAAGGCGCTGCTCGACCAGACGCCGCTGCGCCGCTTCGGTACGGTTGAGGACGTCGCGCGGGCGGCGCTGTTCCTGGCGTCCGACGAGTCCGCCTTCATCACCGGCGCCGAGATCGCGGTCGATGGTGGCATGGCGGCGGGACTTTGAGCCGGGCCTCGGTGCGCACGGCTGCCGCATTCCAAGAGCATAATGACCGGTGACAAGATCGACCCGGCTCGACAGCATCGGAATGGCGCGCATGAGACATCGGACGAACTGGCTGGGGCGGCTTTGGTCGGGCGCAATTGCGATCCTCGCATCGCTTGTCGGGTTTGCGTCGCTTGCCTGTCTCTCAGTGGCGGCCAACGAGGACTCCTGGGCGTTCGACCCCGAGCACACGCGAGTTCGCATCACGTGGGATCATCTCGGTGTATCGCGCCAATCGGCGCGCATCGAGAAGCTCCACGGCGCGCTCGTCTTCTCTCCGACCGAGCCGGAAGCAGGCCGGGTCGAGGCGACGCTCATCGCGCGCAGCCTGTCGAGCGGCGTGCCGGCGCTGGATCGGGCGCTGCACTCGGCAGATTTCTTCGATGTCGAGCGCCATCCCCACATCACCTTCCGCTCGAATGCGGTGAAGGCGAAAACCGACAAGACCGGCGCGGTCAGCGGCGATCTGACGATACGCGGCATCACGCGGCCGGTCACGCTCGAGGTCATCTGGAATTTTACCGGCGAGCATCCGCTCGCTTCGTTCAATCCGGTCTATGCCGGCAAGTGGGTGGCGGGCTTCTCGGCGCGCGCCGTGATCAAGCGCGGCGAGTTCGGCATGACGCTGGCCGCGCCCCTCGTGTCCGACGAGGTCGTGATCGAGATCGAGGCGGAGTTTCTGCGTCGGATCGCGACGCCCTGAGCGCGCACGAAATAGCTACCCCGTGAGCATAAATGTTGCGGATCAGCATCACTGATTCGGTCGTCGCGACGGCGCACGGCGCCTGAGCGCGTCAACCTCGCCATCATCTCTTTGTGCTAGCGGTGGGGCTGTCGTAGGGATCATCGGCCAGCAGGCACGCCCAGGGGCAAGGTCCGCCGGTCGGAGGGGAAGCGCGGTGCGTCTCGCAGTATTCAGGCTCGCGATCATCGTCGGCGCGCTGGCATTGGCCGGCTGTGCGACGATCATGCGTAACCCGGTGCCGTCGGCGAGCCTGTCGCTGGCAGCCGAAGTGCCGGGGCTCTCCGGCGTGCGTGCTTTCGCGGACGAAAACCCTGGCGACATCGCTGCCGATCTCCGGCGCAGGGCGCCGAACATGCCGCGGCTGGCTCAGGCTGCGCAGCAAGTCGGCGGCAGGCCGGTCGTTGAAATTCTGGCCCTTTCGGGCGGTGGCGCGGACGGCGCGTTCGGCGCCGGACTGCTCAGCGGCTGGTCCGAGGCCGGCACGCGGCCGCAGTTCGAGATCGTGACGGGCGTCAGCGCCGGTGCCATCATCGCGCCGTTCGCGTTCCTCGGATCCCGATATGATCGCCAACTCAAGGAGATCTGGACCGAGTATCGCACCAACGAGCTGATCATGGCGCAGATCCTCCCCGGTCTGCTCGGTGGGTCCTCTCTTGCCGACACGGCTCCGCTCGCCGAACTGATCGAGAAATATGTCGACCGGCGCATGCTCGCCGAGATCGCTCGCGAATACCGGCGCGGTCGCATGTTGCTGGTACTGACCACCAACCTCGATGCGCAGCGCCCGGTGGTGTGGAACATGGGCGAGATCGCAGCAAGCCGGCACAAGGATGCCCCGGAGCTGTTCCGCAAGGTGATTCTGGCCTCGGCGGCGATCCCGGGCGCGTTCACGCCGGTCTCGATCCCGGTCGCGGTCGATGGCAAGAGCTACGACGAACTGCACGTCGACGGCGGCACCACGATGGAGGTGTTCGTTTCGCCGTTCCGCGCGCCGCTGAAGGCGTTCGACAAGCTCTACCCACGCCCGCCGCTGCGTCGCATCTACATCGTCAAGAACGGACGGATGACGCCCGAGTACAAGCCGGTCCAGGCGCAGACCATACCGATCGTCTCCAGCGCCATCTCGACGCTGCTGCTCAACCAGTCGAACGACGAGATCTATCGCATCTACCGCGAGGCGCGTGACGGGGGCGCGGAGTTCCGGCTCGCCGCCATCCCTGCGAGCTTCGATGCGCCGCGCAAGGAAGTGTTCGATCCGGTGTACCAGCGGGCGCTGTTCGACGCCGGCTACGAAATCGCGAGCTCCGGCAATCACTGGTTGAGCGAGCCGCCAGACGTTCGGCCTCGCCACGTCGCCGGTCGCTAGCGCCGGGTGGGGCTCAAGGCTTCCGAGCTGGCGGGGTTGGTGCCTTTGCGCGCGCACCGAGATCGTCGAACCATGCGAGAAACGCGTCGAGTTCATCAGGGTTCAGGCGGAACTCGGGCATTTCCTTGTGGCCAGTGGTAATGCCCTCGGCGAGCGCCTCGGCGATCTGCTCCCCCTTCCAGCGCTTCGCGAGATCGCGCATCGGCGGCGACTTGTCGAGCTTCGAGACGTCGGTCAGGCCGACGGCGTGGCAGCCCGAGCATAGCTTCTCGGCCAGCGCTTGACCGCGCTTGATCGTGTCGTCGGCGCGGGTGGAGAGGGCCATGGCCATCAGCAACGCGCCAGCAAGCCCTACCCGACCGACCATTGTCAGCTTGCTCGCCTTGGCCACGCGGCGCTCCTGTCGCATCCGATAGCGCAAGTTTGCTAGCGCCGGCCGCAACGGTCCTTGATGTCGGTCAAGAGTGCTCGCCTGGCGGGCCTCTCCCACTCAGCGCTTCAAGCCGATCGCGCGCATGATCGCATTCTTGATGATCGTCGCCACCGACCGAGAGACCGAGCGCTGAAACTCCTTGGCGATCTGCGTTCCGACCCCCTGCGAACGGCGCCCGCCGGTCGTGTTGTTGCCGAAGATCACATTGGTCCAGGAGTTGGCTTCGGCCTCCTGGTTGGCCTGGATCTCGGAGGCGCGTTGAGCAAGCTTTTCATGCGCCGACTCGCGATCCAGCGTCTCTTCGTACTTGCCGTAGACGGGGCTGTACTCGATGACACCGCGGCGCTCTTCCGCCGTCACCGGTCCGATGCGGGCATTCGGCGGGCGGATCATCGTACGCTGCACGATCGACGGCTCGCCCTTGTTTTCCAGCGTGGAGACCAGGGCCTCGCCGGTCTTCAGCTCCAGGATGGCAGCCTCGGTGTCGAGGTCGGGGTTCTGGCGGAACGTCTCGGCAGCGGCTCGCACCGCCTTCTGCTCTTTCGGCGTGAAGGCGCGGAGCGCGTGCTGCACGCGGTTGCCGAGCTGCGCCGAGACAGTATTGGGCACGTCGAGCGGGTTCTGCGTGATGAAGTAGACGCCGACGCCCTTCGAGCGGATCAGGCGGGCGATCTGCTCGATGCGCTCCAGCAGCGGCTTCGGTGCTTCAGAGAACAGCAGATGCGCCTCGTCGAAGAAGAACACCAGCTTCGGTTTCGGCTGGTCGCCGACTTCGGGCAGCGTCACCCAAAGTCGCGTCAGCAGCCACAGCAGGAATGTCGCATAGAGGCGCGGCTTTTCCATCAGCCTGTCGGCGGCGAGCAGGTTGATGATGCCACGGCCATCGGGCGCGATACGCATGAAGTCGGAGACGTCGAGGGCCGGTTCGCCGAAGAACTGATTGGCGCCCTGCTCTTCGAGCACCAGCAGGCGGCGCTGGATGGCGCCGACCGAGGTGGTGGCGACATTGCCGTACTTGGTGGTCAGTTCCTTGCCGCGCTCGCCGACGCTGTTGATAATGGCGCGCAGGTCTTTCAGGTCGAGCAGATCGAGCTTCTCGTCCTGGGCGACCTTGAAGGCGATGTTGAGCACGCCTTCCTGCACTTCGTTGAGTTCGAGCAGGCGGGAGAGGTGGAACGCGCCCATGTCGGCGACGGTCGCGCGGATCGGGTGGCCTTGCTCGCCGAACACGTCCCAGAAAATGCAGGGATAGGCCTTGTTCTCGTAGCCTTCGAGGCCGATTTCGGCGACCCGCTTCAGGATAAAATCCTTGGGCTCGCCGACTGCTGCGACGCCCGACAGGTCACCCTTGATGTCGGCCGCGAAGACCGGCACGCCGGCATCCGAGAAGCCTTCGGCGAGAACCTGCAGCGTCACCGTCTTGCCGGTGCCGGTGGCGCCGGTGACGAGGCCGTGGCGGTTGGCGAGGCGCAGGTCGAGGTATTCGCCCTTGCCGCTCTTGCCGAGAAAGATCTTGCCGTCTTGCAGCATGGTCGAGGCCCCTGAGGCGCGGCCGGGACGCGCAGGCGCCGGCGGCCGGAAACGTTGGCCGGGCGATTCGCCTGCCCGGTGCTCGCGCCCTCTTTGCACGGGCAACTCGACTTTGCCAACGGGAGATGGCAGGGCGACAACAGTTGTTCCCACCCTGTGGAGCGACCGCGTTCAAGGTGCGCGCGGCCAAGTCGGCGGTCATAGGGGACTGCCGCATGCCGGCTACTGCTCAGCGGACGTCGGCGGTCTCGCTGACGAGATCGTCGACGACCGCTTCCAGCGCCGCCTTGTGGCTTGATCCTGTGGCGAGCGCGCGCTCGAACGACGCGAGTTGGCGGTCGGCGCTGGTCCCCTCGGCGACGATGCGGCGGGCATGCGCGATCTCGGCCGTGCAACCGAGAGCCTCGGCGTCCTCGGCGACCAGGACGATGATCTCTTCGATGAGATCGCGGAACGCCACGAGTTCGCCCTTCCCGAGATCGAGCAGCGACCCGCCGACGCCATAGCGTTGGGCGCGCCAGCGGTTCTCTTCGAGCAGGAACACCGGATATTGGCGCCACGATTGGTTGGAGCGTCTCAGCCGATAGAGCATGCGGCAGAGCGAGACATAAATGGCAGCGATGGCGATAGCGTCGTCGAGCCGCGGGCAGACGTCGGGCGCCCGAAGTTCCAGCGTCGGGAACCGCGCCGACGGGCGGATGTCCCACCAGACTTTGCTCGCGTCCTCGACGATGCCGGCATCGACGAGCACGGCGATGGTGCGGGCGTATTCGTCGTAGCTCTCGAAGCGTCCTGGCAGCCCCGTGCGCGGCAGAGCATCCTTGATCGCCGAGCGATAGCTCTTGAGGCCGGTGTCCTCGCCGTCGAAGAACGGCGAGGAAGTCGACAGGATGAGCAGGTGCGAGACGAAGTAGCGGAGCTGGTTCATCAGGTCGATGCGCAGCGCGTCGTCGCCGATGCCGGCGTGGACGTGCATGCCGCAGATGACGAGGCGGCGGCCGACGCCGGCAAGGTCGGCGGCGAGGGCATTATAGCGGTCGCGATCGGTCGTCTCGGCGGCGCCGAGCTGCAGCGGCGGCGTGCCTGATGCCATGATGGCGAGGCCATGCTCGCCGGCGAGGCGGGCGAGCGTACCGCGCAGGTGGGCAAGTTCGGCGCGGGCGGCGGCGAACGAGCGACAGATGCCGGTGCCAACCTCGATCTGCGTGCGCAGGAATTCGGGCGCGACCCGGCTGCCGAGCGAAGCTTCGCAGGCCTTCATCAGCTCCGGCGGAGCGGGCGCGAGCGCCCGCGTGGCGCGATCGACGAGGTGGTACTCCTCCTCGATGCCGAAGGTGAACTCTGGCTCGCGGATGTCCATGGCCGACGGCACTCCTTTGGGTGGCGTGGAGCGACGTTAGCGGAGTTTCGCGGGCAACGGCAGAGGGCTTGGCGTGGGACGCCCCCGTTCACCGCGTGTAAAATCTTACGGCGTGCGGCGAGGTGTGGCGCCGGCCGTCTTCGCAGTCCCCGCGGCGGCATCTATTGGGATGCTGTCTGGTGGGGGCCGCGGGCCTTCGCTGAGGCCTACAGGCAGCGCCGGCTTGCGGGTGGCATCCTTGCCGCCAGCGCGGCGCTGATGCTGGCGGCGCTCCGGCACCAGCGTCGTCACCGGCAGACCGGGGTTGGCGATCACCACTGGTGGGATGGCCCCGAAGAATGGCACTTTCGATTTCAGCCCGTCCAGTGGATGGGCGAGGCCGCTTTCAGGTTCCGCTGCCGCCACGCCCTCGGCATGGGCAATCGCCTTGCCGAGCCGCGGGCGCAACTCGGCGTCGAACGTGTCGGGCCCACGGTACGGCATGCGCGACACCATGTGCACGACCGTGAAGCCACGCTCCTTCAGCCGTTCGAGAATTACCGGCAGCGCGCGGGCGGTGGCCGGCTTGATGTCGTGGAACAGCAGGATGCCGCCGTTACGCGCCGCTGCGCGTTCCAACGTGCGGCGTACGATTTCGTCGGCATCGTCGAGGTAGCTGTCCTCGCTGACCACGTCGACGGTGAAGGTGGCGGCACCGCGCCCTGCAAGATGCTCGAGCAACTCGGGACTGTCGTTGAGGCCCGGAAACCGGAAGAACGGCGCGATCGGGCGGCCGGCGGCGAGCGCGACAGCGGCGAAGCCTTTGTCGATCTCGAGCAGCGCCGAGGCCTTCTTCATGCGGGGCATGCGGAACGGATGGGACCAGGTGTGCGAGCCGACTGCGTGACCGTGATCGAGCACCTCACGCACGACCGTCGGATAGGCGATCGCCATGCGGCCGACGGGGAAGAACGTGGCGCGCGTGCAATGCCGGGCGAGCGTCGCCAGGATCGAGCGGGTGATCCAAGGCACCGGGCCGTCGTCAAAGGTCAGCACGACCTCTTTCGGGCGCAAAAAATTCGGCTCGCGGGTGAAGTGCGTCGCGTGGCCGAACAGTGGCCCGTTGGCCGCGTCGATCTCGACGATGCGTGAGAGACCGATCGCCTTGCGCGGGTCTTCGCACTGGTCGGCAGCCTGTGCGGGCGCGTTGGGAGAGGCGAGTGCAGCGGCGACGAGGAAAGCTCCACAGACCACGCCACGCAGGCACCGGGCTGACCTCAGGACTGTCGCGAAGCTGCTCATGAGATGGCGATGTCAGGCGAAAGCGGCTGCACGAGGACCTGGACAACTTCGCCCGACTGGCGTGGCCGAAGCGTCACAGCACTGCTCGCTGAGCCGCTCGGATACATCCCGCGCCAGTCTGCCGATGTCTCCGGCTCGATCACCGCTCGAAGATCGCTTTGCGCCAGTCCGGCGTCTCGAGCGGACGCGCAGTCTGCGTCGGTGGTGGCGGGGTGACGGCGGCTGGTGGGCTGGACGTTGCCACACTGGCGGGCTGAGGGGCGGCCTGCGCGGTCTGGCGGCCTTCGGCGCGGCGCTTGGCAACACGCTCGACGATGTCGTCGTCGGCTCCCGGCGCCGGCATCTGCCAGGTGAACGAGCGTGTCGCCAGCGGCTTCGACGCGGCCATATAGTTGCGCTTTTCGAGAAGGCGCTTGGCCTCGTCGTCGTACTCGGGGAGCGACTTTGCCGTGGACTTCGAGGTGAGGTGCACGACCTTGTAGCCACGCGCCGCCAGATCATCGAGCAGCGGGCGCAGGCCGCGCGCCGTCGAGCCCTGAATGTCGTGGAACAGCAGGATGCCACGCTGTCCGCGCGCTTCGAGCTGGCTCATGATCTTACGATGCACCTCTGCGCCTGAGCTGGTGCGGTAGTCGTAGCTGTCGACGTCGATCGAGAACATGCCGACGTCGCGCGCCTTGAGGTACGACATCATCCGCTTCGGATCGCTGAGATAGGGGAAGCGGAAGAACGGCAGCACACGTGCGTCGCCGGCTGCGACCTTGACGGCGCTGAGGCCGAGTTCGATCTCGGCGACGGCGCGGTCTGTGCGCTGAGCGCCGAGGTTCATGTGCGACCAGGTGTGCAGCGCCAGCGAATGGCCGCGCTTGGCGACCTCTTTCACCATGTCTGGATCGGCGACCGCCTGACGGCCGACCATGAAGAACGTGGCCTGCGTGCAATGGGCGGCGAGTGCGTCGAGCACGGCGCGGGTATTGCGGCGCAATGGACCGTCGTCGAACGTCAGCACGATCTCCTTGGGCTTCAGGAAATCTATATCCTTGTACTGTTGGTGGCCATAGCGCGGCCCGCCGGTCGTATCGATGTCGACGGTTCTAGCGACGCCGAGGGCCCGGGAGCTTGCACAGTCGGCAGCGTTGGCTTCGGTCGGCAGCGCAAGCAGCCCGGCGAACGTAATGCCGGCAGCGAGGACAGCGAGGAGCGATCCAGAACGGGTCGAGCGGTGTGAGGCAATGATCGTCATCGAGGTCCTGCAAGAATATGGCCCATTGGCCCGGCGGCGCGCATCTCGCACTGCCAGCTGGCGCCTGAATCGCTCACCCGACTTGCTGCGGTTCGGCGCCATATGCGGCGCTGCAGCTATCGTAAGATTCGAAGCAGGCTCAACAGCGTAGAAATTTTCCCGTAGCGATTGCAATGGCCATACGACGGCATCGCGCCGCAATCGTGCAAGCTGTTGCCCGCGCGCGCCGGAGCGTCCCTGTCCCGCCTTCCTGCAATGTGCTAAACGACGAATAATCCTCTGGAAAACCGGGATGTTGGGCGAGCGGCGCTGCCACGGCGCTGGCGAACGGGCAAGGTGTCGCATGCGGGAAGCGCGAGCAGGCGAAAGCGGCGACGACACGGCGAGCGGTACCGTCACCGGCGAGCTGGTCAACGCGGTTTCGAGCGCGCTTGGACAGCTCGACGAGGCGCGCGTGCGCTCGCTCGTACGCGACCTCAGGGCACCCGATCTCGCCGACCTGATCGAACTGCTGCCGGCTGGAGAACGCGCGCCGCTGATCCAGGCAATCGGGCCGGAATTCGACTACGAGGCGTTCTCGGAACTCGACGAGACGGTCCGCGACCAGCTTTCCGAAGAACTGCCCAACGCATTCCTCGCGAAGGCAATCGTCGAACTCGACAGCGACGACGCCGCCTATGTGCTCGAAAGCCTGGAGACGTCCGACAAGGACGAAGTGCTCGCACAACTCTCGGAAAGCGACCGCTCGGCGCTTATGCGCAACTTCGAGTATCCGGAGGAAACCGCCGGCCGCCTGATGCAGGCCGACTACGTGGCGGTCGCACCGTTCTGGACGGTCGGTCGCGTCATCGACTACATGCGAGATGCCGACGATCTGCCCGACACGTTCTCCGAAATCTTCGTGGTCGATCCCTCGTTCAGGGTGCTCGGCTCGCTCGATCTGTCGCGTCTGCTGCGCACCAAGCGCGAGGTGGCCGTCGCGGCGATCATGGATACCGAGCGCCACATGGTGCTGGCGACCGACGACCAGGAGCAGGTCGCCCGCGAGTTCGAGCGCTACGACCTGATGTCGGCGCCAGTCGTCGACGTCAACAACCGCCTCGTCGGCGTCGTCACCGTCGACGACGTGGTCGAGGTCATCCAGTCGGAGGCCGACGAGGACGTTCGCCTGCTCGGCGGCGTCGGCGACGAGAGCGTGATCGACGGCGTCATCTACACGGCCAAGAACCGCGTCGTGTGGCTGCTGATCAACCTCGCCACAGCGGTGCTGGCCTCGCTCGTCATCAAGCAGTTCGACGCCTCGATCGAGCAGATGGTGGCGCTCGCCGTGCTGATGCCGATCGTCGCCTCGATGGGTGGCAATGCGGGCACGCAGACCATGACCATCGCGGTGAGAGCGCTCGCCACCCGCGATCTCGGCCCCGTCAACGCTGGCCGCGTCGTTATGCGCGAGGTCGCGGTCGGCCTGATCAACGGTCTGCTGTTCGCGGTCATCATGGCCGCTGTCGCGATTTTCTGGTTCGGTTCGGGGCCACTCGGCCTCGTCATCGCTGCGGCGATGATCGTCAACCTGCTGGCGGCAGGCCTTGCTGGCATCCTGATCCCACTGGCGCTCGACCGGTGGGGCTACGATCCAGCGGTTGCTTCCGGGGTATTCCTGACGACGGTGACCGATGTCGTCGGCTTCTTTGCCTTCCTCGGGCTCGCGACGGTGTTCCTGATTTGAGCGAGCGGCCCAGCAGGTTTGCAAACTTCGGGAACGGCGCTTCGTCAGAAACGGAAACCATCGACAGGCGGCTGAGGGCCTATCGCGTTTGCCGGCGCCGCCAGATAGGGCAGCACGACGAGCACCGGCAGACCGGTCATCTCCATGAATTGCTCGCGGGTTCTCAGCCGCGGATCGAGGAGTTCGGCGACGATCGCAAGGCCGATACCGAGTGCGATGCCCGCAAGTATGCCGAACACGACAAATATGATTTTCGGCAGCGTAATCGGGATCGTCGGATCCTGAGGCGGGTCGATCACTTTGATACGCTCAGGCTCCTCGAACTGTCCGAGAGCATAGCTGGTCGATGCTTTGTCATGACGTTCAACGAACGCTTGGTACAGTTCGCGAGCACTGGCGATCCGCTTTTCTATTTGTGTCTGCTGCTGCTCGATCGGGGCGAACTCAGCCAATGACTGCTGGAGCTGTTCGACGGCTTGCGACAGTGTCATGACCTCCTGCTCGAGCGTCGCCTGTCGCGTTTTCGCCTCCTGCAGCCGCAGCACCTGCGAAACGAGCAACGTCGGCGCATTTTGAGCGTCACCCACGGATGCGGCCGCCATGCTGAGCAGCCGGTCGATATCGGCGACAGCGATTGCCCTCGAGACGTCGAGGTAGGCCCGTCGATCGGCCTGCAGGCGGGCCAGTTTGCGCTCGGCGGATTGCACATCCGAGTGAGCGTCCGTGTAACGGCCGCGCAGTGTCGTCAGCTCCGTGCTGACCTGGACGATACTCTCTTCGAGGCGCCCGACGATCGGGTTTGAACTCGCCATCTGCTGCCTCATGGCCTCGAAGCCAGCCTTGGCGGCGTCGAGCTGCAGCGTCTGTTCTTGCAGCTTCTGTTGCAAGGCACCAAGCCGCATCACGCTGGAATTGAGCAGCGATGGTAGCTTGTTGGCGTGGCGTGCGCGGAACTCGGACATTTCCCGCTCTGCCGCCTCCAGCGAAGCCTTGCGCTGATCAAGTTGGTCGGCGAGAAACGTGCGCGTTGCCCCAAGGCGGCTTCGTTCCGGCGACAGCAAACGCTCGAGGAAGCGTTGCTTTATCGCGGCGAGCGTTCGTCCCATTCCACTTGGCTCGCTGCCGCGCAGGCGAAGCTCGATCAGGTCGGTCCCGACCAGGTCCACCGTGATCGCGCCGCCGAGCTGGCGCATTTCGATCGCCGCCTGGCGTGGGTCGGAGATCTCCTCTGGAGCGCGAATGTCTCTCAGCACATTGAGCAGGACATGCTCACTTTTCACCAGCGACTTCAGCGCCGTCATGCGCTCTTTCACGTTCAGGCCGACGATGAAATCCTTGAGAAACGGGTTCTCTTTACCTGTCTCCTGCAGCAGCAATATCGTGCGGGCTTCGAAGGTGTTGGGTGCGAAGCGGGAGCCGAGGATGCTTAAAGGGATCATCAATACGATCGGCACGCAGATCAGGTAACGCCGGCGCCAGCCTGCGTTCAGGATCATTCGGACGATGTCGGAGAGCGACCGCGTCACCGGCTTTGTGCCTCGCTACTGACCTGCGGCGATAAACGTGAGGATCAACGTATCGTCCGCAAGTTCGGGATCGAACATGATCGATGTTACCAGCGCGGGTGGTAGCATTTCGTTTATGAGGCGCACGCGATTGTGCGCAATCGTCGCCTGCTCGAAGGCGTTGCCGATACCGCCGCGGCCAACGGCGATAGCGATGCGAACATCCTGCGACGCCGCTTCGGCGAATTTCGCCGCTAGAGCGAGAGCGTCGCTGCGGCGGAGTTCGATACTTGACGGCGCATAGCGCAGATGAAGCGGTCGCGGCAGTTCGCCGTCACGATGTTCGCTGGGCTCGTCGTTCTCCGGACGTTTGCGAGCGGCGATCATGGTGGCCAGTCCCCGTGCTTCGTCAGCACCCGAATTGGCGGCAGTTGGCAGGCCGCCGGTTACCAGGCACGGATCGGACTGAGCGTTCGGTGCAGGACGGGGCGGCTGTCCCGCGACGAGGAGTTCGGTGCCGCGTATCTGGCCGTGGGGAAACTGGCGCACGTCGCTGTTCCGGCCTTGCGCTACTGCCGCGCGCGGTCCGGGCTCGGGTTGGCAGGTGTCTGCGAGTTGACCGTAGATCGACGAGAGATCGACAGTTGGCGGCGCGGTGGGAACATTGGCGCAACCGCCGACGAGCAGGGCTGCGGCGAAAAGCACAGTCGGGCCTTTGGCTGCGGCAGGGATGGGGCCGGCCGCAGCACTCCTGCGTCTAATCGGAGGTATGTTGCTCATCGTCGATCCGAGAGGTGTGCTGCCAACTCGATAATCGATTCGCGTATCGACCGCAGATCGTGGCGCGAAAGAGCCGCGGCGGCACGCCAGCGGTCTCCAACGCGCGCCGTAATGCCGGCTGCGAGAGCCTGCGCCTCGGGCTCGGTGCGGCCTGCAAGCCATGTGAGCCACCGCTGGTCGACGACACCTTCGGCGAGTTCCAGCAGATCTCGGTGAATTGCTGGTGTTTTCGGGCAGGGTTCGGCGGACGGCAGGATGAGTTGCTCGTCACCTTCCCGGCCATCGATCGGATCGAACGGGTGCGCGGTCGGCATGCGCGCGTGCCACTGCAGGTAGCGGCGGGCGGCCGTGCGCCACAGCCATACACCCGCCGCGACGCGAGGCGCGCCGGTATTGTAGAGCCAGACTTCCGGTCCACTCCGCGCCGTCTCGGCAATCGAAGCGGCATCGAGCCCGTATCCCGGATTGACGAGCGCCACATCGAAAAGTCCGGCGAGCGCCCGATCCTTCGCCGAGTTGAGATGACCTGCGAGGATCGGGCGGGGTCCGGATCCGGGAACCGCCCGCAAAGCATCGAGCCACGATTTCCAGAGCGCACCGCCCCCGGGATTGTCCGGTTCGTCGGCGATGCTCCAGATCGGCGGATCAAGCCGCTTCTCGGCGAGGCGCGCCGAGAGTGCGGTGAGGTGGACCGCCCCTGCCTGCGGCCCGAGAGCCGACAGCACCCGCTTGGCCGGCGCGTAGGCGAGGGCTCGAGGTTCGAGCCCGGCATCACGCGCGCGGTGGAGGTCGGTAGCCATCAAGGCCTCACCGTTGCCAAGCGGCGTTGCGAGCGCTGGCGCCGAACCGGTAAGGCCGAGGGTCGCAACGAAGCGCGCATCGCAGGCAACCTGGCGATCGCGCAGGGTCTGAAGCCCATCGAACCATGTGAGGTGAGGGCTTTCTTCGAGATAGACTCCGGCGGGCTTAACAGCTTTCGGCAATGCAACATCGATCACTTCGAGCGAAACAGGTTGCGCGTGGCGCACGTTGTGATCTGAAACACGGAGCTCGAGAGTGTGCCGGCCGGTCGGAAGGTTCGCGCCGCCAGCGATCCAGAACTCGACAAGACGCCCGGTCGTGCCGGGGGCAGATCCGGTTGGGATCGTCCCCGCTGCATGGAGGGTGTTGTCGGAGAGCGTCAGGAAGCTCTCCTGCGCATTGCGGCGATCGAGCCGCTGGCGCGCGGCCCACGCGTAAACGACGAGATGCGGCGCAACTCCCGCAGGTGGCACCAGGTTTGGCGTTACTGTCTGTCCATCGGTCAGTCCGTCGATTCGGACGCGGAGGCGGGCTCCTCCATCGGGCGCCAGCCGAACACGAAGTGGCCGATCTGCTGCGAGCCCGGCGGTTGACCAGTGGACACGCCCAACGTCCTGGTCCTCGTCCTGCAGCTCTTTGCGGAGGACGGGCCAACTTTCACGATACCACGCCACTCGGTCGGCTTCGACGCGTTCACGCGCACGGCCATCGCCCGCAGGCTCGACGAGCACTGCTGACAGATAGCGGGCCGCCGGTTCCGCCCCGTCGAGGACGATCGTCAATCCATCGCGATCGCTGTCGACGTCTACTTCGACGGTGTGCCCGCGCGCACGGCGGCTGCCGAAGGCCAGCCAGGCGTCGTCCGCCTCGGTATGCTCGTCATCACGACCAGCGAGGTATCGATAGCGGGTCCACTCCGACGCATCATAACGTTCGTCCAGCGCCACGCGACCATTGATCAGGATGCGTCGGCGCAACACGTGTGGAAGCATTTCCCATTCGCCTGGATCCTCCGTCCACACCGTCACACGCACGCGACCGGCCGGGGATGGAAGGCGAACGCGGTCGAGCCCTTTCAATCCATTTGCGGTGAGCGGATCCGGCAGAGGCCGTCGAACGGCGACCGGTGCACCGCCGAGCAGCCGATGGTCACCCGGTGCGATCCGCTCGAAGCCTTCGGGCAGTGGCGCGTCTTGGGCACCTAGCGCGTAGCCCCGCGCTCCGGCAGGCAGTGCCACGGGGCTCGTGAGGTTGATCCTGTCGATCGTCACGCGCCCGTTGCCGGCCGCCTTGAACGCCATCACGCGGGTGAGCCTTGCGATATCGATCGGGCGGCCTGACGGCGTTACAAGGCCGCCCAACACTGTGCGCCAGTGGAAAGGCCCAGGAGGAAACACGCGCTCCACGTTGACGCGGCTGGCATAGTCACGCGAAGCAACGTCGTCGATCCGCAGCACGATCGTCGCAATGCCGTTCCCTTCGATGTGGCCGGAAATCTCCAGCCGGTCGCCGGCACGAGGGTAGTCCGTAGCAGTGAGCCTCAACTCGGCGGATGATTGCGCGGATTGGCCAGCGACCCTGCTGCATTTTGTCGAGGCGACAGCCAGGAGCGCCAGACCACCTGCCGCCAGCAGTGCGATCCGGTGAAGCGTGCGACCGCTCACAGTGCGTCCAGCGCCGCGTTCAATTCTGCGGCTCTCCCGTCCCAACTTTCGCCGGCGACCCGCCGCCGTCGGTCGCCGTCGCGTCCGCGATCGGCAGCCGCTGAGCGTATGGCAGCACAGAAGCCGTCCGTCCCTTCGCCGACAGCAACCAGATCGCGGTACGGCCGCAGCGCTGGAAACGGCGTCGTCGCAATGGGCGTACCGGCAGCGAGGTATTCCCGTAGCTTCAACGGATTGGCGGCCAGGATCTGAGGGCAGTTGCGGAACGGCATCATCGACACGTCCCAGTACTGCGTAAAGCCGGGTAGGCGGGCGTGTGGCTGCCTAGCGACCAACGTGACGTTGGCGACGCCGTCGAGCGCGCCGATGTCGGTCGCGACCGGGCCGACCAGCACGAATTGCCAATCCGGCATGGCGCGCGCCACTGCGGCGATCAGCGGGACGTCGATCCAGTCCGCAATTGCACCGTAGAAACCGGCGATCCGCGGTGCGGCCGGCAGTTCGGCGGCGCGCGGTGCCGGAGTAGAGAACAGTGTGATGTCGGCCCCGTGCGGCAGGAGCCGTGTCTTGGCAGCCGGGAAGCGGCGGGCGAGCACATCACTCGCTGCGAAAATCAGATCGGCACGCTGGACAAGTCGATCTTCCATTTCGAGTACCGGGGCGTGGTCGACGCCTGCGAGGGCACCGAAATCATCGCCACAATAGTAGACGACGGCCCGCTCGCCGAGTTCGCCGACGACCGGGAGCGCTGTCGGCAGAGACGTCCACAGCAACGGACGGGTGATACCGCGTTGCTGCATCAGGCGGTGCACTTGTCGGCTGAGCAGCGTCCGGTTGAGCGCAAAGGCGGCCCGGCTCGCGGGGGCGGGGATGGCGGCCACCGAATGAACGCTGAGACCTGCAGGTGATGCAACCAGCGCCGATCGCTCGGGCGCGTTGCGGTCTGTCTTGCGCGGACCGCCGCCGAGCAGCACGCTCGCCTTCCCGAACGCGCGGCGCAGGTCGTGGCCGTCGAGCCGCGGCCGGCGCATGCCGATTGAATTGATCCAGACGACCTTGCGATCGCGGGCGAGGCGGCGGACGAGGTGCTGGGTCGAACTCGGATGGGCGCCCCAGTCCTCACCGAATACGACGAGGTCGGCGGTCATGCCGCTTGCCTCATCCGCTGCGCCCGAGTCATTTCTGCAGCCAGCGGCCGGATCGGTCGGGCAGGAGCGCCGGCAGCGAGGACGAACGGCGGGAGGTCACGCGTCACGACGCTGCCGGCTGCTACGATGGTGCCGCGACCGATCGTGACGCCGGCCAGTATGGTCACGCCGGTCGCCAGCCAAACATCGTCTTCGAGGACGATGTCGCCGACCTGATCGTCGCTGTCGGGTGCGCCTGCGGCCCGTGCAGCAGCATCGATCGGGTGACCGGGATAGCCGGCCAGAAAGGCGCGACCGGCGATGCGCACGTTGTCGCCGATCCGCACTTCACGCCCGACGGCGATCGTGGTCTGCCAGCCGATATCGACGTTGCGTCCTACGATCAGGCGGGGTGTGCCAACGGTCGCCGTTCGACCGGAAAACGTGCTTGCGGCACTCAGGCGACAATCCTCACCGAGCTCGATGGACAGGGGTCCGGTGACGAACGGCATGCCGCCATACAGATTGAGGCGCGCTGCCGGTTTCATCAGACGGCTCTGGAAAAGCGGCGTGTACCAGAAGATCCTCAGGGATGCCGAGACCACGCCGGCGACGGCGCGGTGCAACGCGTAAAGGCCGGCATGCAGCCCCGGGACGACCGGAACGCTCGCGGAGCGCGTTCTGATCGCAAGCGTATAGGCTAGACGCGCAAGCGGATGGCGCCGTGCCTTGACCCACTGCCGCAAACGATCGACCTTACTCATGTGAGCCTCCGTGAAAACCTTCACGGAAACTGCACGTGCCGGCCTAAATCGCAGCAAAGTCGCGCGTCGGCCTTTTAAGTGAATTTGCCGTAGTTTCGGGCGGTCGACAGCGCAGATCGGGCCGCATGGGTCCGTTGTAATTCGCGTCGAATTTGCGGCGTCTGTGGTGCAACCTATCGGTGTCGAATCCACCAATTCGTCATTGCGATCTGCTAGTCGTGATGGCCGTGCCGCCACCGGAGAAACCGACGTGACCACTTCCCGTCGCCCCGTCTGCTCGATCATCATCCCGACGCGCGATTGCCTCGATTATCTGCCGATCGCGCTTGCCTCCGTCGATATGCAGCGCATGGAGGGCTTGGAGGTGATTGTCGTCGACGATGGCTCGAGCGACGGCACAGCCGAGTGGTTGGCTGCCGTGCCGCGCGTCTCGGCACCTCTCAAGGTCCTGTCGACCGGAGGCATCGGCGTCGCGCGTGCGCGTAACCGCGCCATCGAGGCGGCCGAGGGCGACCTTGTCGCCTTTCTCGACGCTGACGATTACTGGTGGCCGGGCAAGCTCGCCCGCCAACTGGCCGTCCACGCTGTTGATCCTGGAATCGGCTTTTCGTTCACCGATTACATTCACATCACGCCGGACGGTCGCACGCACGGCACCTGCTTCGAGTTCTGGCGCACGGACTGGGGTGGACCGGCCGGTACTTACAAGAGCGTAGCCGATGCCGAGGCACGGCTGCTTGCAACCAATGTCGTCGGTACTTCGGCGGTCGTCGCTCGGCGCGACGTTATCGAGCGTCTCGGCGGCTTTTCGCTCGCCTGCAAATCCGCCGAGGACTGGGACCTCTGGTTGCGTATGGCAGCCGTTGCCGGCGTTGCCTGCTCCAACCTCGTCACCATGAATTATCTGATGCGTCCGAATGGCGAGACGTCGGCGCGTCACCGGCGTATCGAGGCGATGGCGGAGATCGTTGCGCGCTACGAGCCGTGCACCGGGCCTGGGATCCGCTCTGCCGCTCGCGTGGCAAGGGGCCGTCTTGCCACCGCGCGGGCCGAGTTGCTTGCCGCCGACGGGCAGGCTGGCGCGGCCGCTGCTGCCTACTTCAGCGCGCTCCTTGCCGCGCCGTCGACGCGGGCGTTGCGCGCAGCTCTGTCCGGCAGCCTCGGCGCGGCTATCAGGCCCGCCTCGACAACCAGAGACGCCGGCCGGAAGCGGGCGGCATGAGATTGCTGTCACGAACAGCCGATGCCACGCTCGCTAACGTCGGGGTGTTGCGCAGGGCACTGCGTGCGTCACTCTCGGAGTTGCCGCTCGCGCCATACGTGATCAACGACATGCAACTCGTCTACGTCGAGCTTGCCACGAATACCATCCGTCATGGTCGCCCGGCGCCTCACGCGATCGGTATCGAGGTGGACGTCACCGGGATGTGGCTCAGGCTTGGTGTGATCTGTGATGGTGGGCCGTTCGATGGTTTCGACGAGCGCTGCAGGCAGGTTCGTACGCGCGATATCGCGGCGCATGGAGAGTCTGGCCTCGGCCTTCTGCTGGCCCAGGACATGGCGCATCACCTGACATACCGGCCAGGACCGCCGAACCGGCTCGACGTGTGGCGGCCCTTCTCCGGGCGCCGACCGGCTGTGCTTCTGCTCGATGCTGATGCGGATCGGCTGTCGCGACGGGCTGCAGCACTTAGACCTCAATTCCGGGTGTTGGGTGCGACGAACGCCGAGCTGGCGACGGCGCTTCTAAAGCAACGCACCATCGACATCGTGCTCTGCGCGGAGGGAATGTGTGCTCTAGTGGCCGATCAGTTTGGTGCGGGCACCTCGACACCGCACGTGTTCGAACTGCGCGACGATGATCTGGGTGTCCTCCGATCGACCGCGCGTCGGCTCGCAGCAGCAGCAATTCGCCGTCTAGCCCCTGACGATGGCCTCGTCAGGCGAGGGGCCAGCCGAACTGCCGACACAGCGCCGCTGTGGGCGGTGCACACTTGCCCGGGGTTCGAGGTGGTGCTTGCCACCGACGCGCGATCGTCGCCGGCACTCGGCATCGCCGCACTTGCGCAAGCTCGTGAAGGCGGAGCGCGCATTGCATTGCTGGAGGACCTCCGCTTCGGGGAAGTCGCACAGCGAGGACTGAAATCGGTGCTTGATAGTCTCGCCATTCTTGCCGGCTGCGACATCAAGGGGCCGGCTGCGCTGTTG